>Ga0153956_1001912_pt1 | contig 16800 bp, 21 predicted proteins | sample TSFL040MetaG_FD_104704 | JGI IMG/M metagenome (GOLD analysis project Ga0153956, IMG submission 104704) | Attine ant fungus gardens microbial communities from Florida, USA - TSFL040 MetaG | ecosystem: Host-associated > Fungi > Mycelium > Unclassified | place: USA: Florida, Wekiwa Springs...
CGCCTGCCGTGCTCGGTGAGGACGTGGGTGCGGACCGCCTCGTCGCACATCGGCAGCACCGTCGCCTCGATCCCCAGGCCGCGGGAGATCTGGGCCTGGGCGTCGGTCTGGCGCCCGCCCTCGCGCATGAACTCGGCGCGGTAGAGGCAGGTGGCGAGATCGCGGTCGCCGAGGCTGAACCAGTTCGGCGCGCCCACGTCGGCCAGCCGTCCCATGACCGTGAAGGTGTCTTCGCGGATGCCCCAGCCGCGCTCCTCGTCGATTTCGCCGGAGAGCCAGTAGGTGCAGAGGTCGGGGTCGGGGGAGACGTGGACGCCGAGCGTCTCGACGTCGTCGGCGGTGTTGGCGATGACCGTGAGGCCGCCGCCGATCTCCTCCTGCATCCCGGCGGCCAGTTTGGCCCCGCCGGTGCCGCCCGCGAGGAGGGCGACGCGCATCGTTTCCTGGCTTCGCAAGGGAGGGAAGTCTATGCTGCCGGGCATGCGGCTCGATGGGAGGAAGGCGCTCGTGACGGGTGGCGCGAGCGGGATCGGCGCGGCGATCGCCGAGCGGCTCGCCGCCGAAGGGGCCGAGGTCTGGGTCGGGGACGTCAACGTCGACGGCGCGGAGCAGGTCGCGAAGGAGGTCAACGGCCACGCGATCGAGCTCGACGTCACCTCGCTGGCCGCGGCGAAGGCGGCGGTCGAGGCGGTCGGAGAGATCGCGATCCTCGTCAACAACGCCGGCACCGACGAGTTCGGCTTCTTCCCGACCACCACGCCCGAGCAGTGGCAGCGCGTCATCGACATCAACCTCAACGGCGTGCTCAACTGCACCGCCGCGGCGCTGCCGGTGATGCAGGCGGCCAGCTACGGGCGGATCGTCAGCATCTCCAGCGAGGCGGGCCGCGTCGGCTCCAAGGGCTCCGCCGTCTACAGCGCCGCCAAGGCGGGCGTGATCGGCTTCACCAAGGTGATCGCCCGCGAGAACGGCCGCTACGACATCACCGCCAACGCGATCGCCCCCGGCCCGATCGAGACGCCGCTGCTGATGGGCGCCAAGGCCCTGGGCGAAGTGGGGGAGCGCCTGATCGACAACATGCGGTCCCAGACCCAGCTCGGCCGCCTCGGCCAGCCCTTCGAGGTGGCGGCCGCGGTCGCCTTCCTCGCCTCCGACGACGCCACCTTCGTCACCGGGGAGACCCTGGGCGTCAGCGGCGGCCTCGGCATGGTCTGAATACGAACACACGTTCGTATACATGCTACGCTCGAACTCGTGGCAGGCAGGGGAAATCGTGAGCATCAGGCGCAGGTTCTGCGTGCCGTGCTCCTCGCCGGCGACGCGGGTCTGACAGAAGCTGACCTCGAGGAGGGCTGCGAAGGGCTCGGCCCCGCCGAGATCGAGGCCGCGGTCGAGTCCCTGATCCGCTCCGGCCTCCTCGACCGCGTCGAAGCCCGCCTCCATCCCAGCGGCCCCGCCACCCGCTTCGACCGCCTCCGCCCGCTCTAAGCGACAAAAACAGCGCCGGCGAGCCCCGGGAGGGGGGAGAGAATCCATCGCTCGCTGACTTAAGCCGCCTATGACCGGCTCAACTCAGCGAGCGTCCGGCCAGACTGCGTGGTCGTTGGCGCGTAAGCAGCATGGGGTGGTGACGCGCGACCAGTTGACGCGCCTCGGACTCACCCGCCACGGCATTCAGCACCGCCTCGCTCGGGGACGGCTCCACCTCGTTCGTCGCGGGGTCTATTCGGTGGGCCGGCCGGAAGTCACGCCGCAGGGACGGTGGATGGCGGCCGTCCTCGCCTGCGGTGGTCCGGGAATCGCGGCGCTGAGTCATTCGAGCGCCGCGGCGCTGTTCAAGATCGGCCGCGAGCAAGCTTCCGCGATCGAGATTTCGAGACGGTCGCCGGACGAACTTCGCCGGCCCGGCATCCGCGTCCATCGCCGCCCGTCCCTGACCGATGGCTGGTTCGGTTACTACGAAGGAATCCCGATCACTTCGCCGGTGCAGACGCTCATCGACCTGGCCACTCGCCACGACACGGTGAAGATGGAGCGGGCGATGAACGAAGCGGACCATCTCGGGCTCGTCAAGACGGACGTTCTGCGCAAGGCGCTCGACGAGCATCCCGGCGAGCCGGGGGTCGCGCGGCTGCGGGGGATCATCGACCGGGCGACGTTCCGCTACACGCGGAGCGAACTCGAGCGGGCGTTCCTGCCGCTCGCCGAGCGGGCGGGCCTGCCGTCCCCGCGCACCTCCGTCTACGTCAACGGCTACGAGGTCGACTTCCATTTCCCGGAGCTCGGCCTGGTCATCGAGGCCGACAGCCTCACCTACCACCGCACCGCGGCCCACCAGAAGAAGGACCACGAGCGCGACCAGGCCCACACCGCGGCCGGGCTGACCACGCTGCGCTTCACCCACGGGCAGATCAGGTACGAACCCGAGCGCGTGCTTCGCACCCTGCGGGCGACCGCGGCCCATAGGCTCCGCGCATGACCCCCCGCGGCCAGACCCAGACCGCCCTGGTCTCGATCGGCGCCGCGGTCCTCCTCGTCGCGTTGAAGCTCGGGACCGGGATCGCGACCGGCTCGCTGGCGCTGGTCTCGGCCGGGATCGAGGCGAGCGGGGACGTCGTCGCGGCGATCCTCACGCTGCTCGCGGTCCGCCTCGGCGGCCAGCCCCCCGACCGCGAGCACCCCTACGGGCACCGGCGGGCGGAGAACCTCGCGGCGCTGGGCGAGGCGGCGATCCTCACCGGCGGTGGCGTCTACGTCGTGATCGAGGCGGTCGGGCGGCTCAGCGAAGGCGGCGACCATGGCTTCGACCCGCGCTGGTACGTCTTCGCGGTGATCGCGGTCGCCCTCGCGGTCGACCTCAGCCGCACGCTGATCTCGCTCCGCAGCGCCAAGGAGTACAAGTCCGCCGCGTTGCGCTCCAACGCCTTCCACTTCGCCGGGGACATGGCGGGCTCGTTCGCCGTCCTGCTCGGCGTCGCCGCGGTCGCGCTGGGCTTCGAGCAGGGGGACGCGATCGCCTCGCTGCTCGTCGCCGCGATCATCTTCACCGCCGCCACGCGCCTCATCTACGAGAACGCCCGCGTGCTGATGGACACCTCGCCGCTGGCGGAGCAGGCGGAGGCCGAAGCCGCGATCCGCGCCCTCGACGACGTCGAGCTGCGCCAGCTGCGCCTGCGCGAGTCCGGTGGCCACTACTTCGCCGACGCGACGATCGGCGCCGCGCCCGACCAGGCGCTGGTCGCCAGCCACCGCGTCGCCGACCGGGTCGAGGCCGCCGTCCACACCGCCCTGCCGGACTCCGACGTCGTCGTCCACGTCGAGCCGCTGCGCGAGGGTCTCGACCTGCGCGCCCGCGCCCTCGCCATCGCCCTCGCCGAGCCCGCCGTCCAGGAAGCCCACGACATCGCGATCTACCGCCGCGCGCGGGACCGGCGCTGCGACGTCTCCATGCACCTGAAGCTGGAGGCCGAGACGCCGCTCGCCGCCGCCCACGAGGTGGCCGAGCGGATCGAGGCGGCGCTGCGCCGCGAGTCCGACGTCGACGACGTGCAGACGCACCTCGAGCCGCTGGAGGAGCCGCTGATGGCCACCGTGGTGGAGGACGACGTGGCGACCGCCTGGATCGGGGCGTTGGTCCGGGAGCGGACCGGTGCCCCGCCGCGGGGGCTCAAGCTGCTGGCGAGCGACCTGGGGCTCGTCGTCTTCGTCGACGTCGTCGCCAGTCCGGAGGCGACGCTCGAGGCGGCGCACGACATGGCGCGCCGCCTCGAGCAGGAGATCCGCCGCAATCGGCCGGAGGGCTCGGCGCGGATCGTCGACGTCGTCGTCCACGAGGAGCCCTGAGCGAGGTCGCGGATCAGCTGTCCGGGGGCTCCTCCCCGTTCGGCATCAGCGCGTACCACTGGGCACCGAAGCCCTTGAAGTCGTTGCCGTTCGTTTCGCCCGGCTTTTTGTCCTCGACGAACCCGTAGACGGGGTGGCCGTTGTAGGTGACCTGCACGGTCCCGTCTTTGCGCTTGGTGGTGCCGAGCAGGGACCCTTGCGCGCCGCCCGACGCCTTCGGTTCACCGGAGGTCAGCAGCGGCGGCCAGGCGACCGCGCATTCGCCGTAACAGGCCGAAGTCGTGCCCTTGTCCTTGTGGAAGTCGTAGAGCGTCATGCCCTTGGAGTCGACGATCACCTTGCCGAGATCGGGGGTGTTGGCAACTTTCACGACGGCGACCTGCCCCTTGGGTTCGGGCTTTGGAGCGGGCTTGGTATTGGCAGCCGGTTTGGATTCCGGTGCGGTCGTCGTTTCCGACGTGCTCGACCCGCCGCCTCCGCATCCGGCGATCACGAGCAGCGCCAGCAGCGCGAGTGCTCCGACCGCGAAGTAGGTCCTTCTCACCGTCGCCTCCTTGTAGCTTGGGTACGTGCCCGAACTACGGCGACAGCGCGACGGGGGTTCAAACCGCTGCCGGCGGCTCGCGTTCGGCGTCGCCGCGGCGGTCCTCCTCGCCGACCAGGTCGCCAAGCAGATCGCGACCCGCGCGCTCGCCGACGGCCCGGTCCACGTCGTCGGCGGCCTCCACCTGCAGCTCTACCGCAACTTCGCCGGGCCGGGCGGCCACTGGGCGGGACACACGGTGCTGATCTCGATCTTCACCGTCGCCGCCGCGCTCGCCCTCACCGTCGCGGTCTTCCGCCTCCGCCTCGACCGCCTCACCGCGATCGCGCTCGGGCTGTTCCTCGGCGGCGCGATCGGCAACGGCCTCGACCGCCTCTTCCGCGGCCCCGGCCCGCTACGCGGGGGAGTGGTCGACTGGCTCGCCCCGAGCGCCCACGGCGGCAGCATGAACCTCGCCGACCTGGCGCTGAACGCCGCCGTCCTCCTGCTGGTGGCGGGGGCGCTGCTCGCTAGGCGATCTTCGCGAGGAGATCGCGCAGCGCGCGGCGCTCCTTCGCGCTGAGCGGCGCGGTCAGCTCGCGCGCCCGCTCGAAGGCCGCGGCGCGCCCTTCGGCGAGCTTCGCCGCCCCCGCCTCGGTGAGGACGACGACGTTGCGCCGCCGATCGCGAGGGTCGCGCCGCCGCTCCAACCAGCCGCGCTCCTCGAGGTCGTCGATCGTCGCGATCAGCCCACTCGGGTCGATCCCCATCGCCGCCCCGATCTCACCCTGGGACGGACCGTCGGCGAGCGCCACCACGTTCATCAGCCCGAACTGCTTCGGCCGCAGGCCGAGCGGGGCGAGGAGGGCGGCGAAGGCGCTCGCCTGAGCGCCGCCGACGCGCGCCAGCAGCGTCGCGATCTGGACCTCCTCGGGCGGACCTTTGGCCATGCGACGGAGAGTATCAATAGATGAACGTATCAGCTATTGCCACAAAAAAGCGGCGGCGCCAGGTTGCCCCGGCGCCGCCGCGCGCATATCCGCTTCTGGCCTGGTTACTGGGCCTGAAGGGTCATCGAGAAGGTGCCGAAGGGTTCGCCGGCGGCGAATTCGCTGCTCGCCGGGGGCGCTTTTTCGTCGCCCGCGTTGAACACCGTGTTGAGGGTCGTCGCGGCCGGGCCCTGGAGTTTGGCTTCGGCTTTGGCGACCGTGATCTGGCGCGTCGTCGGGTTGGTCTGGACCGAGTTGGCCGGGAAGACCAGTTCGACGATCGAGGACCGCCCGGTCTGACCCGGGGTCGGCAGGATTTCCAGTTCGACCGTGGCCGTCTTCTGCTGCAGTTCGAGGAAGACGTTGGTGATCTTCACCGCGGGCGAGGCGGTTTTCCCTTTCTTCAGGATTTCCACGCCGCCGGCCGTCGTCACCTGACCGGAGCTGAGGTCCTGGGTGACGGTGCCACCGGAGATCGGGAAGCTGAAGTTGGCCGCTTTCGGCTGTTTGGCGGGAGCGATCGGGTTGATCCCCGACGGCAGCACGCCCTTTTCGCCCAGCTTTTTGATGATGCCGGGGGCCGTTTCCAGGTTCGCTTCGTTCTGGCCGAGCAGCGTCACCGTGGACGGCACGGTGATGTTGAACTCGTTGCTCATCACCCGCTGGTTGATCCGCTTGGAGCCCTGCAGGCCGAGTTTGTTGGAGATGCGGTTCGCGGCGCTCTGGGTCAGCGTCAGCTGGGCCGCCTTGACCCGCGCGCCGAAGCCTTCGCGGCCGGTGGTGGGGTTGGCGAAGGTGCCGAGCTTCATTTTCGCGCCGGCGATGTTCGCGCGGACGTAGCCCTGCACGGTGTTCGCTTCGACGTCGGTGATCGCCACCGAGCGGGCGCCCTTGACGAGCTGGAAGCCGCCCGGGCTGGTGATGTGGCCCTGGGCGTCGGTCGGGTCGAACATCCCTTCGGTGACCGGCAGGCTGATCGCCGAGCCGTTCACCTGGCCCGTGCCGACGCCGGCGAGGCCGACGCCGAGGTTGGTCAGCTTCTTGACGAAGCCCTTCTTGAGGTGGAGGTCGGTGGTGCCGCCGGAGATCGGGTCGCGCGCCGCGTTGGCGGCGGGAACGAAGGCGAGGAGCGCGGCCACCACGGCCGCCGCCCCGACGATCATCCGGAGGGCGACCGGCCGGGTGCTGACGTGGTTCATGTCGTCCTTCCGTAGTTGCATGTGACTCTGATCCTGCAACACGCCGCCGGGCCGATGTTCCGGTCGGACACCCATTGGTGGGGTACTTGCAGGGACTATTCAGGAGTGCCCTAGGCGGCTTCGAGGAGCGCCCGGCGGAGCGTCCCCTCGCTCTGCGGGCCGCGGAAGGTGGCGACGATGCGGCCGCGCGGGTCGAGCACGAAGGAGGTCGGCAGCCCGACCAGGCCGTACTTTTCGCCCGCCGCGCCGGAGGTGTCGGCGAGCACCGGGAAGTCCCAGCCGTGCTTGCGGACGAAGGCGCGCGCGGGGCCGCCGCCGTCGTCCCAGTCGACCGCGACGACCGTCGCCCGGCCGTCGAGCGAGGCGGAGAGCTTGCGCAGCGTCGGCGCCTCCTCCGCGCACGGCGCGCACCAGCTGGCGAAGAAGTCGACGAGGGCGGGCTTGCCGCGGAGCGCGGCGAGGTCGACGGCGGGCGGGCGGAGCGCCTTGGCCGGGAGCGGCGGCGCCGCGCGCCCGGTCTGGCTCGACCCGCCCCCGCTGGCGAGCTCCGCCACCACGACCGCCGCGACGACCGCACCGGCCACCACGACCCATCGGGCGCGGGTCACAGTTGCGCCAGGGTGCGGGTGCCTTCGGCGAGCTTTTCCGGCTTGAAGCTGGGCGGGTAGAGCGCCCGGATCCGACCCTGCGGGTCGATCGCGAAGATTTCGGCGTTGTGCTCGATTTCCTCCGGGTCGTTGGCGTTGTGTTCGGGCTTCACGCCCCACGCCTTCCAGACCGCTTCCAGTTCGGCCTGGGACCCGAGCAGCCAGTCGATCTCGCCGACCGTGCGGTGGCGCTTGTTGAAGGTGGCGGCGCTCGCCGGGGTGTCGTGGGACGGGTCGACCGAGACGGCGAGGAAGAGCGGCCGTTCGGCCTGCTTCAAGTGCGAGTAGGCGGTGTGGAGCTTGCCCGCGACGATCGGGCAGAGGTCGGTGCAATGGGTGTAGAGGAAGGCGACGAGGACCGGGCGGCCCTTCAGCTTCGCCAGGTCGACCCGCTTGCCGTACTGGTCGGTGAGTTCGATCGGCGGCGCGGCCTTGGCCGGGACCGCGTCGGCGCCGGCGACCCGCGGCAGCGTCACCGCGGCGTTGGTCGAATTGCCGCCGCCGCAGCCGGAGACCAGCAGGCCGATGGCCAGCGCGCCGGCGGCGAGCGGCGCAAGGGGGAGGAGGCGACGGGGGCGATGCACAGCTCCTGAAGTTATGGCCGCGACCTAAGGCCCGCCTCAATTCACGCCGTCCCCGGATACGTTGTCGGTCCCTGCTCACCGGGACCGGGGACATGGAAAGGAGGCGATCGGGTTGGCGGTCAAGCTGCGCGAGGCGCGCCGGGGCGACGAGCCCGCGGTCGCCGACGTCCACGTCCGCGCCTGGCAGGAGGCCTACCGGGGGCTGATCCCGGACGAGTTCCTCGACGAGCTCGACCCCGACGATCGTGCCCGGACCTACACCTTCGAGTCCGAGGATCCGGCGGCGCCGACGACGCTGCTCGCGGTGCAGGAGGGGGAAGACTGCGGCGAGGTGATCCTCGGCTTCGCGACGTTCTGCCCGTCGCGCGACCTTGATGCCCCCGACCACGGCGAGGTGGCCGCCCTCTACGTCGATCCCGACCGCTACGAAGGCGGGGTGGGGCGCATGCTGATGGCGGAGGCCCGCCGTCGCCTCTGGGAGGCCGGCTTCGCCGCGGCCCTCCTCTGGGTGCTCGACGGCAACGACCGCGCGGTCCGCTTCTACGAAGGCGAAGGCTGGACCGCCGACGGCGCGACGCGGGTCGAGCACCCCTACGGCGTGGTCAGCAACGTCAGCCGCTTCCGCCGCCCCTTGTAGGCGGTCCGGGAGGAGCTAGACCTGGTCGCGGCGGAAGCAGTCGTGGCTGTGGTCGTTGACCATGCCGACCGCCTGCATCCAGGCGTAGACGATGGTCGGGCCGACGAACTTGAAGCCGCGGCGCTTCAGCTCCTTCGAGAAGGCTTCCGAGAGCGGCGTCTTGGCGAGGATCTCGACCCCGTCCCCGCGCAGCGGCTCGCCGTCGACGAAGGCCCAGCAGAAGTCGGCGAAGTCCTCGCCCGCCTCGCGCATCTCCAGGTAGGCGCGGGCGTTGCCGATCGTCGCCTCGATCTTCGCCCGCGAGCGGATGATCCTGGCGTCTCCGAGCAGCCGCTCGACATCCTTCTCCTTGAACCTCGCGACCTTGGCGGGGTCGAATCCTTTGAAGCCCTTGCGGAAGGCGTCACGCTTGCGCAGCACCGTGATCCAGGCGAGGCCGGCCTGGAAGCCGTCGAGCTGCAGCTTCTCCCAGAGCGCGCGCGGGTCGCGCTCGGGCACGCCCCACTCCTCGTCGTGGTAGGCCGGCATCAACGGACTGCCGTCCGCCCAGGCGCAGCGCGTCAGCTCCGCCACGCTCGCCACTGTTCGGCGCGGATCGCGAAGCGGGCGTGGTCGCGCCAGTGCCCGCCGATCTTCAGGTAGCGCTCGGAGAAGCCCTCGCGGACGAAGCCGCAGCGCTCGACCAGCGCGATCGAGGCCGCGTTGCCGGGCTGGATGTTCGCTTCCAGGCGGTGCAGGGAGAGGTCGGCGAAGGCGCGCTCCAGCACCAGCCGCAGGGCCGCCGTCATGTAGCCGGTGCCGCTCCAGCCGGCGACGCCGCCGTAGCCGAGGAAGGCGCTCTGCAGCGGCCCGCGGATGATCTGGCTGACGTTGAAGTAGCCGACGATGGCGCCGTCGTCGGGGCGGACGGCGAGGCTGGCGTCGAAGTCGGTGCGGCCGGCGCGGGTGAGCCAGGCGTCGTACTCGGGCACGGTGACCGGCGGGGTGAGCCAGGGACGGTGGAGCTCGGCGCTCGCCTTCATCGCGGCGATGAAGGCGTCGCGGTCGGTCGGCTCGGGCGGGCGGATCGCGACCGCCGGGGTCGAGCGGATCGGGGAGTCGTCGATCTGGCTCACGCGCCCATCCTAGGCCGCCGGTCTCACGTTTCTGCCGCCCCCTGCGTTTGACTATGAACGAGACTGGAGGAACCGCGATGAACGACATCACCTGGGACATCTACGAGAGCCCGATCGCGCCGCTGCTGCTCGTCGCCGGCGAGGCCGGGCTGCGCGGCCTCTGGTTTCCGGGCAAGACGCCCACCCCGCCGGAGTCGGCGCGCGCGCCGCAGGACGCCGTGGTCGAGCAGCTCGAGGCCTACTTCGCCGGCGAGCTGCGCGCCTTCGAGGTCGCGACGGACATGCGCGGCCCCGCCTTCGACCGCGCCGTCTGGCGCGCCCTGCTCGACATCCCCTACGGGAAGACCGAGAGCTACGGCGAGCTCGCCGCCCGCGTCGATCCCGACGTCTTCCGCACCGACGTGGAACCGTGGCAGCGCGCCCGCGCGGTCGGCGCCGCGAACGGCCGCAACCCGGTGTCGATCACCGTCCCCTGTCACCGGGTGATCGGCGCCGACGGCTCGCTGACGGGATACGGCGGCGGCCTCCACCGCAAGCAGGCGCTGCTCGAGCTGGAGGGCTCCGGCAAGCCGGACCCGGCCTGGAAGGCGCGGCAGACGTCATTGCTGTGATTCGGGCGGGGCGGGCCATCCGAGTTGCGTCCCGGGCGTCTCGTGGCGGCCCTGGCAGGCTGTGACCGCCATGAGACGCCCGGGACGTGAGGGCTCCGTGCGCGAGAGCGGGGGATCCGAACGGTCAGGAATCTCCGTGGTTCGAGATCCTCGCCATACGGGGATTTCGAACCACGCAAGCTCCAGCGGTGTTCGAAAGTTGGCATATACGCAACTTTCGAACACCGCAGATTCCTGACCGTTCGGATCCTCTCGTCCCCGGCCGTCTCGTGGCGGCCACGGCCTGCCTGTCGACCGAGGGTCTGACCAGGCCCTGGTCCGTCCGAACGAAGACCGATCGAAGGGACATCTGGATGATCGTGATCGGGACGGACACCCACAAGAGACAAGCGGACCCCACCTGTGGTGCGGTCGATGCGGCGACCGGGCGGCTCGCCGGCGAGAGGACCGCCTCGGCCAGGGGGCCCGGATTCCGCGAGCTGCTCGCCTGGGCGTGCGCACTCGACGAGGAGCGGATCCGGGCGATCGAGGACCGCCGCCACGTCTCGGGCCCGCTGGAGCGCTTCCTGGTGGCCTCGGGGAGCGCGTGGTCCGGGTCCCCCCGAGGCTCATGGGCCGGAGCCGTCGTGGGGAAAGGGCGGCCGGCAGGTCGGACCCGATCGACGCCCTGGCGGTGGCGAGGGCCGGGCACCAGGGTGACCATCGCCCGCGAGCTGGTCGTCGATCGGGTCCGCCGACGTGCCCGCCGGGTCACCGAGCTCGGGCGCGAGATCGCCGCCCTGGTCGAGGCCCGGGCACCCGGGCTGCTCGGGATGGAGGGCTGCGGTCCTCTCACCGCCGCCAGGCTGATCGCCGAGACGGGCGGCGCCGCCCGTCTCTCCTCCGACTCGAGGTTCGCCCGCCTGGCGGGCGTCGCCCCGATCCCGGCCTCCTCGGGCGCCCGCACCCGCCACCGCCTCGACCCCGGCGGCAACCGACAGCTGAACTGCGCGCTCCACCGCATCGCGGTCACCCAGGGTCGTTGCCACGCCCCGGCGAGGGAGTTCCTGGCCCGCAAGCAGGCCGAGGGCAGGTCCCGGCGCGAAGCCCTGCTCTGCCTGAAGAGACACCTGGCGCGCCGGGTTTGGTGACTCCTCCTCAAGATCGAGAGGGGGAGATCCATCGACACCGTCCACGCCCGGAGAGGCTTGCCGGGGCCGCGGATCGCGGCGACGGCTTGACATAGGAGCGACAGGGCCGTGGCCGAGACGGCCGGCGTCCCTTGCGCCTCCGGGCGCTAGCCGGATCAGCCGCGCTGGACGGCGAGCTTGATCGCCTCGCGCAGCTTCATCGGGGTGCCGAAGCGCAGCACCGAGCGGTCGTAGATGCGGGCGGCGACGACGACCACGACGGCGATCGCGGCCAGCATCAGGAGGAGGGAGATGACGAGCTCGGCGGCGGGCAGCTCGCCTTGGGCGGCGCGGCCGGGGACGACCATCGGCGCCATCGGCGGCAGGAAGGTGCCGACCGTCGCCAGTCCGCCGCCGGCGTTGCCGAGCGCCGCGTCCGCGTCTTCGTCGGCGACTTTTTCGCGGGCGACGGCGGCGCTGGTCGCGTCTTCGACCTCCAGCTTGATCCCGTAGCCCTTCGCCTCGCCGCGGGCCTTGGCCGCGATCGCGGTGGCCTTCGGGCCGGCGATGGCGAGGCGGCGGGTGTGGATGCCGGAGCCGCCGGAGGTGACGATGGAGACGATCGCGATCCCGGCGACGACCAGCATCTGGATCCCCAGCGCCGCCCGCCAGGCGCGCGAGCGGAAGCCCTCGCTGAACTCGCGGCGGGCGACCAGCTCGATCGCCTCGCGCTGGTTCACGCGTCCCCGTCCCCGCTCATCCCGCGCGTGGCGTCGCGGAAGACCTCCGCGAGCGGCCGCCCGCCGCTCACCTCGCCGAGCGGTCCCGACGCCGCGATCCGCCCGCCGGCGATGATCGCCACCGAGTCGCAGAGCCGTTCGACCAGCTCCAGCTGGTGGGAGGAGAAGACGACCGGGACCCGGCGCTCCTCGATCTCGGTGAGCAGCGCGCCGCTGAGCGCGTCGACGCCGTCGGGGTCGAGGCCGGAGAAGGGCTCGTCGAGCACCAGCAGGTCGGGCCCGTGGACCAGCGCGACGCCGAGCTGGACCCGCTGCTGGTTGCCGAGCGAGAGCGCCTCGACCGCCTCGTCGGCGCGCGCCTCGATCCCCAGCCGCTCCATCCAGCGGTCGGCGGCGGCGCTCGCCTCGGCCTCGCTCGCGCCGTGCAGCCGCGCCATGTAGACGAGCTGGTCCCGCACCCGCATCTTGGGATAGAGGCCGCGCTCCTCGGGCATGTAGCCGATGCGCCGCCGCGCCTCGGCGTCGATCGGCGCCTCGTGCCAAATCACCCGGCCGGAGTCGGCGGCGAGCACGCCCAGGACGATCCGCATCAGCGTCGTCTTGCCCGCCCCGTTGGGGCCGACGAAGCCGAACATCTGGCCCGCCTCGACGTCGAACGAGACGCCGTCCAGCGCCACCGTCTCGCCGTAGCTCTTGCGCAGCTCCTCGAGCCGGAGCACCGTTTCACCCATTGTCCGCCAACTATCCGCCCGCAAGCTCCGGGAAACTTCTTTCCCCTTGACGCCACTTCAGGTGTTAGGCTGCCGCGAATCAAGGACCGGTAAGCCGAATCCAGGGGCCGAACAACCCTGGAACGGGGGAACCGAGTTTTGGGGCGAATCCACCTCACGGTGGGAGCGCAGGCTCCTTCAGCGCCAGCCCGACAGCTAACCCCGTAGGCCGACAAAGGAGATCGGTTTTGCTGCATTCCCACGGGGTGGGTTGGAGAGCACGTATGGCGCTGGCGATCGGTGTGATCGTCGCGGTCGTCTTCCCGGCAGGCGCGCTCGCCGCGGGCGGCGGTCTGACCCCGGCGGGCCTCGTCACCGACGAAGGCGCCCCGGCCACCGAATCGACCCCGACCCCGGGCTCGACCGAATGCACGCTCAGCCCCGAAGGGCTGCGGACCTGCCTGCCGGTGACGGCGGGCACGCTGGTCGAAGGCGTCGTCGCGCCGCCCGAAAACGCTCCCGCCGCGGTTAAAGCGGCGATCGCGGCGGCCAACCGGATCCACACGCTTCCCTACATCTGGGGCGGCGGCCACGCCCGCTGGGCGAGCCCCGGCTACGACTGCTCCGGCGCGGTCAGCTTCGCGCTCCACGGCGCGGGCCTGATCACCACCCCGATGGACTCCGGCGAAATGATGAACTGGGGCGTCGCGGGCAAGGGCCGCTGGATCACGATCTACGCCAACGCGGGCCATGCCTTCGCCGTGATCGACGGGGTCCGCTGGGACACTTCGGGCGACTCCAGCGGCACCGGGCCGCGCTGGCATCCCGAAATGGTCTCGACGGCGGGCTACGTCGCCCGTCATCCGGCCGGCTACTAGAGCCGCCGCTCCGTCTCCGGATCGGCCTCGCCGCCGTAGAAGCGCTCGAGCGCGTCGGTGAAGAGCCGCTCCTCGGGGGCGGCGCGGTGGAACAGCGTCATCGACGAGCGGACCTTGATCGCGTCGATCCCGCCCAGGATCGCCTCCGCCGACGCGCCGGGCGCGGCGGTAAGGAGCGCCTCGGTCGACTCGCGCAGGCGCGGCCCGAGCAGCGGGTGCTCGAGGTAGGCCCGCGCCTCCTCGAGCGAGCGGATCGCGTAGGCCTGGGACATCGGGCTGGAGCCCAGCCCGGCGATCTGCGGGAACACGAACCAGATCCAGTGCCCCTGCTTGCGCCCCGCCCGCAGCTCCGAGAGCGCCCGCGCGTAGATCGCCGCGTCTTCCTGCGCGTCGACGAAGCGCCGCAGATGGAATGGGTCGTCCACCGCTCCAGCGTAGCCGGCCCCCTCCGCCCAGCTGTTCCTTTTGCCGGACTGGTCGGCAAAAGGAACAGCTGGCGGCGTCAGGGTCGGAGGTTGGTGATGCGGGCGCCGGTGTCGCGGGCGAGGCGGGCGGCGATCAGGGACCGGTGACACGCGGCGGCGTCACGCTCGACGCAGAAGAGCGCCGGGGTCGAGCGGCCGATGAAGCGGACCAGCGGGTCGAGGTCGGCCGGGTCGAGGACCTGCTCGATGTAGAGCTCGACGTAGGCAGGGGAGAGGACGGTGCGGTCGCGCTTGCCCTCGCCTTTCTCGGCGTCCGCCTCGTACTGGGCTTCGCGCATCGCCGTGGTCGGCGCCAGCTCCGGCAGGTGCTGGTAGCCGATCCCGGCCTCGCGCAGCGCCGCTTCGAGCCGCCCCGCGTTCGCCCACGCGTACTGAGCGCCCCGCACGCCGCGCCGCTGGCGCACGTCGAGCAGCAGGTCGACGCCCGCCTCGCGCAGCGCGGCCAGGAACCGGTCGAGGTCGGCGCCGTAGACGCCGATGGTGAAGATCGCCTTCAGGCTTCCGACGGTAACGCGATCCCGGGGGTCCGCGCCACCGCCAGCGCCGACATCACGAACTGCGCGGCGCGGGGGAAGCGGCGGCCGGGGGGCGGCGGGCCGACGTGCTGGTCGGCGAGGTCGATCAGGCGCAGGATCGCCCGCCCCGACTCGGCCTCCGGCCCGTCGACGTCCACCGCCAGGCGTCCCAGGGCCACCGACTCGCTCGGGTCGCCCTCGGCCATCGCGCGGCCGATCGCCGTGACGAGGTGGGAGACGACGCGCTCCATCCCCGGGTCCAGCGGGCCGGGTGGGCCGGGCGCGGGGCCGAGGTCGAGGGGCTCTTCGCCGGCCAGGATGCGCTCGATCTGGCCGCCCGCGATCGTCCGGATCTGGTCGCCGTCGAGCCCGACCAGGAGCGCGTAGCGCAGCTGGAAGGCGGCGGCGTGGAGCGGCTGGCCGTAGGGATTGTCGCTCGCCCAGAGGATCTGGCCGGGCGGCACCAGGCTGAACAGAGCGACGAAGTCGGCCGGGTTCCACCAGGAGCTGTCGATGAAGAGGTTCGGGTGCTCGGGCATCAGGCGCCAGAGCCAGGCGAGGTCGGAGACCGCCGCGTGGGCGAGGATGAAGCGCGCGCCCGGGTAGCGGCGCGCCAGCTCCAGGGTGTCGCGGCCGAGTGCCGGGATGCCGCGCCCGGCGTGGATCAGGATCGGCACGTTCCGCGCCTCCGCCAGCCGCGTCAGGTCCTCCACCGCGGGCTCCGACATCGCGAACTGCTCGGCCCGCGGGTGGAGCTTGATCCCGTGGGCGCCGAGATCGAGGCAGCGCTCCGCCTCCGCCAGCGCGCCGTCGTGCGGGTTCACCCGGCAGAAGTGGACGATCCGCCCGTCGGCGGCCGCCTCGATCGCCCGCGCCTCGTCGTTCGCCGCCGGGTAGCCGTCGGGCTCGTGCATCGGGAAGGTGATCGCCCGCGCGCCCGCGTTCTCCATCGTCGCGATCAGCTGCTCGGGCTCCTGGCGGAATTCGTCGGGGTCGTGGCGGCCGAAGTGCGTGTGCGTGTCGTACAGCGACAGCGGCCCCGTCTCCGCTTCGAGCGCGTCGAGCCAGCGCCGCGCCTCCTCCTCGATCGGCTCCACCTCGAACTCCGCCACCTGCGCCCCCGTCGGTTCAGTCACGCCCCGCCCCTTTCACGATCCGCTTCACTGCCTCCTCGACGAGCGCCGGGGAGGTGCCGATGTTGAGCCGCGCGAAGCCCTTGCCCTGCGGGCCGAAGGTGGGCCCGGCGTTGAGGGCGACGCGGCCGCGCTCGAGCAGCGCTTCGCAGGGGTCGTCGCCGAGTTCCAGCGCCCGCATGTCGAGCCAGGTCAGGTAGCCGGCGCGGGGCGGCGTGTAGGCCACCTCGGGGAGCTTCGCGGCGAGCAGCTCGGCCAGCAGGGCCCGGTTGTGGTCGATCACGGCGATCACGTCGTCGAGCCAGGCGGCGCCCTCGCGGTAGGCGGCGACGGTGGCGAGCGCGCCGAAGTGGCCGGCGTGTTTGGCGATGAAGGGGAGGCCCTCGACCACCGCCTGCGCACGCTCCGACGCGGTGACGAACTGGGCGCAGCTGAGGCCGGCGAGGTTGAACGCCTTCGAGGCCGAGACGAGGGCGATGCCGTGCTGCCGCGCCTCCTCCGAGACGCCGAGGAAGGGGACGTGGCGGGCGCCGGGCAGGGTCAGCGGCCAGTGGATCTCGTCGCTCAGCACCCAGGCGCCGTGCTGGGCCGCGGCGGCGGCGAGCGCCCCGAGCTGCCCTTCGGTCGGCAGCGTGCCGGTCGGGTTGTGGGGACTGCAGAGGATGACCGCCACGGCGCCGCGGCGGAACTCCGCGTCGATCCCGTCGACGTCGAGGCCGCCTTCGACCAGCGGCACTTCGGCCAGCTCCAGGCCGAGCTCCTCGATGATCGCGAAGAAGGGGTGGTAGACCGGCGTGTTGATGACGACCCGGTCGCCGGGCTTGGCGATCGTCCGCAGCAGCGAGGTGATCGCGTTGACGACGTCGGGGGCGGCGGTGACCCCCGCCGGGTCGACCTCCCAGTCGAGCCGCTCCTTGGCGAAGGCGGCGAACGCGTCGGGCAGCCCGAGCGCGTCCGGATAGCCGTAGCCGGTGTCGTCCAGCTCGACCGCCTCGGCGAGCGCGATCTTCACCGCCGGCGCCAGCGGGAAGTCCATCTCGGCGACGAAGGCGGGGAGGACGTCGGGGTCGAAGAACCGCCAC
>Ga0153956_1001913_pt1 | contig 16786 bp, 11 predicted proteins | sample TSFL040MetaG_FD_104704 | JGI IMG/M metagenome (GOLD analysis project Ga0153956, IMG submission 104704) | Attine ant fungus gardens microbial communities from Florida, USA - TSFL040 MetaG | ecosystem: Host-associated > Fungi > Mycelium > Unclassified | place: USA: Florida, Wekiwa Springs...
CGAGGCGGGCGCGGATGCGATCTTCCCCGAGGCGCTGAATTCGCGCGAGATGTTCACGGAGTTCGCCAGGCGGATGCCGGGCGTGCCGCTTCTGGCCAACATGACCGAGTTCGGCCGCACGCCGTTCTTCACCGCCGCCGAGTTCGAGGCGATGGGCTACAAGATGGTGATCTGGCCGGTGTCGTCGCTGCGCGTCGCCAACAAGGCGCAGGAAAAACTCTACGCGACCTTGAAGCGCGACGGCTCCACCAGGGCGATGGTGGACGAGATGCAGACCCGCGCCGAGCTGTACGCCACCATCCGCCTGCACGATTACGAGGCGCTCGACGCCTCCATCGTCGCGAGCGTGGTGCCCAAGGCGGTCGAGTAGATCACAGGCTAACTGAAGGGCACCGCCATGTTCGTGGACGAGCGAATCTACACCCTGCATGCAGGTCAGGTGCCGACCTTCCTGAAACTCTACGAAGAGGAGGGGATGGCCTGCCAGGTCCGCATCCTGGGAAAGATGGTCGGCTATTACTACACCGACTTCGGCCCGTTGAATCAGATCGTGCACATGTGGGGCTATGAAAGCCTGGACGATCGTTTCGAGCGGCGCAAGCAGTTGCAGGCATCGCCGGAGTGGCAGTCATATGCCAAGAAAATGCGCCCGCTGGTCGTGAAGGTGGAAAACAAGCTGCTTGTACCGGCGCCGTTCTTCAAGGTGCCGGACTGATATCCGGATCACCGCCTGCCGCAACAGTTCGCGCGCGGCGGCAACTATCGCAGGATATGAGTTGTTAAAATATATCGGGTCGTCCGTACATGTACATCGTACCGGCGGCCGGATTATCGTTCCCGCGCGGGGACGACAATGGACAATCGGACATTCTGGCTTGGGTTGCTGGGCGGCGCGACGGCCGCTGCGCTGATCATTGCGGCCGGTTATCATGCCATCAAGGCGTTCCTGCCGCCTCCCGACGACGACCCGCTTTACAGGGTGAAGCAGTCCTTCCTGCCGTCGGGCACGGATCTGTCGCGGAGCGAAGCCGAGGGGGAGATCCTTTTCCTTAATCGCGACCGCGCGCGGGCGCGGGCCTCATTGACGAGTTGACGTCGCGCACCGCCGCCGTGCTCAGTTCGTCAGGATTTTCGAGGCGCAGAGCAGGACGATCAGGCTCAGGAACAAGAGGTCCATGTAGGACTTGAGTTCGCCCTCGTGGCGCAGGCGCGCGACCTCCCGCGCCGATTGCCTGCGCGTCGATCCCTCCGCGCTTCCGGCCTTGGCGTCGCTCTCCAGACGCTCGACTTTCTGAAAGAACATGAATTGCCGGATCGTCGAGACGATTCTCATCGACGAATAAAGCAGCACCAGAAAAGCGATGATCGATCGCTCGTTGTATTTGCCCAGAAAATTCAGGGTCAGATAAACCAGCGCCAGAAACGCGAAGTTCGAGGCGAAACGGTAGATATAGCCCAGGATAACCAAGACCGAATCCCCAGCAAACGCGCCCCACCTGTATCCCACGGGGATACTGCGCAACGGGAAAGCATACCGCCCATCATCGGAGGCCCCTTTGCGAGGCAGGACCGATTCCGCAGGCACTCTAGCGCCCTTAAAAGAACGGGAGGTTAATTGGTACCTCAGGCGCGGCGAAAATCTCGTCTCCCGGAACGGCGGCGATGCCGGGCGTCCGAAGAAGCGGCTCGGCGCATGGCCCGTCTGTCATTTCGGGAGTGGCTTGTCGCGCGGGTGGCCTTAGTTTGTGCGTCTGCATTCATTCCGTGCTACGGCACGCTTCGCCTTCTTCCCGTACAAGGATTTTGCCGATGACCTCCTACTCCGACACTCAGCTTTTCATCGATGGCCGCTGGCGCGACGGCAGCAAGCCGCGTCTGCCGGTGCTGAACCCGGCCACGGAGGAGACCATCGGCACGCTGGCCCATGCCGGGCCGGCCGATCTCGACGAGGCGCTGGCCGCCGCGCAGCGCGGGTTCGAGGTGTGGCGCAAGGTCGGCGCGTTCGAGCGCTCGAAGATCATCCGCCGCGCGGCCGAGCTGCTGCGCGAACGCGCCGAGACCATCGCCACCCTGATGACGCTGGAGCAGGGTAAGCCGCTGGCCGAATCCCGGGGCGAGACGGCGGGCGCCGCCGACACCATCGAATGGTTCGCGGAAGAAGCGCGCCGCACCTATGGCCGCCTGGTCCCGGCGCGTGCGACGAACGTGACGCAGATGGTGGTGAAGGAGCCGGTCGGCGTTGCGGCCGCGTTCACGCCCTGGAATTTCCCGCTCAATCAGGCCGTCCGCAAGGTCTCGGCGGCGCTGGCGGCAGGCTGTTCGGTCATTCTGAAGGGACCGGAGGAAACGCCTGCAAGTTCCGCGGCTCTGATCGGTGTGTTTGCCGACGCAGGTGTTCCGGCTGGCGTGATCAGCGTGGTGTTCGGCATTCCGGCTGAAATCTCCTCCTATTTGATCCCGCATCCGGCCATCAAGAAGATCTCGTTCACGGGCTCCACCGTCGTCGGCAAGCAGCTGGCGGCGATGGCGGGCAGCCACATGAAGCGGGTGACGATGGAACTGGGCGGGCATGCCCCCGCGCTGGTGTTCAACGATGCGGACGTGGCATCGGCGGTGAAGATTCTGGCCGCCAACAAGTTTCGCAATGCCGGTCAGGTCTGTGTCGCGCCGACGCGCTTCCTCGTGCAGGAGAAGGTCTACCAGCAGTTCCTCGACGGCTTCGTGCAGACCGTCGAAAGCCTCAAGGTCGGCAACGGCATGGAGAAGGGCGTGCAGATGGGGCCGCTCGCCAACGGCCGCCGGATCGAGGCGATGGAGAGCATGGTCGCGGACGCCACGGCGCACGGCGCCAAGGTTGCGACCGGCGGCGAGCGGATCGGCAATCGCGGCTATTTCTTCAAGCCGACGGTGCTGACCGATGTGCCGCTTTCCGCGCGCATGATGACCGAGGAGCCGTTCGGCCCGGTCGCGCTGGTCAATCGCTTCTCCGACTACGATGAGGTGGTCGCCGAGGCGAATCGCCTGCCGTACGGCCTTGCGGCCTATGCCTACACCACCTCGGCGAAGACGATGGCGGGCCTTGGCCGCGACATCGAAAGCGGCATGGTCAGCATCAATCACCACGGTATCGCGTTGCCGGAACTGCCGTTCGGCGGCATCAAGGATTCCGGTTACGGGTCCGAAGGCGGCATCGAGGCGGTCGAGGCCTATCTGAATACCAAGCTGGTGACGCAGGCGATTTAATTCCTGCAAAATCCGTCGGGGTTCTTGTACGACAAATGTCGTAGTTCCCGTTTCCAGTTTGCGGAACACGAGGTCAGAAAAAATCTGGCTTCATTCGCAATGACGTGGCTCAATGTCCCAAGGGAAAATGTCCCTTGGGAGAAAACAATGATCGATCGACGCTCTGTGCTCCAGGGCGGCGTCGCATTGCTGGCAAGCACGAGCTTGCTGGGGAAGTCGACGTCTGCTTTCGCCGAACAAACCGTCACGCTGCCGTTCGATAACGGCACCAGGCCGCTCGGCAAATATCCGCAAAAACGAACCATGATCGTGCAGACCAGCCGCCCGCCGCAGCTGGAGACGCCGTTCTCGGTGTTCAATGAGAGCGTGATTACACCGAACGATGCTTTCTTCGTTCGTTACCATCTCGCCGGGATTCCGATGGAAATCGACCCGGACAAGTTCACGGTCGAGGTCAAGGGCAAGGTCGACAAGCCGCTGAAGCTGTCGCTGGCCGACCTCAAGAAGATGCCTTCGAAAACCATCGTCGCCGTGACGCAGTGCTCCGGCAACAGCCGTGCCTTCTCCGATCCGCGCGTGGCGGGCGGCCAGTCCGGCAACGGCGCGATGGGCAATGCCCGCTGGAAGGGCGTGCCGCTCAAGGCCGTGCTGGAAAAGGCGGGCGTGCAGACCGGCGCCAAGCAGGTCGTGTTCGGCGGCCTCGATGGTCCCGCGATGGAGACCACGCCGGACTTCGCCAAGGCGCTCGATCTCGATCATGCGCGCGACGGCGAGGTGATGCTGGCCTACCAGATGAACGGCGAAGACCTGCCGATGCTCAACGGCTTCCCGTTGCGTCTCGTGGTGCCCGGCTATTACGGCACCTACTGGGTCAAGCACCTCAACGAGATCACCGTCATCGACAAGGTGTACGACAATTTCTGGATGAAGACGGCGTATCGCATTCCCGACAACGAATGCGCCTGCGTCGAGCCGGGCACCGCGCCGAAGGCGACCGTGCCGATCAACCGCTTCACCGTTCGCTCGTTCATCACCAGTGTGGAGAACGGCGCGAAGCTGAAGTCCGGCAACGTGACCTTGCGCGGCATCGCGTTCGACGGCGGCACCGGCATCAAGCAGGTCGATGTCTCCACCGATGGCGGCAAGACCTGGAAGGCCGCGAAGCTCGGTCAGGATCTCGGCAACTACTCCTTCCGCGAGTGGACCCTGCCGGTGAAACTCGGCAAGGGCTCTCATGAGCTGAAGGTGCGCGCCACCAGCAATGGCGGCAAGGTGCAGCCCGAGAAGGCGGTATTCAATCCGGCGGGCTACATGCGCAACGTCATCGAAACCACATCCGTGACAGTGGCTTGAGGGAGGGCATCATGAGCATGTTCAAAAATGCCGGCCGTCTTGCCGCGATTATCGCTGCCGGGGGACTGGTGATGGCTGTGGGTGGTTTGCAGGCCAAGCCTGTGACCTTGAAGTTGCCGGAGGAGACCGCGCAGTTCAAGCCGGGACCGAATCTCGATGTGGTTCAGGCCAACTGCACGGCATGCCATTCGGCCGACTACATCCAGACCCAGCCGCGTGGCCCGAAGTTCGGCAAGGACTTCTGGACCGCCGAGGTCAACAAGATGATCAAGGTCTACGGCGCGCCGATCGACGCCAACGATGTTCCGAAGATCGTGGAATATCTGGCGGCGACGTATCAGTGAGCTGATCGGCGATCTGACGGGAAACGAAAAGCCGGCTGCATATGCAGCCGGCTTTTTTGTGTGCGGGAGAGGGTTTTCGATTTTGATGGAAAACAGAACTGTCATTGCCGGGCTTGACCCGGCAATCCATCTTCTAAAACGACTCTTTCTTTAAAGATGGATGCGCGGGTCATAAGGGCGTTCACCCCCGTCCTTGACGGGCCATGCCCGCGCATGACGATTCGGAGTAAACCCGAATCCCTCTATTTCTTCTCCAGCATCAGGCGGCCCTTGTCGCCGATCACCGCCTGCGCGCGCTCGGCGAGTTTCGCCAGCAGCCATGGCAGCATGACTTCGAGCTTCACGTGATCGTCTGCGACATCGATGGTGCCGCTGACGGCCTGCGCCAGCGCGGTGACGCGGAAGGTCAACTGGCTGTCGTTCCAGGTTTCCTCGTTCACGGTCAGCAGGTGGCCGTATTGCGCGCGCGCGCCGTCGAGGCCGCTTTTCATGCGGCGGACGGCCTCCTCGCGGCCGAGATTGTGAGGAATTGAAACGACGAGCGGCTTCGACACTTTTGCGAATCTCCTGACTGGAACCTGAGATATTCCCGATCTTGGAAACCGCAAGCCGATGTTGCGGCGCTTGGCGGCCGGAAAGCTGTGAAGATGCGGGTTTATTGGCCTTTGGAGTGATTGAATTCCGCACGTCTCTGCAAATAATCGCGATCTGCGGGGGAAGGGAACCAGACCTTTGAGTCGGCACGACGTCCGCCAGGCCGTCCGGCCATGATCCCGGGCGGCCTTTTTCTTTCTATCGTTGCGATTCCAGCGCCCAGCAGACGGCCCACGGCGCGAGCGGGCCGGGCTCGCCCCAGATGATCTCTCCGCCGCGCGCTGGTTCTGTTGCGCTCGGGTCGGACGATAGATTCGCCGTCAGCGTCAGGCGCCGGTCATCCAGTATCCACGAGGCGAACAGTGTGCCGTCAGGCGCGGCATGGGCGCCTCCGAACGCGGCCGCGTGCAGACGCGGGACGATGTGCGTGTGACGCAGCGTCAACAGCTTGCGCACGAATGCGTGCCGCCGCTGGCCTTCGGGACTTTGCAATTGCCGCCAGTCGAGTTTCGCGGAGATGAAGGTCGCCTGATCGACCGGATCGGGAACGTCGTCACCGAAAGCCTCATGGGCTTGTTTGTATTCGCGGCGGCGGCCGTCGCGGACGGCTTGCGCAAGGTCGCCGTGAAAATCGCAGAAGAACGGGAAGGGTGCCGTCGCGCTCCATTCCTCGCCCATGAACAGCATTGGAATCATCGGCGCGAGCAGGGTGATCGCCAGTGCGGCTTCGACCGCCGCAGGGCGAGCGGCAAGCCGGTCGCCGCGCGCGCGGTTGCCGATCTGGTCGTGGTTCTGGATGAAATTGACGAACGCGGCAGGCGGGAGGTGTCCGCCCGGTTCGCCGCGCGGGACGTTGCCGCGATGCGCGGACGGCTCGCCCTGATAGGCGAAACCGGATTCGAGCGCGCGGACGAGATGTGGCAGCGGCGGCTGATAGTCCCGATAATAGCCGAATTTTTCATCGGTCAGAAGGACATGCCATGCGTGGTGATAGTCGTCGTTCCACTGCGCACGATATTTTCCGGCGGGCGGCTCGGTGAACGGATCGAGCAGGCGGCCGCGATTGCTGTCGTTCTCCAGCACGAGATGGGTATGCCGCCCGCTGTCGCGTGCGAAGGTACCGGCCGCGATGCTGAGATCGCGCAGAAGGAGGTCCTCCGCCGCATCGATGGCGTGTACGGCATCGAGCCGCAATCCGTCGAAGCGATAATCGCGCAACCAGTGCAGCGCGTTCTCGACTGCGAATTTGCGCACCTGCGGCACGCGATAATCGATCGCGTTGCCCCATGGCGTCTGCGCGCTTGAGAAGAAGGACGGCGCATAGCGGCCGAGATGATTTCCCTCCGGCCCGAGATGATTGTAGACGACGTCGAGAAACACCATCAGCCCGCGCAGATGCGCTTCGTCGATCAGCGCCTTGAGATCGTCGGGGCGGCCGTAGCTCGCATCCGGCGCGTACCACAGCACGCCGTCATAGCCCCAGTTCCGGCGGCCGGGAAAATCCGCGACCGGCATCAATTCCAGCGCGGTGATGCCGGTGTCGGCCAGATGATCCAGCCTGTCGATCATCGCGCGACAGGTGCCTTCCGGCGTGAACGTGCCGACATGGGTTTCGATGAACACCGCGTCTTCCCATGGGCGGCCGCGCCAGCCCTCGGCGCGCCAGTTGTAGCTTTGATGATCGATCACTTCGCTCGGGCCGGACACATCCTCCGGCTGAAACAGAGCGGCAGGATCAGGCACCGCCGTCTCGCCGTCGATCGAAAATCGATAGCGCGCGCCCGCGCCGATGCTCGCGATCTCGCGCATGTACCATCCTTCCGCCCCGCGCTGCATCTCATGCGACGTGCCGTCGAGCAGGACATCGACGCGATGCGCGGCAGGCGCCCACAGCCGGAACGTCACGCCATCGGGATTGAGTTGCGGGCCGAACGAGGCGCGATTCATGCAGCCCCCGCGAAGGCGAGCACGGAGCGCGGCGGCGCGTTCGCCGTCTCGCCGGATGCGACGTCGCGGGGTGCGTCCGGCGCGGTGGTGTCGAGCACGCAGGACCATCTGGTGTATTCGGGCAGCTTGGGCAGCGTGAACGTGATCGGCTCCGGGGCCGCGTTCAGCACGATGAACAACGGCGGTTCACCTTGCTCCCTGGGGCCGAGCACGTAGGAGAGAAACCGGCCTTCCGGAAAATTCCAGTCGGCTTCTTCCATCTCGTTGGCGTCGGGCGTCAGCCACAACACGCCGTAGGTGCCGTCGGCCTTCAATCCGTCCACCCATTGGCGCGCGCGCAATTGCGGGAAACGCCCGCGCAGCGCGGTCAGTTGGCCGATGAAACCGGTGAGATCGTCGCCGTCTTTTCCAACGCCGTTCCAGTTGACCCAGCCGGTCTCGTTGTCCTGACAATAGGTGTTGTTGTTGCCCTGCTGGCTGTTGCCCGCTTCGTCGCCCGCGAGCAGCAGCGGCACGCCCTGCGCGAGGAACAGGCAGGCGAGCTGGTTTTTCCGCAATTGGCGGCGCAGCGCGACGATGGCTTCGTCGTCGGTCGGGCCTTCATGGCCGCAATTGTTGCTGTGATTGTCGTTCGAGCCGTCGCGGTTGTCTTCGCCGTTGGCTTCGTTGTGCTTCTCGTTGTAGCTGAACAGGTCCATCAGCGTGAAACCGTCATGCACGGTGATGTGGTTGATGCTGGCCTGCGGCGCGCGGCCGTCGTGATTGAACAGATCGGACGAACCGGTCATGCGGCGGCCGAGATCGCCGAGCAGGCTGCCTTCGCCGGCCCAGTAGCGGCGCAGCGTCGAGCGATAGCGGTCGTTCCACTCCGACCATTGCGAAGGATACGCGCCGACCTGATAGCCGCCGAGGCCGACGTCCCATGGCTCGGCCACGAGCTTCACGGTGGCGAGCACCGGGTCCTGCCGCACGGCGGTGAGAAATGCGCCGCCGCGATCGAAGCCGTTCGGACCACGCGCCAGCGTGCTGGCGAGATCGAAGCGGAAGCCGTCGACATGGCAGACCTCGACCCAGTAGCGCAGCGAGTCCATCACCATCTGCAGCACGCGCGGATGCGAGAGATTGAGCGCATTGCCGGTGCCGGTGAAGTCGTCATAGAAGCGCGGCTGATCCGGCACCAGCCAGTAATAGGAGGCGTTGTCGATGCCGCGAAAGGACAGCGTAGGTCCGAGATGATTGCCTTCAGCGGTGTGGTTGTAGACCACGTCGAGCATCACCTCTATTCCGGCATCGTGCAGCCGCGCCACGGCGGTGCGGAAAGAATCCAGCGCGCCGTTGCTGGCATAGCGCTGGTCTGGCGCGAAGAAGGCGATGGAATTGTAGCCCCAGTAATTCGAGAGCTTCTTCTCCACCAGAGAGCGGTCGTCGACGAATCCGTGGATCGGCAACAGCTCGATGGTGGTGACGCCGAGGCGCCTGAGGTGAGCGACGATCGCGGGCGTGGACAGCGCGCCGAACGTGCCGCGCAAGTGCGGCGGCACGTCGTCGCGGGTCTGGGTCAGTCCCTTGACGTGCGCCTCGTAGACGATGGTGTCTACCAGCGCCACGTTCGGCCGGTTCTCGCGCCGCCCCCAGTTGAAGCTTTCATCGATCACGACGGCTTTCGGCATGCCGCGCGCATTGTCGCGGCGATCGAACGACAGATCCTCGCGCGGACTGCCGGTGCGATAACCAAAATGCGCGTCGCTCCAGACCAGACGTCCCGCGAGGCGCTTGGCGTAAGGGTCGAGCAATAATTTATGGCAATTGAAGCGGTGGCCATGGTCCGGCGCATAGGGGCCGTGGACGCGATAGCCGTAAAGCTGCCCCGGCGACACATCGTTGAGATAGCCGTGCCAGACGTCCTCGGTGCGTTCGGGCAGGGTGATGCGATCGATCTCGCGGCGGCCCTGATTGTCGAACAGGCACAACTCGACCTTCTCGGCGTTCGCGGAGAACAGCGCGAAATTGGTGCCCCGGCCGTCCCATGTCGAACCAAGGCGGGTATGTGTGCCGGCGGAGAGGCGCATCATTCGCCGTCCGGCACGAGATAGATCGCGGCGAGCGGCGGAATGGTGAGGGACAAGTGCGGCACGAGGCCTTCCAGCGTTTCGCTCTTGCCGACATTGCCCTTGTTGCTGCCGCCGTAATGCGCGGAATCGGAATTGAACACTTCACGCCATTGGCCGGGAAACGGCACGCGGACGCGATACTCCTCATAGACGTTGGGCGAGAAATTCACCACCACGAGGCAGCGCTGGCGCGGCGCGTTGCCCTTGCGCATCCAGGCGAACACGTTGTGATCGGCATCGTTGGCGATGATCCACTCGAAACCTGCCGGATCGCAATCGAGTTCGTGGAGCGCCGGAAGCTCGCGATAAAGGTGATTGAGATCACGCACCAGCGCCTGAACGCCGCGATGGCGATCCTGCTCGGTCAGGTGCCAGTCGAGCGAGTGATCGTGGTCCCATTCGCGCTTCTGCCCGAATTCGGAGCCCATGAACATCAGCTTCTTGCCCGGATGCGCGAACATGAAGGCGTAATAGGCGCGCAAATTGGCGAAGCGCTGCCAGTCGTCGCCGGGCATGCGGCCGAGGATCGAACGTTTGCCGTGGACGACTTCGTCGTGCGACAGCGGCAGGATGAAGTTTTCCGAAAAGGCGTAATGCAGTCCGAACAGGATCTGGTCGTGGTGGAATTTGCGGTGGATCGGCTCCTTGCTGATGTAGTTCAGCGTGTCGTGCATCCAGCCCATGTTCCACTTGTAGCCGAAGCCGAGGCCGCCGAATTCCACCGGGTGTGATACCTGCGGCCATGAGGTGGATTCCTCGGCGGCGGTGGTGGCGTGCGGGAATTTCGCGAACACCTCGGTATTGAAGCGGCGCAGGAATTCGATGGCTTCGAGATTTTCGCGGCCGCCATACTTGTTCGGAATCCATCCGCCGGGCGGGCGGCTGTAGTCGAGATAAAGCATCGAGGCGACGGCATCGACCCGCAGGCCGTCGACGCCGTAACGCTCCAGCCAGAACAACGCGTTCGAGACGAGGAAATTCGTCACTTCCGTGCGTCCGTAATTGTAGATCAGCGTGCCCCAGTCGAGATGACGGCCCTGCAGCGGATTGGCGTGTTCGTAAAGCGCGGTGCCGTCGAACGAGCCGAGGCTGTGGCGATCGTCGGGGAAGTGTCCCGGCACCCAGTCGAGCAGCAGCGCGAGACCTTCGGCATGACAGGCCTCGACGAAGGCCGCGAAATCGTCGGGTGAACCGAACCGGCTCGTCGGCGCGAACAGGCCGGTCGGCTGGTAGCCCCATGAGCCATCGAATGGATGCTCGCTGATGGGCAACAGTTCGATATGGGTGAAACCCATCTCGCGGGCGTATTTCGGCAACGTTGCGGCGAGTTCGCGATAGGTCAGCCATTCGTTGCCGTCCTTGCGCCGCCATGAGCCGAGATGGACTTCGTAGATCGACATCGGCGCGGCGAGGGCGTTGGCTTTCGCGGGCGGCGCCGTTTGCGGAAAGAGTTTGCTCTCGTCGTAAATGATGGATGCAGTGTTGGGCCGCACCTCGGCCTGAAACGCAAGCGGGTCGGCCTTCAGCGGCAACTGCTCGCCATGCGGGCCAACCACGTCGAATTTGTAACGGCTGCCTGCAGCGATGCCAGGAATGAAAATTTCCCAATAGCCGTTGCCGCGTACGCGCATGGCGTGCGGACGGTTGTCCCAGTAATTGAAGTCGCCGACGACGCTGACACGCCTGGCGTTCGGCGCGAACACGACGAAGGCCACCCCGCGCACGCTCTCCATCGTCATCGGATGCGCGCCGAGCTTGTCGTAAAGCTGCTGGTGGCGGCCTTCGCCGAGCAGATAAAGGTCGAAATCGCTCAGCACCGGCGGAAAGCGATAGGGGTCGTGCAACTCCACGACGTTGTCGCCGTAATTGGCGCGCAGGCGATAGCTGCCGGCATCCTTCGGCAGCGAGCCCTCGAACAGGCCAGCATCGTGAATGCGCGACAGTGCGGCGCGGTGGCCCTGTTCGTCGATGGCCTCGACCTGCGAGGCATGAGGCAGGAACGCGCGCACGACGTTGTGTCCGTCTTCCGGATGCAGCCCGAGATAGCGGAACGGGTCCGAATGGCGGCCTTCAAGAATGGCGTAGGCTTCGGCGGAAAGAGTCATGTATCCACGTCCGTTTCGCTTGCGAGGATGCGCAGCGCGCCATCGAGCGGCACGCTCAGCCAGTCCGGGCGATGTGCGAGTTCGTATTCGATCTCGTAGAATACTTTTTCCAGCAGGAAGAATTTCAACAGCCGGTCCGCCGCGAGCGAATCCTGCGGCCACAGCCGGGCGTCGGTCACGCTCTCGCGGTAGGCGAACAGGAACGTCTCCGCCGCGATGTCGCGCCAGGTTTCGAGATCGGCGGAGAGTGTGGTGCTGCCATCGTCGGGGACTGCCGCATGGGCCCGCATGATGGCGGCGCCCGCGGCATAATCGATCGAGCGCAGCAGGCCCGCAACGTCGCGCGCGGCGGGCGCCTTGCGGCGGCGTTCCGCGAGCGAACGGCGCGGCTCGCCCTCGAAATCGATAATCAGGATGTCGTCCTTGGCGATCAGCAACTGGCCGAGGTGCAGGTCGCCATGATGCCGCGCTTTCAGAATCTGCTTCGGCTCGCCCAGGAACGAGGCCGCGAGATCGGGCAGATCGTCGCGGTAATGCAGCAGCGCGTCGATCAGTCGGCGGTCGCTCTCCCGGGCGGACGGGCGATGTTGCGCAAGCGCTTCGAACACGCGCGTGACGCTGGCGTTGAAATTCTCGCGCCATGTCTTCAGATCGTCTGGCGTGGCAGGCTCCGGCGCGAAGTCCGGAATGTCGGAACGGCTCGCCAGCGCGATCTGCATCTCGGCGACGCGCTTGCCGATCTGCGTCATGTAGCGCAGCGAATTGATCTGTTCGGAGCTTTCGGACTTCTTTTCCTCGGCGCTGAGCAGGCGGCGCTCTTCCACGAAGCGGTCGAGATAACTCGCCGCGACCGCCCAGGCATCGCCCTGGTTGGGAATAAGGCGGTGAATGATGGCGATGGCCGAGCGCCTGTCGCCTTCGACAAGTTCGACGCTGCCCAAAAGGTCGGGCGTGTTGGCAAAACCGACAATGTCGGTGAGGAAGCGGCCCATCTCGATCTCGGGATTGATACCCGCCTCGATCCGCCGGTAGACCTTCACGACGAAGGATTCATCGACGAGACTCGTGCTGTTGGATTGCTCGGTCTCCACCGCATGGACGTGCTCGATGGCGACCTCCGGCTCCGCAAGGAGCTTGTTCGTCGGCGCGAACACCAGTCTGTCGACGCCGTTGGTGGTGGTGCGGTTGTGACGCGCATTGTCGAGCATGAGCGCGATGAATTCCTTGTCGGTCGCGACATCGAACAAGGTGCCTTCGCGCGCGGCCTGGCGGACGGCGGCCAGCGCAATCGGGTTGTAGCGCTCGCGGTCGAACCGCACCCAGTCGACGCGGATCGGCAGCGTATAGCGCTGCATCTTGCCGTTCTGGATGGATTCGAAAATCGCGAGCCACGACCGCGACACGCCTTCCTCCGTGATCGGGACCGCGGAGGTGACCTTGGTGCTGATCGCGTAGGCGGAGCGTTGCGGAAACCAGCGGGTGCGCGCCAGATGCGCGGGCAGTACGTCGCGCTCGAAGATGCGCCGGGTCCGCTCCAGCGTGACCCATGTGGAGCCGGCCGGGACCACCAGCGTCTCGAACTCGGGGAACGGCTCGTGCTTGGAGGGCTCCGGCGGCTGCTCCTCCAGCTTGAACCAGTAGAAGCCATAAGGCGCGAGCGTGATGAGATAGGGCAGTTCGCCGATGGCGGGGAAGGGCGTGCGGCCGAGCATTTCCAGCGGCACGCGATCCTTCCACGGCGCGAGGTTGAGTTCGGTCGCCTGCGCGGAACGTGAGAGATTGGCGATGCACAGGATGGTTTCGTCCTCATGCTGGCGGACGTAGGCGACGGTGGCGCGATTGGTCGGCCGGATGAAGGTGATGGTGCCGCGCCCGAACGCCTTGCTGGTCTTGCGCACCGAGATCAGCCGCTTGGTCCAGCTCAAGAGCGACGAGAGGCTGCGCGACTGCGCCTCGACGTTGACGGATTCGTAGCCGTAGACCGGGTCCATGATCGGCGGCGCGTAGAGCCGCGCGGGATCGGAGCGCGAGAAGCCGCCGTTGCGGTCCGGCGTCCACTGCATCGGCGTGCGCACGCCGTTGCGGTCGCCGAGATAGATGTTGTCGCCCATGCCGATCTCGTCGCCGTAATAGATGATCGGCGTGCCCGGAAACGACATCAACAGCGAGTTCATCAATTCGATCTTGCGGCGGTCGTTGTCCATCAAGGGCGCGAGGCGGCGGCGGATGCCGACATTGATGCGCGCGCGCGGATCGTTGGCGTAGGTGGACCACAGATAGTCGCGCTCCACGTCGGTGACCATTTCGAGCGTCAGTTCGTCATGGTTGCGCAGGAACAGCGCCCACTGGCAGGTGTCGTGGATCTCCGGCGTCTGCCGCAGAATGTCGGTGACGGGAAAGCGGTCTTCCTGCGCGATCGCCATGTAGAAGCGCGGCATCAGCGGGAAGTGGTAGGCCATGTGGCATTCGTCGCCCTTGCCGAAATATTCCTGAACGTCCTCCGGCCACTGGTTGGCCTCGGCGAGCAGCACTTTGCCCTTGGCATAGGCATCGAGTTCGGCGCGCAGATGCTTGATGAGCGCATGCGTTTCGGGAAGGTTCTCGTTGTTGGTGCCCTCGCGCTCGCAGAGATAGGGAATGGCGTCCAGCCGGAAGCCGTCGACACCGGCATCCAGCCAGCGCTTCATCACCTGCACGACGGCGCTGACCACGCGCGGGTTGTCGAAGTTGAGGTCCGGCTGGTGCGAGAAGAAGCGGTGCCAGTAATAGGCGCCGGCTTCCGCGTCCCACGCCCAGTTCGATTTTTCGGTGTCGGTGAAGATGATGCGGGTATCGAGATATTTCTGATCGGTGTCGCTCCACACATACCAGTTGCGTGCGCTCGACCCTGGCGGCGAGCGGCGCGCGCGCTTGAACCAGACGTGTTCGTCGGAGGTATGGTTGATGACGAGTTCGGTGATGACGCGCAGGCCGCGCCGCTTCGCTTCGGTGATGAAGCGGCGGAATTCCTTCATCGTGCCGAAATCGGGATTGATCGCGCCGTAATCGGCGATGTCGTAGCCGTCGTCGCGGCCCGGTGACGGATAGAATGGCAGCAGCCACAGGCAGGTGACGCCGAGCTCCTGCAGATAGTCGAGCTTCTCGGTCAGTCCGGGAAAATCGCCGATGCCGTCATTGTTGCTGTCGGCGAACGCCTTGACGTGCAACTGGTAGATGACGGCGTCTTTGTACCAAAGCTCGTCGGCTTCGGTCTGCGGCATCTCGGCAATGGCGGGCATGATGTTCATGGCGCGGCCTCATGCCAGGCAACGGAAGAGGGCGGCGGGATCACGTGTGGGATCGAGGCGCAGGCGGACGCCGCCCCATTCCACGCCGTGCCGTTCGCCGGTGACGATGTTCTCAAGCGCGGCGACCGGCTTTAATTTCATGTCGTGGCGCACATTGATGCCGCCCAGCGGCAACCAGATGTCGCGCGGCTCGCGCGCCATGGCGATCGCACCCGCGACGACATTGCTCTCATCCGTTGCCGATTTGGAGAAAGCAATGACGTTGCCGTCATCGACATTGAGAAAATTCAGCCGCGCGGTCTGGCGCAGCGCCGCATTGGCGCGGCGGGCCGTGTTCAGGCTGGTGATGTAGTCCTTGATGTTGCCGGGCGCGTTCCAGTCGCGCACCTTGATCTCGTATTTTTCCGAATTGAGATATTCTTCCTTGCCCGCAATCGGTTCGTGTTCGAGCAGCTCGAAGCCGTTGTAGATGCCGTAGGACGCGGACAGCATCGCCGCGAGCGCGACACGCGACTTGAACATCCACGGCTCGCCGCCCTGCAAATGAAACGGCAGGATATCCGGCGTGTTAACGAAGAAATTCGGCCGGTAATATTCGCGTTCGGGATAGCCGGTGAGTTCGCTGAGATACTCCTGCATCTCCCATTTCGATGTGCGCCATGTGAAATAGGTGTAGGACTGTGAGAAGCCGAGCTTGGCGAGGCCCTTCATCAGCTTCGGACGCGTGAAGGCCTCGGCGAGGAAGATCACGTTCGGGTGTTGGAGCTGGATATCCCTGATCAGCCATTCCCAGAACGGAAACGGCTTGGTGTGCGGGTTGTCGACGCGGAAAATCGCAACGCCCTGATCGATCCAGAACCGGATCACGTCGCGCAGCGCGTGCCACAGCGCCTGTGCGTCGTCGGACTCAAAATCCGGGTTGTGAATGTCCTCGTATTTCTTCGGCGGGTTTTCCGCATAGCGCATCGAGCCGTCCGGCCGGCGCTTGAACCAGTTCGGGTGGCTCTTCAGCCACGGATGATCGGGCGAGCACTGCACGGCGAAATCGAGCGCGATCTCAAGGCCATGCGCTTTGGCTTCGCGCACGAGGTCGCGAAAGTCATCGCGCGTGCCGAGTTCGGGGTGGATGGCGTCATGCCCGCCGCTCTCGTCCCCGATCGCGTAAGGCGAACCGGGATCGCCGGGCTCGGCCTTCAGCGCGTTGTTGCGGCCCTTGCGGTTGGTGTGGCCGATGGGGTGGATCGGCGTGAAGTAGAGTACGTCGAATCCCATCGCCGCGATATCGGGCAGGCGGGCGATGCAATCGCGGAAGGTGCCGTGCTGGCCCGGCACGGTGCCCTGGCTGCGCGGGATCATCTCGTACCACGCGCCTTCCACCGCGCGTGCGCGATCAGCCATCAGCGGAAACGGCTTTGATTGCGTGAGATCGCTGCGGGTCTGGCTTTCAGCCATGGCGTGCCCGACGTCGTCCGTCAAAAGAGACGCGATGTCCCCGTTTTGAAGGAAGGCTTCGCAGGCCGATGTAATCGTCAGCGCGTTCGCCTTGTCGTGCGGATCGGCGCGCGTCATCATCGCGGCACCTTCGAGCGCATCGAGCGATACGTCCTGACGTGCATCCATCTTGGCGAGCACACCGTGCCGCCACGTCGCGAATGCATCGGTCCATGCCTCGATGACATAGAGATAACGGCCGGCAACCTGCGGCGTGAACGTGCCGGTCCAGCGATCGTTGCCGTGCAATTGCATCGGCGCGCGCTGCCACGCGCTCTCCGCCTCCAGCCGCCAGCAGATGGATGCCGCCG
>Ga0153956_1001915_pt1 | contig 16778 bp, 12 predicted proteins | sample TSFL040MetaG_FD_104704 | JGI IMG/M metagenome (GOLD analysis project Ga0153956, IMG submission 104704) | Attine ant fungus gardens microbial communities from Florida, USA - TSFL040 MetaG | ecosystem: Host-associated > Fungi > Mycelium > Unclassified | place: USA: Florida, Wekiwa Springs...
ACGCCCACCAGCGCTTTCCTTCGCCGATAAACTCACGCAACTGTTCTTCTAATATGGCGTGCATGTTGCTATCCGGTGTATTGTTTACATAAGGAGTATATGTGCTTCCATAGGCGCGTTGGCGTATGCTGTCTATTTCGGGCGAAGGGTCCTGCCCTAGTTTGGCCTTTGCCTCTGCCATTAATAATAGTACATCTGCATAGCGATAAATTGGAAAATCATTGTTATATATCTGAGAGGTGCCGGAGGTAGAGCCGATCCATTTGGTAAGCATTATGCCGCGTGCAGGATAGGGGGCGCTGTTGGAATACATTACCTGAAAGCTATTACTAATTCGCTGATCTGCCGGACCACCTGTAAGCTTGTTAATCATTGCCTGATTCATACCGCATCTGTCGGAACCGCCTACATAAGGATATACAGTCGATACTAATGGAGTTGGCGCCGTGGCAAAAGAGAGGGTGGTTGCCTGTATGCTATTGACCGTAAACTCGCTGAAAGTTCCTTGTTGGGCCTGGCTCAATTCGTAATTAATAGCAAATATGATCTCTTTATTATTTGCTTTTTTAGTCGGGCTAAAGATGTCGGCATAATTAGCATCCAGACCCAAAGCTGAACCCTGTAAATTTTCAACTTGTTGCAGCGCAGCCTGCGCCGTGTCTAAATCATTGGCCCCCCCATTCATTAACGTGCCTGACCACAGATATACATCTCCTTTTAAGGTAAGCGTTGCCACCCTGCTCCAATAAGCGCGCACGCCGACAGGAAAAGCATTGTTTCCATTATACAAAGCAAGCGACTGTGCAATATCACTTTTAATTTGCAGCATTACAGAATCTGCAGACGCGCGCGGCTTATATGTTTCCGCCGCATTACTGATCGTGCGGACAGGCTGCGTTACCAGCGGTACACCTCCCCACGTTTTCAGCAGTACATAATAAACATACGCCCGGAGGCCGTACATATCAGCCAGTTCTTTATTTATCTCCGCTGCTGTAAGCTGGGTCTTAGGAAAGACATCTATCACATTATTGATCTGGTATATAAGATTATAAAAACTCGCCCAATTGCCGAAAGGAGCATTTAATGCGCTGATATTCTGGTCGTACAATTGCTGATAACCGCCATCTGCCGATTCGGTGAAAAGGCCGTCCGTCCATATTTCAGAACGCATTTCTCCCAGCTGAAAGAGTGTACTATTATATGTCCGGAACCTTGCATATACTCCGGTATATAAAGTCTGGGCCGCATTGGTATCGGTCAGCGCCAACTGCGTACTTATCGCATCCTGAGGCACTACAGCATCCAATTGTTTCTGACAAGAAGTAATAGTCAGCCACAACGTGCTTACCGCAAATAAGGATGTAAGAAAAATATTTTTTTTCATTGTATCTTTTTTGATAATTTAATAGATAAAAACATATCGGTATTACAAACCAATCGTTGCACCAAAAGTGAGCCTTCTTGGCAACGGATACCTGCCCTGGTCAAGGCCGCCTACTTCCGGTAAACTTCCGCTGTACCTTGTGAAATAAGAGAGGTTGCCTCCTGAAATAAACAACCTTAGCGCTTTTATTTTATTATTAAAATTTTCTTTCAACATCCGCGAGGTCATATCATAGCTCAGGGTCAGTTCCCGCAAAGCCAGGTAATCTCCTTTTTCCCACATATTGGCCGGAGGGTTGTTTCCAGATGCATCCGTAGCATAGTTGCGGCCCTGGTTTGCCCAATAGAATCTTGGCAACGTTCCGTTCGGATTTTCAGGTGACCAGGTGTTCAATACTGCCGTTGTCTGATTTTGAGAACCTTGTACCTGGCTTAATCCTCTTAATACCTCTTCGTTGAGCACAACAAATCCTACTGCAAAATCAAAAGAGGCATACAGGCTAAAGCCTTTATACGAAAGGTTTGCATTAAACCCTCCTGTCAAACTTGGCGTTGTTCTTCCCACATACACGAATTGACGGGAATCAATGGTATCGTTATCGTAAACCTGATGCCAACGGGCGTCGCCAAGCTGCTTTATTTTTTTGTTGCTGTATGGCAGAAATGAATTATATACATTGGCGTCTGCCGTCAATTGCTGTTGGGTTTTATATATATAATCCCATTTGGGCGCCCATACTTCATCAAGACCTATTCTTTGTCCCTCTATCAGGCCTCCGACCTGCATCAACTGGCCGGGATGGTTTGGATCCCAAACCTGAATGGTCTGCTGCCGGTTTCCCGGTAGGCCGTCATAAGGAAGTTTTACAGCATAGTCGCGGACGGAATACAAGTTTGCATTCAAGTCTAATGCTAAACCGTCTGCTTTTATCGGTTGAATTGCTTTGACATTCAGGCTAAGCTCCCAACCTTTGTTTCTCATTTCCCCTAAGTTGGTTGTGAAACTGCTGAAACCGCTACTTGGATCAATCGGTTCAGATGCCACCTGATCGTAGTTATTTCTAATGAAATAATCGGCAATTACCGTAACCCTGTTTCTGAGAAATCCTACATCCACTCCAAGATTTGTAGCTGCTGATTTCTCCCATTTCAGATTGGTATTGACATAAGATGAGGCATACGTTCCACCTTGCCCATTATAAGTTCCTGCATTGGCATATACCTGGGCTGTCTGGAAATAGCCAAGCGAACTTACATTTCCGTTTTCTCCCCAGCTGATACGCGGCTTTAATGTTGTAATGATTTTACTGATGCCGCTATTCCTGTAAAAAGGTTCATTCTGCATATTCCACGCAAAAGATATACCCGGGAAAAAACCATAATGATTTGCCGGAGACAACCTGCTCGAACCGTCGTAGCGCATATTGGCCGTCAGGTAATATTTGTCTTTATAAGAATAATTAATTCTTCCGATAACAGACGCCAGCCTTTCCCATTGACTAAAATCCGATGAAGCCGATTGAGGATATGTAATAACGCCATTCACCACGCTTGGCGGCGCAGAAGCAACTAACCAGGGAATAACATTGGTGGGCGCTCCCTGCCCCGAACCCGTTTCATAATAATATTTGTAATCGTAAAATTCACCGCCCCCCATTACCGTCAGATGATGGACGCCATTAAAAGTTCTATCGAATTGCAGAAAGCCGTTATAAGAATACTGCACGTCATGCGAATCGCTAAACGAAGCAGCCCTTGTTGTATTCATAGCGCCGCCACTTCCGGCCTGGTAAGAGTCCGTGAAATAATTATTAAAATCATAGCGCATAAAACCCGAACCGGAAGCAAGGAATTTTAAGAATGGAAGAATGGTATAATCTATATTTAAGCTACCCATAAAACGTTGTTCGGACGAAGAATTCTGATATAGCTTGCTCCAATAGGCAGGATTGCCCAATGTTACATCGTTCGGACCTGGTAAGATAGCACCGGATGTATCGTTGTTATACCTCACCGTGGGACCCACGCCGATAAAACGTTGCAAGAGTCCGCCTGTTGTACCGGCATTCGAGCCGGGATCGGTATAAGGCACGGCCGTATTTACATTATATGCCGACATGGTAGTTGTTATTTTTAACTTACCAATATTTAGTCCGCCGTTAAAATTCATATTAACCCTTTTCAAACCGGAACCTATGATCACACCTTCGTCTTTCACATATCCCAGGCCCAGGTTAAAGTTGCCCATATCATTGCCGCCGGAGAAATTTAAAGAGTGTTCCGTGGTAGTTTCGTTTTGCATAATCATGTCTTCACGGGCCTGAGCGCTGATGTCGTGATATAGTACGCTATCCATCTGGCCCGCAACAAAAGGATTGCGTAATACCTTGTAAGCCCATCCTGACTTGGACAGCAGGTACCTGTTGTTATTATTAAGCAACTGCGTAGTGTACAATCCCTGTGGAGAAGTAAACCCACTATTTAAAGCCCAGCCCCAGGAGCCTGTTAATTGTCCTTTATCGGTGGCCATTGCATTTGTATTACCATCCAGAGAGTCCGCAGAATATCTTGATTGCAAGCCTATCCAATTCATTGCAATGTACTGACCGGCATTCAAATATTGAACCGGGTTCCTGCGCGCATAATTATTTGTCTGGCGAATAGTATAAGTAACCTGTGAACGGCCCTTTTTCCCTTTTTTCGTGGTAATTAACAATACTCCATTCGATGCCCTCGCACCATAGATGGCCGTGGATGCAGCATCTTTTAGCAAATTGATCGATGCAACATCGTCCATATTAATACCATATACCGAAGGGACTATCACACCATCCAAAACGACCAACGGGCCGCCGCTTCCGCTCCAGTTGTTGCCGCCGCGAAACGTAATAGTCGGTGTGCTTCCCGGCTGCCCTGTTGTCTGCTGCACCTGCAATCCCGGAACGGTTCCCTGCAACACCGTACCAATATTGGTTGTAGGAGATGTTTTAAAAGCCATCGGATTTACAGTGGCTACCGCACCGGAAAGGTCATGACGGTTTTGGGTACCGTAACCTATTACAACTACTTCATTCAGGTTGCTTTCGCCCGGGGCCAGCGAAACGCTCAATGTATCGGCGCTCCCAACGGTTACTGTTTGAGGTATGTATCCTGTATAACTGACCAGCAACCGGTCGCCGGTTTTGGCATCAATCGCAAACCTGCCGTCAGGCGTACTAAACGTACCTTTTGCCGTTCCAATCAGCGAAATACTCGCACCTGCCAGCGGCTTATGGTCCGCACCGGAAAATACATGGCCATGAATTCTTGGTGTTTGTGCAAAAAGCAAGAGCGGACTACCTAAAAATATAAGCAGCCACATTGCCGAAGTGTAAATGATTTTATCATTTACCGATCTGATTCTTTTTGTTCTGTTAGGCATGTAATGAAATTTTATTGTTTGGTTATTATTATTATGTATGACATAATACATAATGCAGAATTAGGTTAAATTTTATTAACAACCAACTTTTTTTAAAAAAAATACTGTACAAAAAATTACTTTCGCTTTAAGATTTAAATATTTTATGGCCGGCACCAATATTGAATACAACACAAATTTTGATTTTCTTACTGCCATCGATCCGGTAGACACCACAAGCCTTGCGGAAAAAGTAGAACTCAAGCTCATTAAGTTTTTTGTTGACCATAAGTTGAAGCCGGGCGATTCAATTCCGAAAGAAATGGATCTGGCAAACGCCCTGGGCGTAAGCAGAACAGTTATCAGAGAAGCGCTGATACGCCTGAGATTGACAGGACTGATAGAAACAAAAAAGAAAAGGGGCGCCATATTGACCAATCCCGACCTGCTTTCACTGCTGCAGAAAACACTCTATCCGGGTTTCATGGATAATAACACGCTGAAAGACATATTTGAAATCAGGATGGTGATGGAGATAGGAATGGCAGACCTGATCATGCAAAGGATTACACCCGAAGACCTTACCGAGCTAAAAAGCATCGTTAAAAGCGAACCGAACAATACCAATTCTTTTTTATTTGACATAGATCAGGAAGTACGTTTTCATGGCAAGCTGTACGACATTACCGGCAACCAGACATTGAAACGTTTCCAGCAACTTTTACTTCCTGTGTTCAAGTTTGTTCACGAAAGCGGCCTGCTGAAGAAAAACACGAAAAACAAATTACATGCCTCCCATAAAAAAATCGTAGATGTAATACAGCACGGTACTGCAAAAGAACTGCGCGAAACGATAAGAAACCATTTTGAGAATCATTTCCAACGGTTGTTTTAAATAGCAGCAGCACATCGTATTATTTCAAATGACAAATGCTGCAATGCCGGGAGTTAACGTTGCAGCATCTGTGTAAAATTTAGTATATGCTTATTTGCTTTTGATCTTCTGTTTTAATATACCGGCAGCATCCGTCTGATGATATTTTTCGATCAGTTCATAAATAAGGAACTATGCTTTGTCCGTCTATATGCTGAACCGTGTTGTAATTCGTAATGCCAGCCATGTCCAGCAAAGTCGGAAAAAAATCCTGGATAATCATGTATTGGTTGCATACACTACCGAGTTTTGTAACGCCTGGGTAACGCACCATCATAGGTTCGCGGATGCCACCTTCATACAAAGAACCTTTGCCGCCTCGCAATGGATAATTCTGCGTATTGTCCGCTCCTTCGCGCGGACGATGCGAATAACCGCCATTGTTCGACATGAAAATAACAATGGTATTCTTTTCAAGGTTATTTTGTTTTAGATAATCCAGCAGATCACCGAGACTTTTATCCATGCCTTCTAGCAGCGCACAATAAGCCGCTTCAGGTTTGCTGTATCCTTTGTCCAGATATTTTTGAATAAATCTTTTATCAGCGTTATAAGGCAAATGCACCTCATAATACGCCATGTATAGAAGAAGGGCTTATGAAGCAATCGCGCTGTATCCATTGCTTTTTTAGCTTCGATGGTCAGATCTTCAGAGAGAAAAGTAGGCGTGTGCCAATACTGCTGCATATTAGGAATATCTGCTGAAGCCTGAAATGTTTTGGATTATAACCAAAATCATCTTCTGCCAGATAAGAAGCAGGATTGCCGGCAGCGCTGCCACCAATATTCTTTACAAATCCAATGTTGTAAGGATTTGCCCCAATGTGCCGTAAGCACCGAAATGCGCCTTGCCGCACTGAATGGTATAATAACCCTTAATTTTTTAATATTTGCGGCAAGTATCTCCCCCATTGTTTTTATCACACATCTGTACGACGACGGGTTGCCCATCGTTTTTAGACAACCCCTTGTTAATTATATTTTATCAGTAAATAATCCTGGACGTGCTTCGCCTTGCTGCCATCCGGTGTTCGTTTTATCCGGCGAGCACTTCTCTATTTGAAAGCAGTGGCCAGTTGGCTATTCATTGTGGCAGTCTCTTCATCTGTTCCATGGTCATAGCGTCCAATGATAACACCATTCTTATCAATTAAAATTTTCGTAGGCAAAGAATGAATGCCATATTTTTCAGAAATATCCCTGTCGTTCTGTATGCCCTGTCTGTTTTTTTGTTCATCAAAACCACGCAATACATTGTGCCAGATACCTACTCCGTCCTTTTCCACCGCCTTTTCCCATGCATCTTTGTGATTGTCATCATCTGAGATACCGATGATCTCCAGACCTTTGTCATGGTATTTTTTGTATAGGGCTATCATGTGCGGGTTGCTGTGCCGGCAGGGTATGCACCAGCTGGCCCAAAAATCGAGAATAACATATTTTCCCTTAAAATCCGATAGGTTAATGACTTTGCCATTTATATCAGTGGCAGTAAAGTTTGCCGCAACGCTTCCCGGAGAACCTGCGCGCAATTTCTTTATTTCCCCCGCAATCTCTTTGCCATAGACGCTTTGCCGGACTGGCCCACCCATGTTGTCGTAGAACATCTGCAACGAATCTACAGGAAGGCTGCCGGTATAAAATCTTAGTTGGAAGGCAGTAACATAAGAATCGGGATGCGTAATAAAATACCTGTAACTGATTGTTGCAATCTTCTGTTGGAACGGCTCAAATGCATCATGAACGGCAGCAGCTTTTTCTTTTAATGCAGTCAGGACCGCTTCATCTTTTTTACTTTTTACCGCATCCATATAAGCCTTATTAGCAATAGCATACTGACTGTCCAATGGTTTCATCTCTTCCAGTACCGGGCTTAGCTCTTTATTCAGCGTTTCATATTCTTTCTGTGTTTTTGATCCTTTAATGACTGCGTTCTTAAGATCGCCGGCCTTGCCCCTGAAATAGATGGTTGCAGGCTCAAGAAAGAAAGAAGTACTATTGGGATCATCCATGCTTGTAGAGGCTATGTTGCCTGTAAAGTATGCCATCACGGGACCGGGAATATTGCCTGTAAATACAAAATCGCCGTTTTTCAAATCCGTGCTGTCACTAACATTTCCACCGTTCGCATCGCGGTAATAAAGATGGACATAGCCGTTTTGCTGTCCGTCAATATGTCCCAAAAGCTGAAACTGTTGGGCACGAACAGCCGACAAAGTCATAAGCGCCGCTGAGAGCAGTGCTGTATATTTTCGTATTTGCATTATATTCTCTTTTTAAGGTTAGCTACCGAATATTTCTTTCAGTTTGTTATCAATATCTTCCTCCTTCCCTGAATAGACCAGTATCTTTCCGTCCTTGTCGAGTAATACATAGAATGGTATGTATGTGGTCATATATAACGAACCGACACGAGCAGGCATGTTCTTTACAGGAAACTCGTCACATACCTGTGTCCAGGGCATTTTCTCCTGATCCATAGCACGTTTCCAGTCGCTCCATCGGCTGTCGTCTGAAACACTGACGATATCAAATCCTTTGTTGTGATATTTCTGATAGACTTCTTTCCAATGCGGGATGGCTTGCCGGCAGGGATGGCACCAGCTTGCCCAAAAATCGATCATCATATATTTGCCGCGGGTAGACGACAGGGAAAAGGGCGTACTATCCCTTTTAAGTAAAGTGAAATCGGGCGCTACGCTGCCCGGCTCTACTGCTTTTTTCTTCGCAAGCGCACCGGCCAGTTGTTTGTAATATATAGAAGTTTTTGCCTGTCCCTGGTACTTGCTCAACATATCTTCCATTTCTTTTACAGGCATATCCTGCGAATACATATAGAGTTGATCAAACATATATACACCTGCTACTGAGGAAGGATTTTTACTTACATATTCTCCTATCTTAGCCTTTTGCCAGAGCTGAAGCAAACGTCTTAAGGAGTCTGCCTGATCACGGTATTTATATTCCTGATCAAGATTGTTTTTTGCTGCTTCGGCTTCTATCTTTTTATCCAGTTCGGCGAATATCGTATCATATTGCTTTTGGCCCGGGTCATTCTGGTATTGCATCCAGTCATCAAAGTTGGACGAACCAGTCTCTCTGTATTTTTTTATCTGGGCTCCCTTTTCCCCGCCGTAAGCCGTATAATCGTAGTACCGCGAACCGGCAGTGTCTGCAGTTATACTGAGAACTGTATCTTCCAGAAAGACAGAGAAGCCCCAGTTGCCTGGCGTAATAAATACGTTTACCATTTGCGGTGATTCTATCTTTCCTTTCAGTACAAAAGAGCCATTTCTAATGACACCGCTGTCAATGGTCTTTGGAGTGCGGTCGTCTTCATTGTACGTGATCAATTTGACCACGCCCGAATCGATAACCTTTAAAGAGCCATTTAGCACGTAGCCCTGATCGCTGTTTTGCTTTGCATTGTTGCAGGCCATTGCGCATAACAGTACAATGAATGCGCCAATTGACCAGAATAATTTTTTCATCTGTTTAATTTTTATTGCTTTTGAAAATTGATGTTTGACAATTAATTGTATATTTTAATTACTTCCATATCCCGGATTCTGCATTCCATTCAACGCACTGTTTCTCTTCATTTCATCTTGCGGAATGGGTAATACCAATTGTGTTTTACTCTGGATAGTAGGAATCAGTTGCTGTAGCGTAGCAAAAGGCAATCTGCGTACAGCCAACCAGTCCTGTCCCGCCTCTCCAACAAAGTTTTTCATTTCTTCTTTTACAATCAGCAATTGCAAATCTTCAGACGAGCCCGCTGCATCTACTTCGGAATAATCGGTAAAGCCTGCGTGCTGCATTACTTCTTTCAACAGGGTTTTGGCATCATTCATATTTCCGCCCCCCGCAACGATCGCTTCCGCTTCCAGCAAATAGGCTTCGGTAAGGCGCATAGCTTACGCTTGCATTGGACGTGGGACTGGGATCGTCGGCCGATCCGGAAAAATATTTAGTGAAGACATACATATTACCACCATAGTAAGGATTGGGAATGGTTTGGTATGTCCAGTCTTTACGCGGATCGCCGGCAAAAAGGCTAACCATTGAATCGCTGCCCACAGCCTGCCTATAATACAGGTATTCATTGTACTTATAAATATCATTGTCGTAAGGCTTTATGCCCAGTATCACCTCGCTACTGCTAAGCCCTTTAGAAAGGAAAATGTCTTTTGTATTAGCTTCCAGCGTAAAGTTGCTGCTGTCGATGATGCTTTTGCAAAGGCCCACTACTCCGGTATAATCTCCGCTTGCGCCACGTACCATCAGCACGCGCGCCTTCAGCAATCTGGCGGCCCACACATTAGCATAATAATTCTGACTGTTCAGGTCTGGCAACCCGGAGATGGCATCGGCGAGGTCGGCAAGAATAAAGTCATAACAGTCTTTCACCGTGCTGCGGGGCTGGGCTAGGTTATCCGTCGTAACAAAATCTTTTCGCAAGATAATGCCGTACTGGCTGCTTACATCATCGTACTGGCCGTAATAAAATAACAGTTCTGCATTGGCATAAGCGCGTAAAAATTTTGCTTCCGCTATCATCTCCTGTTTGTCGGAAACATTTATATTATTCACCGGCGCTATATTTTTCAAAAAGCCGTTTGCCGCATTGACGATTTTGTAGCCATAATCCCAGATGTTACCTACTCCGGAGGAAGAGGGCAGGTATGTATGATCCGCAAAGTAAATGCCGCCATAAGGATAGGTCATCGTTCCGCTTAATTCTGACGGGATCATTTCATTGAGATCGCACCAGAGAATAGATGGATTCTGGTTATTGTCGAATCCTGCATTGGCAAAGAGATAGTAAACACCGTTCAACGTAGTTTGGGCGCTTTGCTTATCTGTAATAACGTTCCCATCCACCTCCTGCGTAGTGGGGAAAACGTTGAGCTGCTTATTGCATGATACAAAAGCAACGAGCAACAACAGAGGGTATATTTTAAAGAAATGTTTCATCAGTATATTTTTAAATTTTACTTTAAACCAGTTAAAAGCCAACCTTCAGCCCGGCAGAAAAAGTCCTTACTGTAGGATAATTACTTACATCGAAATAACCGCCTGCCACACTGAACGGATCGTCCGAGGTCTCGGGATCATTACCCGGATAGTGGGTAATGGTAAACAGGTTAGTCGCCGAGAAAAATACAGAAGCGTTCTGCATGCCTGCCTTCTTCATCCATGCGGACTGGCCTAATCTATAATTGAAAGTAACCGTTCTCAGCTTGAGGTACGAAGCATTGAAAACACTTAGGCTGGTGTTGTACATCAAGGCCTGGTCCTGCCACAGCAGGCGAGGCTGGTTGCTGTTTGGATTATCCGGTGTCCAGCATTACGGCATTGGCATTGGAAGTGCCTACAAAGGCAAGGCTTGAAACATCGTCACCCCACATCAGCTGACCGCCCTGTGAAAAAGTAAAATACAAACTAAGGTCGAAATTCTTATAACTGAATTCCTGCGTAAACCCGCCATAACAGTTGGGCGCCGCATTACCGATAATCTGATCGAACAGCGGATAACGCCCGTAACCGTCCGAACTGTCCAATGCAAACATCGGATCGCCTAATGACAGATAGGCAAAGGGCGCGTAACCTGCAGACGGGTCTGCATATCCGCCCAGCTGCGCTTTATAAGCATCCAGCTGCTCCTGCGTTTTGATGATGCCCGTTATCTTTAGGCCGGTGATCAATCCCAGCGGTTTACCTTTAATAAGGTCTATGTTACCATCTTCAAGGCCGGTCAGGTTACCCAACTGGCTCAGGTTCGCATCCGGACTGATATTTGTTACCAGAGTTTTAGGCCAGGTAATATTCATGGAAGCATTCCAGCGGAAATCTTTGGTACGGATAATATCGCCCTGTAATGAAAGTTCCAGACCGGTGCTTCTGATACCTGCGACATTTCCCAATAACGATGAGTAGCTGCTGCTTTCGGTTACGGGCAACGACAGCAAAGCGCCATTGGTCTGCTTATGGTAATAATCTACAGTACCCTGTAACCTTTGTTTGAAGAAAGATAAATCAAGTCCCAGATCGGCTTCATCTGTTGTTTCCCATTTAATGCCTGGATTACCCAATTGGGTAGGTATCAACGCGCTGCTTCCCCCATAGGAATAAGGCGTATATAAGGTACGGTACATCTGGTCTTGCAGGTTCTGGCTGCCGGTTACTCCATAGCTGGCCCTTAGCTTTATATCATCTATCCAGGAAACGTTCTTTAAAAAATTTTCCTTTGAAATACGCCAAGCGATGGCTCCGGAAGGGAAATAGCCGAATTTATTTTCCGGGCCGAATTTCGAAGAGCCATCGGCACGGCCTGTGAAAGTAAGCAGGTATTTGTCCCTAAAGCCATAGTTAGCGCGCAGGTATTAAGATACAAGATAACTCTGTGGCTTGCTGGGATTATCGCCTTTGGTAAAAAGTGGCGTAATGGCTGAGGACAGGCTGTTCAGCACATCATCATTGGGATAGCCGGAAGCGGTAGCGCTGAAGAAACTTGTCTTTCGTGTTTCGTAAGAATAACCAGCCAACAGGTTCAATGTGTGATTTTCATTGAAAGTTTTATTCCATGTCAGCGTATTTTCCCAAAACCAGTTGGTGTACTGGCTGTTGGAATTACTTCCGATACCACCATTGTTTTCTACGTTGCCGTAGAAACTGCCAATGGCCAGATAGCTGGGCGTGTAATTTCGCTGCGTATAGTTCTGCATGTTCAGCGAGAGCGTAGTCTTGAATTCCAGTCCGGGCGTAAAATCATATAAACCCGATATGGAACCTAAAAGATTGAAAGTTTTTGAATTATTGATAGCCGTAAGCATGGCTACCGGATTTTGAAAACCCTGGTAGCTATAACCTATTGCACTGAAATCTGTGAATGCACCTGTAGAATCATAAGGCGTATAATCGGGCCGCGCACGTAAAGCCTGCTGGTAAGCGCCGTCGGTAATATTCTGGCTGGTGTAGCCCATATCCAGATTGGTAATAAAGCGTAAATGCTTGCCGATTTCATTTTCCAGATTCAACTTGCCGGAGATACGCTGGTAATTGCTGTTTTTGATAACGCCAGGCGTGCTATTATAAGCAATGGATGTGTAATACTTTGAAGCAGCCCCTCCGCCGCGTACCGAAATCTCGGCGTTGTTGGAAAAAGTATTGCGCGTTACTTCTTTAAGCCAGTCGGTATTGACTTTCCCAAAATAAGTATCAGGATGATTGACGATTGCATTCAGCTCCGGAGAAATTGATAAGCCTGCATTTGTTCGGTAGTCGTAATCATTTTTTGCCGCTTCGGAAAGCAACATGCGGTATTGGTCTCCATTCAGTAGATGGGGTGTTATAGGTTTACTATAAGTTCCATAATAGCTAAACATGATTTGTGGCTTCATATCTTTTTTACCACGCTTGGTATTGATAATTACCACACCGTTGGCCGCCCTGGAACCATAGATAGCCGTAGAGGAAGCATCCTTTAGTATAGTAATGGATTCTATATCATCAGGGTTCAGGCCACCGATGCTGTTTAGACCATTTACAAATGCAGTGGACAATCCAGCGCTCACACCTCCAGATCCCGTTACGTCATTACCAACCGGGCTGGATACATCGAAACCCGTAGAAATAAAATTACTTTGTACCTGCACCGGTACGCCGTCAATAATATACAAGGGATCATTGCCTCCTAACAAAGAGGTAGAACCGCGTACCCGGATTCGCACGGCACCCCCGGGAGAGCCATCCGTTTTTGTTACCTGAACGCCAGCGGCTTTACCTGCAAGCGCATTATCCACCGTAAGGAAAGGAACATCTTCAATATCTTTTGCGGCCACAGTAGATACGGAGCCTGTGAGGTCTTTCTTTTGCACGGAGCCATAACCGATGACAACGGTTTCATTCAATTCATTGATCTTCTGGGTAAGTTTTACAGATAGAAAACTATTGCCGGCTGCTTTGATCTCTTTCGTTTCATAACCAACACCGCTGATGACCAGTGTTATATTGCCGGCTGCATTTTCAATCGAGAAATAACCGTTTTCATCGGTTACGGTGCCTTGTTGGGTTCCTTTTACCAAAATGGTAACACCGGCAATGGGATTGCCAGAACTGTCCGTGACACGACCGCGTATTGTTTGCCGGACAGGTACGCCAACGTTTAAGTTTTCCGGCTGCGGCTGTATTGCTGCGTTGATTTTCAACTGACGGGATATAAAAATATTTTCACCTTCAATATGATATTGGTACGGCAACCCATACAGGCATTCTTGCAATGTTGCGGCCAGCGGCATATCTTTTATATGCAGGGTTATTTTCTGTTCGCGTACAGGAAGGCTATAGTCATACAATACTACGTATCCCGTTTGCTTCTCAATAATGGTAAATACTTGTTTCAGGCTTATATTATCTGCCGAAATAGTGACTTTCTGCGCATAGCTGCGGGCCGATAATTGGAAACAGCAGACGGTTAGAAAAAAAGAAATTAATTTCATAACCAGGAACGTTTTGTGGAGCGGACATTTCCTCTCTTCCGAGTGCCCGCTGCTGCAATAAGAATAAAATTGCATAGTTTTGCTTAGGATTTGGGTGAAACAATCAACAGTCTTGCACGACGATTATTTTGGCTGGATTACCCGGTTCCTCTTGTCCGTCATGTGTGAGAAACATGGCGGATTTTCTTACCGGTAACCTTCCTGGAAATCTTTACGTCTTCATCATTTTAATTTTTATTGGTTATCGGATAAAATAGTCAGTAATCTGTTTTGCAAGGTGTAACGTATACCACCTTCTTTCAGCAACTTCAAAACACCGGATAATGGGAGCGACCGCTTCAGTTTTCCACCAAAGCGCATATTGGGTACTGCGCCTTCGTATCTTACTTCTATACCGTACCATCTTGACAGCTGGCGCAGCATGGCAGCAAGGCCGGAACCTTCAAACTGGAAGAATCCATTTTTCCAGGCTACAGCAGCTTCCGTGTCTGCCTCAACGACCTGTATATTTCCTGAAACAGGATCAATGACAGACTGCTGGCCCGGCTTCAGGTATTTTATCGCTTTGCCTTCTGTAACCTTTACAGCCCCTTGCAACAATGTTGTACAGACATCTTCTTCATCGCTATAGGCATTTACGTTAAAATGCGTACCCAACACACACACTTCCGTTTTTCCGGCTTTTACCACGAAAGGGCATGCAGCATTGTGCATCACTTCAAAATATACTTCTCCGGTAATCTCGACCGTACGGCTATTTCCCGTAAAGGCAACAGGATACCTGCAGGAGCTTTTTGCATTTAACCACGCTTGGGAGCCATCCGGCAGGATCAGCTTATATTGCCTCCCCTCCGGTGTAAAAAGCGTATTGTAAGCAACGCTTTTTTCGTTGGCCTGTTTTCCATCCAAGTATTGTAATGCACCGTTTTTGTTGATTACCTGTGTGCCTTCCTGGACAGCAATCGAAGTATTGCCACTGCTGTCCAGGGATATTCTTCGTCCGTCGGACAACGTAAGTACGGCTCCGTTTTTTCCGGGCGCTATATCGCTTTGTGCAACTGTAACCTGAGGAACGACATCTTTTCCTTTATGATAATAAAACCAGGCTGAAATGCCCAGGATGATTATCAGTGAAGCCGCGACCTGCCAGTTATAGATAAATATCTTTCTCCTTTTACTGTTTACGACAAGGCCGGCATCCTGCTTTATGTGGGATAAAAGGCGGGCTTTAAGTATTTCCTCTGTTTCGTCCGTGACAACAGCCTGACTTGATGAGGCTTCGTTTTCTAACATTGAAAACCAATTATTAAGCTGGAACCGCTCGTCAGGCGTAAGAGTGCCGCGCAACATTTTTTCTGCCAGTAATTCAAATCTTTCTTTGTCAGGATGCTGCATGTATAAATTCCTTTTTTACTTAGAGTAGTAAAACAATACAATTGCATTACAGCCTTGTAAAAAAAAATTAAAGGACAAAAAAAGTATCGAGTGATGTTCTTAGTTTACGTAAGGCACGCTGCATTTGTGTGCGGATTGTGTTTACAGATAAATTTAGTTTGGCTGCAATTTGTTTATCGGTAAGCCCTTCTTCTCTGCTCAACCTGAAAATAAGCTGGCATTTTTCGGGCAATTCAGTAACAGCTTTTTCCAGCTGCTCGCGGAGATTTTCAAAATCGAGGTAATGCTGAGTCGCGTTATCGGAAATCTCAGGAAGATTCCCGGTTCTTAATTCGTTATTTTTATGTTTTCTTGACGCCAATATTCTAAAACACCGGTACCTTAAAACTGCCGCTATATATGTATTAAAGGTATAGCGTATTTCAATTACCTCTTTTTTCTTCCAAAGTGTTACGAATATATCGTGTACTGCTTCTTCTGCATCCTCGCCCGAATCGAGTATAACCCTCGCCCGAATCAATAATTTGTTCCAATATCGTTCATAGATTTCGTCGAAAGCGCCCTCGCTGCCTTCTTTGAGTAGCAGAACCAATCCTTCATCGCTATAAGACGAAAAAAGTCTCATTATAATCCTAATGTTATTTTATTGTACAAGCTAAAGTTAATGACATTTTAACAAATTGACGTTAGGAATGATTTATCTGATAATTTTAAAATTGGAAAAGATCATTGATTAGGATTGTCCTTTCGTGGTTCTGTTCACATAAGAGATAGTGCAGTTATTTTGCAAAGATAATCACGGAACAAGTGGGAAGAGGACGATACTAATATTCCAATAATTATCAGATAAATTAATTAAAGGCTGTTCTGAACTTCCGAACCTGTTGTGAAATGCGCGTACGGCAAGTGTTTCAGCATTTTATTTTTCTTGCCCACCGAATTGTCTTGTCCAAAGCCCTGTCGCCATTAAAAAATACCGGAAGAACTATTCCCCCGGTATTTCCTCATTTTTCTTCTTCCAGATTTTGTGTTTGGCACCGTCCATCTTCACGATCTTCGGTGTGAACCTGCCGACAACTTCCACCAATGCTTTCTGTGATTGCATTACGGTGTTGATATCTTTGTAGGCGAAAGGAGATTCGTCCAGGCCGCCGCCTAAAAG
>Ga0153956_1001916_pt1 | contig 16776 bp, 14 predicted proteins | sample TSFL040MetaG_FD_104704 | JGI IMG/M metagenome (GOLD analysis project Ga0153956, IMG submission 104704) | Attine ant fungus gardens microbial communities from Florida, USA - TSFL040 MetaG | ecosystem: Host-associated > Fungi > Mycelium > Unclassified | place: USA: Florida, Wekiwa Springs...
GCGAACAGATTCCGCAGCAACTCGCGGCATGGATGCTCGATCGGGGCGTCAACTGGATCACGTTCCTGATCTTCGTCAACATCCTGCTGCTGGTCGCGGGTAACGTGATGGAAGCCAGCTCCATCGTGCTCATCACGGCGCCGATCCTGTTTCCCATCGCCGTGAAACTCGGAATCCATCCGGTTCATCTCGGCGTCCTGATGGTGGTGAACATGGAGGTCGGCATGTGCCATCCGCCGGTCGGGCTCAACCTCTATGTGGCATCGAACATCGCCAAGATGGGCATCACCGAGCTGACGATTGCAGTGTGGCCATGGCTGCTCACGATGCTGATGTTCCTCGGCGTCGTGACCTTCATTCCGGAGATTTCGCTGTGGCTGCCGCGTGCGCTCGGAATGCTTGGCGGTCATTAACGCACGTTCACCTAGCTATCCAAAGCTTAAGTTGAAAGAATGCGGGCTGGTGCCATCTTCGAGGTGACCTTTCACCTCGGAGATGCCCCATGAAGAAAGCCATTGTTGCCGGTGTCGCGGCGGTTGCCATTCTCGGTTCCACAGCCGTTTACGCACAGCACCGTTATCATCATCACCATCAGCGCATGAGCATGGAAGACCGGGCGGCTTTCGTTGATGCGAAGATCGCATCCGTGAAGGCTGGTCTGAAACTCACGCCAGATCAGGAAAAACTGTGGCCGCCGGTCGAAACCGCGGTGCGCGATTTCGCCAAGCAGCGCATGGAGCAGGCCAACGCACGCGCGAGCGAACGCGACGCACGCCGCGCTGCGCGGGACCAGAAGCCGTCTGAGGACAAGGCACCGGGCGACAAGGCCGCGGCCGGCCAGACTCGCGATCCGGTGATCCGCCTGCGCGAGCGCGCGGACCGGATGGCCGAGACCGCCGCAGGCCTCAAGAAGATCGCCGATGCAGCTGACCCGCTCTACAAGACGCTGGATGATGGCCAGAAGCGGCGGCTGAGCATGCTCACCCGCATGGGCGGCCACCATGGCTGGCGGCGTGGTCATGAATTCGGACGCGACAGGGATGGCGGCCGATTCGACCGTGACCGTGGCTTTGAGCGGAGCGGCAATTCCGAACGTCTCTGACACGGCTGAAATTACGCCTTTCGAAACGACAGAAACCGCCGGATGTCCGGCGGTTTTTCTGTATGACGCATGTCCTGTGAATCCTCAGATCCAAGGCTAGAAAAAACCGTCACATTGCTGGACAGGGCCAATCCGCTTTGCTAAACGACGCCGTCTCAAGCGGTTCGCCGCGTGGCGTTCGGGCGATTAGCTCAGTTGGTAGAGCAGGTGACTCTTAATCACCGGGTCGTAGGTTCGAGCCCTACATCGCCCACCATATAAATCAATGACTTAGCCGGTTTTCTGGCGATCATTCCGACAGGCGGACACCTGTTATTCCGACAAACCGGCCGTTTTTGTTCGCTCCGCTCGCCGCTTTTGTGTCGCGGATATGAGCTGCTTTCGCGTGCGCTTGGCGTATGTCGGAAGCTTGCGCGCTGACCGGTGGCGGCCTGCGGCTCGAAGTTCAGCATCGGTCCAATCGCTGTCCGCGCCTTCCGTGAACGGGAATCGACGAGACGATGATCGAACGTCTTGTGCGGATGTTCTACCAGCGGATTCAGAACGAGCCGGTGCTGGGGCCGATTTTCGCGTCGCGGGTCACCGACTGGGAGCATCACATCGAAAAGCTGTGCGCGTTCTGGTCGTCGGTCGCGCTGATGACCGGCCGTTATCACGGACAGCCCATGCGGATGCACATGAACCTTCCGGTCGGCGCGGCGCATTTCGCCCGATGGCTGGCGCTGTTTGAGGCCACCGCGGAGGGGCTGTGCCCGCCGGTGGCCGCCGCTCATTTCATTGAACGGGCGCGGCGGATCGCAGACAGTCTGGAGCTTGGAATTGCGTCGGCGCAGGGCAGGATCGAAGCGCCGCGGCATTCGCGGCCATCGCAGCCAGCCTCCGGCGAAGAAGTTCTCAATGGCGTCGCGTGCTCGGGATGAAGTTCGCGCGGCTGGCGGCCAGATCATAAGGGGTCGGGCAGGCGCCCGGCACGCCCGTCCGGCGGCTGAAAGGTTGTTCGAGACTAATGGTTTGACAGGCGAGGCGCGCGGACAGGTCGTTCGCGCTGGCGATAACGGCATCGTCGATCTGCGAACCCGGCATCCGCGCCACCACCAGATTGTTCAGGCAGAGCCGTTTGCGGGCCCGGAGGTCGATATCCACGCGGTATCCGAACACGGCATGGATCAGCCCGCGTCGGTCGCGAATCGCGATCAGCCCGGTGCGTTCCGGCGCCGGACTACAGCGTCGGCGCGCGAAACGGAGCCATTCCTCCAGTGTGATGCTGGGGTCATGCAGGTAAATCAGCGGGTATGCGGACCTCGCATCCTGCAGGCCGATCGAATTTGCCTGAAAATGCTGATCCATTGCCGATCTGGGTTCGCTGCGATCAATTCGGGGAGCGGCCAGTTGAGCGGAGCGCAGGTCGGGCGGCATTGACGTGAATCAACGATTTCTCCTTTTGATTTAGGTCAAAATCCTGCGCAGATTCACATATACTGAGACCTGGATCGTCAAGGACGGCATCATGGACACGTCTGAACAGTGCACGGCGACGGCAAGCCACCAATGCAAGCACAACCGCGGCAGCGCGGGCGGCTGTGCCAATTGTGCCGTTCGCCTGGTCAGTGTTTGCGGGGCTCTTGAACTGTCCGAACTGGAAGAACTGGAGCGGATCAGTCAGGTCACGGCCTTCGCGCCGAAGGCCATGCTGTTCGATCAAGGCGCTCTGGCCAACAATGTTTTCAATATCACCGAAGGCGTCGTGCGGCTTTACAAGTCGCTTCCGGACGGCCGCCGCCAGATCATGGGATTTGCGCTGCCCGGCGATTTTCTCGGGCTCGCGCTGATGGATCGTTATGGCGTGACCGCTGAGGCGATCACGCCGGTCAAGGTCTGCCGCTTCCAGCGTTCGGCCTTCGTGCACTACATCGACGACAAGCCGCACCTGTTGCGTCGGCTGCACGAGTTTGCCGGACACGAACTCAGCCTCGCACAGGATCAGATGCTGCTGCTCGGCCGCAAAACCGCCGAAGAGAAGGTCGCGGCGTTTCTGGTCAACCTTCAGGCGCGCTACGCCCGGATCGGACCCATGTCCGTCACGGTCGCGTTGCGGATGGGCCGGCAGGATATTGCAGACTATCTCGGTCTCACCATTGAGACTGTCAGCCGCACGCTCACCAAGCTGGCGCGCGAGAAGACCTTGTTGATCGTCCCGGACGGCGTCCGCCTGCTGAGCAGCGAGCGGCTCGACCATCTCACCGCAGCCTGAGATCGTCGGCGCGGTTGATCGTGCCGCGATCCCGATCGTGGCGGCGCTAAAGGCTCAACTCACTTGCTGGTGTTGCCGCCGGCCATTCCGCCGAACATCTTGAACATGTCGCCCATCTTTTCGGAGTTGAACGACATCCAGTTCTTGAGCATCGCGTCCGGAGACATGGCGGCGATGCCGGAGAGGAGCTTGTCCTCCATCTGCTTCATCGCCTTGTCCTGCATCGGCTGAATATCCGGCAGTCCGAGAAATTCGCGGGCTTCCTGCGGTGTGCAGTCGATATTGACTGTAATCTTCACAATGCGATCCCCTCAGGCGGCGATCCGTGTTGCCGGATCACGGTTCGACACAATCTATACATCATCGGCGTGAATGGAAATCATTCGCGGCGGGAGGGGGGCGCGTGAGTCTGAAAACCTGAACGCCTTCGCAGCGGACGGTTTTAGCATGAGCCGTGTTGCCGTTCGCCTACACATGCACGGCGGCGCGCACGCGGCCCGCATTTCCGAACACCCGGAGATAGCGGTCGATCTCGGCGGGATTGCCGGTGGCCTTTTCGGGATTGTCGGACAGCTTCACGGCGGGCTGCCCATTCACCGAGGTGACCTTGCAGACCAGCGAAATCGGATCGAGATCGGCGGTGCCGTCCGGCGCGCAGCCGACAAAATCGTTGGTGAGGTTGGTGCCCCAGCCGAAACTGGTCCGGACACGTCCGGCGAAATGCCGGTGCGTTTCCTCGATCGAGCCGACATCCATGCCGTCCGAGAAGATCAGCAGCTTCTCTTTCGGATCGCGGCCCTTCTGCTTCCACCACTGGATGATTTCTTCGCCGGCCGCGATCGGCGGCGCGCTGTCGGGACGGAAGCCGGTCCAGTCGGCGACCCATTCCGGCGCGTCGCGCAGGAACGCCTTGGTGCCGAAGGCGTCGGGCAGGGCGATCAGCAGGTTGCCGTCATAGGTATGCCGCCACTGGTCGAGAATGAGATACGGCGCCCAGCGTAATTCCTCGTCGCTCTTCGCCAGCGCCGCCGCGACCATCGGCAGTTCGTGCGCGTTGGTGCCGATGGCTTCGAGATCGTTGTCCATCGCCAGCAGGACGTTGGATGTTCCTGTGAAGGCCGGGCCGAGCCCTTCCTTGACCGCCTCGACGCACCAGCGCTGCCACAGGAAGCCGTGCCGCCGCCGGGTGCCGAAGTCCGACAGGCGCAGACCGTCGAGCTTGCGCAGCCGCTCCACCTTGGTCCACAGCTTGGCCTTGGCGCGGGCATAGAGCACGTCGAGCACGAAGCGTCCCTGGCCCTTCATCGCCTGCCGCGAGCGCAGCTCGTTGATGATGGCGAGCGCCGGGATTTCCCACATGGTGGTGTGGGTCCAGGGTCCATGAAAATGCAGTTCGTACTGGCCATCGACCGTGTGCAGTTCGTATTCCGGAAGCTGGAACGTCGCGAGCCAGCTGATGAAGTCCGGCGAGAACATCTGGGTCTTGCCGTAGAATGTGTTACCGGCGAGCCAGATCAATTCCTTCTTGGTGAAGCGGACCGTGCGGGCATGGTCGAGCTGGGCGCGAAGCTCCTTTTCGTCGATGATGTCGCCCAGACGCACGGAATGCGTGCGGTTGATCACCGAAAAGGTGACATGCTCGTTCGGATAAAACTCCCGGATCATCTGAAGCATCAGAAGCTTGTAGAAGTCCGTATCGAGCAGGCTGCGCACGATCGGATCGAGCCGCCAGCCATGGTTGTAGGTCCGTGAAGCGATATCTGTAATAGCCATGCGCGGATCATATCTGCCTCTTTGGCGGGCAGCCAGTCACCGGACTGAGATTTTATTCCATCATCAGGGCGTAGCCATACGCCGGATTTTGCCGACGGTTGCGGCCACGTCGGTCCATGGCGTCTTGTCCGGTGCGAACTGCTGCCGGAGATATGAGACCAGATCGGCGACCTGCTCGTCGTTCAGGCTGTTCCTGAATGCGGGCATATAGCCGAGGTCGCTGGACACCGGCGCATCGATGCCGTGCAGGACGACCTGAATGAGATTGTCGGGCGTCGTGCTGTGCAGGTTGCTGTTCAGCGCGAGCGAGGGCCGGGCGCCGAACAGCATCGGCCCGCCGACCTGATGGCAGACAGCGCAGGCCCCCTCATAGATGCGCGCGCCCATGGACGACCTGGTCATCCCGGCGCCGGTCGAGGATTCCAGTCGCGCGGCCAACGCATCCTCCGCGGGACGATCCAGCGCCTTGTCGTTGAAGGAGGCGAGATAGACCGCCATGGCGCGGATGTCGTTATCGGGAACGGTTGCGAGATTTTTCACGACGGGAGCCATCGGCCCGGCGGCGACGCCGTGAAAGCGGGAGAAGCCGGTCCGCAGATAGGCGAACAACTCGTCCTCGCTCCACGGGATCGGCGCATGGGACAGCGACGTCAGCGCCGGCGCTTCCCAGCCATCGGCCTCGCCCCCCGCGAGATAGGCTTTCGATGTTCGCTCCGCGCCGAGCGCGTTGCGCGGCGTATGGCACGCGCCGCAATGGCCGAGACTCTCCACCAGATAGGCACCGCGATTCCAGATATCGGATTGGGCGGGATTCGGCTGAAACGCCGCCGGGTCATGAAACAGTGCATTCCAGCCCGCCATCAGCGGGCGAAGATTGAAGGGGAAGGCGAGCTTCGTGTCGCGGTTGACCGCGCGCACTGCCGGCTGCGCCATGAGATAGGCGTAGAGCGCCTGCAGATCGGCATCGTTGGTCTTGGCGAAATGGTTGTACGGGAACGCGGGATAGAGCTGTCGCCCGTCGCGGTGAATGCCCTCGCGCATGGCGCGCTCGAACGCCGGATAGGACCATGCGCCGATGCCGGTTTCGACATCGGACGTGATGTTGGTGCTGTAGATGATGCCGAACGGCGTCTCCAGCGCGCGGCCGCCGGCGTTGACGATGCCGTTCGTTGCGGTGTGGCACACGGCGCAGTCGCCGAGTGCGGCAAGTTGCTCGCCGCGCGCGATGGTCGCGGCAGAATAGGTCGAAATGTCGGGGCGGGCGATCGGCGGAATCGCGCGCCATGGCAGGACTGCTGCTGCGACACTGATTGCCGCTGCGCAGGCGGCTGCGATTCCGGTGACGATATTTCCCGGTTTGGCAAACGGGCTGCGCGTTTCCAGTACGTGACGCTCGGACGTCGCCGCGCCGGGCAGGGCTTTCGGCGGCGGAGGCTTGTCGCCGTTCAGGCCAGCAAGAATCCGCTCGGGCGTGAACGGCAGTTCGCGAAAGCGCACGCCGGTCGCATCGAAGATCGCGTTGGCGATGGCTGCCGCGCTCGGCACCGATGCGGATTCGCCGGCGCCGCGCGGCTCCTCGTTCTGGCGCGGCAGCAGCAGCACGTCGATCTTCGGCAGTTCGGGAAACTTGATGATGGGGTAGGAGCCCCATTCGCGGCTGGTCACCGAGGCGCGATCGAACGAGACTTCCTCCATCAGCGCGCGGCTGGTGGACTGGATCACGTTGCCGGTGAGCTGATGCCGCACGCCAGCCGGATTGATCATCATGCCGGTGTCCTGCCCGGCGACCACGCGCGTCACGGCGACATCGCCGGTCGCCTTGTTCACCGCGACGTCCGCGATCCACGCCGACCACGCCGCGGGCTTGCCGGGAAACGGACCATGCACATAGAGCGCGTAGGCAAAGCCGCGTCCGCGCACGATGTCGCCTTCGGCTTCCGGCTCTTTCCAGACCGGACGCGGCTCCCATTCGGCCCGCTTGGCAACGGCCTTGACGAGATCGACCGCGCGCGGGTCCTTCAGGTAGCGCAGCCGATATTCGATCGGATCGACTCCGGCTTCCGTCGCCAGTTCGTCGATATAGGATTCGTGCGCGAATGTATTGGGCAGAGCGGAGACGCCGCGAAGCCACGACGCACGCACGATCGGCGGCATATCGTGCGCGACCACGCGCATGGCGTCATACTCGTAGGGCGGGATCGCGGTGCGGTCTCCCATCTGGAGCACGGCGGGGCCCGGTGAGATCGTTCCGGTGAGGAGCAGTGCCAGTGTCGGCGCGCCGTTCGATGGATAGCGCGTGGCGAAGTCATAGGCCGCGACGCTGCCGTCGGCATTCAGGCCGCCATTGACGTCCATCAATTGCGCAGTGCCCTTCGGCTCCCAGGCATGTTCCTGCTCACGCGTGAGCTGCACGCGCACCGGCCGTCCTACCGCGCGCGACAACAGAGCGGCATCGGCCGACACGTCGTCCGCGCAGTTGCGGCCGTAGCAGCCGGAGGCTTCCAGACGGATCACGTCGATCTGCGATTCCGGCCGTCCGAGAAGAAGCGCGAGATCGGTCCGCAGCACATGCGGATTCTGCGTGCCCGACCACACGCGCACGGTATCCCCCTGGACATCCGCGACCGAACAGGACGGACCGATCGAGCCGTGCATCTGATACGGCCAGACATAGGTCCGTTTGATCGGCTTGTCCGCACTGCCGATAGCGCCATCCACGTCACCCTTGTCGAGCACCGTGCGCGGCTTGCTTGGATTGGCGCGCAACGCGGTTTCGACATCGTTCAGATCGGGAAGCGACGGTGTGTCCTTCCACGTCACCTTGAGTTGCGCCGCCGCCTTGATCGCGTTCTCCTCGCGCTCGGCGACCACGCCGACGAAGTCGCCGATCCTCACGACCGCGACAAGGCCGGGAATATCGCTGACCGAGGATTCATCGATGGCGATCAGGCTCGTTCCGACGAACGGTCCGGCATCGACGCCCGCATAAGGAGGGCGCACCACGCGGCCATGCAGCATGCCCGGCACACGCACGTCGTGCACATAGACCAGTTCGCCGGTGGCCTTTGCGGGCAGATCGACGCGCGGCTGGGACTGCCCGACGATCCTGTAATCCTCGGCTTTCTTTACCGTGACGGCGTCGGTGAGTTCGAGGCGGATGATTTCGTCGCCGATCAGTTCGCCATAACTGACACTGCGGTTATGGCCGCGGATCAGGCCGTCCTCGATCGTCAACTCGTTTTCAGGAAGCTCGAGTCTTTCCGCCGCGCGTTTCATCAGGAAGTGGCGCGCCTGGGCCGCCGCCTTGCGCAATGGCACCGCGGTGATCTGAATGGTTTCGCTGGCGATGGTGGGGCCCTGATCGGGCACGCGCGATGTATCGCCCAGCACCACGATGACTCGCGCAAAGGAGACATCGAGTTCTTCGGCGACGATCTGTGCGAGTGCGGTGCGGATGCCGGTTCCGAGATCGACATGGCCGTTGAACGCGGTCACGCTGCCGTCGGCGGTGATCTTGATGAAGATCTCAAACCCTGTGGCGTCCTTGCTGGCTGCCGGACGAACGACAGACAGGGAGCCGGAGAGGGGCGCGCTGGGTTCTGCGGAGGAGTCGGCTACGGCCATCATTCTCTCGCGTCAAGCGGATGACCGGCTGCGCGCATTGCCGCGCGCATGATTTCGACATGAGCGCCGCACCGGCACAGGTTGTAGCGCAGGGTCTGCAAAATCTCGTCTTCGGACGGGCGCGGGTTGTGCATCAGCAGCGCTTTTGTGGTCATGATCATACCGTTCAGGCAATAGCCGCATTGCGCGGCCTGCTCTTCGATGAAGGCTCTTTGCACCGGATCTGGATTGTCGCGCGAGCCGAGGCCTTCCAGCGTGACGATATGTCTCTGGGCGCAGCCGCTGAGCGGGATCACACACGAGCGCGCCGCGACGCCATCGATGATCACGGTGCACGCGCCGCATTCGCCGAGCCCGCAGCCGTATTTCGGGCCATTGAGTTCCAAATCGTTACGCAGCATGTAAAGAAGCGCGGTGTCGGGCGCAGCAGCGACATCATGCTCCCTGCCGTTGACCGTCAGCCGGATCGTGGGTGGCGTCAGACTCATTGTCGCGTTCCGATCTGCTGCGCTGCAAACTGTCGCCGCGCAACCCTGACGATACCGTTTGTATACAAACGTGCAAGCAAACGATGTCCGGTGCGCGCGATCCGCACAGTGCGTCATGATGCATTGCACGCTTTGTGGACATGGCTGCTGGGCAAATGAGTTTTTATTCGGCAGTTCGGGTTTTCGCGGGCGAGGGCGCTTGACAGCTTTCGGGACCACGCGCAACATCGTTCGTATACGAACAAAGCGCCGATGCGGTTCGGCTGTCTGTGTTGGTTCGCAGGTGAGTTTGATCATGCCGACTGAAGCGACATCGATCGTCCCATCGGGAAGCGCGGACAAGATCCGCTGCGATGCCTGTCCGGTGATGTGCTACATCAAGCCGGGCGCGGCGGGTGCATGCGACCGCTATGCCAACAACAACGGCGAACTCGTTCGCGTCGATCCGCATATCGTGCTGGAACGCACCGTCAACCACGGCGGCAAGCTGGTGCCGTTCCAGGCCAGCGGCGACTGGGACGGCAAGATCGTTCATGATCGCGGCGTCTTCGTCACGGCGATCGGCGCAGGCACGACTTATCCCGATTACAAACCCGCGCCGTTCATCGTTTCCTCTGAAGTCGATGGCGTCGATATGGTCACGGTGGTGACCGAGGGCATCTTCAGTTACTGCGGGGTCAAGGTGAAGATCGACACCGATCGCTATCTTGGCCCGGAGACCGCTGCCGTGCGCGCGCAGGGCGAAGCCGTCGGTCACGTTACCACCAGCGAATACGGCTCGCAGATGCTGTCGCTCGGCGGCGTGCATCATCTGACCGGCGGCTCGAAGAAGGAAGGTCGCGTCACCTGCGATACGCTGATGGATCTGTCCAACGGCAAGGCCGTTGAACTGACGGTGGATGGCGGATCGACCGTGGTGGTGCAGGCGGGCCGTCCGCCCATCGTCAACGGTGTCCGGGAAGAACGCATGCGCGTCGGCTGCGGCTCGGCGACCATCGGCATGTTCGCCAAGCAGTGGCTCGGCAAGGTCGATGAAGTGGTGGTGGTGGACGACCACATCACCGGGGTTCTGTCCGAGCATCAGGCCGGCAAGCTGCTCGACATTCCTGACACCGGTATCAAGATGAAAGGCCGCCGCTCAACGCCCGGCCGTTATTTCCAGGTGGCCGATCCCGGCACGGGATGGGGCGGCACCAACATTTCCGATCCGCTTTCGGTGCTGGGGCCGTTCGATCCCAAGGAAGCGCGGCCGGGTTTGCGCATGCTGATGGTCAGCACCACGGGCGAACACGCGGCATATTTCGAACTGGACGAGGCCCTGAAGCCCGTCGAAAAAGCGATTCCGCCTGATCTTCAGTTTTCCGTAGAGCGGATTCAGGAAAATTGCGAACCCGCACTTTGCACCGTGCTGTTCATGGGCGGCGCGGGCGGTTCGCTTCGCTCCGGTGTCACCGAAAATCCGGTGCGGCTGACGCGCTCGGTCAAGGACGCGCTGACATCGGTGACCTGCGGCGGCGCGCCGGTCTATGTGTGGCCGGGCGGCGGCATCACTTTCATGGTCGACGTGACGCAGCTTCCGCAGGGCGCGTTCGGCTATGTGCCGACGCCGGCGCTGGTCGCGCCGATCGAATTCACGTTGCGGCTGTCGGACTATGCCGCACTCGGCGGTCACATGGATTACGTGCAGCCGCTGGAGTCGGTCCGGGCCAATGCTGAAATCCGGCCATCGCCGGTGACAATCCCCGCGAGGCGGTCATGACGCGGTGGCCGCAGGTTGGATGGCTTGCCGACGGGAAACGTCTGCATCTGCAGGACGGGCCGATCGACCTGATCGTCGAGGCGGATGGGACCGATGACAACGTGCGCGCGGCTTACGAGGCCGCGATCCGCGCACTCACGGGTCTGCTCGATGGGCTCTGCGAAGAATTGCCCGAGCTGCGCCGCGCGGCTCATTCGGATGGATCACGGCTGAAGGGCCGTGTCGCGCGGCGCATGTATGACGCCGTCGCGCCATTCTCGGCCGATACCTTTATCACTCCGATGGCCGCGGTCGCTGGTGCGGTGGCGGAAGAAGTTTTGGGCGCCATGGTCGCGTCGGCGCATCTCGACCGCGCCTATGTCAACAATGGCGGCGACATCGCGCTGCATCTTGCGAACCGCGAGCGCTTCACGGTCGGGCTGGTCGATCATCCCGGCATGCCGAGTCTGATCGGGCGGACTGTGATCGAAGCGAGCGATCCCGCGCGCGGCATCGCCACCAGCGGCTGGCATGGCCGCAGTTTTTCACTCGGCATCGCGGATGCCGTCACCGTTCTGGCGCAGACAGCCGCGCGGGCGGATGCCGCCGCGACGATCATCGCCAACGCGGTCGATCTGCCGGACCATCCTGCGATCGATCGTTGCTCCGCGAACGGGATCCAGCCCGATAGCGACCTCGGCGATCGCCTGGTCACGCGTGGCGTCGGAGCGCTGTCTTCCCATGAGATCGCCGCGGCCCTTGACGCCGGTGTCCGCAAGGCGCGCGCGCTGCTGGCGGACGGACTGATCGAAGGCGCCGCGCTCCATTTGCAAGGCGAAACTCAAGTTGTCGCATTGAAGAATATCGACGGTGCTGTACCGTTCATGCCGACGGTCGTGGCCGCGCGAACAGGAGCCTTGCATGCCGCAGGTGCCTGACGTTTACATGATAAAGGGAGACGACATTCGATGAGCGCGGTCATTCGCAAGATCGTCACGGTTGTCGAGGAAACCTTGACGGAAGGCGGGAAAAAGGTTTCGCCTCCGACACGACGTGCCGCAGCCATCGCGGTGATCGAAAATCCGTTTGCAGGACAATATGTCGAGGATCTTACGCCCCCCATGGCGGTTGGCGAGGAACTTGGCGAACTGCTGGCCACGAAGGCAGTGGCCGCGCTCGGCATCGAAGGCAGCAAGGTACAGAGCTATGGCAAGGCTGCGGCGGTCGGCGAAAACGGCGAACTGGAACATGCGGCAGCGATCTTGCATCCTAAACTCGGCGCTCCGGTGCGGAAAATTCTCGGCAAGGGTGCCGCGCTGATCCCGTCGTCCAAGAAGCGGGGTGGAATGGGAACATCGCTGGATATTCCGCTCGGCCATAAGGATGCGGCGTTCGTGCGGAGCCATTTCGATGGCATGGAAGTGCAGATCAACGACGCGCCGCGTGCGAACGAGATCATGGTTGCAGTTGCCGTCACCGATAGCGGGCGTCCGTTGCCGCGCGTCGGCGGTCTGACGCTGGCCGAAATCAAAGGTGAGGACGGTCTGCGATAGCAGGCGTCGGAAGCGGGCTTAAAGAATCGCCGGACTGTCCCCGATCAGCGAAGGGATGGACGGATGTCACGGCGGAGCAATTGCTTTCGTCAACATTGGAGGGTCTGGGATGCTACGACGCAAATTTCTCTTGAATGGTCTTTTCGGCGCAAGTCTCGGCGTCATGATCGGCGGCATGGCGACGTCCGCCATGGCGCAGAGCGGTGAAGTCAAGATCGGCGAAATCAACAGCTACTCGCTGCTTCCCGCGTTCACCGAGCCTTACCGGAAGGGCTGGCAGCTCGCGGTTGAGGAAGTCAACGCCGCAGGCGGAATCAACGGCAAGAAGCTGGTCGTCATTTCGAAGGACGACAGCGGCAAGCCCGCCGATGCGCAGACCGCAGCGAACGAACTGGTGTCGCGCGAGGGTGTGGTGATGCTGACCGGCACCTTCCTGTCCAACATCGGTCTCGCGGTCAGCGACTTCGCCAAGCAGAAGAAGGTGTTCTTCCTGGCCGCCGAGCCTTTGACCGACGCCGTCACATGGTCGAACGGCAACCGCTATACCTTCCGCCTGCGCCCATCGAATTACATGCAGGCGGCGATGCTGGTGGAGGCGGCGGCGAAGCTGCCTGCCAAGCGCTGGGCCACCGTTGCGCCGAACTATGAATACGGCCAGTCCGCCGTGTCGGTGTTCAAGAAACTGCTCTCGGCGAAGCGACCGGACATCCAGTGGGTGGACGAGCAGTGGCCACCGCAGGGCAAGATCGATGCAGGCCCGGTGACGCAGGCGCTCGCGGCGGCGAATCCGGAAGCCATTCTCAACGTCACGTTCGGCGCGGATCTCGTGAAGTTCGTGCGCGAAGGCAACACCCGTGGCCTGTTCAAGGATCGCGCCGTGGTGTCGTTCCTGACCGGCGAGCCGGAATATCTCGATCCACTGAAGGATGAGACGCCGGCAGGCTGGATCGTCACCGGCTATCCCTGGTACGACATCAAGACGCCCGAGCATGAGGCTTTCCTCAAAGCCTATCAGGGCAAATACAACGACTATCCGCGGCTCGGCTCGATCGTCGGCTATCAGACGATCAAGGCGGCGGCGGCGATCCTGATCAAGGCCAAGTCCGAAGATCCTGAAAAGATGATCGCTGCGGCCGAAGGCCTCTCGATGTCGTCTCCGTTCGGCCAGATCAAGTTCCGCAAGATCGATCATCAATCGACGCTCGGCGCGTTCGTCGGCAAGACCGCGCTGAAGGACGGCAAGGGCGTGATGGTGGATGCCGCCTATCGCGATGGCGCGAAGTTCCTGCCGAGCGATGCTGAAGTCGAAAAGCTTCGTCCGAAGGATTGAAACTGACAGCCGCGGGCGCGTGCTGCGCCCGCGGCGTTCTCCAGCTGCGGATCGCCGATGAGCTTCTACGTTGTCCAGTTTCTGACGGGTCTTGCGAGCGCAGCGTCGCTATTCCTTGTGGCATCGGGTCTGTCGATCATCTTCGGCGTGACCCGAATCGTGAACTTCGCCCACGGCGCATTTTATATGCTGGGAGCCTATGTCGCGTTCACGCTGACGGAGCGGCTGTCCGGCACTTTTGGATTCTGGGGCGGCATCGTGATCGCGGCGCTGGTCGTCGCGGTGCTCGGCGCGCTGGTCGAGATGGTTTTGTTGCGCCGGATTTACAAATCTCCCGAACTGTTCCAGTTGCTCGCGACCTTCGGCCTGACCCTGATGGTCGAAGATCTCGTGGTCCTGATCTGGGGACCGGACGATCTGGTCGGTCGTCGTGCGCCGGGGTTTCGCGGCGCCGTGGATTTCTCCGGCCAGAACATTCCGTCCTACGATCTTTTCCTGATCGTGCTTGGGCCGGTGGTGCTCGGCGTATTGTGGCTGCTGTTCCGGCGTACCCGCTGGGGCGTGCTGGTTCGCGCCGCGACGCAGGACCGCGATATGGTGGCCGCGCTCGGGGTCAATCAGAAGTGGCTGTTCACCAGCGTGTTCGCGGTCGGTGTGTTTCTTGCCGCGCTTGGCGGCGCGTTGCAGATCCCACGCGATGCCGTGCATCACGCCATGGACCTGCGCATTATCGTCGACGTGTTCGTGGTGGTGGTGATCGGCGGTCTCGGCAGCATCACGGGCGCATTCGTCGCGGCGGTGCTGGTGTCCGAACTCAATGCGTTCGGCATCCTGATCTTTCCAAAGATTTCCATCATCCTGGTCTTCCTCGTGATGGCCGTTGTGCTGATCGTGCGGCCATGGGGCCTGTTCGGAAAGCCGGAGGCGCCCGCGCGCAAGACGCCGGGATTGACTATTCGCCCGTGGCGTCCACTCACGACCAATGAGCGTTTCGCGGCGCTCGCTGTCCTGATCGCGGCTGCAGCACTGCCGCTGGTCGGCGGCAATTACGCGCTCACCGTCGGCGCAGAAATCGCAATCTATGTGATCTTCGCAGCCAGTCTGCATTTCCTGATGTCTGTCGGCGGCCTCGCATCCTTTGGCCATGCGGCGTATTTCGGTCTCGGTGCTTATGGCGTGGCGTTCTTTGCCAAGGCTGCGGGACTGCCCATGATCGCGTGCCTGCTACTCGGTCCACTGCTTGGGCTGCTCGGTGCGGCGGTGTTCGGCTTTTTCGCGGTGCAACTGTCCGGTGTTTACTTCGCGATGCTGACGCTCGCCTTTGCGCAGATCGTGTGGTCGATCGCATTCCAGTGGGTGTCGGTCACGGGCGGCGATAACGGCATTCTGGGTGTGTGGCCCGACGCCTGGGCGGCGGGACCGTCTCAGTTCTATTGGCTGTCGCTGGGCATTGCCGCGCTCGCAGTCGTTGTTCTGCGCATCATCGTCTTCTCGCCGTTCGGCTACGCTTTGCGCGCGACGCGAGATTCAGTCCTGCGGAGCGAAGCCATCGGTATTGACGGCAAGCGGATTCAATGGACCGCTTTTGTCATCGCCGGAACGGTCGCCGGCATCGGCGGCGCATTGTTCGCCTATCTCAAGGGAAGCATATTTCCCGACAGCCTCGGCATCTCGCTGTCGGTCGATGCGCTGGTGATGGTGCTGCTCGGCGGCGTCGAGACGGTGTCGGGCGCCGTCGTCGGCGCGATCGTGTTCAAGGCGCTTAACATCTGGCTGGTGAGCCAGACCGACTGGTCCAAGCTCGTGCTCGGTGCGGTGATCGTGCTGATCGTCGTGTCCTTCCCGAAGGGCATCGTCGGCATGATCGAGAGTGTTCGTATGCGGCGTCAGTCATCATCTCCGAAGCCTGCCGTTCTGGCATCACGGATCGAGAGCGCGGAATGACCAATGCATCCACACTTCTCGCCGTCGAAGGCCTGACAAAATCCTATGGCGGCGTGCATGCCGTGCGCGGCGTATCATTCTCGCTGGCGGCTGGTGAAATTCTCGCGCTGATCGGTCCGAACGGCGCAGGCAAGAGCACGTGCTTCAACATGCTGAACGGGCAGATCGCACCCGACAGCGGCACGATCCATCTGCTCGGCAGAAATACCACGGGCAAGACACCGCGCGCGATCTGGCGTCTCGGCGTCGGCCGCACCTTCCAGATCACCGCAACGCTGGCCAGCATGACCGTGCGCGAGAATGTGCAGGTGCCGCTGGTGTCCTACAACGCGCAGCTTTTCAACATGTGGGGCTCGACGCCGAAATTTGCGCGCGAAGAGGCAGACCGGCTGCTCGATCTTGTCGGCATGAGCGGTTACGCCGACCGGCCGTGCGGCGAATTGGCTTATGGCGATCTCAAGCGGCTTGAACTTGCCATTGCCCTCGCCAATCAGCCGAAACTTCTTCTCATGGACGAGCCGACTGCGGGCATGGCGCCGCGCGAGCGTGTTGATCTGATGCGGCTGACCGCGCGGATTGCGCGCGAGAAGTCGATCGGCGTACTGTTCACTGAGCACGATATGGATGTGGTGTTCGAGCACGCGGACCGGATTCTGGTGCTGAACCGCGGTTCGCTGATCGCGGAAGGCTCGCCCGAGGAGGTGCGCAAGAATCCGCAGGTGCGTGCGATCTATCTCGGCGAGGGACTGGTCTACGACGCGCGTCATCGTGAGGGAGCCTCGGCATGAAGCTCTCGGTTCAGGGGCTGAACAGCTTTTATGGCCCCGCGCATATCCTGTTCGACGTCGCGCTCGAGGTCGGCGACGGCGAGGTGGTGGCGCTGCTCGGCCGCAACGGTGCGGGCAAATCGACCACATTCCGCTCCATCGTCGGGCTGGTAGAGCAGCGCGAGGGGCGGATTGTTTTTGAAGGA
>Ga0153956_1001917_pt1 | contig 16773 bp, 11 predicted proteins | sample TSFL040MetaG_FD_104704 | JGI IMG/M metagenome (GOLD analysis project Ga0153956, IMG submission 104704) | Attine ant fungus gardens microbial communities from Florida, USA - TSFL040 MetaG | ecosystem: Host-associated > Fungi > Mycelium > Unclassified | place: USA: Florida, Wekiwa Springs...
GATCATGGTGATCGACGGCGGCAGCAGGATGCCGAGCGTGCCGCCCGCGGCGATGATGCCCGCGGCGAAGCCGCCGGAATAGCCGCGCTTGCGCATTTCCGGAATGCCAGCCGAGCCGATGGCCGAGCAGGTCGCGGGCGACGAGCCCGCCATCGCGGCGAACAGCGCGCAGGCGAACACGTTGGCGACGCCGAGCCCGCCGGGCACCTTGTGCAGCCACGCATGCAGCGCGGAGTAGAGATCCTGTCCGGCGCGGGATTTGCCGATGGCCGCGCCCTTGAGGATGAACAGCGGAATCGAGAGCAGGGTGATCGACGCCATTTCCTCGTAGACATTCTGCGTCACCGTATCGAGCGAGGCGGACGGCATGTAGATCGCCATGAACACGACAGCGACGGCGCCCAGCGCGAACGCGATCGGCATGCCGGAAAACATCGCAACCAGGGTGGCGAGCCCATAGCTGATGCCAATACCCAGAACGGTCATGAACGTGAGGCCTTGTCGCGAGAAGACTTGCCGAAAGACGTCAGAATTTGAAGGAGGATCTGGATGCAGAGCAGCGTCATGCCGGCCGCCATCAAGCCATAGGGAATGGCGAGCGGCGGACTCCACATCGAATTGGACACCTGCCCATCCACCCAGGCTTCGTGCATGAGCGTCCATGACTTCCAGCAGAAGAAGGCACAGAACGCCAGGCTCGCGACGTCCACCAGCACCAGACGCAGCCGGTTCACGGCCGGAGACAGCAGGCCGACAAAGGCCTCGATGCCGGTATGGCCGCGCAGGCTTTGCACGAAGGGCGCCGTCAGGAAGGTCGCGCCGACCAGCAGGAACACCGCGGCTTCGTCCTGCCAGTAGGTCGGCGAGTGGAACAGCGTGCGGGTCAGCACGCTGTAGCTCAGGATGAGGCACGCGAGGACGAGCGCCATCGCTGCAAGAACGACGATGACGCGATTGCAGAGGGCGAGCGCACGCGTAAGCGCGGCCAGGAGCGCATTGTTCGAGGCCGGGCCGACCAGCTCGTGCTGATCTTCAAGAGAGCCGTGCATCATGCAACGTCGGATGCGAGCTTCATCAGATTGGCGCAGTTGGCGCTCTTTGCGGAATAGTCCTTCCACGCGGTATCGCGGGCGATGTCGCGCCACTTGCCGACGGTCGCGGCATCGAGAGCGCTCACCTTGGCTCCAGCCTTTTCGTAGACCTTGACCACTTCGACGTCGTCGTCCTGCGCGCCCTTGCGGCCGAATGCTTCCATTTCCGCGCCGACCGTGAGGATGATGTCCTGCTGTTTCTTCGGCAACTTGTCGAAGATCGCCTTCGACATCATCAGCGGCTCGAGCATGAACCAGTAGGACTGTCCCGCGCCGGAGGTGAGATGTTTGGCGACCTCTTCGAGGCGGAACGAGATCAGGCTGGTGGAGGAGGTGATGCCCGCGTCGCAGGCGCCGGTCTGCATCGCCGCGTAGATTTCGTTCGAGGGCACCGACAGCACGGCCGCGCCGGCGGTCTGCAGCACCATGTCCATTTCACGGGAGCCGCCGCGCACCTTCAGGCCCTTGGCGTCTTCTGGAGAGATCAGAGGCCGCGACCGGCTGGCGACGCCGCCCGCCTGCCAGACCCAGGTGATGAGCATGATGCCCTTGTCGGCGAGGAAGTCGGTGAGCGCCTTGCCGACCGGCTTGTTTTTCCAGGCGAGGCCCTGATCGTAGCTCGACACGAGGCCGGGCATCAGGCCGATATTGGTTTCCGGCAGTTCGCCGCCCGCATAGGGAAGCGGATAGAGGCTCATGTCCAGCGCGCCCTTCCGCATGGCGGCGAACTGGGCGTTGGTCTTGATCAGCGAGGAGCCCGGATAGACCTCGGCGGTCAGTTCGCCGCCGCTGCGCTTGGTGATCTCGGCCGCGAACACACGCGTCAGCCGGTCGCGGAAGTCGGCCTTGTCGATCGTGCCGCCGGGAAACTGGTGCGAGATTTTCAGCGTGGTCGCGGCCTGCGCGGGACCGAAGCGGAGGATGGCGGGCGCGGCGAGGGTCGTTGCGAGAAGATGACGTCGTGTCAGCATCATGGGTCTCTCCCTTTGGCGTTTTTTATTGTTGATCAGCGGCGTAGCGCCGGTCAGGTGATGATCGTCGGCGCGCATTGTGACTTAGCTCCGCGAACATTGCTACCTTTGCTGCGACGCACAAGCGCAACAACCCACCTATACTTTTGGCCCGGCCGGCATGCGCGCGGGTTCCGAAATATCGTGGACGCGAAAAATATACATCGCGCCCGTGTAACAACCGCGGCCTTGCTCCGAACCTGTCGAGGCGACCTTCATCGCATCTTGCAACAGTTTCAGAGGATGACTCCCATGGCACGCATTGCCCCCATCGCTTTCGCAGCCGTTCTGTCTTTCGGTCTGGTTTCCGCCCCGGCGGCTTTTGCTCAGGACAAGATGTCCAAGGACAGCATGAAAAAGGAAGACGGCATGTCGAAGGACGCCATGAAGAAAGACTCCATGGGCCACGACGGGATGAAGAAGGACGGCATGATGAAAAAGAGCGACGGCATGAAAAAGGACGAGATGAAGAAGTAATTCATCCCGTCCTCATCGATCCGGGAGCCTGCCGGGCAGGCTCCCGCTTTATTTGGATGATACGTCGCGGCGATCCGGCTTACTTGCGGGCCTTGCGCGCGGCATAGCGTGCGTCGCGCGCGGCCTTCTGCTTGGCTTTCAGTTCGGCCTCGGCGGCTTCCTTTTCGGCCTGAAGCCGGAGGGCTTCCGCCTGGGCCTGTTCGGCAAGCTCGGCTTCGCGCGCCAGCCGTTCGGCCTTTTCGGCCTCGCGGCGCTTCTTGCCTTCTTCGCGCGCCGCAGCCTGCGCCTGCCGCTCGGCGGCGCGCTTCAGGACAGCGGGATCGTCAGCGGCCGGCTGCGACTTGAACTTTTCGACGATGCTCTTTCTGGCGTTCCGCGCAGCGGCAGCGCGGTCCGCGAAACTTGGTTCCTTGAAACCCATCTCTCTCTTTCTGTGGCGTGATGGTGATGCCGCGCCTTGTAGCAGGTTTTCCGGCGTGTCAGGGCTCCGTCGGTATTTTTATGCGAGAAAAATCGCGGGAGATCCCGGCCGGAAGGCTGCGAGCCTGTGGCGGTTAACGGACGCTGACGAAAACGCCCCACAGCGCGGCGAGGCCGGCCCCGACCAGCACGTAAACCGGCTGGCGGCAGAAAGCATAGACAACGTACATGGCGCCCCTTTGGTTGCTTTGCCCACCTGCGGCGACGTCGCTTGCGATCGGCGCGAACTGCAATTCTTGCGGACCGCGCGTCTGCCGGGCCGGGGGAATAAATCGCCGGTCGAAGGCGAGATGCAAGGCGCTCAACACTGACGCAGGAATTGCGTTGGATACTAAGCGAGGAGGACACGAGCCGTTCAAGCCGTCATCGGATCGCTGGGCGCGGAATCGCGTCAGACGGCGGCCCTGCATGCGCGGCCAAAGCGCAAAATTGCCGTTCTTTTTTTAACGCAAACAATATAGAACGATCCCGTTTGATTTCAGGCTCTTAGACGGTCCCATAGCTCAACTGGATAGAGTAGCGGATTTCTACTCCGCGGGTTGCAGGTTCGAATCCTGCTGGGATCGCCAAACCAAAAATGTGGGATTGAAAGTGCTGGGGATTTACCCCTCCAGTGACCCACTTTTCTCCACCCTTGGTCTAGGTGGGTCACTCGGCGTTCCCTATGCGTTTTCCGGGGAAATCGGCTACCCACCTTCGCGTTAGATCGACAGGTCATCGTCCTCGACGGGTCCGACACCACTTTTGGTGATCGGTAACATGCGCTCCACCGCGACGAGCGCCAGCGTCGGCGGAACTCTTTCGAGTGGTGGCACAAGCCTTCCATCAACTTCAACGCAGCAGGTGTTGAATTATCTGATTCAAAACTCGTCGCCATCCGATCAAACGTGGACGGAATCAATCTCCGGAGGCGCTGGCATTTTGCAGAGCTTCTATATTTCGGTGAGCTGAACGAAAGTATTGAGCAAACTGGCGACCAAGCGATATGCCCGGCTTCTCAATCACCTCATGAACAACGTGGGAAATCGCAATCGAAATCGGGATGTAAGGTAACAACGCTACTGCCATCTGCCCGCTCGTCAGCGACGAACTGAGTCTTGTGATGAACCACATGACGACGCCAAGCACGACGATGTGGACGAGGTAAATTGAGTAAGATCGATCTCCTAGATATTTGGCGCAACGGTTTAGAAAGATGCGATCAAATATCGCGGGTCTACGCTCGCTGATGAGTGCAGCATAGAAAAGTCCCCACATGACGATCGGGATCGGATTGACGAACAGAAGTATCGCCATCGAAATAGTCAGTGCGATCGTTTGCGCTGTTGCCGCTTCTGTGTCGTCCATACGCAGGCGCGACATGATCCCGACGAGGAAGTATCCGCAAGCGCCGACGATGGTCGAATATCTATAGTAATGACCGAAGGCCTTTTGACTGTAAGCGGTCATCAAGATCACGCAAATCAAGAGAAGGGCAATCGCTCCCCGCCGTGTTCGTGCAGCCCAGATGGCGAGTGGAGCGAGAAGATAGAACTGCCATTCAAGAGATGTGCTCCACGCCGTTCCGACAAACGTTCCGTCCGATCCCCACAAGAATTCGTCGGGAATAGCTCCGTGAAGCATTGAAGCATGAGCAACAAAGTGAGCTATCGGGTTCGCGTAGATGCTGGCTTCCCGGCCTTCAAGGATACGAAGGATGTGCGGCACGTTCGGCGCTGAGCGGACCGCTTCAATAAAAAGATCGTAAGTGAGCCACCCAATCAAGCAGGTGAGCACCAACACTGGCCAAAGGCGGAAGAACCGCCTTGTGATGTAAGGCAGATAGCTCTCTGGCCGTTCGACGATCATGTGCGTGATCACGAAGCCGCTCAGGATGATGAAAACATCGACTGGCTTCGTGGCATTGGCGAGGGTCGCGAGCCATCGCGGCATGGACAGCCCGGAAAAGACAGTAAGGTGACCGACCACCACCCAGAGCGCGAGCAATCCGCGCAGGCCGTCAAATTGTTCAAATCGCTTCATTCTGTGCTCCCTCGCTCAGATTACCGGCTGACGTGACAAGTACCAAGCCGGGTTAGAGCCTCCTTCGAGGCGCCCTTCACGAGAGGCGGCGGGACGCAGCGACCCGCCGGAATTTGCCGGAAACGACCGAAGTCCTCACCGGGGGCTGGTGCTGAAAAAGCCGCTTCCGTTCGCGAAACGCTTTGAACCTTTCAAGGCCGCGCCGCGACACATCAGCGGAGGCGAGTCAAAAGTCTGGCATTCTTGACGCGTCCCGACCTAAAATTCTGACGCCGGTGTCATGGCCCGGTGCGTGATCACGCACCGATCGGCTCGACGCCATCGCGCGGAATATTTCGAGCGGTTATCGATACGACCATGAGTCCGTCACGATTCGCGCATTGTCTGTATTTCAAGACGGCTTGTGTCCGTCGGCAGGGAGCTTCACGATGATCGGTCTGGTTCGCGCCCTTTCGGTTTGCGCCGCTCTGGCGCTCGGCCTTGCGTCGGCCAGTGCGGCGGACAAGGCGTTCAGGCGGGACGATCTGGCCGACGCCGGGGTGCGGCTCGAGGCGCAGATCAAGACCGAAGCCGGGATCATCAACAAGACGGCGGCGACGCTGAAGTCCGACACGGACGCTGCCTTCAGGCGCGGCGATCTGCGCGGCGCGCTGACGTTGCTCGGCCAGACCACGGCGGTCGCGCCGGAGGACAGCGGTAACTGGCTGCGGCTGGCGAAAACCATTTTCCAGATCCGCCCCGCCGACAACCGGGAGCGGACCCTGTTCTATGAGCGCGCGTCGACGGCCGCCTATATCGCTTACCAGCGCGCCGCCAATCCGGGCGAGGAGGCGGATGCCCTCGCGGTTCTGGGCAATGCTCTGGCCGAACGGAAGCTCTGGCGTCCGGCGCTCGATGCGCTGCGTCTCTCGCTCGACCAGAAAGAGGTCGCGGAGGTGCGCGGGAGTTACGAGAAGCTGCGCGATGCACAGGGCTTCCGGCTGCTGGACTACAGCGTGGACTCCGACTCCGCGTCGCCGCGCGCCTGTTTCCAGTTCTCCGAGGAACTGCCCAAGCGGGCGGACTTCAATCCCTTCGTGGCGCTGGCGGGCACCGACAGCCCGGCGCTGACCTCCGAAGACAGGCAGCTCTGCGTCGAGGGCCTTAAGCATGGCGAGCGCTACACCATCAATCTGCGCGCCGGCCTGCCGTCGACCGTGAAGGAAACCTTGCCGAAGTCGGCGGAGTTCAACATCTATGTGCGCGACCGCAAGCCGTTCGTGCGCTTCACCGGCCGTGCCTATGTGCTGCCGCGCACCGGCCAGAAGGGCATCCCGCTGGTCAGCGTCAACACGCCGTCGGTGTCGGTGAACATCTTCCGGATCGGTGACCGCAACCTGATCAATTCTGTGCTGGGCAGCGACTTCCAGCGCAGCCTCTCGACCTATGAACTGTCCGACCTCGGCAACGAGAAGGGAGTCAAGGTCTGGAACGGCGAGGTGGCCACCCAGCCGACGCTGAATGCCGACGTGGTGACGGCATTCCCCGTCGATCAGGCCGTGGGCGACATGCAGCCGGGCATCTATGTGATGACCGCGGCCGCCAAGGGGCCGGGCTCTTCGGGCGACGATGAGTCAAGTCAGCTTGCGACCCAGTGGTTCATCGTCTCGGACATGGGTTTGACCGCCTATTCCGGGAACGACGGCATCCATGTGTTCGTCAATTCGCTGGCGACCACCGCGCCGACATCCGGCGCTGAAGTGCGGCTGGTGTCCCGCAGCAATGAAATTCTCGCCACGCGCAAGACCGACAGCGCGGGCCATGTGCTGTTCGAGGCGGGACTGGCGCGCGGCGACGGCGGCCTGTCGCCGGCGCTGCTGTCCGTGTCGGGCGACAAGGGCGACTACGCTTTCCTCAGCCTCAAATCCAACGCGTTCGATCTGACGGACCGCGGCGTCTCCGGGCGCACGGTGCCGGCAGGCCCCGACGCGTTCGTCTATGCCGAGCGCGGCGTCTATCGCTCCGGCGAGACGGTGTATCTCACCGCGCTGCTGCGCGACGGGCAGGGCAACGGGGTGACCGGCGCGCCGCTGACTCTGGTGGTCGAACGACCGGATGGCGTCGAATTCCGCCGCGCCGTGGTGCCGGATCAGGGCGCGGGCGGCCGCAGTCTCACCCTGCCGCTGAATTCCGCCGTCCCGACCGGGACATGGCGGGTGCGCGCCTTCACCGATCCGAAAGCCCCATCGGTCGGCGAAACCACCTTCATGGTCGAGGACTACATCGCCGATCGGATCGAATTCTCTTTGAATTCCAAGGCGGAGCAGATTTCATCTGAAGTTCCTGCAGAACTTGAAGTGGATGGCCGCTTCCTCTACGGCGCACCTGCCGCGGGCCTTTCGCTCGAGGGCGACCTGCTGGTGGCCACCGCGGCCGACCGCCCGGGCTATGCGGGCTACAAGTTCGGCGTCGCCGACGAGGAATCCGCAAGCAACGAGCGCACGCCGCTGGAAAACCTCCCCGAGGCCGACGCCAACGGCAAGGCGACCTTCAAGGTCAACCTGCCCAAGCCGCCGTCCTCGACCCGGCCGCAGGAGGCGCAGGTTTTCGTGCGCATGGTGGAAAGCGGCGGCCGCGCCGTCGAACGCAAGCTGACCATTCCCGTCGCGCCCGGCGACGACATGATCGGCGTCAAGCCGCTGTTCAGCGACAAGAACGTGGCCGAAGGCGATCCGGCGAATTTCGATGTTGTTTATGTTTCGCCCGACGGCAAGTCGCTGGCCCGCAACGGCCTGCGCTATGAACTGCTCAAGCTCGAGTCGCGCTATCAGTGGTACCGGCAGGGCTCGTCATGGGACTACGAGCCGGTGAAATCCACCAAGCGCGTCGCCGATGGCGATGTGACCGTCGCCGCCGACAAGCCCGCGCGCATCCAGGTCGCGCCGCAGCCGGGACGCTACCGGCTCGACGTGAAATCCACCGACAATGACGGTCCGATCACCTCGGTGCAGTTCGATGTCGGCTGGTATTCGGACGGCAGCGCCGACACGCCGGACCTGCTGGAGACCTCCATCGACAAGCCGGAATACAAGTCCGGCGACACCATGGTGGTGTCCGTGAATGCGCGCACGGCAGGCAAGCTGACCATCAACGTGCTGGGCGACCGCCTGCTGACCACGCAATCCACCGACATCAAGGAAGGCCAGACCCAGGTCAACATCGCCATCGGCAAGGACTGGGGCACGGGCGCCTATGTCGTCGCCACGCTGCGCCGTCCGCTCGACACGGCGGCGGGCCGCATGCCGGGCCGCGCCATCGGGCTGAAGTGGTTCGGCATCGACAAGAGCGAACGCACGCTCAAGGTCTCGCTGACGCCGCCTGCGCTGGTGCGCCCGGGCACGCCGCTGAAACTGCCGGTGAAGGTCGAAGGCCTCAATCGCGGCGAGGACGCCAAGATCGTGGTGGCCGCCGTCGATGTCGGCATTCTCAACCTCACCAACTACAAGCCGCCCGCGCCGGATGATTATTATCTCGGCCAGCGCCGCATGACCTCCGAAATCCGCGATCTCTATGGGCAGTTGATCGACGGCATGCAGGGCACGCGCGGACAGATCCGCACCGGCGGCGACAGCGCGGGCGCGGAACTGCAGGGCAGTCCTCCGACACAGAAACCGCTGGCGCTTTATTCCGGCATCGTCACGGTCGGGGCCAACGGCACGGCGGAGATTACCTTCGACATTCCGGAATTCGCCGGCACCGCGCGCGTGATGGCCGTGGCCTGGACCGCGACCAAGGTCGGCCGCGCCAATACCGATGTCACCGTGCGCGATCCGGTCGTGCTCACCGCGACGCTGCCGCGCTTCCTGCTCAATGGCGACCGCGGCACCATGACCATGGACCTCGACAATGTCGAAGGCGCTGCGGGCGACTATGTCATCAGCGTCAAGACGACGGGTCCGGTGAAACTCACCGGCAATCCGGCGACCACCATGCGCCTCGCTGCCAAGCAGCGCAGCACCGTCGCGCTGGCGCTCGATGCATCGGGCGGCGCGGGGGCGGCGGCGCTCGATGTCGATATCAAGGGGCCGAACGGGCTGACGCTGGCGCGGCACTATGACCTCAACGTCAAACCGGCGACGCAGATTCTCGCGCGCCGTTCGATCCGGACGCTGGCCAGGGGCGAGAGCCTGACGCTGACCTCGGACATGTTCTCCGATCTGGTGCAGGGCACCGGCGGCGTGCAACTGTCCGTGGGACTGTCCACGGCGCTCGATGCCGCGACCATTCTCAAGGCGCTGGACCGCTATCCGTTCGGCTGTTCCGAGCAGATCACCAGCCGCGCGATGCCGCTGCTCTATGTCAACGATCTGGCGGCGGAGAACCATCTGGCGCTGGACGCTGCCGTCGATCAGCGCATCAAGGATGCGATCGATCGCCTCTTGGCGCGGCAGGGCTCGAACGGCTCGTTCGGCCTCTGGTCGGCCGGCGGCGACGATGCCTGGCTCGATGCTTACGTCACCGACTTCCTGACCCGCGCGCGCGAGAAGGGCTTCGCCGTGCCGGACATCCTGTTCCGGACGGCGCTGGACCGTATCCGCAACTCGGTCGTCAATGCCGACGAGCCGGAGAAGGACGGCGGCCGCGATCTCGCCTACGGCCTCTATGTTCTGGCGAAGAACGGCACCGCGCCGATCGGCGACCTGCGTTATCTCGCGGACACCAAGCTGAACAACATCGCCACGCCGATTGCGAAAGCACAGCTTGCCGCGGCGCTGGCGCTGGTCGGTGACCGGGCCCGCGCCGAACGCGTCTACGCGGCGGCGGTCAACAGCCTCGCCCCGAAACCGGCGCTCGAATTCGGCCGCAGCGATTACGGCTCCCAACTGCGCGATGCGGCGGCGCTGGTGTCGCTCGCCAGCGAAGGCAGCGCGCCGAAGCAGACCATCAGTCTCGCGGTCGAGCGGGTGGAAGCCGCGCGCGGCCTCACGCCTTACACCTCGACGCAGGAGAATGCGTGGATGGTGCTGGCCTCGCGGGCGCTGGCGAAGGAGGCGAGCAGCCTCGCGGTGACGATCAACGGCGAGGCCGCGAAGAACGCGGTCTATCGTAACTACCGCAGCACCGATGTGGCCGCCAGGCCGATCACCATCACCAATACCGGCGAGGTGCCGGTGCAGGCCGTGGTGTCCGTGACCGGCGCGCCGGTCACGCCGGAGCCTGCGGTTGCCAACGGCTTCAAGATCGAGCGCAACTATTTCACCCTCGACGGCAAGCCCGCCGACGTGTCGAAGGCCAAGCAGAACGATCGCTTCGCGGTCGTGCTGAAGATCACCGAGGCCAAGCCCGAATACGGTCACATCATGGTGGCCGATTATCTTCCGGCGGGCCTTGAGATCGACAATCCGAAACTGGTGTCGTCCGGCGACAGCGGCACGCTCGACTGGATCGAGGATGGCGAAGATCCGGAAAACACCGAATTCCGCGACGACCGTTTCAATGCATCCATTGAGCGCGCCAGCGACGACAAGGCGGTGTTCACCGTGGCCTACATCGTGCGCGCGGTTTCGCCGGGCAAATACGTGCTGCCGCAGGCCACTGTCGAGGACATGTACAATCCCTCGCGCTACGGCCGCACCGGCACCGGAACGGTCGAAGTGGCCAAGGCGAAATGAGCGGGAAGGACGACCACGATCTCTCTCCGGTCGTCCCGGCGAAGGCCGGGACCCATCACCCGTGTCAGAGTTTGTCGGGGAAGGATGGTCGACCTTCGTCTCCAAGCGATGGAGTGTTGGCGCTCCCTAGCGGAATCGAACCGATCTCTCCACCGTCATCACCGGGCTTGTCCCGGGGATCCACGTCTTCCTTTTTGAATGAGAAACAAGACGTGGATGGCCGGGACATAGGCGTTCTTCAGAACGCCGTTCTTCGAACGGCTATGCCCGGCCATGACGAGAGGAAAGGGTGGCGCATTGGTCGAAGATTGCTGACGGCAGGCATCGCGACTGTCGCAGTAGCCACAATCGCCGCCGCCCTCTGGATCGCCTCTCTCCCGCCGCTGCCGTTCGATCAAACGCGAAACATCTCCACCACCATCGTGGATCGCAACGGCAAGCTGCTGCGCGCGTTCGCGATGGCGGACGGACGCTGGCGGCTGCCGGCGCAGACCAGAGACGTCGATCCAGGCTATCTCAATCTGCTGCTGAATTATGAAGACCGCCGTTTCCGCTCGCATATCGGCGTCGATCCGCTGGCGATGGGCCGTGCGGCGCTGCAACTCGTGACGCGCGGGCACATCGTCTCGGGCGGTTCGACCATCACCATGCAGGTCGCGCGGTTGATGGAGCCGCGGCAGGAGCGTTCGGTCAGCGCCAAACTGCGGCAGATGGTGCGCGCGATTCAATTTGAGCGAAAACTGAGCAAGGACGAAATCCTCGATCTCTATCTGACGCTCGCGCCGTTCGGCGGAAACCTCGAAGGCGTGCGCGCAGCCTCGTTCGCGTACTTTGGCAAGGAGCCGAAACGGCTGTCGCTTGCGGAATCCGCCCTGCTGGTGGCGTTGCCGCAGTCGCCGGAAACCCGGCGGCTCGACCGCCATCCCGACGTCGCCCGCGCCGCGCGGGATCGCGTGCTGGCGCGCATGGTGGACGACGGCAAGGTCTCGACAGAGGATGCCGTGCAGGCGAAAGCCGTTCCGGTGCCGCGCCTGCGCAAGCCGATGCCGCTGCTCGCGCCGCATTCCACCGATCAGTCGCTGGCGATCATGAAGGGCGAACCGCGCATCCAGCTCACGCTGGACTCCACCATTCAGAAATCGCTCGAACAACTCGCCAGGGACCGCGCGTTGGCGCTGGGGCCCGATGTCTCCGTCGGCATTCTCGCCATCGACAACGAGAGCGGCGACGTGCTCGCCCATGTCGGCTCGTCCGATTACTTCGACACGCGGCGCGCCGGGCAGGTGGATATGACCCGCGCGGTGCGCTCCCCGGGGTCGACGCTCAAGCCGTTCATCTACGGCCTCGCCTTCGAGGACGGCTTCGTCCATCCCGAAAGCCTGATCGACGACCGGCCGGTCCGCTACGGCTCCTACGCGCCGGAAAATTTCGACATGACCTTTCAGGGCACCGTGACCGTGCGCAAGGCGCTGCAGATGTCGCTCAACGTGCCCGCCGTCGCCTTGCTCGACCGCATCGGGTCCAGCCGGCTCACCGCGCGCATCAAGCAGGCCGGTGGAAACCTCATCCTGCCCAAGGATGAAACACCGGGCCTTGCCATGGGTCTCGGCGGCGTCGGCGTCACGCTCAGCGATCTGGTGCGGCTCTATGCCGGTTTTCCACGGCAGGGCGAGACTGTCCCGTTACGGGAAATCGTGCGCGCCGACGACAAGGCCGAGCCCGAGACCCGCCGTCTGCTCGATCCGTCCGCCGCCTGGCTGGTCGGCAATGTGCTGATGGGCACGCCGCCGCCGGACAACGCGCCGCATAACCGGCTCGCGTTCAAGACGGGCACCAGCTACGGCTACCGCGATGCCTGGTCGGTCGGTTTCGATGGCCGCATGACCATCGGGGTCTGGGTCGGCCGCCCGGACGGCGCGCCGGTGCCGGGCCTGACCGGCCGAACCGCCGCCGCGCCGATCCTGTTCGATGCCTTCGCCCGGACCGGAAAACTTCCCGCGCCGCTGGCAAGGGCCCCGAAGGGCACGCTGATGGCGAGCAACGCCAAGCTGCCGCTGCCGCTGCGGCGCTTCCGGCCCGCCGGCGATTTCGTCCGCACCGGCAGCGAGCAGACGCTGCGCATCCAGTTCCCGCTGAACGGCTCAAGGATCGACACGTCCGGCAGCGGCGGGAGCCAGGCCGCGATGCCGGTCAAGGTGGCGGGCGGGGTGATGCCGCTGACCATGATGGTTAACGGCGTCGCGGTCGGGACCATCGACAGCCGCCGCCAGAAGCTGATCGAACCGCCGGGGCCGGGCTTCGCCCGCCTCACGGTGATGGATTCGACTGGCGCGGCGGACACAGTCGTCGTGAGAATTCAGTAGAACCGGTCCAAGCTGTTGTCGCGAAGGCGGTTTCCGCGTATGCGAAACCGATGGCTGAGATCTATCCAAGACCCAGATTTGGCGCGCCGCGCGAGCCGGTGGAACCGAAAAACCCCGGCAGCGGACTGGTGCGCGTGGTCGATTTCGCCATGCGCAGCCACACGCGCGCCGTCGCGCTGCTGGTTCTGGCGGGCCTGCTGTTCTTCCTGCCCGGATTTTTCAACATTCCGCCGGTCGACCGCGACGAGGCGCGCTTCGCGCAGGCCACCAAGCAGATGGTGGAGAGCAACGACTTCGTCGACATCCGTTTTCAGGACGAGGTCCGCTACAAGAAGCCGGTCGGCATCTACTGGGCGCAGGCTGTCGTCGTGGATACGGCGTCGGCGCTCGGCCTGCCGCGCGCGCAGGTCCGCATCTGGCTCTATCGCATTCCCTCGCTGATCGGCGCGATCGGCGCGGTGCTGCTGACCTACTGGACGGCGCTTGCCTTCGTCACGCGGCGCGGCGCGTTTCTCGCCGGTCTTCTGATGTGCAGTTCGATCCTGCTCGGCGTCGAGGCGCGCCTCGCCAAGACCGACGCCATGCTGCTGCTGGCGACCACCGCCGTGATGGGCGCGATGGCGCGCGCCTATCTGTCGTGGCAGCGCGGCGACGACGCGCCGCAATCGTGGCTGCTGGCTGGCGTGTTCTGGACGGCGATCGCATGGGGCATCCTGCTGAAAGGCCCGCTGATCCTGATGTTCGTGGCGCTGACCGTGATCGCGCTCGCGATCATGGACCGCTCGGCGGCCTGGCTGTGGCGGCTGCGTCCGGTCTGGGGACTGATCTGGACCCTGGTGCTGGTGCTGCCGTGGTTCGTCGCGATTTTCCTCAAGGCGGGCGACACCTTCTTCGCGGATTCGCTCGGCAGCGACATGCTCAAGAAGGTCGCCAGCGCGCAGGAATCCCATGGCGCGCCGCCGGGACTGTATTTCATTCTGTTTTGGGTGACCTTCTGGCCCGGCGCGACGCTGGCCGGAATGGCGGCGCCCGCGATCTGGCGGGCGCGGCGCGAGCCCGGCGCGCAATTCCTGCTGGCGTGGCTGGTGCCTGCATGGATCGTGTTCGAGATCGTCATCACCAAGCTGCCGCATTATGTGCTGCCGCTGTATCCGGCGATTGCGATCCTGATCATCGGCGCGCTGGAGCGCCGCGTGCTGTCGCGCACGCCATGGATCGTGCGCGGCTCGGCGTGGTGGTTCGTGCTGCCGCTGATCCTCACGGTCGCCTGCGTGGTCGGCGCCATCGCCCTGTTGCGGCAACCGGAGTTTCTCGCCTGGCCGTTCGCGGCAGGTGCGCTGATCCTCGGGCTTTTCGCGTGGTGGATGTACGACGATCACCGCGCGGAACGGTCGCTGCTCAATGCGGTCGGCGCGTCGTGGTTCACCGCCGCATGCGTCTACGGGGTGATCGTTCCGTCGCTGGCGCCGCTGTTTCCGAGCGTGCAGATCGCCCGCGCGCTGCGCAACGTGGAATGTATCGGACCGCAGGCCGCCGCCGCGGGATTCCAGGAGCCGAGTCTGGTGTTCATGGTGGGCACGCAGACGCTGCTGACCAACGGGTCCGGCGCCGCCGACTTCCTGCTGCAGGGAAGCTGCCGCTTCGCTCTCGTGGAGTGGCGCGAGGAGCGGGCCTTCGCGCAGCGCGCGGAAGCCATCGGCCTGCGCTACAATGCCGGTGCGCGGATCGACGGCTATAATTTCTCGCAAGGGCGCGCGATCTCGGTCGCCATCTTCCGGTCGGAAGGCACGGAATAATGACCATCAACGCGGACCGCGTTCCGCAAGCCGGCTATATCGCGCAGATCGGCGCGATCGCGTGGCACGCGGTGGCGCGGCTGGTTCGCGCGCCGTCGCATTCGCGGCGTGCCGAAGCCCGCCGGGCAATGGCGCGGCGATGGCTGGGCCTTTCGGTGCTGGCGGCCATTGTCATCGGTGTCCTGATGTTCGCCGTGGATGTCGCGGTCATCACGCGAATGCCCGCGCGCGGCACGCCGAGCCTCTGGCCGCTCCGGCACTTCACCGATCTCGCCAAATCCGAATACGTGTTGTGGACGCTGGCGATCGGTCTGGTTCTTGTTCTCTTGATCCTGCCGCGGCTGACGGGTGTATCGCGCGCGAACCTGACTGCACTCGGGTTACGCGTGCAATATGTGTTTCTCGCCGTGCTGGTGGCCGTTCTCACCAGCGAAATCCTCAAATACATCATCGGCAGGAGCCGGCCGTTTGTCGGCGGCGAGCCGAATGCCTTCAACTTCTCGCATTTCGCCGGAAACGCGGCCTTTGAGAGCCTGCCGTCCGGCCATGCGACCACGGCGTTCGCGCTCGCCTTCGCGGTGTCGGCGCTCTGGCGCAAGGCCGTGCCGGCGATGTTCACCTATGCCGTGCTGATCTGCATCACCCGGGTCGTTCTGCTGGCCCATCATCCCAGCGATGTGGTCGGCGGCGCATTGGCCGGCGTGATCGGCGCCATGGCGGTGCGTTACTGGTTCGCGGCGCGGCGGTTGGGTTTTTCCATTCGCTCCGATGGCGCGATTGAGCCGCTTGCAGGCCCGTCATGGGCGGGCCTGAAAAGGGTTGCCCGCGAGGCCTTCGCGCCATAAGAAGCGGTCGCCCGGCACGGGGTTACCGTGTCTGCGGACCCATCAGGACATGAGCGATCAATCCCCCAATTCCGGACAGCCGATCCCTGACGTGTCGATTGTGGTTCCCGTCCGCAACGAGCAGGACAATGTCGCGCCGCTGATCGCCGAGATCGCGGCGGCGCTCGACGGCCGCTGGGCCTATGAGATCATCTACGTCAACGACGGTTCGACCGATGCGACCGGCGAGCGGCTCGCCGCCGAGATGCGCGTGCGCAAGAACCTGCGCCAGATCCGCCATGCGGCCTCAAGCGGACAATCCGCGGCGGTACGCACCGGTGTTCGCTTCGCGCGCGGCCAGATCGTCGCGACGCTCGACGGCGACGGCCAGAACAATCCGGCGTTCCTGCCGAACCTGATCGAGGCGATCGAGAAGGGCAACGGCCGGATCGGCCTTGCCGCGGGTCAGCGCGTCGGCCGCAAGGATACCGGCTTCAAGAAATTCCAGTCGCGCACCGCGAACGGCGTGCGCAATCTGATCCTGCGCGACGGCACGCGCGACACCGGCTGCGGCCTCAAGGGATTCCGCCGCGACGTGTTCCTGTCGCTGCCGTATTTCGACGGCCTGCATCGCTTTCTGCCCGCGCTGGTGCGGCGTGAGGGCTTCGACATCGCCTATGTCGATGTGATCGACCGGCCGCGCCATTCGGGGGTGTCGAATTACGGCTTCTTCGACCGGCTGTGGATCGGGATCATGGATCTCGCGGGCGTGTGGTGGCTGATCCGCCGCAAGAAATCGACGCCGAAAGCGACGGAGGTGACCTGATGCTGATTCAGTTCGGTCAGGATCTCGGCAACTATCTCTACGACGTGTTCATCGCGAAGTTCGACTTCTGGCTCGCATTCGGTCTGGTCGCGCAACTGCTGTTTACCGCGCGCTTTCTGGTGCAGTGGATTTCCAGCGAGCGCGCAGGCCAGAGCGTGGTGCCGATGGCCTTCTGGTTCTTCTCCATGGGCGGCGGATTCATGACCCTGATCTACGGCATCGCCAAGCGCGAA
>Ga0153956_1001918_pt1 | contig 16769 bp, 15 predicted proteins | sample TSFL040MetaG_FD_104704 | JGI IMG/M metagenome (GOLD analysis project Ga0153956, IMG submission 104704) | Attine ant fungus gardens microbial communities from Florida, USA - TSFL040 MetaG | ecosystem: Host-associated > Fungi > Mycelium > Unclassified | place: USA: Florida, Wekiwa Springs...
CGAGAAGACGGGCGCCACGCTGATGGTCGGCTTCAACCGCCGCTTCGATCCGCATTTCGCAGCCGTGCGCAAGGCGATCGATGACGGCGCCATCGGCGCGGTCGAGATGGTCACCATCACCTCGCGCGATCCGGGCGCTCCGCCGGTCGATTACATCAAGCGTTCCGGCGGCATCTTCCGCGACATGACGATCCATGATTTCGACATGGCCCGCTTCCTGCTCGGCGAGGAGCCGGTCGCCGTCAGCGCCCATGCCTCGGTGCTGGTCGACAAGAAGATCGGCGAGGCCGGCGATTTCGACTCGGTCTCCGTCATCCTCGAAACCGCCTCCGGCAAGCAGGCCGTGATCTCCAACTCGCGCCGCGCCACCTATGGCTACGACCAGCGCATCGAGGTGCATGGCTCCAAGGGCATGGTCGCGGCCGAGAACCAGCGGCCGGTGTCGATCGAGCTCGCCAACGACAAGGGCTATACGCGCCCGCCGCTGCACGACTTCTTCATGACCCGCTACATCGACGCCTACGCCAACGAGATCGCGTCCTTCATCGCCGCCAAGAGCGCCGGCAAGAAGGCCTCGCCGAGCGGCAAGGACGGGCTCATCGCGCTGAAGCTGGCCGACGCGGCGCTGAAGTCGGCGACGACGGGCAAGACCGTCCGCATCGACTAGGTGCATTGATATTCAGGTGAGGCCGGCCTGCAAACGGCGGCTTCCTGCGCTTCCGGTTGCTCACGTACTTCAGTACGCTCCGCTCCGGTTCTCGAAAGCCACCGTTTTCGGCTCTGCCTGACCTGAATCTCAACACACCTGGACCTTTGGAACGTAACTAAGGAGCAGTGCGATGAGCGGTTTGGCCGGTCGCAATTCACAGACGCGCGCCATCGTCACCGGCGGCGCGCAGGGCATCGGCTTCGCTGTCGCCGAAGCCCTGGCCGACGAGGGCTGCCGCGCGCTGGCGCTGATCGGCCGCTCGCAGGAGAAGGGCGACAAGGCGGTCGCCGCGCTGAAGAAGAATGGCGTCGATGCCATCTTCATCGGCGCCGATGTCGCGAAGGTCGCCGACTGCAAGCGCGCCGTCGCGACGGCCATCGCTCATTTCGGCACCTTGAACGCGCTGGTCAACGCCGCCGCCACCTCGGCGCGCGGCTCGCTGGTCGAGACCACCGAAGAGGTCTTCGACCAGATATTCGACACCAACGTGCGCGGCCCCTTCTTCCTGATGCAGGGTCTGGTCGCGGATCTTCTGGAGCGCAAGGCCCCGGGCTCCATCGTCAACGTGCTGTCGATGGCGGCGCATGCCGGCCAGTCCTTCCTGACGCCCTATTCGACCAGCAAGGGCGCGCTGATGACGCTGACCAAGAATGTCGCCAACGCCTATCGGAAGGACCGCATCCGCTGCAACGCCGTGCTGCCCGGCTGGATGGACACCGAGGGCGAAGCGATCGTGCAGAAGAAGTGGCACGGCGCACCGGACGACTGGCTGGAAAAGGCCGAGGCCGCGCAACCGATGGGGCAATTGGTGAAGCCTGCCCAGCTCGCGCGCCTGATCACCTATATGCTGAGCCCGCAGGCCGGCATCATGACCGGTTCGCTCGTCGACTACGACCAGAACATAGCCGGCGTGGTCGGGGAGTAGGGGCATCGACCGCCAACGTGCTGACTTTGAAGTTCGCACGTCTGCCTGTTGCCGCGGCGTCGCCATTTCCTCATAGTCATGAAGCCATCGCCTTGGCCTGGGGCGGTCTTTGGCGATAGCGCGCAAGGCAGCTTGGCGCTTGCATTGTCTGATGTAGCGCCGGTCGACCCCCACTCCGTCTCGGCTTCGCCGAGCCACCCGATCGACGGGGTAGAGGAAAGACGCCAGGCATTTTGCCGTCGACGCTCGTCCAGCAATGCTCCCTTCCTTTCCCTCCGGAGGGGGGAAAGGTGGCGCTGCGAAGCAGCGACGGATTGGGGGAACCACGTGGCAATCAAGGCTCGGCCGATAAGTCACGCCACTCACATAAGATGCGTCCATGCAGTCGCGTATGGGGGCGGGGAGGGAGCTGTCGCCAGCAATTGGCTTGCCGAAAACACGGCACGTGACAACCGCCTCCGCATCGACTATATGAGCCGCATGATCAACCTGTCCGCCACCTATTGGTACTTTAGCAGCTCGCTGGCGGCGGGAGGATTGCGCTCGATCTGAAAACTCCAGATCAAAATCCGACAAGCCGCCAGACCTGGCGGCTTTTTTGTTTCAGCCGGCAGGTCTCCTAACCAGGAGCAGAAAGCCGTGTTGACCACCACAGACGACCTTCGGGTCACCGAACTCAAGGAACTGAGCACGCCGGAAGAGGTGATGCGCGAGATACCGCGCACGCTGACGGCGACGCGCACCGTCGCCGCGTCGCGCAACGCCATCCATTCCATCCTCACGGGGGCCGACGATCGACTGGTGGTCATCGTCGGCCCCTGTTCCATCCACGATCCGGTCGCCGCAATGGACTATGCCAGCCGTCTGGCGGCGCTGCGCGAGGCCCTGGCGGACCGGCTCGAGATCGTCATGCGCGTCTATTTCGAGAAGCCGCGCACCACGGTCGGCTGGAAGGGCCTCATCAACGATCCCGACCTCGATGGCTCCTTCGCCATCGACAAGGGCTTGCGCATGGCGCGCAACGTCTTGTCGGCCGTCAACAATCTCGGCCTGCCGGCGGCGACCGAATTCCTGGACATGACCATCCCGCAATACATCGCCGATCTCGTCGCCTGGGGCGCCATCGGCGCGCGCACGACCGAAAGCCAGATCCATCGCGAACTGGCATCCGGTCTTTCCTGCCCGGTCGGCTTCAAGAACGGCACCGACGGCAATCTCAGGATCGCCGGCGAGGCGGTGAAGTCGGCGGCCCAGCCGCATCACTTCATGGCGGTCACCAAGGGCGGCCGCAGCGCCATCGCCACGACCACGGGCAATGAGGATTGCCACGTCATCCTGCGCGGCGGCGTTGCGCCGAACTACGACGCGGCAAGCGTCGATGCCGCGGCCGCCGAACTTAACCGGATAGGCGTCGCGCCGCGGCTGATGATCGATGTCAGCCACGCCAACAGCGGCAAGAAGCCGGAGAACCAGCCCAAGGTCGCCGCCGACGTCGCGAGCCAGGCGGCCGCCGGCGACGAACGCATCATCGGTGTCATGATCGAGAGCAATCTCGTCGCCGGCCGGCAGGATGTCGTCCCCGGCAAGCCGCTGACCTACGGCCAGAGCATCACCGACGGCTGCATCGACTGGGCGACCACGGAGACCGTGCTGCACGGCCTTGCCGGCGCGGTGGAATGGCGCCGGTCGGTGAAGCGCGAAATGCTGGCAAGCCGCCAGGGCGCGGCCTGAGGCCGATCGCTCGGGATAGCACCGGGACAAGCGTGTCCCGGTGCCCCGCCCGACGGGGGTGGGCGTACGTGCCGGGCAGACGCTCCCGGACTACCGCACGTCGGCCCAGCGTTGTTCCTGGAACGAGCGCGCCATCGCGTGCACGGTGCGCTCGATCTCCAGCCCGTCGTCGAAGTCGATGATCCGGGCCGGCTTGCCGGCGATCCGCATCAAGAGCTCGCGGCATTCGATCATCTTGAGGTCGTTGAAGCCGAGGCCGTGGCCGGGCGCCGGTACGAAGGCGTCGTAGGGCTTGTGGTGCGGCGCCACCAGGATGGTGCGGTAGCCCTGCTCGGTCGGCCGGTCGGCGGTGAGGTAGAGCTGGAACTCGTTCATGCGTTCCTGGTCGTAGAGGATCGAGCCCTTCGAGCCGAAGATCTGGATGGCGATGCGGCCCTTGCGGCCCCAGGCCGAACGGTTCACCAGCAGCGTTCCGGCGACGCCGTTTTCGAGATGCATGAGCACGCTCGCTATATCGTAGGTCTCGACCGCGCGGCGGCCGCCGGAAACCGTCTTGCGGTCGGCATAGGGTTTCACCATGTCGCACATCACGCGGCCGACGCGGCCGAACAGCGCCTTGATCAGCGACAGCGGATGCACGGCGAAATCGTCGAGCGCGCCGTAGCCGGAGGTCGCCTCGTGCTTCCAGTAGAACGGCGCGTCGGGGTCGGCCATGAAATCCTCGTCCATCTCGATGCGCACGAGGTTGACGTCGCCGACGATCTTTTCCTCCAGCAGCGAGCCGATGTGGCGGATGGCCGGGTTCTGGATGTAGTTGTAGCCGAGCGCGGCCACCTTGCCGGACTTGGCCGCCACCCTGGCCATGGCCTCCGCCTCGGCGAAGCTCGGCGCCATCGGCTTCTCGCACCACAGATGCTTGCCGGCTTCCAGGATGGCGATCGCCATTTCCGGATGGAACTGGTTGGGCGTGGTCAGCGACACGACATCGACCTCGGGATCGTTGACGACCGCGCGCCAGTCGCCGGACCCCTTGGCGAAGCCGAACTCGCCCGCCTTGCGCTTGGCAAGCTCGTCGTTCACCTCGCCCAGATGCACCAGCCTCGGCTTCTCCACGTCGGGAAAGACCGTGCCCACCGCATTCCAGGCGATGGCGTGGCACTTGCCCATGAAGCCCGTGCCGATGAGGCCCACTCCGACCATGTCGATTGTCTCCGCGCTGGGGCAATTCCCGGAAGAGCGCGAGGCGGTCTTGGCCGTGGAGTTGCGTCAAAGGAACTCGAATGGATGAATTAATCCATTTTCACACGGAATGGAACATACAAATCATTTTTTATGGTGTTCTTGCGCGAAACCGCTATGATGGGGCAGGAGAGGGACCACCAGAATGGCCGTGGACGGAGCGACGATGGACGAACGGGTGCCTCGCGATTTCGAGACATTGCGTACGACGATCCTGGAGCGGCGCGCGAGCCTGCCCAAGCGGATCGCGCAGATCGCCGCCTACGCGCTCGACAATCCCGACGACATCGCCTTCGGCACGGCGGCCAGCATCGCGGCCTCCGCCGGCGTCCAGCCCTCGACGCTGATCCGCTTTGCCCAGCAACTCGGTTTCGACGGCTTCACCAGCCTGCAGCAGGTGTTCCGCGAGCGCCTGCGCGAACGCAATTCCTCCTATGACGAGAGATTGGCGACGCTGCGCGCCAAGGCGGAGGAAGGCGGCGGCCACCGCGCTATCTTCGACGGCTTCGTCGCCGCCGCGGGCACCTCTTTGAGCGACATTTCGCGCTCGCTCAACGAAGCGCATTTCGACGAGGCGGTCGCCCTGCTGGCAAAGGCCGAGACCATCTATGTGCTGGCCAGGCGCCGCTCCTATCCGGTCGCGTCCTACATCGCCTATGCGCTGGGCAAGCTCAAGATCCGCAACCAGCTGGTGGAATCGGCCGCCGGGCTGAATGCCGAGATGATCGGCTTCGCCACGCCGCGCGACGCCGTGATCGCCATCAGCTTCTCGCCCTACGCGCCCGCCACCATCGACGAGACGCGCTCGATCGCCGAGCAGGGCGTGCCGATCGTGGCGATCACCGACTCTTCGTTCTCGCCGCTGGCGCAATTCGCCAAGGTCTGGTTCGAGGTGGCGGAAGCCGATTTCGGCGGCTTCCGCTCCATCTCGGCGACCATGGCCCTGGCGATGGCGTTGACCGTCGCGGTCGGCGAGAAGCGCCGCGACGCCGGCCGCAGGCGCAAGGCCTGAACGCCTTGCACGGGATGTTTTTCCATCCGGGAACACTCATTCCATATTGACTAAGGATTGGAATTATTATTTCATATTGACGGCGCCACGCTGCCGTTCGCTCGTGCTGCCCGCAACGACGCTGTTCTGCAAGACAAGGCCGATGGGAGGTTCGAATGGGCGAAGCCGTGGAAGCGAAATATCCGCCGCTCGACGTCATCACGATCGGCCGCGCCTCGGTCGACCTCTATGGCCAGCAGATAGGCTCGCGGCTGGAGGACATCACGTCCTTCGCCAAGTCGGTCGGCGGCTGCCCGGCCAACATCTCCGTCGGCACGGCCAGGCTCGGCCTGCGTTCGGCGCTGCTCACCCGCGTCGGCGACGAGCAGATGGGCCGGTTCATCCGTGAGCAGTTGCAGCGCGAGGGCGTGTCGGTCGACGGCCTTAAGACCGACAAGGAGCGGCTGACCGCGCTTGTCCTGCTGTCGGTCGAGAGCGAGGGCGTCTCGCCCATGATCTTCTACCGCTCCGACTGCGCCGACATGGCGCTGGTGGAAGAAGATATCGACGAGGTCTTCATGGCCTCGGCGCGTTCGGTCGTCGTCACCGGCACGCATTTCTCGCGGCCCAATTCCGATGCCGCCCAGCGCAAGGCGATCCGCCTGATGAAGGCCAGGGGCGGCAAGGTCGTGTTCGACATCGACTATCGCCCCAACCTCTGGGGCCTTGCCGGCCATGCCGAGGGCTTCGAGCGCTACGTCAAGTCCGACCGCGTCTCGGCGCAGCTCAAGACCGTGCTTCCCGATTGCGATCTCATCGTCGGCACCGAGGAGGAGATCATGATCGCCTCGGGCGCCGACGATTGCCTGAGCGCGCTGAAGACGATCCGCGCGCTCTCCTCCGCCACCATCGTGCTCAAGCGCGGCGCCAGGGGCTGCATCGTCTATGACGGGCCGATCAGCGACGACCTCGAGGACGGCATCGTCGGCGACGGCTTCCCGATCGAGATCTACAATGTGCTGGGCGCCGGCGACGCCTTCATGTCGGGCTTCCTGCGCGGCTGGCTCGGCGGCGAGAGCCTTGCCACCGCCGCGACCTGGGCCAATGCCTGCGGCGCCTTCGCCGTGTCGCGCCTGCTCTGCGCGCCGGAATACCCGACCTTCGAGGAGCTGCAGTTCTTCCTCAAGCACGGCAGCAAGCATCTGGCGCTGCGCAAGGACGAGGCGATCAACCACATCCATTGGGCGACCACGCGCCGGCGCGACATTCCCTCGCTGATGGCTTTGGCCTGCGACCATCGCGTCCAGCTGGAGGACGTCGCGGCAAAGGTCGGCGCCGACGCCGCGCGCATCCCCGACTTCAAGGTGCTGACCGTCAAGGCGGCAGCTAAGGTCGCCGCCGGGCGCGACGGCTACGGCATGCTGATCGACGAGAAACACGGCCGCGACGCGATGTTCGAATTCGCCCGCCATCCCTTCGCCTGGCTCGGTCGCCCGGTCGAATTGCCCGGATCGCGGCCGCTGCGCTTCGAATTCTCGCAGGACATCGGCTCGCAGCTCACCGAATGGCCGGTCGACCATTGCATCAAGTGCCTGTGCTTCTATCACCCGGACGATCCGGAAGCGCTGAAGAGCGAGCAGCAGCAGAAGCTGCGCGCGCTGTTCGATGCCGCCAGGAAAGTCGGCAGGGAACTGCTGGTCGAGATCATCGCCGGCAAGCACGGCAAGCTCGACGACACCACCGTTCCGCGCGCGCTCGAGGAGCTCTATGCGCTGGGCATCAAGCCCGACTGGTGGAAGCTCGAGCCGCAGGCTTCGGCCAATGCCTGGGCGAAGATCGAGCAGGTGATCGTCAGGAACGACCCATGGTGCCGCGGCGTCGTGCTGCTTGGCCTGGAAGCGCCGCAGGACGAGCTGGTCGCCGCCTTCGCGGCCACCGCCAAGGCGCCGATCGTCAAGGGATTTGCCGTCGGACGCACCATCTTCATCAACGCCGCCGAACAGTGGCTGGCCGGCAGGATGTCGGACGACGAGGCGATCGCCGACATGGCCGCGCGCTTCGGGCAGCTGACCGAGGCATGGCTCGCCGCGCGCGGCCGCAAGGCTGCGTGACAGGCGCGGGAAAGCGGAGGAGACGACCATGACCAAGACCGTTCGCCTGACGATGGCGCAGGCGCTGACCCGCTTCCTGAGCCGGCAGATGACCGAGATCGACGGCCGGAAAGTGCCCATCTTCGGCGGCGTCTGGGCGATCTTCGGCCACGGCAACGTCGCCGGCGTCGGCGAGGCGCTCTATCAGGTTCGTGACGAATTGCCGACTTTCCGCGCTCATAACGAGCAGGCGATGACTCATGCCGCCATCGCCTATGCCAAGGCCAATTTCCGCCGCCGTTTCATGGCCGCGACCACCTCGATCGGCCCCGGCGCGCTCAACATGGTGACGGCCGCCGCGCTTGCCCATGTCAATCGCCTGCCGGTGCTTTTGCTGCCCGGCGATGTCTTCGCCAACCGCCTGCCCGATCCGGTGCTGCAGCAGGCGGAGGATTTCTCCGACGGCACGGCGACCGTCAACGACTGCTTCCGCCCCGTCTCGCGCTATTTCGACCGCATCACGCGGCCGGAACAGATCATCCCGGCGCTCAACCGCGCCATGCAGGTGCTGACCGATCCGGCCGAATGCGGCCCGGTCACGCTGTCGCTCTGCCAGGACGTGCAGGCCGAGGCCCATGACTATCCCGAGAGCCTGTTCGCCGAGCGCGTCTGGACGCCGCGCCGGCTGCGCCCGGATCGCAGCGAGCTGGCGGCCGCCATCGCCGCGCTGAAGGGCGCCAAGAAGCCGCTGGTCATCGCCGGCGGCGGGGTGCTGTATTCGCGGGCGTCCAGCGAGCTGGCCAGGCTGGCGCAGGACACGGGCATCCCTGTCTGCGAAACGCAGGGCGGCAAGTCCTCGCTGCCCGACGACCATCCGCTCAACATGGCGGCCGTCGGCGTCACCGGCACGTCGGCCGCCAACCGGCTGGCCGAGGACGCCGATGTCGTGCTGGCCGTCGGCACCCGGCTGCAGGACTTCACCACGGGTTCCTGGGCGCTGTTCAAGAATGCCGGCCGCACCATCATCGGGCTGAACGCGCAGGTCTTCGATGCCGGCAAGCATTGGGCGCAGCCGCTGGTTTGCGACGCGGCCGAGGGCCTTGCCGAGCTCAACGCCGCGCTGAAGGGCTGGAAGGCGCCGGGCGCCTGGACCGACAATGCGCTGAGGGGCAAGCAGGAGTGGCAGGCCGCCGCCGCCAAGGTGACGGCCTCGACCAACGCCGCCTATCCGTCCGACGCGCAGGTTATCGGCGCCGTGCAGCGCGCCATGGGCTCGGGCGTCACCCTGCTGCACGCCGCGGGCGGCTTGCCGGGCGAGTTGCACAAGCTCTGGCAGGCCGGCGCGCCCGGCTCCTACCACGCCGAATACGGCTTCTCGACCATGGGCTACGAGATCGCCGGCGGTCTCGGCGTCAAGATGGCCAAGCCCGATCACGAAGTCGTCGTCATGGTCGGCGACGGCTCCTACCTGATGCTCAATTCCGAGATCGCCACTTCGGTGATGCTGGGCTTGAAGCTCACGGTGGTGCTGCTCGACAACCGTGGCTATGGCTGCATCAACCGGCTGCAGATGGCGACCGGCGGCGCGAACTTCAACAACCTGCTGAAGGACTCCCGCCACGAGGTGTTGCCCGACGTCGATTTCGCCGCGCACGCCGCAAGCATGGGCGCGCATGCCGAGAAGGTGGCGTCGATCGCCGAACTGGAGACGGCGCTGGCCAAGGCCAGGAAGAACGACAGGACTACCGTGCTGGTCATCGACACCGACCCGCTGGTCTCGACCGAGGCCGGCGGCCATTGGTGGGATGTCGCCGTGCCCGAAGTCTCGTCGCGCCCGCAGGTCAACGCCGCGCGCAGGAAGTATGAGGAAGCCGTGGGCAGCCGTCAGGGCTGAACCGGTCTCGCAACGAACCGATAGTGGAGTGACGACTTGAAAGCCAAACTGGGCATGTCCCCCATCGCGTGGTGGAACGACGATCTGGTGGAACTGAGCGATGACGTGTCGCTGGAGGAATGCTTGGCGCAGTCGCGCTCGGCCGGCTTCACCGGCATGGAGATGGGCCGCCGCTTCCCCAACGACCCGAAGGTGATGCTGCCGATCCTGAAAGAGGCCGACGTCACGCTGTGCGGCGGCTGGTTCTCCGGCACGCTGGTCGATGAGGAACTGGCGAAGAACAAGGATCGCATCCAGCCGATGATCGACCTGTTCAAGGCAGTCGACGCGCCCTGCATCGTCTATGGCGAGGTCGGCCGCTCGATCCAGGGCGACCGCTCCAAGCCTCTGGCCATCAAGCCGAAGCTTTCGGACGACGAGATGAAGGCCTATGGCCGCCGCGTCACCGAATTCGGCGAATGGTGCGCCGACCAGGGCATGCCGCTCTCGTACCATCACCACATGGCGGCGGTGGTCGAGACCGAGCCGGAGCTCGACGCCTTCATGCGCAATTCCGGCGAAGGCATCCCGCTGCTGCTCGATGCCGGCCATCTGGTCTTTGCCGGCGGCGACGTGCTGCGCGCCATCGACAATCATCACAAGCGCATCAACCATGTCCATGTGAAGGATGTGCGCATGACGGTGATCGACGGCCTCGACCGCTCGAAACAGTCCTTCCTCGATGCCGTGGCGCTCGGCGCCTTCACCGTGCCGGGCGACGGCTCGCTCGACTTCGGCGCGATCGTCCAGCGCTTCGCCCGCTACGGCTACGAAGGCTGGTTCGTGGTCGAGGCCGAGCAGGACCCGAAGAAGAATCCGCCGTTCAAGATGGCTCAGGTCGGCCACAAGGAGCTGATGCGCGTGATGACGGCCGCCGGCTACACGGTCGAGACGCAAGGCTTCCCGAATGCCTGAATGGCGGATTAGCCCGGGCGCTCGGTTTATCTGATACGCTTTGGTCAGATCTAGGATTGGCGTGATGAAAGACTATGAGCACCCCTTCTTCCGGCCGTTGTGGCGACGCGTCGTCGTCGTCGCCGTCTGCCTGGTCTGGTCGGTGATCGAGTTCGCCTCAGGCACGCCGTTCTGGGGCGTCATCGCGCTTGGCTTCGCGGGCTATGCGGTCTGGCAGTTCTTCTACCTCTACAACCCGATCGAGGAGGCCAAGCCTCCGGCTGAACCGAAGGAATGACCGGCCTATGGAGGGAGAGTTTCCAGGGTTCGGATATTACGTGCGTGGAGGGATTACATGCGTCGGTGATTGGCCGAAACGCCCGTCGCTTCGTCATCCTAGGGCGGAGCAAGGAGCGCAGCGACGCGGCGCAGACCCTAGGATCCATGCCGTGACTTTGAAGTGTCGCGACGGTGCAGACAATGGCGCCGGCACGCCGGCCCAGACAGCCTCTTTCTGCACCGCTGCATTCTACGGCCGGTGTAACGGCATGGATTCTAGGGTCTGCGCGCCGCTTCGCGTCGCTCCGCCCTAGAATGCCCTAGAATGACGACGTCGCGAGAGAACCGGCCAATCTCAAGGTTTTCGCGATAGTCCATCGGGGTCCTTAGCTGCGCCAATCGGGCGCCCAGGAATTAGGAGAGAAAAAATGTCGAAACTGCTCGTCAAGGCCGACAAGGGCCACGGCCATGTCGCCCACGTCACGCCGCAAAGCGCCGGCTGGACCTATGTCGGTTTCGACCTGCATCGGCTGCGGCCCGGTGAGACCGCGTCCGGCAAGACCGGCGACCGCGAGGTCTGCCTGGTCTTCGTCACCGGCAAGGGAAAAGCCTCGGCTGGCGGCAAGGACCTCGGCCTGCTCGGCGAGCGCATGTCGCCTTTCGAGGGCAAGCCCTGGTCGGTCTATGTGCCGCAAGGCGCCGACTGGTCGGTGACCGCCGATACCGATCTGGAGCTCGCCGTCTGCTCGGCGCCCGGCCTCGGTGGCGGCCTGCCGGTCCGCGTCATCGCGCCCGACGATCTCGGCCAGGAAGTGCGCGGCAAGGGCACCAACACGCGCTACGTCACCAACATCCTGCCCGAGGGCAAGCCCGCCGACTCGCTGCTGGTGGTCGAGGTCATCACGCCGGGCGGCCACACCTCCAGCTATCCGCCGCACAAGCACGACCAGGACGATCTGCCGGCCGAGTCCTATCTGGAGGAGACCTATTACCACCGCCTCAACCCACCGCAGGGCTTCGCTTTCCAGCGCGTCTACACCGATGCCGACGGGCACGGCCTGCGCGACCTGGACGAGGTGATGGCGATCGAGGACGGCGACGTCGTGCTGGTGCCGAAGGGATACCACCCTTGCGCCGCCTGCCACGGCTACGACCTCTACTACCTCAACGTCATGGCCGGCCCGAAGCGGACCTGGAAATTCCACAACGCGCCCGAGCACGAATGGCTGATGAAGGTCTGACGGGCAAAAGGCGCAAACGGGCGGCGCCGGTGTCGGGAATTGTCCCGGCAAAACCGGTCCACCCGGGCAGATTCGGTGCAGCCATTGGTCCAGTCGGGAAAAATCGTCGGCTAAGGACCTCCGGGGCCTGGTTGCCTTCGAAAACCCATGAAAGCTTCGTCAATCCGTCACGGAAATCACCTATGCCAGCGGGCTGACGAGGTTTTCCCCATGCGCTACGCCCTCTATTTCACCCCACGGCAGGACGAGCAGCTTGCGCGCATCGCCGCCAACTGGCTGGGGCGCGATCCGTTCGGCGCTGCGACGCGGCCCGTCGAGGCCGTGGGTGACCTGTCGGCGGCCGAAGTCGCGTTCCACACCGCCTCCGCGCGGCGCTACGGCTTCCACGCGACGCTGAAGGCGCCCTTCCGGCTGGCGCCGGACGAGACCGAGGTCTCGCTTCGCGAAGCGCTCGACACGTTTGCCGAAGTCACGCCGCCGGTCGTCGTTCCCCGCCTCGTCGTCGGCCAGATCGACGGCTTCTTCGCGCTGGTGCTGGAAGCGCCGCTGCCGGAGCTCAACGGCTTCGCCGGCGAGGTCGTGCGCTGTTTCGACCATTTCCGCGCCCCGCTGACCGATGCCGAGATCGAACGGCGCAACCCGGATTCCCTCAAGCCGGGGGAATTCCGCAACCTCTGCCAGTGGGGCTATCCTTACGTCTTCGAGACCTTTCGTTTCCATATGACGTTGTCCGGCCGGGCCGGGCCGCAGGAAAGCCCGCGCCTTCGGGCGGCGATCGACAGCCTGTTCGCCGACGTGCTGCGGCACCCCGTCGTGGTCGACGCGCTGACGCTGTTCGTCGAAACCGAACCGGGCGCGCCCTTCATGGCGCTTTCCCATCATGTGCTCGGGCGCCGCCGGGCCAGGAAAACCGCCTGACGCCGTCGGCCCGACACGATAGCTTGAGACCGAGGACCGCTTGAGATGACCGCCGAAACCGTCCTGACCAATGCCCGCATCGTGCTGCCCGACGAGATCGTCGAGGGCTCGCTGCTGCTGCGCGACGGCCTGATCGCCGCCGTCGACAGGGGCGCTGCCCGTGCCGGCGAGGACATGGGCGGCGACTATGTCGTGCCCGGTCTCGTCGAGCTCCATACCGATCATCTCGAGGGCCATTACGCGCCGCGCCCCAAGGTGCGCTGGAACCCGATCGCGGCCGTGCTCGCCCATGACGCTCAGGTCGCGACCGCCGGCATCACCACCGTGCTCGACGCCTTGCGCGTCGGCATGGACGAGGATGCCGATCTCTCCTCCGACGATATCCGCAAGCTGGCCGACGCGATCGAGGACAGCGTCGAGCAGGACCGGCTGCGCGCCGACCACTTCATCCATCTGCGCTGCGAGGTCTCGGCTCCGGATTGCCTCAAGGCCTTTGCCAATTTCGAGACCGACGGCAGGGTCAGGCTCGCCTCGCTGATGGACCACGCGCCGGGCCAGCGCCAGTTCGTCAACCTCGAGACCTATGCCTATTACTACCAGCGCAAGCTCAAGCTCTCCGATTACGACTTCCAGAAGTTCTGCGAGAAGCGGATGGCGGAATCGGATCGCAACTCCGGCCCGAACCGCGTCTTCATCTCCGCCGCCTGCCACGAGCGCGGCATCGTGCTCGCCAGCCATGACGACGCGACCGCGGGCCATGTCGACGAAGCTGTCGAGCAGGGCGTGCGCGTCGCCGAGTTCCCGACGACGGAGGAAGCGGCCAGGGCCTCGAAGGCGGCCGGCCTCGGCGTGCTGATGGGCGCGCCCAACGTCATGCGCGGCGCCTCGCATTCCGGCAACGTCTCCGCCCGCACGCTTGCCGGTGACGGCCTGCTCGACATCCTGTCGTCCGACTACATTCCGTTCAGCCTGATCCAGTCGGCCTTCTTCCTCGGCGACGTCGTCGAAGGCATCTCGCTGCCGCAGGCGGTCGCCATGGTCTCGAAGAACCCCGCCGAGGCCGTCGGCCTCACCGATCGCGGCGTCATCGAGCCCGGCCGGCGCGCCGACCTCGTGCGCGTGCGCGTCGACGATCATGTGCCGGTCGTGCGCACCGTATGGCGCCAGGGCCTGCGTGTCGCATGATGGTCTCGGCCCTGATCGAACGCGAGCTGGCTGAAACCCTGCCGATCCGCAACGGCGTCTTCGTAGCGGTGGTCGGACCGAGCGGCGCCGGTAAGGATACGCTGATCGGCTACGCCAGGGCGCGCTTCGCCGACGAGACCCGGCTGGAATTCGTGCGCCGCGTCATCACCCGGCCGAGCGATTCCGCCAGCGAGGACCACGACACGCTGGCCGACGCCGCCTTTGCCGAGGCGGAGGCCGACGGCGCCTTCGCCGTCTGCTGGGACGCGCATGGCCTGCGCTATGGCCTGCCGGCCGATATCGACTGGACGATCGCCAACGGCCATGTCGTGGTCGCCAACGTGTCGCGGGCCGTCGTCCCGCTGCTGCGCGACCGCTATGCCAACCTGACGGTCGTCGAGATCACCGCCGCGCCCGAAATCCTCGCCGAACGACTGGCCGCGCGGGGCCGTGAATCGCGGGGCGAAGTGCTCGCCCGCCTCGCGCGCAGCACCAGCGTCAAGCTCTCGGGCCCCGACGTCACCTCGATCGACAACAGCGGCGACAAGGAGATAGCCGGCGAACGCTTCGCCGAGGTGCTGCGCAAGGCGATGGCGTTCTCGGACCTGTCGGACATGATCTAAGGCATGTCGATATTCAGGTGATGCCGGCCTGCAGATGACGGCTTCCTGTGCTTCCGGTGCTCACGTACTTAAGTACGCTCCGCTCTGGCCTTCGCCGGCCGAAGCCCTTATAAGCGTTTCAGCTCCATGAAGGCTACGGCCGGCGTAGGCCGGTTCTCGGAAGCCATCATTTTCGGCCCGGCCTGACCTGAATCTCAACATATCTTTGCGACCAAGCAACGCCTATTTGTTGAAGTTCGCGATGAACTGCTTGAACTGCTGCGTCGGCGGGTTGGCGAACATTTCCTTCGGCTCGCCCGCCGAATCCACCTCGCCCTTGTGCAGGAACATCACCTTGCTCGACACGTCGCGGGCGAAGCCCATTTCATGCGTCACCACCAGCATGGTGCGCCCTTCCTCGGCCAGCGAGCGCATGACCCGCAGCACCTCGCCGACCAGTTCCGGATCGAGCGCGGATGTCGGCTCGTCGAACAGCATCACCTTCGGGTTCATCGCCAGGGCGCGGGCGATCGCCGCGCGCTGCTGCTGGCCGCCCGACATATGCGGCGGATAGTAGTTGCGCCGTTCCCATATGCCGACGCGCTTCAGCAACGCCTCGGCCTGTTCCAGGCACTCCGCGCGCGGCCGCTTCAGCACATGCGTCGGCGCGGCGACGAGGTTTTCGAGCACGGTCATGTGCGACCACAGATTGAAGCTCTGGAAGACCATGGCGAGGTCGGCGCGAATTCGCTCGACCTGGCGGATGTCGGCCGGCACCTGATGGCCGTCGCGGCCCTGCTTCATGCGGATGAGCTCGCCGTCGACCCGCACTTCGCCGGAGTCCGGTATCTCCAGCAGGTTGATGCAGCGCAGGAAGGTGCTCTTGCCGGAGCCGGAGGAGCCGAGGATCGAAATGACGGCGCCCTTGTGGGCCTCGAGCGAAATGCCCTTCAGCACCTCATGGTCGCCGAAGCTCTTGCGCATGTCCTTGACGCTGATGGCCGGCGTCCCGTCGGGGGAGAGTGCTGCTTTCGCGGCAGCTGCGGGACTTGCCGACATCACAACACCTCCGGGACGGGCTTGATCTGCTGCTGCTTGGGCGCCGGGCGCAGATGGGGCGAAAGCAGGTATTCGACGGACGCGAAGAACCTGGCGATAGACAGGTTGAGGAGCAGGTAGATGACGCCGGCGCAGGTCAGCACCTCGATCGGCCGGAACGTGTCGTGCTGGATTTTCTGCGCCGTTCCCATCATCTCCATGATCGTGACCACGGAAGCGAGCGCGGTCGCCTTGGTCATCAGGATGATCTCGGTCGAATAGGCCGGCAGCGCCAGCCGCAGTGCGATCGGCAGCGTGACGAGGCGGAAACGGGTGAAGGCCGACATGCCGAACGCCTTGGCCGCCTCGATCTGCCCGACGGGCACCGCCCGCAGCGAACCGCGGAAAATCTCGCTCTCATAGGCGGCCGTGTTCAAGGCCATGGCGACGATCGTGCAATACATCGGATCGCGCAGGATCGGCCACAGGATCGGGCTGTGGCGAACGAAGTCGAACTGGGAGAGCCCGAAATAGATCAGGTAGAGCTGCACCAGCAGCGGCGAGCCGCGGAAGATGAAGACATAGCCGCGGGTGAAATATTCGCCCAGCTTGTAGCCGGAAGCCCGCAGCCAGGTCAGGCCGGTGGCGATGACGAGCCCGAAGGCGATGCCGAAGAACCAGATCTCGAGCGTCAGCGGCAGTGCCTTCAGCACGCTCCACATGGTCGAGATGTAGAAATCAAAATCCATCGCGGCGCCCCCTCATTTCGGCCGCGTGAAGCTGCGCGAGGTGTAACGCTCCGCCCTGTCGAAGATCGGCGTCGAGATCGAGGTCATCACCAGGTAGAGGATGCCGGCCAGCGTGTAGAAGAGCAGCGAATGATGCGTCGAGCGCGCCGCCTTGTTCGCCGTGAGCATCAGCTCGGCCACGCCGGTGACCGAGATCAGTGCCGAATCCTTGATGGTCAGCTGCCAGACATTGCCCAGCCCCGGCA
>Ga0153956_1001919_pt1 | contig 16761 bp, 11 predicted proteins | sample TSFL040MetaG_FD_104704 | JGI IMG/M metagenome (GOLD analysis project Ga0153956, IMG submission 104704) | Attine ant fungus gardens microbial communities from Florida, USA - TSFL040 MetaG | ecosystem: Host-associated > Fungi > Mycelium > Unclassified | place: USA: Florida, Wekiwa Springs...
CGCGCGGGAGCTGCCCGGTGTTCTCGGTGGCTGCCGCGAACAGGTCCGGGTAGGTGTAGTACTCCTGCGTGGAGGCGGCGGTGATCCGCACGGCGACCGGAGCGCCGGTGAAGTGGTCGATGGCCTTGGCGTTGTAGAAGCCCACCCAGAAACGCTTGATCTTCTGGCCGCGGACGTAGGCGCGCACCCCCGCGGTGGGGTCGAGCACGGCGTACCAGCAGCCGCCGACTTCGACGAGCAGCTTGCCGTCGGTGCGTTCGATGCGCGTGGCGTCGCCGATCTCGGTGTCGGGACGGATCGCGTCGGCTTCTGGCTCAGGCTCTTCGGCGTGCATGTGCCGTTCGGCGCGCACGATCGGGGTCATCGGCCCGGAGCTGACGCGCGTGCCGCGGCCGTGCGGGAACATCGATTTCGCGCGGCGCGCGTGACAGGGCGAGCTGGGCGGGCAGATGTGCTCGAGGCGTGCGTGCGTTTCGGCCTCGGTGGAGTCCACGTGCAGGAACCGGCCGATCCGTCCGCCGGAGCCGACGACGGCGAGCCTGATCAGTACGCGGGCGACGTATTCCATCGCGTCGATGACCGCTGGATGCTCGAGCTCGGCGAAACGGCGATGGCAGAGCTGGTAGCTCGGACGCTCCTTGAACCCGGACGCCCGCCAGATCGAATGTCCGGCCTGCTGCCACCACGGCCGCACGTCGGGATGACGGCTGAACACGAACGCGAGGTAGGCCCGCTCGAAGCGGCCAGGACCGCGCGGGCGTCCGAAGCCGCTGCCGGCGTCCCTGGCCGCTTCGTCGACCGCGCGCGAGAGCGGGTCCAGCAGCGAATGCGGCGCGCGTTCGTAGCGGCGAAGGGTGCGCACCACCCACAGGCCGTTGAACACGTGCGCGTGCGTCTTGAATTTCGTAGCGTCTTGAAGCCATTCGGGAGCGTGGCGGTCGAGAGCCAAGGCGCGAGTCGGGTCGGAGCTGGTGACGGTTGAGGCGAACACGCGTTCGCATACGACACCAGACGGCGTGGACGGACTCCGGCGCAGCCGTGACCGCCGCGCCGCGTGGCTCGTACGCGCTCGACGATAGACACGCATCATCTGCAAGCTTCGCGAGTGGTTCGCTGGCGGACGCTCGCGCTATGGGGCGTGGACGCCGTCCTGGGCCGGCGTCACGCTGCGGGCCTGTGCCGCCGTTCGCTTCCCGCCATAAGCCACTCGAACTGCTGGAGATCGTGCGACAGGTATCGACGCTCGCCAATCCCGTGGCGCCGACCGACGTGTCCGGTCGCGAGTGGGACGCCCACCGCGCGGCGGCCGGGTTCCCTGACGCGCCGTTGGCGTTCTCGATCAGCAAGCGTTTCGGCATCTCCTGGGCCGGCGTCCTCACCGCGGCGCACGTCAGCGAAGAGAACCGATGGCGTCGACTGACCCATCTCCAAGCCGACAAGGGGCGCAAGGGCCTGGACTTGCCGGCCGTGTCCGTCGCGCTCCGTCAAGCTGCGCGGCGTCTCGAGAAGCCCGGCATCGACCGCAGCGACTATGGCGAGGCACGGGAGCTGATCCTGCGGGCCAGTCGCGGAACCCGACAAGCCGCCATCGCCGCTCGCGCGCTACCCGAACTCACGCAGATCGAGGAAATCCTGCGCCGTCATCGCATCACCTGGGAACAGGGACTGCTCAACGCCGGGCTGGACAAGCCCGCGCGTTCCGACAATAGCGGGCTGAGTCTCGAGGACGGCATCAACGCCTTCGTCGAGGACACCGGCTGCCTGCCGCTGCACTACCACCAGCTCTACCGCTGGGCGATCAGCCGGCGGATCTCGCTGAGCTTCCCACGCAAATCGCCCGGCGCTGCGACCCAGCAGGCGATCGACCAAGTCATCGCTGCGCGCGCCCGCGCCGGGCTTGCGCCACTCTCGCGTGCTCCGCGTGATCTTCCGCTCGACCGTGTCCCGGACGCCGTCGACACGCGCCATCTCGGACCGCGCGCACGTCGCCAGCGGTGGGATCGCGAGTCGCTGATCAACGGGCTCGCCCTCGCCGTCGAACTGCTCGGCCCAGGCCGTCAACTCGACCAACGCTCGCTCAAGCGCGTCGCCGTCGAGCACGGGCACCTACCCATCCCGTCCTACTCCGTCGTCAACCGGCACCTACGCCGTAACCACCCCGATGAAAGCTGGGAGCAATGGCGCCAGGAAGCTGAAGCCCGTGCTCGCCGCGGGCAGCCTACGACGAAATGAGGGATCGGCGCCGGTGACCGTACTGCGTCGCGGGGAGCCGACAGTAGAGCGCAAGACCTGGCAACCCGCCAGCTTCAGAAGGTGAGCGATCAGGCGCTCAAGGAACCGCCAACGCCTGCCGGCATGTGAGGGACGCGCGAGTGGTTCGCGCCCGTCGAACCGAGAGTGCCTTCGAGCGCTCGCAGACGCTCCTCGATCTGGGCGGCGGCGAAACGATGTGCTTCGCAAAGACGCGGGTCGAGCGTGACGAGCTCAAGTCGGAGATGACGATCACGATGCCAGCGCAACAGAGCCGCTTGCTCCTCGCGCGAGCCAGTGAGCGTGGCTTCCCAGATGCCGGGCATGAACCAAACGTACGCGCGCCGCCACGCATCCGCCAGTTTCGGCTGCGTCATCCCTCAGCCAGCATGAACGACCAAACCAAGTACAAGGCGCTGAGCTCGATGAAGAGGTCCTCACGGTCACGGTCTTCACGCGCAACCGCTCCTACCGCATCTCGCTGATGCGCGCGGATCTGCTCGGCAACCGCATTCGCCTCCAGATCCACCATCGTCGTCGCCACGCGATACACGCTGGCCTCAACGAACCCAATCTTCTTCCACGCGTCCTCGGCGGGGTACTCGTGTGCCCTCGAAGAGAGCGCACCGAGGAACGCGTTCGCGCTCGCCGCGCCGGCCCGATCCGCCTTCGCGCCGACACTGTCGGACTGTTCGATCTCCTCCAGGTACTGATCGAGGCGTCGACGCAGCGCCGCTGGCTCCGCCTCCGGGTACCCGTCCCGAAGATAGGCTGCCACCGTGCCGCACAAGTGCTTGAAGTAGGGGTCCAAGCTGCCATGGCCCCCGGCCAGCGGATCACGCACGAGGCGATGATGACATCAGCGTCCGGATAGACCCGCCCTCAAAGGGACGAAAATCGATCCCCGGCGGCCGCCCCGAAGGCATCCGAGATGGGACTCAGGGCGACCCGCAATTTGCAGGGCTTTTCGCGGCGGTGTGTGGGAGCCCTTCTCCACGGCCTCGTTCGGACCCGTTACCTTGCGCGCGAAAGGCCCGCGTTTGCAGGCCTTTCGAGGGACTTCGTGGAACTGTTCGTAGAACTGTCCGGATGCCGGAGGAGGGACTCGAACCCCCGACACGCGGATTATGATTCCGCTGCTCTAACCGACTGAGCTACTCCGGCGGGGTGCCGTCTGCGACCGTCGCCGCTTCAGCAGGTTCAGCAGGGTACCACCGCCCGACCGTCTGCCAGAACCGGCGTTTCGGTCAGGTGCTCGGCGTTGTTGCTCGCCGACGGCAAGCGCCGCGCCGACGTCGCCGAGCTTCACGGCATCTGACCCCGCACGGCGGCTCGAGGCAGTCAGACCGTCAGCGCTCGCGCGCCGCGGCGCGCAGGCGCGTGAAGTGCTCGCGCGTGCGGCCCGCCAGCCGCGCCACGGCGTGCGTGAGCTCTGTGCGCTCGTCCTCGTGCCGCGCGTCGAGCGCGCGCAGCAGCTCGAGCGCCTCGTCGACGACGATCTCGTCGGTCCGCAGGCTCAGCCGCTCGCGCCCGAGCGAGGCCATGAAGTCCTCGCACTTGGGCTGGTAGGAGAGCATCAGCGCCGGCACCGACAGTGCGCTGGCGAAGACGACCGAGTGCAGCTTCATGCCGACGACCAGCCGGCACGCGCGCAGCGCGGCGAGCATCTGATCGACGCTGCGGCAGTCTTCGACCTGGACCGGCAGGTCGGCGCGGTGCGCCAGCTCGCGCAGGTACTCGACGTCGCGCCACCAGATCGAGATCAGCCGGACCTCCCAGCCGTCCGCGGCCGCGGCGCGCGCGAGCGCGGCGAGCTGGTCGAGCAGCAGGTCCGGCTGACGGCCGTAGATGCGCCACGACACGCCCGCGTTGATGCCGAGCACCCGCGCGCGCGTCGGCGGCGACGCCGGCGCGAGCAGCAGTGCGGGATCGCCGGTGACCTCGACGTCGACCCCGACCTGCGCGAGCAGCGCCTGCGAATGCGGACCGCGCACGCCGACGGCGGTCATGCGCGCGAGCAGCGGCGTCCAGCGCTCGAGCTCGGCGCGGATCGCCGGCGCGTCGTCGGGCCGGTAGCCGGGGTCCTCGACGCCGCTGCCGCAGACGCCGGTCGGCAGCGACGGATCGGCGGCGAGCAGCCGCTCGAGCGCGCTGCGGTACTCGGCGTGGCCGATCAGCGTCCCGCCGCCGAGCACGACGGCGCGCGCGGGGCCGGCGAGCGCCGCGGCGACGTCGGTCGAGACCGGCCGCACCCCGCCGAGCTCGCGTGAGGCGACCTCGTAGACCCCCTCGTCGCCGAGGTTGCCGTGGCCGACCCAGCCGAGGTAGAGCGCATCGCCGCCACGCCGGCGCCAGCCGCGGCGGCGCGGCCCCGACTCCGGCGCCGGCAGCTCCGGCTTCGGCAGCTCGGCGGCCGCGAAGCGCCAGGTCGCCTCGCCGGCGCCGACGCGAACGGCGACGAACTGCGGCGGGCCGAACCAGCGCACGCCCTCGTGGACGAGCCCGAGCTCGAGCCGATAGTCGCCCGGGGCGTCCGGCGCGAGGACCGACACGGGCGCCAGCGTCGTCGCGCCCGGCAGCAGCGTCAGCGGCAGCGGCGCGCGCGGCCCCTCGGCGACCACCTCCTCCCCGCGCCACCAGCGGTGGCGAGGCGGATGAACGGCGGGCCGTCGAGCGCTCGCTCCCAGCGATCCGAGCCGCGGTTGCCGACGCGGACGATCACGTTGACGTCGCTTCCCGCCGCCAGCGTCGCCGGTGCCGCGACGATCGCCAGCTCGGCGTCGTAGCCGGACTCGGGCAGCGTCCGCCCGACCCACGCGCGGTCGACGTCGGCCTGCGCGACCGCCTCGACGCTCGCCCGCGGCGCGCCCGCGACCGGCGCGAGCGGCGCCAGCGCGCGGGCGATCGCCTCGCCGTCGGCGGCCGGCAGCGGCAGGACCGCCAGCCGCGAGCGGCGCTCGGGCACGTAGTAGCTCGCGCCGATGTCGCCGCCGCCCGGCGCCTGCAGCCCGCGCGAGCCGGCCAGGTAGCGGCGCGCCTTCGCCCGCCGCGTCGCGACGTCGTTGAGCGCGAGGTCGAGGTGGTAGAGCGGCTCCTCGATCCACAGCGCCGGTCCGCTCGACTCGGCCGCGGTGTGCAGCACGCCGCTGAAGCGCCGCTCGGCGTCGCGGCGGACCAGCCGGTTCTGCGGGTCCGGCCACCACGGCGGCTCGGCGAGCCAGCCCGCGCCGTCCGGCGCGACCCAGCGCCGCGGGATCCAGATCTGGTCGACCTCGCGCTCCGCGGCCAGGCTCGGCAGCCGCGCGAGCAGCGCCGCGCTCGGCAGCTCGTCGTCGTCGATCCGCAGGATCCACGGCTCGCGGCAGAGCTCGTGCGCCCACGCCAGGTGCCGCTCGCTGCCGTCGTGCGGGAAGCGCACGACGCGATCGGCGACCATCGCGTAGGCGCTCACGTCGGCGGCGGCCGCGCGCTCGTCGGCGGCGACGACGAGCTCCGCCGCCACCGGCCGCAGCAGCGCGAGCAGCGCGGCGACCCGCGGCCCCGGGCCGCGGGTGATGCAGAGGACGGAGAGCGCCATCGGCGCCACGGTCAGTGGTGGAAGAGCCGCGTGCCGGTGTGGATCAGCGTGATCCCCAGCTCGTCGCAGGCCGCGACGACCTCGGGCGTGCGGACCGAGCCGCCCGGCTCGACGACGCAGCTCGCGCCGTAGCCGGCGGCGAAGTCGATGTTGTCGCGGAACGGGATGAAGCCGTCGTGGACGACCGTCACGCCGGACAGCTGCTCGACCCAGGCGGCGCGCGCGTCGTCGCTCAGCTCCGCGTCGGGCGCGATCGCCCGCAGCGCCACGCGCTGGAGCGACGTCATGTCGCCCTGCGCGAGCATCATCTGCCAGTTGAAGCGATCCTGGCGGCTGACGTCGCCGCTCAGGCGCAGGTCGCGGATCGCCGCCGCGCGGCGCAGCCACCAGACGCTCGCCTTCTCGCCCGCGAGCCGCGTGCAGTCGACGCGCGACTGCTGGCCGGCGCCGATCCCGAGCGTCATCCCGTCCTTGACGTAGACGACCGTGTTCGACTGCGTGAAGCGCGCGACGATCATGCCGAGCAGCGCGTCGGCGACGACCTGCTCGCCCGGCTCGCCGCCGGTCGCGACCCGCAGCAGCGAGCGCTCGATCGGCAGCCGGTCGACCTGCTGCTCGAGCGTGACGCCGAAGACCTCGCGCCGCTCCCACTCGGGCGGCGTGAAGTCGGCGTCGACCTCGAAGACGACGAACGCGCCGCGCTTCTTGGCGGCGAGCTTCTCGACGGTCCCGGGCGCGAAGCCCGGCGCGACGATCCCGTCCGAGACGAGGCCGGCGAGGAAGTCCGCGAGCTCGTGGTCGACCGGCTCCGAGACGGCGATCATGTCGCCGAAGGAGGACTTCGGATCGCCGTCGCGGGCACGGATGTAGGCGCTCGTCAGGGCGCCCGGCTCGCGCCCGGCGGCCAGGCCCCAGCTCGCGCGCATCGCGTCGTCGAGCGGCCCGGCGGTCGCGGCGCCGGCCGGCGAGACGTGCTTGAACGAGGTCGCGACGGGAACGCCGACGGCGGCGCGCGCCTCGCGCACGAGCTGCCACGCGTTGACCGCGTCGAGCACGTTGATGTAGGACGGGGAACCGGAGCGCAGCCGCAGCGGCCCGTCGTCGGTGCTGCGCGCCTGCTGATGCGGGTTGATGCCGTAGCGGATCTGCACGGCGCACGAGCCTAGCCGAGCGCGGACCCGCCACCTTGTCAGCCTGTAGGGCGTGAGCGACGACGACACGACCTTCGCCGGACTGGCGCTGCGACCCGAGCTGGTGGCCGCCGTCAACGGCCTCGGCTACGAGGAGCCGACCCCGATCCAGAGCGCCGCGATCCCACCGCTGCTGGCGGGCCGCGACGTGCTCGGCCAGGCGGCGACGGGGACCGGCAAGACGGCGGCGTTCGCGCTGCCGCTGCTGCAGCGGATCGGCGCCGGCGGCGGCGCCAGCCCGCGTGCGCTGGTGCTCGTGCCGACGCGCGAGCTGGCGGTGCAGATCTCCGAGGCGATCCACAAGTACGGCCGCGGCCTCGGCACGCGCGTGCTGCCGATCTACGGCGGCCAGCCGATCGTGCGCCAGCTGCGCGCGCTGGCGCAGGGCGTCGACGTCGTCGTCGCGACGCCGGGCCGCGCGCTCGACCACATCGGCCGCGGCACGCTGAAGCTCGACGAGCTCGCCGTCGTCGTGCTCGACGAGGCCGACGAGATGCTCGACATGGGCTTCGCCGAGGACATCGAGGCGATCCTCGACGCGACGCCGCCCGAGCGCCAGGCGGTGCTCTTCTCGGCGACGATGCCGCCGCGGATCGCGCAGATGGTCGACCGCCACCTGCGCGAGCCGGAGCGGATCCTGATCGAGCGCGCGCCCGCCGCTCCTGGCGAGGCGCCGAACGTGCGCCAGAGCGCCTACGTCGTCGCCCGCGCGCACAAGCCGGCCGCGCTCGGGCGGATCCTCGACGTCGAGTCGCCGGCGGCGGCGCTCGTCTTCTGCCGCACGCGCGCGGAGGTCGATCAGCTGACCGAGACGCTGAACGGCCGCGGCTACCGCGCCGAGCCGCTGCACGGCGGCATGAGCCAGGAGCAGCGCGACCGCGTGATGGCGCGCCTGCGCAACGAGACGGCGGACCTGCTCGTCGCGACCGACGTCGCCGCCCGCGGCCTCGACGTCGAGCAGCTGACGCACGTCGTCAACTACGACGTGCCGTCCGCGCCGGCGGCCTACGTGCACCGGATCGGCCGCGTCGGGCGCGCGGGCCGCAGCGGCGTCGCGATCACGCTGGCCGAGCCGCGCGAGCACCGCATGCTGAAGACGATCGAGCGCGTCACGCGGCAGAAGATCGCGATCGAGCGCGTCCCGACCGTCGCCGACCTGCGCGCGCGCCGGCTCGACCTGACGCGCGCGGCGCTGCGCGAGACGCTGCTCGAGGGCGAGCTGGAGCCCTATCGCGTCGTGATGGAGGCGCTGGCTGACGAGTTCGACGTCGTCGAGGTCGCGCTGGCCGCCGTCAAGCTCGCGCACGAGGCGACCGTCGGCAGCGGCGGCGACGACGAGCAGGAGATCCCGGAGATCGCCGCGCGGCCCGAGCGTCCGCGCTCCGGCCCGCGCCGCGAGCGCGGCCGCGGCGAGCGCGTGGCGCGGCTGTTCGTCGGCGCCGGGCGCAGCGCGCGCATGCGCCCGAGCGACCTCGTCGGCGCGATCACCGGCGAGACGCGGCTGAGCGGGCGCGACATCGGCTCGATCGAGATCGCCGACCGCTACTCGCTCGTCGAGCTGCCCGAGGCGGCGATCGACGAGGTGATCGAGGCGCTGCGGCGCGGCACGATCAAGGGTCGCAAGCCGACGATCCGGCGCGACGCCGGGCGCAAGTGACGCGCGCCCGCGTTGCGCTGCTGTGAGCGCCGGCAGGAATCTCCCCCGCCGGCGCAAAACAGGGCGGCATGGCACGCCGTCGCTGGACCCCTGAGAACATCGAGACCGAGCTGCGCTCGCTGGTCGAGCAGCTCGGTCAGATCCCGACACGCCGTCAGCTGGAGGACCGCGGTCTCTCCGGCCTCTACAAGGCGATGCGCCGCGAAGGCGGCGACTGGACGCACCTGCTGCCCGAGCCGGCGCCGGTGATCGAGCTGGCCGCCGTGCGCGAGCGCGTCGCGACCGCCGCGTACTTCATGCATCTGAACGGCGAGCAGGGCGACCCGGTCGAGCACTGGCTCGCCGCCGAGCGCCAGATCGTCGCCGCTTGACCGCATTGAACCCCGCCGCGCGACGGCAGCCGCGCGTCCTGGCCGACGTCATCCCGGGCGCGCGCGTGCGCGACGCGCTGCTGATCGTCGGCGGCGCGCTGCTGACCGCCGGCCTCGCGCAGGTCGCGTTCTCGATCGCGCCCTCGCCCGTGCCGGTGACCGGCCAGACGCTCGCCGTCGGGCTCGTCGGCGCGACGCTCGGCGCCCGCCGCGGCGCGCTGTCGCTGGCGCTGTACCTGGTCGCGGGGCTGTTCCTGCCGGTCTACGCCGACGCGGCGCAGGGCTGGGACGTCGTCTGGAGCGCCAGCGGCGGCTATCTCGTCGGCTTCGTCGTCGCCGCCTGGGCGGTCGGTGCCCTGGCCGAGCGCGGCGCCGATCGGCGCGCGCTGCGCGCCTTCCTGGCCTTCGTCGTCGGCCAGGCGATCGTCTTCGCCTTCGGCCTCGCCGGCCTGAAGCTGGCCGTCGGCAACTCCTGGGCCTGGACCTTCCACAACGGCTTCGCGATCTTCATCGTCGGCGGGCTCGTCAAGGCGCTCGTCGGCGCCGCCGTGCTGCCGTCGGCCTGGCAGCTGGTGCGGCGCGCGGACGCCTGGCGCTGAGCGGGCGCGCGCTCAGTGCGCGTGCCCGTCGTGCTCGCGCATGCGCCGCTTGACGGCGGCGGGCGCGGGCGCCGGCGCGCTCGGCGCCGGCGTGCCCGGCGCGTGCAGCAGGTTCTCGACCTTCTCGACGCCCTCGACCTGCTCGGCCGCCTCGGCCAGCTCGCGGCCGAGCCGCGGGTCCGGCACCTCGCCGCGCAGGTAGACGACGCCGTAGGCCGCGTTGACGCTGATCGAGCGCTTCGGCGTCGACCGGTCGCGGAAGATCTCGGCCTGGACCTTGTGCGCGAGCGTGACGTCGTCGTACTGGCGCGCCATCAGGTCGTCGACGTGGCGCCGGCCGCGTGTGGCGGCGAACGCGCCGAGCAGCGCGGCGAAGAGGCCGGCGACACCGGCGATCAGCCGCCTGCGGCGGCGGGCGGCGGCAGCGGCGGCGGCGCGCTGCCGGCGGCGGCGCGGCCCTTCGATGATGCGAGCGAGCGGTGGCATCTGAAACGTCCTCCGGGGGTTGCCTCCGCTCGACGGCTACCCGGGCGCACCGCGAGCTAACGGCGCCGCTCAGCGCCCGGCGAGCCGGGCTCGTGCCGGCTCGTGGCCGGCGTGCGCGGCCCAGCCGGCGGCGTCGCCGTCGTGCAGCGCGTCGCGCAGCGACGGGTCGGCGCCGAGCTCGAGCAGCGCCTCGATCGCCGCCAGCTCGCCGGCGCCCGCGGCCAGATGCAGCGCGGTGACGCCCTCGCCGTGCGTCGGGCCGCCGAACGTGCCGCGCGCGTTCGGGTCGGCGCCGAGCTCGAGGAGCCGGCGGATCGCACCGACCTGCCCGCGCACCGCCGCCCAGGCGAGCGCCGTGCCGCGGTAGACGTCGGCGTCGAGCCGGGCGCCGTGGCGCGCCAGCGCGGCGAGCGCGTCGGCGCGGCCGCTGCGCGCCGCCCAGGCGAGCGCCTCGTCGAGCGCCTGCTGCGGATCGTCGCCCGGCCGCCAGTCCGGGAAGCCGCCGTGCGGGCGGTAGAAGCCGCGCTCGGCGCCGGCGGCCGGCGTGCCGACCAGCGCGTCGATCAGCGCGACGTCGCCGATCCCGGCGGCGACGCGCAGGTTGCGCGGGACCAGGCCGAGCGGCGCCAGCAGCTCGGCGACCTCGACGTTGCCCCAGAAGAGCGCGACGACGAGCGGCGTCCCGCCCGCGCCGCGTGCGGCGACGTCGACGCGCGCGCCGGCGGCGAGCAGCAGCCGCGCGAGCGCGGACTGGTTCGCGTAGGCGGCCTGATGCAGCGGCGTCCAGCCGTGGACGTTGCCGCGCTCGACGTCGGCGCCGTGCACGAGCAGCAGCCGCACGAGCCGTTCGTCGCCGGTCGCCGCCGCCATCCCGAGCAGGTCGTTGCCGTTGGTCCCGCGCGCGACGACGACGTGCGGCTCCGCCGCGAGAACCGCGCGCAGCCCGGCGACGTCGTGCGCCTCGAGCGCGCGGTAGCCGCGCACGAACGGGTCGTCGCTGCGCTCGATGCCGGCGACCAGCGCCCGCAGCGCCGGCCAGTCGGCCGCGCCGTGCTCGTGCGCGACGACCAGCCGCGCCCCCGGCTCGCTCAGCGGCGCCGCGGCCCGCTCGAACGCGGCGACGGCGCCCGGCGTGCCGTCGCGGGCGGAGGCGAGCAGCCCTGCCGCGCGGCCCTCGTAGTAGTCGAGATCGGTCTGGTAGGCGTGGACGACCTCGGACATGACGCCGCCAACCCTACGGCCTGCGGCGGGCGCCGGCGAGCCGGGCCTGCGCGCGGCAGGCCCGGCTCGAGCGACGACGTCGTGGAGCTACGGCGTGGTGGTGCTGAGCGTGTAGGTCAGCGTCTTGTCGTAGCTGCCCGTACGCAGCGCCTCATTGGCACCGATCTGCTGCTGGAAGGAGATCGTCACCGGGTCATTCGAGACCGGGGCGCTCCAGGCCAGCAGGTTGTAGGAGCCGTTGATCTGGTTGAACGGCGAGCCGCTGTTGCTCGGGTCGGTCGCCTTGGCCTGCAGGCCCTGCGCGAGCGCGAACGTGCCGTTGACCAGATGGCCCGGATGCACCGTGTCCGGATCGGACACCGTCAGCAGCGCATCGCCGGCCGTCGAGATCACCGTCGCCGTCGTCGACGCCGTGTACGTCTTCGCGACACCCGGCGTGAAGTCGCCGAACGAGGGCTTGGCGCCCAGCGTCAGCGACAGCGTCGCCGGCACCGTTCCGGACGGCTGCGACGGCACGCCGACCAGGTGCGTCACGGCGGCAGCGTCGCTGTCGTCGTAGCCGCCCTCGCCGACGTAGTGCGCGCCGATCTGGTGCGAGCCGCCGCCGAGCGACGAGATCGTCAGCTTGGCGACGCCGTCGGTCAGCGGCACCGGAGCGCCGAGCGGCTGGCCGCCGTCGGTGAACTGGACCGAGCCGGTCGGCGTGCCCAGCGTCGTGAAGCCGTCGAAGTAGGCCTTCGGCAGCGCGTCCGACTGGTAGCCGGGCAGCGCCTTCGCGGTCGTCGCCGCGTCGGCCGAGGCGACCGTCGCGCTGAAGGTCGCCGCCGCCGGGCTGACCGTCTCGCCCGCGTCCTGCGTGACCGTCGTCGACGTCGCCGCGCCGCCGGCCACGAGGCCGGAGCTGACGGCCTGCTTGCCGCCGCCGACGATCGGCAGCACGATGCGGCTGTCCTTCAGGGAGAACGTGATGTTCGCCTGGTTGGGATCGGTGCTCGTGCTGTAGTCGCGGTAGCTGCCGACGATCACGACGCCGATCTGGTGACCGGCCTTGAACGTGTAGTCGGCGGGCAGCAGCGGCCAGCTGAACGGCAGGCGCGTGTTCGGCGCGATCGGCGTCTGCGTCGTGTTGTCGGTGCGGTGATCGGCATCGAGCACGCCCTTGCTGACGCGCCAGGCCGTCGAGGTCGTGTCGGTCAGCTCGCCGACGTCCTTGAAGCAGGCGGAGTCGGTCGCGCTGCTGAGGCCCCAGCAGTCCGACGTGGTCAGCGTCTGCACGCCGTTGTTGTTGATGTTGTCGACCACGCGCGGGAAGGCGGGGCCGTAGTCGACGAGGATCGCGCCGAAGTGCGTCTCGGTCTTGTCGATCGAGGCGTCCAGCTGGACCTCCGGCGTGCCGGAGATGCGCAGGTCGTGCGACAGGACCGGCGAGAGGAAGACGCGCTTGTTGGCAGTCACCGTCGTCGGGCTTGCCAGCATCGCCGTCTCACGCTGCGAGGCGGAGTCCTGGAACGTCGTCGTCTGCTCGGCGCCCGAAGCCGGCGCGAGGCCGAGCTTGCCGGCGTTGTCGCCCGGCTGCAGGAAGACCTGCGTCGGCGTCGAGCCCGGCACGGGCCAGCTGGCGTCCTGCTCCCACTGGCCGGGGCCCGTCTCGATCGTCACCTGCGGCGTGTCCATGATCCCGTTCTGGACGCCCTGCAGCCAGTAGTCGTACCAGTGGTGCAGCTCGTCGACCCACTGCTGGCGGTTGACGTCGAACGGATCGACGTGGCCGACCTGCATCAGGTACGCCTTGCTCGGCACGTGGTTCTGCTGCAGCGCGTACCACCACTTCGAGAAGTGGTCGGGCCGCACGTTCTCGTCCTGCAGGCCGTGCGTGGCGAGGATGCTCGCCTTGACCTGCGGCACGAACGGGATGTAGTCGCGGACCGACCAGAACGGCGTCGTGAAGTTGCCCGTCGCGTCGGCGTCGTTGGCGTCGATCGCGTCGCGGACCGGCTTGCAGTAGGCGCGCCGGTTGGCGTCCGTGACCGTGTTGGCCAGGCTCGAGACGTAGTGGTTGGCGCGCTGGATGACGCCGTTCGAGCGCGTGTAGTCGTAGTAGTCGTACGGACCGGACTCGGTCACGGCCGTCGCCAGGCCGGGCGCGCCCTGGACGGCGGTCGCCGCGGCGAGCGCACCGTCGTAGGACTTGCCGATCATGCCGGTCTTGCCGCTGTACCAGCTGCCGGCCGAGACGAGCGCGCCGTCCTTGTCATGCGCCGTGCGCATGCCGGCGAGCCACTGCAGCGCCTCCAGGCCGGCCTTGTTGTCGGTCTCGTCCTGGACCGTCGGGCAGCCGGTGGAGTGGTTCGTGCCGGTCATGTCGACCAGCGCGACGGCGTAGCCGCGCGGCACGAAGTAGTTGTCCAGGAACGCCGGCCACTGCGCGAGCAGGCCGTCGCCGTTGGCGTCGTCGATCTTCAGCTGCGACTCGTTGCCGCGGCCGAGCGTCGAGTAGTACGGGCTGTCGTCCATGACCACGGGCACCTTCATGCCCTGATCGGAGGCCGCCGGGCGGATGATGTCGACGGCGATCTTGTCGTCGACGCCGTCCTTGTCGGAGTCGAAGTCCGAGTCGACCCAGACCCGCTGGCGGATCGCGTCGGTGTAGCCGAAGGCGGCCTGCGTCTCACCGTTCTGGACGACGATGCTCGGCGGCGCGTCGGCCTTCACCGTGCCCGCGCCCAGCAGCGTCGCCGCGCCTGCGGCCGCGACGATCGCCACCGCGGCATGCGGCAGCGAAAACCTTCGTCCCTGAATCAAATGGTCCCCCCATCGATGGTGCGCTTGAAACGGGACGACTGCGACCCAGAGCCGTCCGCGCGCGAACAACCGTACCGGCCCGTGCGGCGGCATGCGCGGCGTTGAGATAAATCCACGCGGCCGCGCTTGGCGGCCCTCCCCAGCTTGTCATATTTGCCTCATCGCCTGAGCCCAAGGCGGCAATGGCTTGCTCACGATGCGTCTACGGGCTTGCAAGGACGCAAGGAGGGGGATTGGTTTGAAGCGACTGCTTGGCAGGCTCGCCGTCGGCGCGGTGGCGCTGGCGGCCTTCGGCGCGAGCGGGGGGCTCGCCCAGGCGCAGACGCCGCCGTCCGGCATCTCGATCGTCGACGGCACGACCGCGCCGGTCTTCGACTACCAGCAGGCGACGCGCGAGCGCGTCTACATCCCGAACGGGCTCGACCAGGACAACGACGGCGTCGAGGACCGGACGGTGATCGAGATCATCCGGCCGAAGGAGTCCGGGCCGTCGCTGAAGGTGCCGGCGATCATCGACCCGAGCCCCTACTACACGACGCTCTGCCGCGGCAACGAGAGCGAGTGCATCGGTGACGTCGACGGCGACGGCATCAACGACAAGTGGCCGCTCTTCTACGACAACTACTTCGTCCCGCGCGGCTACGCCTACATCCTCGCCGAGGCCGACGGCACCGCCAACTCGACCGGCTGCCCGCTGCACGGCGGCCCCGGCGACGTGCAGAGCATGGTCAAGGTGATCGACTGGCTGCAGGGCCGCACGCCGGGCTTCAGTTCGATGACCGGCGGCAGCCAGGTCTTCGCGACCTGGCACAACGGCAAGGCCGCGATGTTCGGCAAGTCCTACGACGGCACGTTCACCAACGGCGTCGCCTCGACCGGCGTCGACGGCCTGACGACGATCATGCCGATCTCGGCGATCTCGGCCTGGTACGACTACTCGCGCTTCGGCGGCATCCGCCAGAACACGCACTACCCGGCGAGCCTGTCGAACACCGTCACCAACTCGAACCGGCGCGCCCTCTGCGCGCCGACGCGCGACGCGATGAGCCTGGTCGACGGCGACGCGACCGGCGACATCAACGACTTCTGGCAGGCGCGCAACTACGTCAAGGACGTCGCGAAGGTCAAGGCCTCCGTCTTCATCTCGCACGGCCTGCAGGACGACAACGTGCGCCCGAACCAGTTCTCGCAGTGGTGGCTGGGCCTGGCCGCCAACAACGTGCCGCGCAAGCTGTGGCTCTCGCGCGAGGGCCACGTCGATCCGTTCGACTACCGCCGCGGCGCCTGGGTCGACACCGTCCACCGCTGGCTCGACCACTGGCTCTACGGCATCGAGAACGGGATCATGGACGAGCCGCGCGTCGACGTCGAGGAGACCAAGGACGTCTGGAAGACCTACGGCGACTGGCCCGTCCCGGGCTCGCAGGACGTCGGCGTCTACCTGCAGGGCGACACGCAGAGCACGGCCGGCACGCTCGGCGGCGCCAGCGGCGGCGGCAAGACCGACACGCTGCAGTGGACCGACCTCTCCAACCAGGGCGAGGACGCGGCGATCGACATCGCCGCCGGCACGACGCAGAGCAACCGTCGCGTCTTCCTCTCGTCGCCGCTGCAGACCGACGTCCACGTCTCCGGCGTGCCGACGATCGACATCCGCGCGTCGCTGGACAAGCCGCAGAGCAACCTCGGCGCGATCCTCGTCGACTACGGCAACGTCGACACCGTCCACGTCACGCACCGCGGCGACGGCGTGACGACGCCGAGCGACGCGCCGGAGGACTGCGTCGGCGAGAGCTCGACGCGGGTCGGCCCGGACGGCAAGCCGGCCGACTTCGACGCCTGCTACAAGCAGATCACGAAGGTCACGACGACGGTCACGCCGACGCAGGGCTGGCGCGTCTCGCGCGGCGTGCTGGACTCGTCCAACCGCGACTCGCTGTTCACCGGCACGCTGGCGACGCCGGGCACGATGTACGAGTTCCGCTACCCGATCCTGCCGGTCGACTACGTCTTCCCGGCCGGGCATCGGATCGGCATCGTGCTGGTCGCCAACTACAGCGGCTTCGTGACCAACGGCACGACGGGCACGACGATCACGCTCGACAGCCGCCTCAGCAAGGTCGACCTGCCGGTCGTCGGCGGCTATGGCGCGCTCTCGCTGGCCGGCGCCCTGCAGCCGGTCAGCACGCAGGGCTCGGTCGGCGGCGACGTGCCGGCGACGCTCTCGCTGACGATGGGCAGCAAGCCCTCGTTCGGCGACTTCACGCCGGGCCTGGCGAAGACCTACACGTCCTCGACGACCGCGACCGTGATCTCGACGGCCGGTGACGCGCTGCTGACGGTGTCCGATCCGGACACGGTGCATCCGGGCCATCTGGTCAACGGCACGTTCGCGCTCGCGCAGGGCCTGCAGGTCAAGGCGACCGACCCGAGCAACAGCGGCTCGCCGTTCAACCAGATCAACGGCTCGTACAACCTGCTGGCCTGGAGCGCCCCGGTCTCGAACGATCCGGTGACGATCTCCTTCCAGCAGCAGATCGGTGCCAACGAGGCGCTGCGTACGGGCAGCTACGACAAGACGCTGACCTACACGCTCAGCACCACCACC
>Ga0153956_1001920_pt1 | contig 16761 bp, 16 predicted proteins | sample TSFL040MetaG_FD_104704 | JGI IMG/M metagenome (GOLD analysis project Ga0153956, IMG submission 104704) | Attine ant fungus gardens microbial communities from Florida, USA - TSFL040 MetaG | ecosystem: Host-associated > Fungi > Mycelium > Unclassified | place: USA: Florida, Wekiwa Springs...
CCGACGATTTCGGCGCGAACCTCGGTCACTGACCGGCACCTTCGTCGATCGGTTATCGGGCGTTATTGTGATGCTCGGTAACAATAGCTGCGACGAACGAGGTGTGATGACCGGACCAGGCACCCCGGAGTTCGTCGTCGTCGGCCAGGATGACCCACTGGCCAAGCCATTGCTCGATGACCTCACACTCGAATATCGCAGTCGCTACGGCTCATTCGTCGACGGTGGTGAATACGCAGATCTGCATGCCTATCCGGTCGGGGAGTTCGCCGCCCCGGCAGGTGCGCTGGTGATCGCGGTGCTCGACGGACAACCGGTGGCGGGCGGAGCATTCCGTCGCTACGACACGGAAACTGCTGAGCTCAAACGTATTTGGACTGCACGTACACATCGACGGCGTGGGCTGGGCAAGCTGGTGGTGCCTGAACTGGAACGGATCGCCGCAGAGCGCGGCTACTCCCGCATCTACCTGACAACCGGGCCGCGTCAGCCCGAAGCCGTGGCGCTGTACCTCGCGCTGGGATACCAGCCGCTCTACGACACCTCACTGCCGGCCGAAGAGGTCGGCGTGCATCCGTTCGAGAAGCCCCTACCGAGGTCCGCCGATCGCGAGGGCAGCCAGTAGTTCCCGACTGTCATCGGGGATCGGGATCGGTCCGTCGTCGCCCAAGAGAACGAGAACCGCATCGCAGGTGCTGACGCAGACCCCGTCGATGAACAGGCCCGTGCTGGCGGTGTACGAGGTCCGACCGATACGACCGATCCCGGATGCAGCCGTCACTTCGGCCGGCCAGTGCGCCTCGGTCAAGAAGTGGACCAGATTCTGTGCGGTGACGACGCGGAACGAGCGAGCGTCGACGTCGTAGAGATTCGGAAACAGCCGCCTGTTCTGCCGCGCCCGGGCATCTTCATGGAGTGCCTCCAGCGCGAGGTTGTTCAGGTGCCCGTTGACGTCCATATCACCGTAACGGGACTGCACCAGTTGGGCATTCGGATAGGAATCCAGGCGCAGGCGTTCGGGATTCGGCCGTGTCATGTTCTGGCATATTAGTGCCAGCGATTTCGTGTCCCCGTGGTGGCTGGCCGGCTGTGAATATTCCCCGACGTCAGAAGTGTGCCTTATGACGGTCTCACCGAATGCGTTATACGGCGCGTTGCGGGTATGGAGGGCCGGGGATTGAATGGAACCCGGTGGGGAATTGACGGCATCATGGCTCCAGCAAAGAAATCCGCCGGGGTGCAACACCTGAAAGGTCGATCATGAAGATCGTGGTCATCGGTGGGCAAGGACTTATCGGATCAAAGGTCGTGGTCAAACTCTGTGACTGGGGGCACGACGTCATCACCGCTTCCCGCCGGTCAGGTGTCGACGTCCTGACCGGTGCCGGCCTGGCCGAGGCACTCGCTGGAGCGGACGCCGTTGTCGATGTCGCCGATTCGCCGTCGTTCGATGACGATGCGGTCAGGAACTTCTTCACCACCGCCACGGCGAATATTCTTGCAGCAGAACAGAAACTAGGCGTGACGCACCACCTCGCGCTATCGGTATTGGGTTCACGGCGCATGCCCGATAGCGGCTACAACAGCGCCAAACGTGCGCAGGAGGAACTGATCGAAGAGTCGGGCCGTCCGTTCACGATCGTGCAGGCGACACCGTTCTACGAATTCGGGATCCTCTTGGCCGATTCTGCGACTTATGGTGAAGTCGTCCGGCTGCCACCGGCCGCGTTCAGGCCCATCGCGGCCGATGACGTAGCGACTGCCGTGGCCGGTGCCGCAGTCGGACCGCCGGTCAACGGCACCATCGAAATCGCGGGCCCCGAAGCGATGGGGATGGACGACTTTGCGCGCAAAGCACTTGTCGCTGCGCGTGATCAGCGCGTGGTCATCACCGACGCCGATGCTCCGTATTTCGGAGCGCGAATCGACGACCACACACTCGCCCCCAGTGAGAACGCCACCATTTACTCGACTCCTTACACCGATTGGCTACTCGCTCGCTGAATCGCACGTAAACCGAGACCGACAGTGCACAGAAGTAATCATGCGAGAAGTTGCTACGGTGCCCGTCGCCCGTCGCCCGTCGCCCGTCGCCCGTCGCCCGTCGCCCGTCGCCCGGCGATCGTCGGTGCGGCGACACGTTTGGTACTGGCCGTATTCGGCACCGCGATGGCGATATCACTGGGCGCCGAAGCGCCTTTCAGCTACAGCGTGTATTCAGCGGCCGGCGCAGCGGCGGCGTATGCCGTTCTCGGCCGCACGACCGATTGACCCCCGGACAAATCTCACCAGGAGGAATGACCATGACCGTCACCAACGACATCACCATGACCAACCCCGTTATCGAGAGCATGCTGGCCCGCAGCACCACCAGCCAATACGACCCGACGTTCACGATGACCGACGAGCAGATCCGTGAGTTGGTCCGCATCGCGACGACGGCACCGACGTCCTTTCATCTGCAGAACTGGCGTTTCATCGCGGTGCGGACGCCGGAAGCCAAGGCGCGCTTGCGGCCGATCGCCTGGGATCAACCGAAGATCACCGCTGCCGCAGTGGTTTTCATCATTTGTGGACAGCTGCCGGATTATCGGTTGACCGCCGAACGGCTGGCGCCGGTGGTGGAAGCGGGCATCATGCCGCCGGAAATGGTTGCAGACTATGAGGGCGCGGCCCGCCGCCTGTACGGCGACAGGCCGCCGTGCCAGCGCGACGAAGCAATCCGCAGCGGTGCCATCGCAGCGACGGCAATGATGTACGCGGCTAATGCCTGGGGCCTCGGTTCGACGCCGATGATCGCCTTCGATCCAGAACCCCTGATCGCCGAGTTCGGACTGTATGAGGATGAAGTACCGGTCATGATGGTGGCTGTCGGAGCGAAACTGCCGACCAACTGGCCTCGCAAACCGCGCCGTGCGGTCGACGACATCCTCGAACTCGTATAGCTTTCCGGGAGCCCAATAATCATGGCCGGCAATCTATTACCGGATACCCATCCCGTCATATCGGAAAGCGCTTGCCCGCGAAGGGTCGGTGGCGCCCTGCCGTGGGCTCAGCCGAAGCGGTTCGGCGGCAACCGCAGAGCTATCTGGATGCCGGTGCCACGGACCTGGCGCTGAGCGCGCTGACGTGGTCGGGTCCGGTGAAGGCCGAAGAAGCTGTGGGCGTTGACCGCCTCGCTGTGAGAGCCGGACGCCCGCAGGGATCTATTTGACCGCCAGCGACACACCGAAGTCACCGTCCGTATCGGTCCACCAATGAGTTTGTTGCAGACCGACTTTGGCTAGTTCTGCGGTGACCGATTCCGGCCGGAACTTGCATGAGACCTCGGTCAGGATCTCCTCACCGGCGTCGAAGGTGACATCGAGATCCAGGGCGGTTACCCGAATATGTTGTGGTGTGGTGGCGCGCAACCACATCTCGATCCGCTCTTGGTGGGCATTCCACTTTGCGACATGCTCAAAGGCATCCAGATCGAAGTCGGCGCCGAGCCCGCGGTTCACCACCGCCAGGATATTGCGATTGAACGCGGCGGTGACGCCGGCATTGTCGTCGTAGGCCCGTACCAATCGGCCGGCGTCCTTCACGAGGTCGGTGCCGAGCAACAGACTGTCCCCGGGAACGAGCGTGTCGGCCAGGGCGGTGAGGAACCGCGCACGGGGTTCGGCTGTGAAATTGCCTATGGTGGAGCCGAGAAATACCACGAGACGCCGGCCGACCGTAGGGATCGTGCCGAGATGCTTCTCGAAGTCGCCACATACCGCGGTGACTTCGATGTCCGGGTATTCCCGGCTGATGGCCGCGCCGGCGGTGGCCAGCATACTGGCGTCGACATCGAACGGGACGAACCGGCGTAACAGCCCGCCGTCTCGCATGGCGTCCAGCAGTAGTCGGGTCTTTTCCGATGTGCCACTGCCCAACTCGACCAGGGTGTCGGCACCGGCCGCCGCGGCGATCTCGACCGAACGGTCCTGCAGGATCTCGGTCTCGGTTCGGGTCGGGTAATACTCGGGCAGGCGGGTGATCCGATCGAAAAGATCACTGCCTGTCGCGTCGTAAAACCATTTTGACGGCAGGGATTTGGGCGACCCGGTCAGCCCGTTGCGTACGTCGGCCCGCAGTGCCCGGCCCATAGCATCGGTGGCCAGGTGGTTCGACAATGCCGTGTTCATGTGGATTCCTCCGATGAGAACGTCTCGACTTCCAAGCAGGTCGGCTATGGCGCGGCCGACCAGGCCAGTGCTGCCGGGATTCCGTATTTGGCGACCCGGTCGGTGAAATCATCTGCCGGACAGCGTCCCTGCTCGACCGAATATTTCAGTGCACGTAGTGATTCCACAAGATTCGATGGAGCCCGTTGCGCTGCTGCTGTCACGCACGCGACGGCAGATTCTCGTAATTGACTGTCGGACAGGCCGTTCTGTGCGGCCCGGTCCCATGCGGTGTCGACGGTCGCGGTGGCTTCGGTTGCGACTGCCGCGGCCTCCGGATCATCGAGCAGCGTCGTCAGGGTGAACACCACGGCAGGCCATATCGCGTCGGGCACGCTGTCCAGGTAGCGGATCTCCAGCCACCGCCTGGGACGAACCGGCGGAAACAGTGTGCTCAGGTGGTATTCGATGTCCGCGACTCTCGGTCGCCTACCGCCGAGAGTCACCTGCCCGGTGGCCCAGTCGGCCAACGGCACGGTGTCTGTGACGGCGACAGCATGCGGCGTATGCACGAGCATCACCGGTGCTCGCAGTGCCTGACGTGCCCAGTCCCCGGCCGGATCCGTACCCTCACCACGCGGGAAGGGACCACACCGTGCGGGGTCCAGTTGGCTCCAGATCCGTTGTCGTGAAGACTTCCAGCCGGTGAGCCGGCCATTGAGCATCGGCGAGTTGGCGGTGATGGCGATCATTGTGGGGCCGAGGGCATGCGCCAGGCGTATCCGCCGTGCCCAATCCTGGCGTGGACCGGCATTCACATTCACCTGCAGCGAAGCCGTCGATGTCATCATCGCCGCACCGGCGGTGGCCGAGCCGTCGGCCTCGAAGAACCGCTCCATGGCCTGATACCGCGGGTCGGGGTTGATCCGATGGCTCGGACGCACGGGGTCCGTCCCCAGCAGTACCAAATTCATTCCACGACAGGAGAACTCGGTGTTGAGCACGGCACGATCGGCCTGCAATGCGGCGATCGCGGAGGCCGCTCCGTCCGTCGGCGGTCCAGACAGCTCCACGGCGCCGCCGGGCTCAACGGTGATCCGGCTGCCACCCGGTAGCGCGGGTACTGCGGCGATGATCTCCGACAATTCAGCCCAGCTCGGTCGGCGCAGTGGGTCATCGAAGTCGAAACAATGTGCCTCGAGCTCCAGGCCGACCCTGCCCACGGCGTCGTCATCGAGGCAGCCCATGGCGATCAACGCCGCCGCCTCCTGGGCGTCACCGATCTCAAGGTCATTCGTCATTCGGTCAGGGGCGTAAGGAGATTCGCTACGCGTCGCTTGGTCGACCAGATCCATCAGGAGCGGCACCTCATGGCGTGGAATTCATTTCCATCGCCGCGACCAAGAGCCCCAAATCACGACGCGTCGACCACGAGGGCCAGGCGGTCCAGGTCCGGCGTGTCAGTGGCTCTCCGACCAGCGGTAGCCATTGCAGCGTCTGTGGAAAGTCATGCATCCGCCCTCGTGGTGTGAGCGCGAAACGCCCGCCCATGCTCAGCTGGGCGAACCTGACCGCCGGAGCGAGTTCGGTGGCCTCCGCAACTTCGATATTGGTGGTGATGCCGTGGTTGCGGAGCACCGCGACAACGTGGTCGTACCAGGCCGGACTGTCCGACCTGGGGAACCCGAGCCAGGACAGACCGGCCAGGTTATCCAGCCGCAGGTCGGCACCGTGGAGGTTCAGACGCTTCGCTTCCTCGGCGGCTATCAACACGCCCAACGGTTCTTCCGCCACGAGAGCGACATCGAGTCCGTCCTCCGGCGGGTGCTCGGTCAGCAATGTCAGATCCAATTCGCCCTTTTTCAAGGCTGCCAATTGCAGGGGGCACGGCAATTGCGAGATCTGAACGGCCGTCCGGCGAAACGGTGACGCGGCAAGTTTTGACAACGCCTCGGTGAGCGGTTGCACCGTGATATCGGCCGGGACGGCTATCCGTAGTACGGCGTTGGCTTCAGGGGAGAAGCTGGCCATCATCGCCAGGGCGCGATCGAACCGTCGGATGAGTACGCGTGCCTCGCCCAGTAACGCGGTGCCGGCCGCTGTGGGTGAGACTCCGCACGGCCCACGATCCAGCAGATGTCTGTCCAGTGACTGCTCGAGCAGCGCGACGTTCTGGGACAGCGCCGGCTGGCTGACCTTCAGGTTGCGGGCGCCGGCCGAAAAACTGCCGGCCTCGACCGCCGCCACGAATGCGCGCAGATGGCGGATTTCAACACGTGATTCCATGTCAAAACCTCGGTTCATACATGGCGCATCGGGACTTCGCGCCGACTTCAGTCCGCTTTCGCGCTTCGAACCTTCGTCGATGTGACGTGGTGTGCATCGGTTATCACTATAGCGGACTAAATGGTCCTTTGTGATCGCATCTGAAGTCCGGGTGTGTGCGACCTGAGCACATCCGTCGGCTCTACGTGCGGGTCAGGCTCTCGATGTGAGCCAGCGCCATGTCGAGCGCCGTGGCCATCGGTGCGACATCATGGTCGGCCTGTGCCAGCAGATAGCCGCCCTGTAGCGCGGCCATCAGTCCGACGGCCAAGGCGTCGGGATCGGCGCTGGCCGGAAGTACGCCGTCCTCACGCATACGCCGAAACCCGGCGGCCAGCAGCCCCTCCCAGTCCGCGAAATGGCGGGACAGCGCGAGGCGGGCCTCGTCATCCTGGTCGGAAACCTCCACGGCCAAATTGCCGAGCGTGCAGCCGTAGGCGCCGCTCTGCAGGGCGGCGCCCTGAACCAGGGCGTCTCGCCAGCGCCGCAGCCCGTTCATGGACCGCAATCGCTCGAGGCGTTGCCCTTCGCGCTCCATGATCTGTTCGGCGCGCAGCGATACCACGGCGCGTACCAGCTCGGGTTTGCCGCTGGGGAAGTGTTTATAAAGTTGGGATTTGCTGGTGCCGGTCGCGGCCCGCACATCATCGAGGGTGACGGCGTTGACGCCGCGGATGTACATCAGTTCGGCGGCTGCTGCGACCATCCGGGTCCGCGTGGCGGCGCCGCGCGCGGTTGTTCGCCGTCGCGTGGGGTTATCGTCGCCGCCGGGCATCGGCGCCACACTACCGGCTACGCCACCACGCCGAGAGTCGGCAGGTCCGATGAATTCTCGGTAGTTGTGCCGAGAACGCGTGATGTTCGTCTGAAGTTGTCACATGTTCTGCCCCTCACCCATGTGGACGTCGGCCTTTCGGCCGCGCTGACAGCGCGGTCACCGGACCCAGGCTACTCCCACTCGTGGACTATTAGGTCCATGTAATATCGAAAATGTTGTGCCGCCCGACGGTGATTGAGTGCGTCAGAAGTTGATCATCTTCCCGGTCAACCCATGGAAGGTCTCCTGCAACGCCTCTGACAATGTCGGGTGGGTGTGGATGTTGCGGACCAGTTCGTGAGTGGTCAGGTCCCAGCGCTGTGCCAAGGTGAGTTCGGGCAACAACTCGCCGACGTCGGCACCGACCAGGTGCGCGCCGAGCAACTCTCCGCGTTCGCGGTCGGCGATGACTTTGGCGAACCCGGTGGGATCGCCAAAGCCGTGGGCTTTGCCGTTGGCGCGGAAGGGGAATTTGGCGACGAGGATGTCGCTACCACGTGCGGTGGCATCGGCTCGAGCCTGAGCTTCGGTCATGCCGAAACTTGCCACCTGTGGTTGGCAGAAGGTCACCCGAGGCATCATCGCGTAGTCGGTAACGCCTAATGTTGGTGCGCCGGCGATATTTTCGGCGGCGATGATGCCTTGTGCCTCGGCCACATGGGCGAGCATCATTTTGGCGGTGACGTCGCCGATGGCGTACACGCCCGGCTCCGTGGTTTGCATGACATCGTCGATCACGATGCCGCCGGAGGCTGGGTCGATGGTCACGCCCAAGGTGTCCAGGCCGTAGTCCTGGGTGACCGGGGCGAACCCGACGGCCTGTAACACGATATCGGTGTCGAGGGTTTCGGTTTCGGCGGCGCCCGGTTTGCGGTAGGTGACGGTGACCGCGTCCGCGGTCTCGGTCAATTCCTCGATGCGTACTCCGATCAGCATGGTTACGCCGAGTTTGCGGTAGGCCTTGGAGATCTCCTGGGAAACCTCGATGTCCTCATTGGGCAGTACCCGTGGCATATTCTCGACCAGAGTCACCTCTACGCCGTAATTGGCTAGGAGATAAGTGAATTCGATACCTATCGGTCCGGCGCCGATGATGGCGATCGAGGATGGAAGTTCTCGCGACATGATCTGTTCTTGGTACGTACGTACCCGGGGTCCACGGCGGGTACCGGGCAGCAGTCGCGGTGCGGCGCCGGTCGCGATGATCGCGGCATCGAAGGTGATCTGAACGTCGATGTCCTCGCTCTTGATGCGCATGGTGTAGCGGTCGAGGAAGATTCCTTTGCCTTGGTATTCGGCGATCTTGTTCTTGCGCAACAGGAATCGCAATCCGTGCACTCGTTCTACGGCCACTCGCCGCGATCGCTCGAACGCCGCCTCGTAGCGCATGGTGGTGGTTCCTTCGATGCCGAACGTGTCGGCCTCGGTCCGTAGCAAATGGGCAATTTCGGCGTTGCGCAGCAATGCTTTTGACGGTATGCAGCCGACATTGAGGCAGACTCCGCCCCAGTATTGGGCTTCGACGATGGCGACCGACAGTCCCAGTTGCGCGGCGCGGATGGCGGCGACGTAGCCACCTGAACCCGCGCCGAGCACGACGACGTCATAGTGCATCGGCCGGTCCTCTCTGGGTGGTGCGGCACTTGCCAATAACAGGACTATATCGTCCATTTCACGTCCTGTCGACTACGTCGTAACGTTGGTACTGGACTAATTAGTCCGCACAGTATTAGCCTGAGCGCCGAGATGCCCACGGCACCGTGGGGTGTCGTTCGGCGGGTGTAGCGCGTTGCTCGATGTGGCCCGCGCGTGGACGGTGGGAGCAAAGTCATGAGCGAGGACATGGGCGGGGATTACGCCGGGGACTATGACGACCCCGGGCCCGACCAGACGCTCGGACCCAGTGAATCGCTCGATTCGGATCAGGTCCGCAATGACGACGGTGACATCGTGGCTGATGCGCCGCTGCGGTGGATTGCGCCGGTGGAGCACATGTCGCTGGAGGGATGGTTGGCGGCGGAGGAGCCTGAGGTTGGCTATATGGATGAGCCGTCACCGCTACCGCGGCGCCACCGGGGACAGGTCAGCGGCAGTCCCAATGACGGTGAGTCTTTCTACCTGGTGGCGCGCGAGGAGTTCGACGGGGATGGCGTCGATGACTGATGATATCGAGGACTGACTAGTCCGTGATATCGGCGCTGTGCCATGCCGCCGGTGCAAGTTGCCAGCCGATTTCCAGATCGGTGCATCCGGGCGGAAGTGGTAGCAAGGCAACCGATCCGATCACGAGATCGGCATCCCGGATCTCGATGGCCCACCGACCCCGTGGACATCCGGTGTCGTCGTGTTCGGTGAGCCAGCGATTCAACAGCTGTTGCATCTCGTCGTGACCGGACACCCGCGGTACCGCAGGCGTGAGCCAACGTGCGACCTCGCGCTGTCCGAAGATCGACAGCGCGGCATCGGTGTCGGCCGCTGTCCATGGTCGCAACCGTAGGCGTTTGGTGATCAGCTCGTCGGTGCCCGGCACCAACCGGACGTGGATGTGTTCAGTCATCTGAATACTCCTGTACCTTCAATTTAAGGACTAAATAGTCCATGATTGATGGTAGCGTCACGCAGCGTACCTGCCAGTGGGATTTGCGGAAGCATCTCGCAAGGGCGAGTTCAGGTGGAGCTATCGGATACGAATGGAGAAAAATGTCACACGATCAAGACGCGAGTGCGCTGACCGGCGAGTCGAATAGCATTGAAATCAACGCTATTTCGGCGCTCATCGCCCGCTACGCCCTGGTCATCGTCATCGCCTGGTTCGGGGCGATGAAGTTCACATATTATGAATCGCACGGCATCGCGCCGCTGATTGCCAACTCGCCCTTTGAAAGTTGGATCTTCAACGTCATGTCCATCAGCAACTTCGGCCGTATGCTGGGCACCATCGAACTCACCGCGGCGGTACTGCTCGCGCTCAAGCCGTGGTTTCCCAAAGCGGCGGTCGTCGGCGGTACATTTGCTGTGTTGTTTTTCCTGAACACCTTGAGCTTCATGGCCACCACCCCCGGCATCGGTGAAGAGACTGCCGATGGCTTTCCGGTGCTTTCCGCCAATGGGCAGTTCCTGATGAAGGACATCGCACTTCTCGGCCTGTCGATTTGGTTGCTCGCCGATGCTATCGACGCAGTACGCCGGCAGTCGGCGCGCGGCGGTTCCGCATAGTGGCCGCTAGCAACGCATCTCACGGTGACGCGCCGCTGGATACGCCCTCGGTGGTGATCGTCGGCGGAGGATTCGCCGGCTTCGAATGCGCGCGCAGGCTCAGCAAAATACTGCGTAAGCGCGGCGCGAAGGCCACGGTAACCCTGATATCTCCCGTCGATTATCTGCTGTACACACCGTTACTGCCGGATATCGCGGGCGGAGCCATCGATCCCCGCTTTGCGACTGTGCCACTGATCGATATGTTGCCGGGAGTCCGGTTGGTGCGAGCCCATGTCGATTCGGTGGATCTGTTGGCGCGGTCGCTGAATTGCCGCGACCAGGAGAACAACCCGCACGTGGTGTCCTGGGATCGGCTGGTGCTGACTCCGGGTTCGATCAGCCGGTTGTTCGATATTCCGGGACTTGCCGAGTATGCGCGCGGGCTCAAATCGACGGCGCAGGCATTGTATCTGCGCGACCACGTCATCGAGCAGTTCGAACTGGCCCGGCTGGACACCGATGAGCAACGCGCGGCGGCCCGCAGGACCATCGTGGTGGTGGGGTCGTCCTACTCGGGCACCGAACTCATCGCCCAGTTGTGTGCGACGGCGAAAACTGCGGTGCGGCAGTTGGGATTTCACCCCGGCGAGGTCGAGCTGATCCTGGTAGAACGCTCGGGGCGGTTGATGCCCGAACTCGGCCCGGAGTTGGCTGCCCGCGCTGAGCGGGTACTCGGCCGGCGCGGGGTGAAAACCCTCAAAGGTGTCACCCTTTCCCGGGTTGCCGAGGACCATGTCATTCTCACCGACGGGACCCGGATCGGCACGTACACCGTTGCGTGGGTGGCCGGCGTGGTGGCGAACCCACTGATCGCGACGACGGGACTGCCGACCGAGAAGGGCCGACTCATCGTCGGGCCGGATCTACAGGTCCCCGGTTTCGAGGGTGTCTACGCCGGAGGTGACGCCGCAGCGGTACCCGATGTGATCAACCCTGGAAAGATAACTCCGCCAACCGCGCAACACGCCGCCCGGCAGGGCAAGATCTTGGCCCGAAATGTCGCGGCCAGCCTGGGTTATGGCAGCGCTCGGGATTATCGACACCGTGATCTGGGCACCGTCGTAGACCTGGGTCCCGGTTTCGCCGTAGCCGATCCACTCAATATTCATCTGTCGGGGCTTGCCGCGAAATTCGTGACCAGGCTCTACCACCTGTATGCGATACCCCGTAACGCCAACCGCTGGGCGGTGTTACTGGGCTACATCAGCGAGATGTTCTTCGGGCGGCCGTTGGTGTCCGTCGGGTTCGCCCAACCATTGGCAGCGAGGTTCTCGGCCAGCGAGGAATTCACCTTGACATCTGACGGCATGAAACCGAGTGACCACCGGATGTATGTCGATGACCAGGACTACCGCCGAGCATCCGCGAACCAGGATTCTGAACCGGTACATCACGAGTAATACCCTTGGAACAGAGCATCTTTGATGACTCGGCGACAGGGAATACCGGCACCCGGGCGCTCCCTCTCGTGCACTGGACAGGCAACGGAAAAGTCACAGTCGGACGATCGGCCAGTCGTTGTCTACGTGCGCCATCACGTTGAAGTAGTTGGTCATGATGTTCAGTGTCAGGTTGGCGACGAGTTCGCCGATCTCCTCTTCGGTCACTCCAGCCCGCTGTGCCTCGGTGATATCGGATTCGTCGATGTCACCGGCATTCTCGGCGATGGTGTGGGAGAGCTTCAACAATGCCGCCACATGGGGATCATCGGACTCACCGCTGCGTGCCTTGTCGAGTTCGTCGGCACCAACCTTGGTGATGTTGGCACCGATATAGGTGTGTGACGACAGGCAGTACTCGCACCCGTTGAGTTGTGCGGTGGCGATGGCCAGGCGTGCACGGATGGCAGCGGACAACGAACCCGTGGACACCGCGCTGAACAACGCGAGATAACTCTTCAGCAGGGCGGGGCTGTTCGCCATGACCTTCGCCATGTTGGGGATGGAGCCCAGCGTCTTCTGCACCTGCGCCATCAGTTCGGCGGTCTTACCGGACGCCGCTTCGGGCTCGATTGGGGTGAAGTAGGTCATGGTGAGTCCTTTCTCAAGATGCGCTGTCGTCAGGGCTGCGTGGTGGAGTGCCCTTGGGCTGTGGGTGGTATTCAGTCGATGGTGAGTTCGGATTCGTTGGCCAGCAACGGATCCCATACTTGATTGACCGTCGGGTGCGGCGCTACGGCGTGGCGAAGCAAGCTGGTGGGAACTTTCGCGACGATCGCCACGCTGGCCGCGTGCGCCAGCTCGGCGAATTCCGGACCGACGAAGGTGGCACCCAGCAGCGTGTCGTCGTCGGCGTCGATGACCAATTTCGCCCAGCCCTGGTAGTCGTCCCGGTAGAGGCCGAGCTGCGGCACATCTCGGGGATACTGGGCGGTTCTGGTACGCACTGCGAAACCGTCTGCGCGGGCTTGGCTTTCGGTCAGGCCGACCTCGACCACCTGAGGGTCGGTGAATATGACCTGTGCAAGGTTGCCGGTGTCATGTGCGGCCAGCTCTCGCAGCGACAACGCGCATCCGGAGACTTGGGCGACGATGATATCGGCGATGATGCGGGCATGGTATTGGGAGATATGAGATAGCAGCGCACGTCCCGTGGTATCGCCGAGGGCGTAGAGCCAACCGTCCGGAACGTCGACGGCTTGGAGATGATCGTTGACCGAGATGAACTTGCCCGAAGGTAGCCCAACGGTTTCCAGGCCGATGTTGTCGGTGTTGGGAACACGCCCGGTCGCAACCACCACCTCGTCGACTTCCAGCCTCTGGTCGTTGAATGTCACCGTGAGCGGCCCGCCCGGGATCGGACGGTCGACGGTAGACAACTCCGTCCCCAGATGGATCTTGACTCCCTTGTCGCGGAGTGACTGCTCGATCAGTGCACCGGCCTCAGGCTCACTGTTGCGCAACAGGGTTTCCGAGCGACACAGCAGTGTCACCGCCGAGCCGAGTCCAGCCAGGATGGTGGCGAACTCGACACCGACCACACCACCGCCGACCACCAACGTGCGGGCCGGGATTTCGGTCATGGTCGCGGCGTCCCGGTTGGACCACGGGCGTGCCTTCATCAGTCCGGGCACCTCCGGCATGGCGGGGCGGGTGCCGGTAGCCACGACGACGGCGTGGCGGGCCGTCACGTTGTCTTCGGTGTCATCGGCATACGCCACGCGTACCGTGCGCTGCCCGCTCAATCGGCCTGATCCATGGAACACCGCTATGCCGGCGCTTTCCAGCTCAGCGACGGCGTTGTCATCGGCAAGGTGATCTATCACAGCGTCACGCTTGGCGAGGACGGCCGCGAGATCGAGCTTGCTACCTGAGAGTGACTCGGACACACCGGGAACGGCTTTGGCCAGCGCGAGCACCTCGATTGGGCGGAGCAGGGTCTTGGTCGGGATGCAGGCCCAGTAATGACACTCCCCGCCGATCAGGCGATCTTCGATCAGTGCAACCGAGAGGCCGGCTACCGAAAGATTATGCGCCGCAGTCATACCGCCCGGCCCGCCCCCGATGACGATGACGTCGAACATAGCTCCGGTCATATCAATTCTCCTCTTGACTGTGGTATTCGATTGTCGGCCAGTGAAATAGCGGTCATCGATGTCGGCGCACGGCCGTCAGACGCTGGTGCGCGATCTGTACTACCCGGTTGGCGGTGACGCCGAATTCGACGGGGATGTGCGTGAGGACAGCCGATGAGGTGAAGGTGTGCATACCGGCAACCCCGCGGTGGCACGCAAGGAAGCCAGCTCGTCGGCACATCCGACGGACCACCGCCGCGTCTGCAACGGGACGCCCTCCGGTATCCCGGTAGGTTGGGACCACTCGCAATCATTCTCTCTCCCAACCGAACCGCTGCATGGTTCAGGATTCGGAATTTGTCGTGTGAGTCCCCGCCGCCGTGGCCGGGAAGTCGGGTCACGAACAACGAATTTGTCCGGACCGGATACGTATGTCGGAAGATCCGATACTGGAACGTACACCGCGGCAGTTGTTGTGCGGTACCTATGGTGCCGAAAGTCGGCGGACGGCGAAAGTGTTTCTTATATCGAGCAAGTCATCACGGTTATATGTGCACTTGATTCCGTGCCCAGGGTTATGTCGGTGTAGTCCATAACCAAACCGTGGGGCTGGTCATAAGCCATTCTTTTGGTCGAGTAGGTCAGCACCGACTGTATGCGGACGATTCGGTGTAGGTTCCTCTGCAGGAGCAGGCGGGTGCGAGATGCCGGTCCGCCCCACGCCACATCGTCTGCCGGCCATGAACGGTATGAAATACGAACTGCCGCAAAGTCCGTCGGCAATCTCAGGGAGAAGGATCTGTAATGCGAGCAATCACTGTTTCAGATCGCGAAGCGGGCGTCACCGGCCTCACGATGACGGAGCTGCCGTATCCGATTGCGTCGGAAAACGACGTGATCGTGAGGGTGCATGCCGCCGGCTTCACGCGCGGAGAACTCGATTGGCCGGATACCTGGACGGAACGCTCCGGCCGCGATCGCACACCGAGTGTTCCCGGTCACGAACTATCCGGTGTTGTTGTTGAATTAGGTTATGGAACAACAGGATTAACCATCGGACAGCGGGTATTCGGCCTCGCGGACTGGGCCCGCAACGGTTCACTCGCCGAATACGTCGCTGTGGAGACCCGAAATCTTGCGCCGCTACCGATCGACGTCGACCACACGGTCGCGGCGGCATTGCCGATCTCCGGGCTGAGCGCCTGGCAGGGGTTGTTCGACCACGGGCGTCTCGAAGCCGGGCAAACAGCGCTGATTCACGGGGCTGTCGGGGGAGTGGGGTCTGTCGCCGTCCAACTCGCCCGTGAAGTCGGTGCGCGAGTGATCGGTACCGGTCGGGCTGCGGATCGTGACCAGGCAGCGGCGCTCGGTGTACACACGTTTCTCGATCTGGACAACGAAAAGCTTGAAGACGCAGGCGAAGTGGATGTCATATTCGATGTGATCGGTGGAGATATCCTGGCTCGCTCGGTGAAACTAGTCCGCGCTGGCGGAACACTTGTCACGATCGCGGAGCCACCACAGGTCCAGCCGCAGGACGGGCGGGCCCTCTACATGCTCGTCGAACCTGATCGGGCGCGGCTCACCGATCTCATCGCCCGAGTACGGGATGGCCGCCTCAAACCGGTGGTGGGAGCCGTCCTGCCGCTGGCCGAAGCTCCGGCCGCATTCGCGTCGGGCAAGCGTATCCCTGGTAAGACCATCCTGCGTGTCGCCGAGGATTGATCATGCCGATCGCAGATCGCCGGCTGGCATGGCATGTTGTTGTTCTTGCTCGGGATGGTGACCGGCCGGTACGAACGCCATTTCGCGAACATGCACATGGCGCTGTATGCGCATCTCCAGGGCGTATTGAACGGCACATTCTTGACGGAAACCGGTGCGGAACAACGTGACCGAAAACGGCGAGGGCGAACCGTCGGGTTGATCGCCCGATTCCGGTTCTCGACAGTCTCACTTCGTCGAATCGTCGGTCCAGGGGATGCCGAGTTTCACCCGGGTGATGTGCCAGGCCTCATACGATGTCGTGGTCCGTTTATCTTGCGGTAGATCGCGGTGTACGCGGGGCCGCTTCAGATGCTCGGCCTGACTGAATCGCGGACCTCGGAGGTGACCGAGACAGTGAGATATGGCAGCGGTGAGGATGCCGGTACCGGCGCGCGAGAGGTGCTGCTGGCTACGAAGCTGCATGTGCCGACCCCCAGTGTCGAGCTCGTACACCGGCCCGCGCTACTGGAGCTGCTGGAGGCAGGGCGGCACCGGAAGCTGACGCTGCTGAGTGCGCCGGTGGGCTGGGGTAAGACAACCTTGTTGGCCCAGTGGGCCAACGGCGAGGAAAGACAGGTCGCCTGGCTGTCGCTGGATCCGTCCGACAACGATCCGGTGTGGTTCTGGATGTACGTCATCGCGGCCCTACGGCGGGTCAGCCTGGACGCGGGCGTTCGTGCGGTCGAACTCCTGGCGATGGGCGCCGACCCGGTGCAGGTGGTTTTGCCCACTCTGCTGAACGATCTGGATAGGCTCAGCAACCCGATTGTGCTCATTCTGGACGACTATCACTTGGTGGCGAACAGGGCCGTTCACGACCAAGTGGCGTTCTTCGTCGACCGGATGCCTGCCGACGTGCATATGGTGCTGGCGACCCGCGCGGACCCGATACTGCCGTTGGCCCGGCTGCGAGGAAATGGTCAACTCAC
>Ga0153956_1001921_pt1 | contig 16745 bp, 19 predicted proteins | sample TSFL040MetaG_FD_104704 | JGI IMG/M metagenome (GOLD analysis project Ga0153956, IMG submission 104704) | Attine ant fungus gardens microbial communities from Florida, USA - TSFL040 MetaG | ecosystem: Host-associated > Fungi > Mycelium > Unclassified | place: USA: Florida, Wekiwa Springs...
CTGCTCGCGCAGCTCAAACATGCGGCGCGTGTGGTGCCCACCAATTTCCTGACGGTCTTCCCCGATCACGAAAAGCATTCGCTCGACGAGCACGATCAGTTGCTCGACGCGATCGCCGACCACGACGCCGAACGCGCCCGGGTCATCGCCGAGCGTCACGTCCTGGAGGCCGGTCGGTCGTTGTCGGCCTGGCTCGAACAGAATGTCGGACGGGACTGAGCGGTTCGTGTCGGTCGATGAGCTCGCCCGGCTGGGGCCCTTTTTTGTTGTCTGCGTGCATGATTCGGTCAGTGCTCCGTGGCAGCCCATGACGGATCTGGTCGATCGCCCGAAAGTCCTTGAGACCCGGGTGAATAGGGTTCGCAGCGCGCTGTCGGCCAGCGGTGGTGGGGTGCGGGTCGACCCGCGGGTGGCGGCCTCGGTCGCCCACCTCGGACTGGTGGCCAGGTTGTTGGCGCCGATGATCGGTGCGGCCGCACTCGGGGAGCCGGCGGCATGGTCGCTGGATGATCTGGCCTGGCAGGACGAGCTCGGTGGCCCTTATCCGCTGTCGGTGGCTTCGTCACCAAGCGCCGGCGCGCCGGTCGAGGCGATCACCGAGGCTTGCACTCGATTCGGGGTCAGTCGAAAAGTCTTGTGGGGCAACATCGGATCGGCAGCCAACAGTGCCGCCATGCAGATCGCCCGAGCCCGGCCCGAATTGTCCGCAGCGGCGCGCGACGCTGCCGACGAATGGCTGGCCGACCCGCGGATCGACGGTGGTGTACTCCAGTCGGGTCCGGATTTCCGGCGGGCCAGCTGCTGTCTGATCTACCAGCTGGCCGGTGACCGCGGCGCGTGTTGCGGTGACTGCGTCCTCACGGCACCGGCAGTAGACCGAACGCCTGACGCGCGATACTGAGCAACCACTGCGCCGCCGTCTGGCCGCGGAACTCATTCCACTTCAGATGGAAGTTCAGCACCCAGGGCTGTCCGGTGTGGTCGACGGCGTACCAGCTGAAGCCCATATCACCGGGCAGATTGCCGCCCTTGGCCGCGATATAGGGCCACTTGGTGCGGTCCAGATCGATACCGGCCACCGCGGACATGATGTCGCGAACCGGCGCCGCGGCGCCGACCGCGGCGCGCTGGACCGCCACATGCTCTCGGCAGACGTCGGCCGCCGTGCCGTACCACTCAGCGCCGATATTCGATGCCGGCGTCTGGGTGCGGGTCGGATCGGGTTCGTACGGTCGGTGATCTGCCTCCGCGAGCAGTGCGGTGCGGCCGGCTTTATCGGCGCCGAGCCACTGCTCGCGGATATCGGGTTGGCCCCAACCGACGGTGAAGATCGAATGCATCGTCGGGAACGGTGTCAGGCTGGCCGGATCGTGATGGCCGGCGGCGGCGACGGCCTGCGCCACCGCGGCCGGGCCGACCTTGTCGATCAGCATGTCGGTGGCCATGTTGTCGCTCACCGAGATCATCTGCTGGGCCGCTTCGCGGACGCTCACCTCGGTTCCGGGGGAGAGTCGATCCAGGCCGGCCGAGCCGAGTTTCTTGCCCTCGGCGGTGACCGTCACCTTGTCGTCCCAGTGCAGTGTCCCGGCGGTGACCGCGTGCGCAACCGCAAGCAGCACATAGAGTTTCATGATCGATGCCAGCGGCATCGGGGTGTCGACATTCGTGCCTGCGACCTTGACGCACCGACCGTCGACGATCTTGGCCACCTGATACGAGTAGTGGGCGCCGGACTTGGCGATCTGGGTGTCGATATCGGCCCACGAGGTGACCGGGGGCGGACGCAGCGTCACCTCGAGCCGGTCGACCATTTTTCCGCCATCGGTGTGCAGCGCGATGTCCTGGTTTACGCCATAGGAATTGGTGACGTGCAGGGTTTCCTGATCGGCGCCGACGCTGACACCGGTGACGGTGAATGGCCGGTCGGGCCAGATCCATTTCAGTCGATAGGTGATGTCGTCGACCTGAGCCGGGCTCGCCAGCGTGCGAACGCTGCCCGGTTCGATGGACCAGTTCGAGTTGAGCATGTCCATCGTCTGCTTGGCACGAATGCCCTGCGGAGTATTGGTGTCGATGGGGGCGCCGTAAGCGCCCTTGGCCGGCGGCACCTCACCTGGCGTGCAGCCGCTGGAAAATGCGACGACTATCGAGCAACCGACTGCCAGTGCGGTGCGGCAGGCGCTATTCCTGGGTCGCCGACCCAGCAACGTCCAGCACAACCTCGAACTCGAGCAGCGATGCACCGGTGGCAACCGGATTGGCGTGCTGACCGGCGTGCGCCTCGGCTGCGCGGCCACCGGCCCAGGCCTGGAACGCCTCGTCGGATTCCCACTGGGTCACCACGAAGTAGCGGTTTTCACCCTTGACCGGGCGCAACAGCTGGAAACCCAGGAATCCGGGCTGGTCATCGACGGAGTGCGCGCGATTCGCGAACCGCTTCTCCAACTCCGGACCGGCGTTGGGCGGGACCTCGATCGCGTTGATCTTCACCACGGGCATGCGCTTCAGGCTACCCCTCTGCCGCTGGCGGCAAGATGTCCACATGACCACCGACCTGCTGACCGCCTGCGGCGGCTCCGGAGAGCCGATTGTGCTGGTGCACGGATTGATGGGTCGGGGCAGCACCTGGGGCCGACAGTTGCCCTGGTTGACCGATCATGGCGCGGTGTACACCTACGACGCGCCATGGCACCGTGGCCGCGAGGTCGCCGACACCGAGCCGATCCGCACCGAGCGGTTCGTCGCCGATCTGGCCGAGGCCGTCGGCTCGCTGGGCGGACCGGCCCGGATCATTGGACATTCCATGGGCGGCCTGCACGGCTGGTGTCTGGCTGCCGCGCACCCGGAACTGGTCAGCTCCCTGGTGGTCGAGGACATGGCACCGGATTTCGTGGGGTTCACCACCGGCGCCTGGGATCCATGGGCACATGCGCTGCCGATCGAATTCTCTTCGCAGCAAGAGGTTTTCGATATGTTCGGCCCGATTGCCGGGCAGTACTTTCTGGACGCATTCGACCGCACCGAAACCGGCTGGCGGCTGCACGGCGAGGCCGGTAAGTGGGTGCAGATCGCCGCGGAATGGGGTACGCGGGACTACTGGGCGCAATGGCGGGCGGTGCGTGCGCCGGCCCTGCTCATCGAAGCCGGTGGCGGCGTGACGCCGGCCGGCCAGATGCGACGGATGGCCGAAATAGGCTATGAAACAACATATTTGGTGGTTCCCGGCGCCGGGCACCTGGTGCACGACGATGCCCCCGAGAGCTATCGCGGCGCCGTCGAGGCCTTCCTGTCGGGCCGGTAGGTCAGCCCTGCTGGCGGCAGAAGACGTTGACGTAGACGGTGTCGAACTGTGACGGATCGAGTTTGCGGCCGGAGCTGTCGCTGTTGGAGTTGGACAGGCCGTGTACCTCGGTCACTGAGCATTGCGAAAGCGGCGCAGTGGTATTGGCGTTGATCTGCACGTGATAACCGCGGGACTGCAGTTCGTGCACGGTGTCGACGGCCGAGCCACCGCCGGTCGGCATGGCCGAGGCGCCGGCGACCGGGGTCAGCGCTGTCATCGCGAAGGCGGCGCCGAGCACAGCGATACATCGCGTGTGGACCTTACATTTACCAAGAATTGGGTTTGCGGTCATGCTTCATTTGTACGTCGCTGCAGACCCTATTTGGGGTCCGCGAGCCGCACTCATGCCAACCTCATGGGAAATGGGTGTCTAGCGTTCGCCCTCGCCGGCTAGGGCGAATCGGCCATCTGCGGTCTGCTCGACCAATCCGTCGACCAGCAGTGAGTCCAGCGCCCGGTCACGCTGGGCGGTATCGGACAACCACGCCACGTCCAGCTCGGTCCGGGTGACCGGAGAATCATTGCTGCGCAACACATCCAGTAGTCGTCCGCGGACCTGGCGATCGGTCCCCGCGTACTTCTGAACCGGCCGAGCGGGAAAGTCGGACTCCGGATAACCCTCGCTGCGCCAGCTGCACGAAGTCAACGGGCAGACACCACATTTGGGTGAGCGAGCAGTGCAGACGATTGCTCCCAGTTCCATCAGTGCGGCCGAAAAGGTATGTGCCGTACCGTCGTCGGGCAGTAGCGCGTCGACATCTCTGAGATCGTGGGCTCGCGCAGGTGCATCGGCCAGGCCGCGGCCCACCCGGTTGACCACCCGTCGCACATTGGTGTCGACCACCGGAACTGCCTGTTGATAGGCGAAACAGGCCACCGCACGGGCGGTGTACGCGCCGACGCCGGGCAATGTCAGCAGCGTCTCGACATCATCGGGTACCCGGTCGTCGTACAGTTCGGCGATCGCCTGGGCGCATTCGTGCAGCCGCTTGGCGCGGCGCGGATAGCCCAATTTGCCCCAGGCTCGCAGCACGTCGGCCGCACTTGCCGCCGCGGTCGCCGACGGTGTGGGCCAGCGGGCGATCCATTCCCGCCAGATCGGCTCGACCCGCGCCACCGGCGTCTGTTGCAGCATGAATTCACTGACCAGGATTTGCCACGCCGTCACCCCGGGCTTGCGCCACGGCAGGTCGCGCTGCGCCAACCGGTACCAATTCAGTAGTTCGTCGGCCGGGATGACGATCGGTACGGCTGTCACGGTGTACCCCGGTCGTCGGCAGTGCACAATGGGCGACATGCCGAATACCAGCCCGATAAACGCGTGGAAAGCACTCCGCGAGGGTAACGAGCGCTTTGTCGCGGGCGAGTCGCTGCACCCCAGCCAGAGCATCGAGCGTCGAGCCGAGTTGGCCGGTGGACAGAAACCGACCGCGGTGCTGTTCGGCTGTGGCGACAGCCGGGTGGCGGCCGAGATCATCTTCGACCAGGGACTCGGCGACATGTTCGTGGTGCGTACGGCGGGCCACGTGCTGGATTCCTCGGTGATCGGTTCGATCGAATACGCGATCGAGCTCCTCGAAGTGCCGCTCATCGTGGTGCTCGGGCACGACAGCTGCGGCGCGGTGAAGGCCACCATCAGCGCGCTCGACGAGGGCGAGGTGCCCGGCGGATTCATTCGCGACATCGTCGAGCGCGTCACGCCGTCGATCCTGATGGGTCGCCGCGAGGGCCTGACCGAGGTCGACGAGTTGGAGGTCCGACACGTCAACGAGACGGTTCGGTTGCTCAACGAACGGTCCACCGTGATCGCGCAGCGGGTACACACCGGCAAGGCGGCCATCGTCGGCGCCACCTATCGCTTGGCCGACGGCGCAGTGGTCAAGCGCGACCACGTCGGCGACATTGGCGAATAGTCGGCTCGCCGACGTGGCGAATAGTCGGCTCGTTCGGCTCGCCGACGTGGCGAATAGTTCGGCCCGCCGGTTCTCATGCGACACGCCGCAGCAGGTCAGACCGCATTGAGTCGCGTGCCCGTACCGTGACAATGTGCCAGATCTAGAACCGCATGGCCCGCTGCCGTCTCAGATCTATTGGCGACGTCGGATGCTGGCGATCGGTGTTGGCGTCGTAGTTGTGCTCCTGGTCGCGGTGATCGGTGTGTTCGCCTTCGGTGGCAGCGACAGTAAACCGGCGCAGTCGACCGGCAGCTCGGCGGCCAGTCCCACCCCGCTGCCCGGCGAGACCCCCGGTGTGAAGAGCCCGATCGCTCCGCCACCCGGGGAGGCTCCGCCCCCGACACCCACGCCGAGTGCAGCCGTCACCCCGCCGCCGGTGCTCAAAGCCGGTGATGATTGCCCGGATTCGACCCTGGCGGTCAAGGGCATCACCAACCAGCCCGACTACGTGATCGGCGATCAGCCGAAGTTCACCATGGTCGTCACCAACATCGGACTGGTCGAGTGCAAGCGCGATGTCGGCGCCGCGGTGCTGGCGGCCTACGTCTACGGGCTCGACAACGGTCGGTTGTGGTCCAACCTGGACTGCGCACCGTCCAACGAAACCCTGGTCAAGATCTTCAAGCCGGGCGAGCAGGTCACCACCGAGGTGACCTGGACCGGTATGGGCTCGGCGCCGAACTGCCCGCTGCCGCGCCCGGCGATAGGCCCGGGCACCTACAACCTGGTTGTGCAATTGGGCAATCTGAGATCGGCGCCGGTTCCGTTCATCCTCAACGAGGCCAAGCCGGGCGCTGCGCCGCCCCCGGCCGAGGCGCCGGGTGAAGCGCCGCCGCCCCCGCCCGCAGACGCTCCGCCGCCGCCGGGAAACTGAACTCAGGCGAGTCGGTCGGCGATCGTCGATTCGGCCAGTAGCGACAAACCTTCTCGGATGTGGCGCGCCCACATCGAGCCGATGCCTTCCACCGATTGCAGGTCGTCGGCGCTCGCGGCGAGCAATCCCTGCAGTGAGCCGAACGAACGCACCAGCAGGTCCACGTGGGCGAACTGTAGACGTGGGATGCCTGCCATTGCCCGGTATCCGCGTGAACTCATCGCGGAGTCCTGCGCCTCCAGCGTCGACGGATAGCCGAAAACCCTTGCCAGCGTGGTGAAGTCGAGCAGTTCGTTATCGCTGAGCGCATCGAGCTCGTCGAGCGTGGCGCTCACCTGAGCTGCGGTCGGCGGTTCGGGATTGGCGTGATAGTCGCGGACGATCAGCTCCCGTGCGGCCTCGTTGTCACCGACGAGCTCTTCGAGCTGCAACTTGAGCTGGCGGCCATCGGTGCCCAGCTCGACCACATCCGCGTCGATCTCCAAGCTGATCCGGCGCACCATCTCCAGGCGCTGCACCACGGTCATCACATCGCGCAGCGTGACGAAATCTTCGATCTCGGCCATCGAGAGCTGCTTGCTGACCTCGTCCAGACGTGACTTGTAGCGCTCCAGCGTGGCGACGGTTTGATTGGCCCGCGACAGGATGGTCGCAGAATCGGGCACGACGTGCCGTTCACCCGCCACATATACCGTCACGATGCTCATCGAGTGGCTCACCGAGACCACCGGGAAGCCGGTCTGGATGGCGGCGCGCTCGGCCGAGCGGTGCCGGGTGCCCGACTCATCGGTGGGGATGGACGGATCGGGCACCAACTGCACATTGGCGCGCAAGATCCTGGTCAGGTCGCTGGAGAGCACGACGGCGCCGTCCATCTTGGACAGCTCTCGCAGTTTGGTCGGTACGAACTGCACGTCCAACGGGAACCCGCCGTCGCAGATGGCCTCGACGCTGTCGTCGTAGCCCAGCACCACCAGGCCACCGGTACGGCCGCGCAGGATGCGTTCCAGGCCGTCGCGCAGCGGGGTTCCGGGGGCCAGCTTGCCCAGGGTTTCGCGCAGGGTCGGACGAGCGAGCTCCACCACGGCGTCGCGTGTGGCTCTGGCTTTTACTGCCATCGGGTCTCCTCCCCGGATCCCAGCGGCCCGATCATGCGGCCGCTGTGGTCTACCGATTCTCAGTCTTGCCGATTCACAGTGTCTTGCTTCTCGGCGATCTTGCGGAGCACCCGCAACGCCGCGCCGATGTTATCGGCCGGCATGACCCGCAGTCCCGGCGGAGCGGAGTCGACGCCGGCCGGCACCACGGCCACGGTGAACCCCAATCTCGCGGCCTCGGCGAGACGTCGGTCCATGCCGGTGACCCGGCGCAGGTCACCGGCCAGACCGACCTCGCCGATGGCGATCGCGGTGGTCGGCAGCGGCAGATCGGTGTAGGCCGACGCGATGGCCAGGGCCACCGCAAGATCCGACGACGGGTCGGTCAGGCGCATGCCGCCGACGGTCGACAGGTAGATGTCGTTGGTGCCCACCGGCAGGTGCGCACGCTTTTCCAGCACCGCGGTGATCATCGCGGCCCGGGACGAGTCGATACCGCTGACCGCGCGCCGCGGCGACCCGGCCGACGGCGAGCCGATCAGCGCCTGCACCTCGCCGATCAGTGGCCGCTTGCCGTCCAGGCTGACCGTCACCGCGGTGCCGGACACTGGCGCCGGCCGCTGATCCAGGAACAACCCAGAAGGATCGGCGACCCCTTCGATTCCGTTGTCGTGCAACATGAAACAGCCGACCTCGTCGGCCGCGCCGAACCGGTTCTTGACCCCGCGGACCATGCGTAGTGCGGAGCTCCGGTCGCCCTCGAAATGCAACACCACATCCACCAGATGCTCCAGCGATCGGGGGCCCGCGATGGCGCCGTCCTTGGTGACGTGACCGACCAGCAGCATGGCCACGCCGGTGGTCTTAGCGGTCATGGTCAATGCGGTGGTGATCGCGCGGACCTGGGTGACACCACCGGTGACACCGTCGGCCTCGGCGGTGGACATGGTCTGCACCGAGTCGACCACCACCAGCGACGGCTGTACGGCTTCGATATGGCCCAGTGCGGTCTGCAGGTCCGATTCGGCGGCCAGGTAGACCTCGTCGTGGGTGCAGCCGGTGCGCTCGGCCCGCAGCCGGATCTGCCCGGCCGACTCCTCGCCCGACAGATACAGCGCCCGCCGGCCGGTCCCGGCCCAGCGGTGCGCCACCTCGAGCAGCAGCGTGGACTTGCCGACGCCCGGGTCACCGGCGAGCAGGGTCACCGAACCTGGAACCAGCCCGCCGCCGAGGACCCGGTCGAGCTCGGAGATGCCGGTGTGGAAGTGCCTGGTGGTACCCGGATCGATCGAACTGATCGGCACCGCGGGCGAGGCCGGGGCGACCGCGCGCCGGGTGGGGGAGGCCAGCGAGGACAGCACCGCGACCTCGTTGACGGTGCCCCAGGTGCCGCAATCAGGGCAGCGACCTACCCATTTGGCCGTGCTGTATTGGCATTCCGAACAACGGAATTCCGAACGTGCTTTCGAACCGGCTCTGGCCATGCCGCGACGTTAGCCGGTGGCACCGACATCCGGTCAACGGCGGTCGGAGCGACCGCCCGCGGCTACGTGCGCCGCGGGTCGGTGCCGGCGGAGATGGGCACCTCGACCTTGGCGTCGCCGGCGTTCTGGAACTTGAAGGTGAACGTGTAGGTCAGGCCGTTGCTGATCGGCTTGGTCAGCGCGATCGCTGCCATCGCGGTGCTGGCGTCATCGGAGGCCGGCAGCGTCTGGTTCTTGCCCTCGGGCGATCCGACGATCAGCAAGCCGCCGGCGGGTACCGTGCCGGCGCCCTTGAACAGCACGTCGCCGCTGTCGGATTCGATCGAGACCAGCTTGTCGGCGGTGTCGGTGGACTTGTTGACGGCCACGAACACCAGCTCGGCCATATCGCCCGGCTTGACGAAGTCGCGGGTTTGCTTGGCCCGCAGGTAGACGTTGCGCAGATCGATGCCGGCCTTGGCATCGCCGATGCTGGCCGCGGTGCCGTTGACGGCGGGCAGCTGGTTGGCGGTCTGCGAGACCTGGCCCGAGCCGCAGCCGGTCAGGACGACCGAGGCGGCCAGCCCGCAGGCGGCCAACCCGGACGCGACGGCAGAAGTGCGCGATTTGGTGCGGTTCACTCAAGGCCTCCTGCTCGCCGTCCGCGATGGTGCGTGACGGTCGTCGGTGTGCTGTCCGGACGGGTCCGGCGTTTCGACTATGCAGAGTAGTAGGTGGTCGTTGGCGGCGGTAGCCGAGGCCCGATATAGCTGCCGATCCAGGTGGTTTTCCGGCGTCGGTCAAAGGGGCGCTGGCCAGGCATTGTGGCGTCCGCCACTGCACGTATTCGGCGCTGTGTCAACCCCTGGTATTCATGTGCGATGCCCCTGACCTGCATAGTTGGTCCGCGCGTGTCGGGACCCCGTGGTAACATCACTATGTGAAAGGGGCCCGAATCTGATGATTTTCAAGGTCGGAGACACCGTCGTTTACCCACACCACGGTGCTGCATTGATCGAGGCGATTGAAACCCGCACCATCAAAGGTGAGCAGAAAGAATATCTCGTTCTGAAGGTTGCTCAGGGTGATCTGACCGTTCGAGTGCCCGCAGATAACGCTGAATACGTCGGTGTGCGCGATGTCGTCGGTCAAGAAGGCCTGGACAAGGTCTTCCAGGTGCTGCGCGCCCCCCACACCGAAGAGCCGACCAACTGGTCGCGTCGGTACAAGGCAAACCTGGAGAAGCTGGCGTCCGGTGACGTGAACAAGGTCGCCGAGGTTGTGCGTGACCTGTGGCGTCGCGATCAGGAGCGCGGACTGTCCGCGGGCGAGAAGCGCATGCTGGCCAAGGCCCGGCAGATCCTCGTCGGTGAACTGGCGCTGGCCGAGAACACCGATGACGCGAAGGCCGCGATCATCCTCGACGAGGTCCTTGCTGCGGCTTCCTGAACGCCGCAATGAATTTCCGGGTCGGTTTGGGGACCGATGTCCACCCCATCGAGGCCGGCAGGCCGTGTTGGCTGCTGTGCCTGTCTTTTGACGATGCCGACGGCTGCGCCGGTCATTCCGACGGTGACGTCGCGGCGCACGCCCTGTGCGATGCGCTGCTCAGCGCCACCGGACTCGGTGACCTGGGCAGCGTCTTCGGCACCGACCGTCCCGAGTGGCGCGATGTCACCGGCACCGCGATGCTCAAGCACGTCCACCAGCTGGTGACCGCCGCCGGCTATCGGGTGGGCAATGCGGCCGTCCAGGTGATCGGCAATCGTCCGAAGATCGCACCACGCCGGGAAGAGGCCCAGCGGGTGCTCTCGGCGCTGCTGGATGCCCCGGTGTCGGTCTCGGCGACCACCACCGACGGACTCGGGCTGACCGGTCGGGGCGAAGGCCTGGCGGCCGTCGCGACCGCCCTGGTGGTAATCGAGAGCTGAATCGGCCGGTAAGCTGGCACGTCGTGACCGAACACCGCCCGGAGAGCCTGCGGCTCTACGACACCATGACCGGTGCCGTGCGGGATTTCACCCCGGTACGGCCCGGCCACGCATCGATCTACCTGTGCGGCGCCACCGTGCAGGGCCTTCCGCACATCGGCCACGTCCGCAGTGGCGTCGCCTTCGACGTATTGCGCCGCTGGCTGACCGCCAAGGGCTACGACGTGGCGTTCATCCGCAATGTCACCGATATCGACGACAAGATCCTCAACAAGGCCGCCGACGCCGGTCGGCCCTGGTGGGAATGGGCCGCCACTTTTGAGCGGGCCTTCACCGCCGCCTACGACGCGCTGGGGGTGCTGCCGCCGTCCGCCGAACCGCGGGCGACCGGGCACATCACCCAGATGGTCGAGGTCATCGAGAAGCTGATCGAGCGCGGGCATGCGTATGCCGCGGGGGGCGATGTCTACTTCGACGTGCTCAGCCTGCCTGACTACGGCAAGCTCTCCGGACATCGCATCGACGATGTGCATCAGGGCGAGGGTGCGGCTACCGGCAAGCGCGATCCCCGAGACTTCACGCTATGGAAGGGCGCCAAGCCCGGCGAGCCGTCCTGGCCGACACCGTGGGGCCGCGGCCGTCCCGGTTGGCACACCGAATGTGTGGCCATGTGCCAGGAATACCTGGGGGCCGAGTTCGATATCCATGCCGGCGGTATGGACCTGATCTTCCCGCATCACGAGAACGAGACCGCACAGGCCAACGCCTGCGGTGACGGGTTCGCGCGCTTCTGGCTGCACAACGGCTGGGTCACCATGGGTGGCGAGAAGATGAGCAAGTCGCTGGGTAATGTGCTGGCGATTCCCGCTGTGCTGCAACGGGTTCGGGCCGCCGAGCTGCGCTACTACCTGGGCAGCGCGCATTACCGCTCGATGCTGGAGTTCTCCGAGACCTCGCTGCAGGACGCTGCCAAGGCGTACACCGGCATCGAGGAATTCCTGCACCGGGTGCGCAATCGCGTCGGTGCCGTCGAGGTGGGCACCTGGACCGAAAAGTTCGCGGCCGCACTAGATGACGACCTGGGTGTGCCGATGGCGTTGGCCGAGGTGCACGCCGCGCGTGCCGAGGGCAACCGGGCGCTGGACACCGGCGATCATGTCGGAGCGATGGCCGCGGCCACCTCGATCCGGGCCATGATGTCGATCCTGGGCTGCGATCCGCTCGATGAGCGCTGGGAATCGCGCGATGAGACCTCCGCGGCGTTGTCCGCGGTGGACGCGCTGGTGAAGTGGGCATTGCGCAGTCGTACCGAGGCCCGCGAGAACCGGGACTGGGCCGCGGCCGACGCGATCCGCGATCAACTCAAGGCGGCCGGCATCGAGGTCACCGACACCGCTGATGGTCCGCAATGGGCCCTGGCCGACGGGGAGCGTTAACAGCTATGGCCGGAAACTCTCAGCGCCGCGGCGCAATTCGCAAAGAGGGCACCAAGAAAGGGCCGCAGGTCGGCTCGGGCGGTCAGCGTCGACGTGGCCTGGAAGGGCGGGGCGCCACGCCGCCCGCGAGCCAGCGGCCCAACCACAAGGCGTACAAGCAGGCCGCCAAGGCCGCCCGCTCGGCGCAGGGGCGCCAGCAGCGCAAGACCGATGATGTCGAGGTCGTGGTCGGCCGCAACCCGGTGGTGGAATGCCTGCGGGCCGGGGTACCGGCGACCGCGCTGTACGTGGTGCTGGGCACCGAAGCCGATGAGCGCCTGACCGAATCCGTAACGCGCGCAGCCGATGCCGGCATCGCGATCATGGAGGTGCAGCGCCACGACCTGGACCGCATCACCAGCAACGGTATGCATCAGGGCATCGCGCTGCAGGTGCCGCCGTACCAGTACGTGCACCCGGACGACCTGCTGAAGTCGGCGACCTCCGACTCGATGCCGGCACTGCTGGTCGCGCTGGACAACATCTCCGATCCGCGCAACCTAGGTGCGATCGTGCGCTCGGTCGCCGCGTTCGGCGGGCACGGCGTGGTCATTCCACAGCGTCGTTCGGCATCGGTCAGCGCGGTGGCCTGGCGGACCAGTGCCGGGGCGGCGGCCCGGCTGCCGGTGTCCCGGGCGACCAATCTCAATCGGACACTGAAGAGTTGGGCCGATGCGGGCCTGATGGTCGTCGGCCTGGATGCCGGCGGTGACACCACCCTGGACGAACTGGACGCCAGCGGGCCGATGGTCGTAGTCGTCGGCTCCGAGGGCAAGGGATTGTCCCGGTTGGTGCGGGAGAACTGCGATCACATCGTGTCGATCCCGATGGCCGGACCCACCGAGTCGCTGAACGCATCGGTCGCCGCGGGCGTGGTGCTGGCGGAGATCGCCCGCCAGCGTCGCTGATCTGCGTTAGCAGGCCACCCACAGGGCAGTGACCGCCAGCACCAGGGTCACTGGTGTGGTGACCAGCCCGATGACACTGAACTCGCGAGCCGGTGCGTCCAACGTGCCGCGGACGGTCTTGCGCCACAACAGATTCGATAGTGAACCCGGATAGCTCAGGTTCGGCCCGACGTTCACCCCGATCAGCACCGCCAGCACCGCGGCCGGGCCGACCGGAGCCACCAACGGAAGCAGGATCAGGACCGCGGGCAGATTGTTGACGACGTTGGATAGCACCGCGGCCACCGTGGCGAACATGAGCAGCGCACCCAAGGACACGTCGAGGGGTAACACGTGCGAGAGCCACCGGCCCACACCGAGTTGCAGGACCGCGCTCACCACCACTCCCAGGGCCAGGACGAAAATCAGGAACGGCAGATTGGTCGCGCGCACAAGACCGATCAGCGATTCGTGGCCCCGGGCCAGCGCGCGGACGGCCAACACTGCGGCCCCGGCGCAGGCCGCCCACGCGGGCGCCAGCCCGCACCAGGAGGTGACGGCGAACCCGATCAGGGTCAGCACCAGAACCGTGAGTACGAACACGGGGATCTCCGGCGGTGGAGGTGGTGCCGATAGCGTTGGGGCGAGGCGTAATTCGCGCCGGAAGACCCAACGCAGCAGCGCATATTCGGCCGCCACGGCAACCAGCCACGGCAGTGCCATGGCGGCGGTGAATCCGGTGAACGTCAGGCCGGCCGCCGAAAAGGCCAGCAGATTGGTCAGATTAGACACCGGCAACAACAGCGACGCGGTATTGGCCAGATGCGCCGCGGCGTAGCCGGGTGGACGTGCCGGTACCCCAAGGGTTTTCGCGGTGGCCAGCACGACGGGAGTCAGCAGGACCACCGTCGCGTCCAGGCTCAGTACCGCGGTGGTCAGGGTGGCGACCAGGAAAACCATGGTCAGCAATCGGCGTCCGTCTGCGCCGCCCGCGCCCCGGGCCAGGTAGACGCCGACCGCGTGGAACAGTCCCTCGTCGTCGCTCAGTTTCGCCAATATCAGTACCGCGGCCAAGAACCCGACCACCGGTAGCAGTCGGGTGATCTCCTGGAGGGCGAGGTTCACAGCCAGGGGTCGGCGCGGCGCCAGAGCGTCGGAAGATGAAGTGGCACCCCATCTTCGGTGGCCAGTCGGCTCAGGATCCGTATCGAGACATCGAGATCGTCGCCGGCGTAGGGCAGCGCGCGCAGGGGTTGGTCGAGCGGACGGAAGAAATCGTCCCAGTGCGTCAGGACCACTCGGCGGGCGCCGACGGTGCGTACGGTCTCCGACCAGTAGTCCACCAGGTACTGCTCGGACTGCAGGCCCAATTGGCCCACACCCAGGTATACGACGTCCGCGTGTTGTCCGGACAGCGCGCCCCGGACGAAGCCGGCGCTACCGACGGCCAGCAGTGTCCGGCCGCTGGGGCGGTGGGCGATCAGTGTGGACCAGGCCTCACCGCACTTGTAGGCCGCGGCCCGAGTCGGCGGCACCACGGGTTCATCGATGGTGCCGGGGAACCGATCGGGTGGGCAGTGATGCCCGGTGAACAGCGTCACCGCGAAGGCGCCCAAGGCGATCGGCTCTCCGGGGGTGACCACCACCAGACGGTTGTCGGGCAGTCCACCGCCGCGACCGACCTGGGCGGTGGACTCGCCGCCGACCAATACCGCCCCGGTCTGGTCGGCCACCACGGCCGAATCCATCGCATGATCGAAATGGGTGTGCACCGGCAGCACCGCATCCAACCGGTCGACGCCCAGCTTGCTCAGGCCGGCGTCGATCCGCTCCTGTGATGGTGAAAGCTTGCCCAGGCCAACCGATACCAACGAGGGACGGGAGAAAAACCCGTCGGTCAGCAGGGCGCTGTCACCGTCGTCGACAAGCATCGTGGTGACTCCGGCCCAGGTGACCCGCACAGGGGAATCGTCGGTGGCGACGGGCTGGTCGAACCGATCGGCGTAGCGGGCAAGGTCGGGCCTGCCGAATTCCAGCCTCATACGAAAGCCTTCACGTCGATGCCATCGGAGCGCAGTCGATCCAGAACCGCCGCCGCGATCTGTACCGCGCCGGGTGAATCACCGTGCACACAAATCGATTCCACTGATATTGGGATTGTCGATCCGTCGACCGCGGTGACCGTACCCGTGCCCACCATGCTCGCCACCCGATCGGTTATCGCCACCGCGTGGTGCAGCACCGCGCCGGGTTCGTCGCGAGATACCAGCTGCCCGTCGGTCCGATAGGCGCGGTCGGCGAAAGCCTCGGGCACCGTGCGCAATCCGAGATCGTCGGCGGCGGCGAAGAATGCCGAACCGGCTAGCCCCAGCACCGGCAGCCCCGGGTCGACCGCATGCACGGCGGCGGCCACCGCGCGGGCCTGGACGGTATCGGTGACGATGGTGTTGTACAGCGCGCCATGGGGTTTGACGTAACTGACCGTCGCATCGGCCGCGTGCGCCAGGGCGGCCAACGCGCCGATCTGGTAGATCACGTCCGCGGTCAGGTCTTCCGGGCCGATATCTATCCGGCGGCGGCCGAAGCCGACCAGATCCCGATAGCCCACCTGTGCACCGATCCGAACTCCGCGCTGCGCCGCGGCCCGGCACACCCGTAGTAGACCGGCCGGATCGCCCGCGTGGAATCCGCAGGCGACGTTGGCACTGGTGACCAGATCGAGCATCGCGTCGTCGTCACCCAGACGCCAGATGCCGAAACCCTCACCCAGGTCGGCATTGAGATCCACGGTATGGGATTCCCCGGTCGACATGTCAGCCAGCCTAGGCTTTGCCCATGGCCACTCGTGACGACATCCTGATCACCGCGCTGGACCTGGCCCGACTGATCGCCGCCGGCCCGGTGACCCTGCTGGACGTGCGCTGGCAACTGGCCCGTCCGGACGGCCGCGAGGATTACCTGGCCGGCCATATCCCCGACGCGGTGTACGTCTCGCTGGAGGACGAACTGTCCGACCACAGTGTCCAGGGGCGGGGCCGGCACCCGCTGCCGTCGGGGGCCGCGCTGCAGGCCGCCGCCCGCCGCTGGGGAGTGCGCGCGGGTGTGCCGATCGTGGTGTACGACGACTGGAACGTGGCCGGCTCGGCGCGGGCCTGGTGGATACTGCGTGCCGCGGGCATCGAAGACGTGCGGATTCTCGACGGTGGACTGGCGGCGTGGACGTCGACCGGCGGCCCGCTGGACACCGGTGAGGAACCCGCTGAGACCGGCGATATCACAGTGCGACACCAGGATCTGTACGCCGGCGCGATGCCGACGCTGACCGCCGATGAGGCCGCGGCGTTGGGGCCTCGATTGGCCGATGCCAGGGCGCCGGAACGCTTCCGCGGCGAGGTCGAGCCCGTCGACCCGGTGGCCGGCCACATCCCCGGCGCGATCAACCTGCCGAGTACCGGCCTGCTCGCCGACGACGGCACCGTGCGACGCGATATCGACGTCCCCGGCGTGGATGGCGTCTACTGCGGCTCCGGCGTCACCGCGGCGGTGGTGGCGGCAGCGTTGGCCGCGACCGGACGCGATATCGCGCTGTTCCCCGGGTCGTGGTCGCAGTGGAGCGGAGAGGGTAGACCGTGCCAGGGCGAGCGAAGCGACGGGTAGAGGCCGAGCTACCGGCGGGTAAGTCCCCGCATATGGCCCACGCCCCAGCACAGCAGGTAGATA
>Ga0153956_1001922_pt1 | contig 16733 bp, 15 predicted proteins | sample TSFL040MetaG_FD_104704 | JGI IMG/M metagenome (GOLD analysis project Ga0153956, IMG submission 104704) | Attine ant fungus gardens microbial communities from Florida, USA - TSFL040 MetaG | ecosystem: Host-associated > Fungi > Mycelium > Unclassified | place: USA: Florida, Wekiwa Springs...
CGAAGAGCGCGCAAAGCTGCTCGAAACGCTGAAGGAAGGCGCGATCGTCGAAGGCGTGGTCAAGAACATCACCGACTACGGCGCGTTCGTGGACCTCGGCGGTATCGACGGCCTGCTGCACATTACCGACATCGCATGGCGTCGCGTGCGTCACCCGAGCGAAGTTCTGTCGGTTGGCCAGGAAGTCACCGCGAAGATCCTCAAGTTCGACCAGGAAAAGAACCGCGTTTCGCTCGGTATCAAGCAACTGGGCGACGATCCGTGGGAAGGCATCTCGCGCCGCTACCCGTCGGGCACGCGCCTGTTCGGTAAGGTCACCAACATCACCGACTACGGCGCATTCGTCGAAGTGGAATCGGGCATTGAAGGCCTCGTCCACGTATCGGAAATGGACTGGACCAACAAGAACGTTGCTCCGTCGAAGGTTGTTCAGCTCGGCGACGAAGTCGAAGTCATGGTTCTCGAAATCGACGAAGACCGTCGTCGTATCAGCCTCGGCATGAAGCAGTGCAAGCCGAATCCGTGGGACGACTTCAGCCGCAACTTCAAGAAGGGCGACAAGATCAGTGGCGCCATCAAGTCGATCACCGACTTCGGCGTGTTCATCGGTCTGCCCGGCGGTATCGACGGTCTGGTTCACCTGTCGGACCTGTCGTGGAGCGAAACCGGCGAAGAAGCCGTTCGCAAGTACAAGAAGGGCGACGAAGTGGAAGCGATCGTTCTCGGCATCGACGTCGAGAAAGAGCGTATTTCGCTCGGTATCAAGCAGCTCGAAGGCGACCCGTTCAGCAACTACGTTGCAATGAACGACAAGGGTTCGATCGTCGACGGTACCGTCAAGTCGGTGGACGCGAAGGGTGCCGTTGTCCAGCTGTCGGGTGAAGTCGAAGGCTACCTGCGTGCGTCGGAAATCGCTCAAGACCGCGTGGAAGACGCTCGCAACGTGCTGAAGGAAGGCGACAAGGTCAACGCGATGATCATCAACATCGATCGCAAGTCGCGCGGCATCAACCTGTCGATCAAGGCGAAGGATTCGGCTGAGCAGCAGGAAGCCATCCGTGGTCTCGCTGCTTCGGATTCGAGCGCTGCTGCTACCGGCACGACGAACCTCGGCGCGCTGCTGAAGGCCAAGCTCGACGGCCAGAACCAGTAAGCCTGAGAGGTCTGCTGCAGTATGACCAAATCGGAATTGGTCGCCCAGCTGGCTACGCGATTTCCGCAGCTTGTTCTCAAAGATGCGGATTTCGCGGTGAAGACGATGCTTGATGCGATGTCGGAGGCGCTTGCCAAAGGTCATCGCATTGAAATTCGCGGCTTCGGCAGCTTCGGCCTCAACCGCCGTCCATCCCGTGTCGGACGCAATCCGAAGTCGGGCGAAAAGGTGTTGGTACCTGAGAAGTACGTGCCGCACTTCAAGCCGGGCAAGGAGTTGCGTGAGCGGGTGGACCGCCGTGCGGGCGAGCCGTTGAAGGCCGAGGAGCCGGATGACGACCTGTAAATGTCCCGCTATGCATCTGTCAGCGTGGCAAAGCTAGCGTCAGCGGCCAAAGCCAATCGGCAAAAGACCAGAAAAAGCGCCTTCGGGCGCTTTTTTTTCGTCCGAGCTTCGCCGGTCGCGTGCCGGGGGCGCGATACGCGGAGTCCTCCGTCGTGCGCGCTAACCGGCCTGGCGGCCGTCCATGTCCGGGGCCGCCCCCTTGCTTTCGATCACATGGTCACCGGGAGCCCTCGATCCGCCATGCGCTGCCCAGCCGCGAGGGCTTCAATTACAATACGGGTCACTTCGGCGCGGGCAACACCGTGGCGCGACGCGTCATCAGGCCGGCGTCCCCGCAACTGCCGTCAAGAGATCTATTCATGAAATTTATCGTCTGGCTGATCCGCGTTCTGGTGTTCGTGCTGCTGCTGGTGCTGGCGCTCTCCAACACGCAACCCGCTACGCTGAATTTCCTGGCCGGCTACGCCTGGTCTGCGCCTTTGATTCTGATCGGCCTCGCGTTCTTCGTGATCGGTTTGCTGGCCGGGCTAGTGTCGGCGATGCCGGCTGTCGTCCGTTTGCGCATGGAGAATGGCCGCCTCAGGCGAGAGTTGCGGGTGGCGCGCGAGACGCCGGCCGTCGTCGAACAGCCGCCGCTGCCGCCGCTGATCTGAGCTATCCGCGCCGCGCGCCTGAGCGCGGCTTTTCGTTTCCGCTGTCCCGCATATTTGCATTAATCGCATGGATCTAGACTTCTGGTGGCTGCTCGTCATACCTGTCGCGTTTGCGTTCGGCTGGATGGCCGCGCGTTATGACCTCAAGACGCTGCTCTCCGAGAGCGCCAACCTGCCACGTTCCTATTTCCGCGGTCTGAATTTTCTGCTCAATGAGCAACCGGATCAGGCAATCGACGCGTTTATCGAAGTGGTCAAACTGGACCCCGAAACGGTCGAACTGCATTTCGCACTCGGTAATCTGTTCCGGCGCCGCGGTGAAACCGACCGGGCGATTCGCGTGCATCAGAATCTGCTGAGCCGCGCGGATTTACCGGTCAACGAGCGCGATCATGCGCTGTACGAACTCGGCCAGGACTTCCTGAAAGCGGGGCTGCTCGATCGCGCGGAGGAAACGTTCAAGTCGCTTCAGGCGGGCGACTATGCGTTGGGCGCACAACGCGCGCTGCTGACGATCTACGAAATCGAGAAGGACTGGGTCAAGTCGATCGACACCGCGCGTCATCTCGAAACGATGGGCGCCCCGTCGCTCGACAAGGAAATCGCGCAGTTCCATTGCGAACTCGCGCAGGAAGCGCTGCAGCAGAAAAATCCGGGCGACGCCCGCCGTCAGCTCGGACTTGCGCTGAAGGCGAACCCGACCAATGTGCGTGCGACGATTCTGTTCGGCGACGTCGACGCCGCCGGCGGCGACCCCGAAGCGGCGATCACGCAATGGCGCCGCGTCGAGGAGCAAAACCCGGCGTATCTGCCGCTCGTCGCCGAGAAGATCATGAAGGCGTACGAGGCGCTCGGCCGTGCGCAAGAAGGGGCGGACCTGCTCACCAGTTGGGTCGACCGCCATCCGAGCAACGATCTGCTCGACGTCGCGTATCAGCACGTCGCGTCGCTGCGCGGTGCCGACGCCGCCCATGCGCTCGCGCGGGCGCAGATGCAGAAGTCGCCGAATCTGGCCGGCATGACGCGTCTGCTCGAGGCGCAGCAAGCTGTTGCTGAAGAACCGCGGCGCAGCGAGCTCGAACTGATGCGCGCGCTGATCCGCCAGCGCACCAAAAATCTGCCGCGGTATACATGCCAGAATTGCGGCTTCAGGGCGCGGCTTTTCTACTGGCAGTGCCCGGGTTGCAGCGGCTGGGAAACCTATGCGCCGCGTCGTGTCGAAGCGATCGCGGCACCGGGCTGACGCTCGACGGCCGGCGCCGTGGCGGCGAGGAAGACGGCTCCGCAATATCGTGCATGCGGGCCGGGCCCGCGCGGGCGACTCGGAAAGCGAATCCGTCGCCGACCATGCAGGCGACGGCGATCACTACAACCTTCCACCGGAAAGCGTATGAAAATCACCATTATCGGCACGGGTTATGTGGGCCTTGTCACTGGCGCATGTCTCGCCGAAATCGGCAACGACGTGTTCTGTCTGGACGTGGATCCGCGCAAGATCGACATTCTCAATAACGGCGGCGTACCGATTCACGAGCCGGGTTTGAAGGAAATCATCGCCCGCACGCGAGCGGCAGGCCGCATCACGTTTTCGACCGATGTCGCGGCCAGCGTCGCGCACGGCGACGTGCAGTTCATCGCCGTCGGCACACCGCCTGACGAAGACGGCTCGGCCGATCTGCAATACGTGCTCGAGGCGGCGCGCAACATCGGCCGCACGATGAGCGGCTTCAAGGTGGTCGTCGATAAATCGACGGTGCCGGTGGGCACCGCGCTGCGCGTGCGCACGGTCATCGACGAAGAGCTTGCAAAACGCGGACTCGCCGGTAGCGCGCAGCACCGTTTCTCGGTCGTGTCCAACCCCGAGTTCCTGAAGGAAGGCGCGGCCGTCGACGACTTCATGCGCCCCGATCGCATCGTGATCGGTATCGACGAAGACGAGTCGGGCCAGCGCGCGCGCGAACTGATGAAACGCCTGTACGTGCCGTTCAATCGTAATCACGAACGCACGCTGTACATGGACGTGCGCTCGGCCGAATTCACGAAATACGCGGCCAATGCGATGCTCGCGACACGCATCTCGTTCATGAACGAGATGTCGAATCTCGCGGACAAGGTGGGCGCCGATATCGAAGCGGTGCGCCGCGGCATCGGTTCCGATCCGCGCATCGGCTATCACTTTCTGTATGCGGGCTGCGGCTACGGCGGCTCGTGCTTCCCGAAAGATGTGCAGGCACTGATCCGCACCGCGAGCGAGAGCGGTCACAATCTGCGCATTCTCGAAGCGGTCGAAGAGGTCAACCACGAGCAGAAGGACGTGCTCGTGCGCAAGATCGCCGCGAAGCTCGGTGACGATCTGAGCGGCCGTACATTCGCGGTGTGGGGCCTCGCGTTCAAGCCGAATACCGACGATATGCGCGAGGCACCGAGCCGCCGCGTGATCGGCGAGCTGCTCGCGCGCGGCGCGGCGGTGCGCGCGTACGATCCGGTCGCGCTCGACGAAGCGCGCCGCGTATTCTCGCTCGATCTGCACACGGCGCCGGAGCAGCTCGCGCGCCTCACGTTCGAAAGCACACAGAACGAAACGCTGAGCGGTGCCGACGCGCTCGTGATCGTGACCGAATGGAAAGAATTCAAGAGTCCGGATTTCGCGCACCTGAAATCGGAGCTGAAGACGCCGCTGATTTTCGACGGCCGCAATCTGTACGAACCGGACGCGATGACTGAACTCGGCATCGACTATCACGCCATTGGACGCCCCTATGCCCAACCCTCCGAACTTCCGGCCGATGCCTGAGACCATGCCCGCCGGCTCCGTATCGGGCTCAGCGCCGGCGCTGACGACGGTGCCGCGCGCGCAGCTCAACGCGGCGCGCGTGCTGGTGGTCGGCGACGTGATGCTCGACCGCTACTGGTTCGGCGACGTGAACCGTATTTCGCCGGAAGCGCCGGTGCCGGTCGTCCATGTGCAGCGTCAGGAAGATCGCCTCGGCGGTGCGGCGAACGTCGCGCGCAACGCGGTCGCGCTCGGCGCGCAGGCAGGCCTGCTGTGCGTGGTCGGCCATGACGAGCCCGGCGAGCGGATCGTGCAACTGCTGGGCGAAAGTGGCGTGATGCCGCATCTGGAGCGCGATCCGGCACTGCTCACGACGATCAAGCTGCGCGTGCTGTCGCGCCAGCAGCAATTGCTGCGCGTCGATTTCGAAAACTCGCCGGCGCACGAAGTGCTGCTCGCGGGTCTCGCGCGTTTCGACGAACTGCTGCCGTCGCACGACGTGATCCTGATGTCCGATTATGCGAAGGGCGGCCTCACTCATGTCACGCAGATGATCGCGAGGGCGCATGCGGCTGGCAAGCCGGTGCTCGTCGATCCGAAGGGCGACGAGTGGGAGCGCTACCGCGGTGCGACGCTGATCACGCCGAACCGCGCGGAGTTGCGCGAGGTCGTCGGCCAGTGGAAGTCGGAGGAGGATCTGATCGCACGGGTTGCGAAACTGCGTGCCGAACTTGAATTCAAGGCGCTGCTGCTCACGCGCTCCGAAGAGGGCATGACGCTGTTCTCCGACGACGGCATCCTGCACGCCTCGGCGGTTGCACGCGAAGTGTATGATGTGTCGGGCGCGGGCGACACCGTGATCGCGACGCTCGCCGCGATGCTCGGCGCGGGTCTTTCACTCGTCGATGCGGTCGGGCTCGCGAATCGCGCGGCCGGCATCGTGGTCGGCAAGCTCGGCACCGCCACCGTCGATTACGACGAACTCTTTTCCTGATACGGCCCGCCGGGCCCCGCCGTCCAGACGGACCAGCGGGCCTGCGCGAGGCGCCGACCGAACCTGTCGATCGGAGTGAGCTTTTTCACACGCTGACTTCGATCTCATGCAACGCTCACTATCGCAGGATCATCATGACCGTCATCGTCACCGGCGCGGCCGGTTTTATCGGCAGCAACCTCGTGAAGGGACTCAACGAGCGCGGCGAACAGCGCATCATTGCCGTCGACAACCTCACGCGCGCGGACAAATTCAAAAACCTGGTCGACTGCGAAATCGACGACTATCTCGACAAGACCGAATTCATCGAGCGCTTTCGGCGCGGCGACTTCGGCAAGGTGCGCGCGATCTTCCACGAAGGCGCCTGCTCGGACACGATGGAAACCGACGGCCGCTACATGATGGACAACAACTACCGCTATAGCCGCGACGTGCTCGATGTCTGCCTCGCGCAGAACATTCAGTTCCTGTACGCGTCTTCCGCGGCGACTTATGGCGGCTCGAGCCGCTTCGTCGAGGAGCGCGAGGTCGAGGCGCCGCTCAACGTGTACGGCTATTCGAAGTTCCTGTTCGATCAGGTGATCCGCCGCGTGCTGCCCACCGCGAAAAGCCAGATCGCGGGCTTTCGTTATTTCAACGTGTACGGTCCGCGCGAAACGCATAAGGCGCGCATGGCGTCGGTTGCGTTTCACAACTTCAACCAGTTTCGCGCCGAGGGCAAGGTCAAGCTGTTCGGCGAGTACAACGGCTATGCGGCCGGTGAGCAGACGCGCGATTTCGTCTCGGTCGAAGACGTCGTGAAGGTCAACCTGTTCTTCTTCGACAATCCGGACAAGTCGGGCATCTTCAATCTGGGCAGCGGCCGCGCGCAACCGTTCAACGATATCGCGAGCACGGTCGTCAACACGCTGCGCGGGCTGAACAACGAGCCGGCGTTGTCGCTCGCCGAGCTCGTGCAGCGCGGGCTGATCGAATACATTCCGTTTCCCGATGCGTTGCGCGGCAAATACCAGTGCTTTACGCAGGCCGATCAGTCGAAGCTGCGCGCGGCCGGCTACGAGGCGCCGTTCCTGAGCGTGCAGCAAGGTGTAGATCGCTACGTACATTGGCTATTCGGCCAGGTGTAAATATTTCGCAAGCCTCTTTAAACTGGAATCTCCTGGCCGGTGATGGTCGCCGGCCAGTGGCAACAGGGAGATTCCAATATGTTTCGAAAAGTACTGGTTACCGCGGCTATGCTGGCCGCTTTCGGCCACGCGTATGCGGCGGTCGACGTCAATACGGCTAACGAGGATGCACTGCGCGGCATCCGGGGCATCGGTCCCGCGAAAGCGAAGGCCATTCTCGACGAGCGCACCGCGCACGGTCCGTACAAGGACGCGGCCGATCTCGGCAAACGCGTCAAAGGCATGGGCGGGCATACCGTCGAGCGCCTGCAGGCGGAGGGTCTCGCTGTCGGTCCGGCTGGCGCGGCTGCTGGCACGCAGGTTGCGGCGGCTCAGCCGACCAGCGACGCGGCCGTTCCGGCCGCCGCGCAGAAAAGCGGCGCCACGGTGGCGGTGAAGAAATAAGTCGACGCGGGCCGTGCGTGCGTAATGGCTCCGCGCTCCCCCGAGTGGGGCTTGCAGGTGCGCACGGTCCGCCCACTTTCCCTTTCATTTGCTGTTTCTTTTTCTCCTTCGTGGTCGGAGTGTGCCTACACTCCTTCAGCTGTCATTCGTGACTGGCTCCCGCGGTGTTGTCGACCGCGGGCTTTTTGCACGCGCATCTGGGTGCCTCCATGCAGGCAGCAGGGACTGAACGGCAGCATCGGAGAGGGTGGTTTAGAATCGATGAATTGAATCCCATCCTGCATTGACAGCTTCTGAACCCGAGATATGGCATACAAAACGATTGAAGACACGATTGGTAATACGCCGCTCGTGCAACTCGTCCGCCTCGTCGACGACGAGATCCGCGGCCGCAACAACGTGGTCCTGGCGAAGCTCGAGGGCAACAATCCCGCGGGATCGGTGAAGGACCGCCCGGCGCTGTCGATGATCAGGAAAGCGGAAGCGCGCGGACGTATCAAGCCGGGCGACACGCTGATCGAATCGACGAGCGGCAACACCGGCATCGCACTGGCCATGGCGGCCGCGGTGCGCGGCTACAAGATGGTGCTGATCATGCCGGAGGATCTGTCGGTCGAGCGCCGTCAAAGCATGGCTGCCTACGGCGCGCAGATTGTCCTCACGCCGGTCAAGGGCGGGATGGAATATGCGCGCGATCTGGCCGAGCAGATGCAGCGCGAAGGCAAGGGCATCATCCTCGATCAATTCGCGAACCCGGATAATCCGGCCGCGCATATCGAAGGCACCGGCCCGGAAATCTGGCGCGACACCGAAGGGCGCATCAGCCATTTCGTCTCGTCGATGGGCACTACCGGCACGATCATGGGCGTGTCGACCTATCTGAAAACGCAGAACCCGCAGATCGAGATCATCGGCGCGCAGCCGGAAGAGGGCTCGCGTATCCCCGGTATCCGCAAATGGCCCGAAGCCTATCTGCCGAAGATTTTCGACCGCAGCCGGGTTGACCGCGTCGAGAACGTAAGTCAGGCCGCGGCCGAGGCGATGGCGCGCCGGCTCGCGTCGGTCGAAGGCATCTTCGCCGGCATTTCGTCGGGTGGCGCATGTGAAGTCGCGCTGCGTATCGCGCGTCAGGTCGAGAATGCGACGATCGTGTTCATCGTGTGTGACCGCGGCGACCGTTATCTGTCCACCGGTGTGTTTCCCGCGTGAGCGCAACGGCGCGCGCGCGATAGCAATCGCATCTACCCATGAAAAGCGCCGGGGTCGGTTCAGAGCCCAGCGCTTTTTTCATGTCCTTCGATTTCAGCTTCGACGCGAAGCACGCACGGCGCCTCGCGGCAGCGCTCATTGCGAATCGGAGTCCGACTGATTCGCCGGGCCCGGCGACACCGCGCCATTGCCGAGCGCCTTCGCGGCATTCACCGCATCGAGCGCTTCCATTTGGGCCTTGACCTTCTGGCCGAGCTGATACACGGCGAGTGCATAGAAAAAGCTGCGGTTGTAACGCGTCAGCACATAGAAGTTCTTCAGTCCCAGTACGAACTCGGTGCCGCGTCCCGGCGACGGCAGATCGACCACGGTCACCGGCGTACTCGCCTCGGCGGCGATATCCACGTTGGGCTCGTTGAGCACCAGCCCCGCGCGCAGCAATTGATCGAGCGGCCAGCGCGGCTCCGGTTGACCGTTCGCGGCTGCCTGCGCAACGCCGAGACTGCCGATGTCCGAGCCGATGCGCCACACTACCGGCCGGCCGCTTTCCCAGCCGTTCTGCCGCAGATAATTCGCGACGCTGCCGATGGCATCGGCCTCGCTGGTGCGCAGATCGATACCCTTATTGCCGTCGTAGTTCACCGCGTATTGCGTGATGCTGCTCGGCAGGAACTGCGGGATGCCGATCGCGCCGGTGTACGAACCGAGCACCGTGGTCGGGTCGATCTGCGCGTCGCGCGTCCACACCAGATAGTCTTCGAGATTCTTGCGGAAGGTCGCCTGGCGGTCCGCGCGATTCGGCGTGTTCGGATAGTCGAAGCTGAGCGTGGTCAGCGCATCGAGTACGCGGAAGTTGCCCATGTAGCGGCCATAGATCGTCTCGACGCCGATGATGCCGACGATCACTTCCGGCGGCACGCCGAATTCCTGATACGCGCGCCGCAGCGTGGCCTGATTCTCGCGCCAGAACTGCACGCCGGCATTGACCCGCACCGGATCCAGAAAGCGTGCCTGATAGGCTCGCCAGTTCTTGACCGTCGGTGAAGGCGACGGCGTGACGAGCTTTACCGCAGTCGCCGAGTAGCTGACGCGGGAAAAGAGCGCGTGCAGCGCCGCTTCGTCGAAGTCGTAGCGCGCCACCATTTCGTTGATGAACGCATCGACATTCGCATTGTTCGCATAGCGCTGCGGAATGATTTCTTCCTCGAAGGTCTGCCCTTGCGGCACCGCCTGTTGAGGCTGGCTCTGCGCGACCAGTACCGATGGCCGCTTCGTCGCGCTTTGCGCGTTCGCCGGAGCACTTGCGATGAACACGCACGATGCGACGGACAAGGAGGCGGCGAGGGTGCCGAGATGAAGCCGGTTGCGTGGGGATCGTGCGGACAGAGCAAGCTTGACGGTCATGGTGAGCAGTGAGCGCGAGGCGTGAGAGACGGGAAGAGCGACGAACGAATAGCGGGTAACCGCCGTAACGGCACTGGCAAACGGGAAACGGGTCGGGGCAGTATACCCGACGCCTTTTGCGAAACCATGCCGAATGTGCGACAGCGGCGCGCTGTGGTAACTTGATGAACATGGACGCGCCGCAAGGCGCGACTCGACGGAGACACGCCGCGCGCGCATCGAATGCGCGCGTCGGAAAACAGACGCACGACCGAACTATGGCAACAGGCTTCTATTCCCATTCCGACTGTCTGCTGCACGACATGGGGCAGTGGCATCCCGAATGTCCGGCGCGCCTGCAGGCGATCGAGGATCAACTGATCGCGAGCCGCATCGACGCGCTGATCGAGCGCGAGTCGCCGCCGCTCGCCGACGAAGCCGCGCTGCTGCGCGTGCATACGCAGGCACACGTCGATTACATCCGCGCCCGCGCGCCCGTCACCGGCACCGCGGAAATCGATCCCGACACGACGATGAACCCGCATACGCTGCAGGCGGCGCTGCGCGCGGCTGGCGCGGCAGTCGCGGCGACCGACGCGGTGATCGACGGTCGTTACGACAATGCATTTTGCAGCGTGCGTCCGCCCGGCCATCACGCGGAGCCGGCGCGCGCGATGGGCTTCTGCTTTTTCAACAACGTCGCGATCGCCGCGCGTCACGCGCTCGACGTGCACGGGCTCGCGCGCGTTGCGATCATCGATTTCGACGTGCATCACGGCAACGGTACCGAGGCCGCGTTCAGCGGCGACCCGCGCGTGCTGATGTGCAGCATCTTCCAGCATCCGTTCTATCCGTTTAGCGGCGCCGACAACCAGGCGCCCAACATGTGCAACGTGCCGATGCCCGCGCGCTCGAACGGGATGGCCGTGCGCGAGGCGGTCGATATGCTGTGGCTGCCGCGCCTGCACGAGTTCGAGCCGGAGATGCTGTTCATCTCGGCGGGCTTCGACGCGCATCGCGAAGACGATCTCGGCAACATGGGACTCGTCGAAGACGATTACGTGTGGATTACCGAGCAGATGCGCGAGGTCGCGAAGCGCTATGCGCGCGGGCGCATCGTCAGTTGTCTCGAGGGCGGCTATAACCTGTCCGCGCTTGGGCGCAGCGTGGTCGCGCACGTGCGGGCGCTGGCGGGGATCTGAATTCGCGTGCCGGTCGGCGCATGTTGATGAGTGGCAACGAGCGACGACAACGAACGGCGCAACGATCCGCTTCAGCGAAGCGCAACGAGGAGCGAGCCATGAACGCCAGTCCCGCCAACAGCGGCAACGCATCGCCGGTCGAGATCGAACACGATGCGTATCGCGTGCCGGGCGTCGTGCGCGTGACGATGAACCGGCCGGATGCGTTCAACGCGCTATCCGAAGCATTGCTCGATGAGTTGCAACAAGCCTTGAGCGCCATCGCGAACACCGATGCGCGCGTGGTCGTGATCGCCGGCGCGGGGCGGGCGTTCTGCGCGGGGCACGACCTGAAGGAGATGCGCGCGGCGCCGTCGCTCGCGTACTACCAGCAGCTGTTCGCCCGCTGCACGAAGCTGATGATGACGATCCAGCGCATGCCGCAGCCGGTGATTGCGCGCGTGCAGGGCATTGCGACCGCGGCCGGTTGCCAGCTCGTCGCGATGTGCGATCTCGCCGTCGCCGCGGATACCGCGCGCTTCGCGGTATCGGGCGTGAACCTTGGGCTGTTCTGCGCGACGCCGTCGGTGCCGTTGTCGCGCAATCTGTCGCGTAAGGCGGCGCTCGAAATGCTGCTGACCGGCGAGTTCATCGACGCGGCGCAGGCGCAGCGACAAGGTCTCGTGAATCGTGTGACCCCGGCCGGTGCGCTCGACGACGAAGTCGCGCGGCTCGCCGCGAGTATTTGCGCGAAACCGGTCGAGGCGGTCAGCGCGGGCAAGGGGCTCTTCTATCGTCAGCTCGAAATGGGTATCGAGGCCGCGTACCAACTGGCCGGCCAGACAATGGCCTGCAATATGATGGACGACTCGGCGCTCGAGGGCGTGCAGGCATTTATCGACAAGCGCGCGCCGGACTGGAAGCGATAAGCGTGCGCAGGTAGCGGCACATTGGCGGCTTCGCGCGCAACGTTCCACTCGTCTAGGCGCGCGCGAGAGGCCGGCAATGGCATCAAATACGCGCCGAGGTTTCAGGCAGATTCTCGGGCCGTCGCGAACCACCGGCTGACGGCCGCGTTGCGACTCAGCTCCGTCCCACCGCCCGCTTTTCAATCCACTCGACCAACGCATCGATCACCCGATCGCGATCGAGGTCGTTCATCGTCTCGTGATAGCTGCTTTCGTACAGCGTCAGCGTCTTGTCCGGCGAGCCTGCGTGCGCGCCGAATGCCCGGCTCCCGTCAGGCTCGGTGAGTTTATCCGCGGTGCCGTGAAAGACGAGCAGCGGCATGCGCAGGGTCGCGCGGCCGCCTTCGATCCGCGCCATCGCGAGCAGCAATTCGGCGCCGGTGCGCGCCGGAATCGCGCCATGATGCGCGAGCGGATCGTTGCGATTGGCGTTCACGACCGCCTGCAGACGCGACAGCAGCGCGGCGTCGATCTTCATCGCCGGAAACGACGGGTAGAGCCGGCTGATCACCTGGCTCACACCCAGCATCCATTTCGGCACGTCGCGGCCCGGTGCGAGCGCGGGACTCGACAGAATCAGCCCGGCAAGACGCCGGCCGCTCGCCTCGACGCGTTCGATCGCATACAGCGCGGCCACCGCGCCGCCCATGCTGTGACCCATCAGAAACAGCGGCGCGCAGCTTTGCGCGGCGGCATCGAGCAATGCCTGCGCATCGAGCAGGTAGTCGTCGAAGCGCTTCACATACGCACGCTTGCCCGGCGCATGGCCGTGGCCGCGCAGATCGACCGCAACCAGCTCGATGCCCGCCGCGTTGAGCCGGCCGGCGAGCGCCGCGTAGCGGCCCGCATGCTCGGCGAGGCCGTGCAGCAGCGCGACCGTCGCGCGCATCGGCCCTTGCGGCTGCCAGCGGTACAACGGCAATGTGACGCCGTCCGCGGTGATGACCGAGGTGCGCCGCGGTGCATCGTGATTCAGGCTGCCGGCGCTCGCGCGTACGGTGTGGCTCGGAGAGGTCTGCATGGCGGCGGTGTTTGCGAAGGAGTGTGGCCCGATCATAGCCGCCGCGGTTTGGCGCGCGCGAGCGTTGCGTGCCGGCCGATCCTCTAATGCCCTGAGGTTATGAAAAGATCGAAATTGATTATTAAAGAGTATGTCGACGCTGCGGTAGAATGGCGGCCTTAAATCCCAATAAAAGCAACGGCGGCCGCCTGTCGGGAGCACTTTGCTCGCCGCCAGCCTCCGCCGTTTCGTTTTTCCATGATCGAAATACGCAATATCAGCCAGCGGTTTGCCGGGCCCCGGGGCTGGGTCGAGGCGCTGCACAACGTCAATCTGTCGATTCCCGCGGGCGAGGTGTTCGGCATCATCGGCCGTAGCGGCGCGGGCAAGAGCACGCTCGTGCGCACGATCAATCTGCTGACCCGCCCGTCCGAAGGCAATATCGTCGTCGACGGCCGTGATCTGACGACGCTGCCCGCCGCGCAATTGCGCGACGCGCGCCGCGAAATCGGCATGATCTTCCAGCACTTCAATCTGCTGTCTTCACGCACCGTGTACGAGAACGTCGCGCTGCCGCTCGAACTCGCCGGCATGAAGCGCGATGAAATCGAGGCGAACGTGCTGCCGCTGCTCGATCTGGTCGGGCTGTCCGCGCAGAAGGACCGTTATCCGGCGCAGATTAGCGGTGGACAGAAACAGCGCGTGGGCATTGCGCGCGCGCTTGCGAGCAAGCCGAAAGTGCTGCTGTCGGATGAAGCGACCTCCGCGCTCGATCCCGAAACCACCCGTGCGATCCTCGATCTGCTCAAGCGCATCAATCGCGAACTGAACCTCACGATCGTGCTGATCACGCACCAGATGGACGTCATCAAGCAGGTCTGCGACCGCGTCGCGGTGCTCGACGCGGGCCGCGTCGTCGAAGAAGGCAAGGTAATCGACGTGTTCCTGCAGCCGCATCACGAAGTGACGCGCGCGCTGATCGGCGATGTGATCGCGCAGGAGTTGCCGCCGGCAATGAAGGCGCGCGTAGCGCTTCGGCTGAAGACCGGCAGCGGCCATCTGCTGCGGCTCGCGTTCACCGGCTCCGGCGTCGACCAGCCGATCCTGTCGGAAACGATTCGCCGCTACGAACTCGACTTCAACATCCTGCACGGCCAGATCGACGAGATCCAGGGGCAGGCGTTCGGCTCGCTCGCGGTGCTCGCGGGCGGCGAACCGGCAAAGGTCGCGCAGGCGCTGACGTTCCTGCGCGAACAGGGTGTGGTGGTGGAGGAGTTGTCGCATGTTGAGTGAAATGTTCGATATGTTCGCGCAGTCGTTCTGGGAAACGCTCGTGATGGTCGGCGTGTCCGGATTGATCGGCGCGGTGGTGGGTGTGCCGCTCGGCGTGCTGCTGTATCTGACCGACCGCCAGGGCGTGCTCGAGAACGTCGCGGTGAATCGCGCGATGGGCGTGATCGTCAATGCGGTGCGCTCGACGCCGTTCATCATCCTGCTGGTTGCGGTGATTCCGTTCACGCGTCTCGTCGTGGGTTCGTCGATCGGCACCGCGGCGGCGATCGTGCCGCTGACGATCGCCGCCGCGCCGTTCATCGCGCGTCTGGTTGAAACCGCACTGCGCGAGGTCGATCGCGGGCTGATCGAGGCGGCCCAGGCGATGGGCGCGACCACCGGCCAGATCGTCTTCAAGGTGCTGCTGCCGGAGTCGCTGCCGGGCGTGATCGCGGGGCTCACGATCACGTTCGTGTCGCTGGTCGGCTATTCGGCGATGGCCGGCGCGATCGGCGGCGGCGGTCTTGGCGACCTCGGCATCCGCTACGGCTATCAGCGTTTTCTGCCGGAGGTGATGCTGGCGGTCGTGCTGATCCTGATCGTGTTCGTGCAACTCGTGCAGTCGTTCGGAGATTGGCTCGTGCGTCGTTTGAGCCACAAATAAACAAGAGCTACCGAAAGCTCACTCGAGATTTGGAAAGGTCCGCCATGCAACGTCGCTTCATCCTCAAGCTCGCTGCCGCGCTCGGCGCGGCAACGCTGTTCGCCACCACCGCCGCGCACGCCGAAGACACGATCAAGGTCGGCGTTACCGGCGGCCCGCACGCGCAGATCATGGACGTCGTGAAGACGGTCGCCGCGAAGAACGGTCTGAATATCAAGATCATCGAATTCTCCGACTACGTGCAGCCGAACGCGGCGCTTGCCGGCGGCGATCTGGACGCGAACAGCTACCAGCACGACCCTTATCTGCAAGCGCAGGTAAAAGACCGCGGCTACAAGCTGATCCGTATCGCGGATACAGTCACGTACCCGATGGGCATCTATTCGAAGAAGATAAAGTCGCTCGCCGAATTGCAGCCGGGCGCGAAGATCGCGGTGCCGAACGATCCGACCAATGGCGGCCGCGCGCTTCTGCTGCTGCAAAAGCAGGGCCTGTTGAAGCTGCGCGCCGACGCGGGATTGAAGGCGACGCCGCTCGACATCACCGAGAACCCGCGAAAGCTGAAAATCGTCGAACTGGACGCCGCGCAGATTCCGCGCTCGCTGGGTGACGTCGACGCCGCCGCGATCAACACCAATTTCGCGATGGAGGCGGGCCTGAAGCCGAAGCAGGACGCGATCGCGATCGAAGATCCGAAGGGCCCGTACGTGAACATCATCGCGATCCGCGAGGCTGATAAAAACAAGCCGTGGGTTGCGAAGCTCGTCGCGGCCTACCACTCGCCGGAAGTCAAGCAGTTCGTCGAAACCAGGTTCGGCGGCTCCGTGATCACCGCCTGGTAATCGCCGCGGCAGACCATGGACCTCGCAAAACAACATGACGGTAAAGCGAACGAGAGGTCTCCGTCGAAACCCGGGGTTGTCTCCCGGGTTTTTTAGAGATTAAAATAGAACGATCGTTCGATATTGCCGTCACGCCGCGGGGGAGCGATATCCTTCTACCCAAGCGCCCGCGACAGGCTGCCGGGAGGGCAGTCGCTATAATGTTCGTCGGGTTGACGTATTCGTAACTTTGGAGCGTGTGCATGAAAATTCTGGTGCCAGTCAAAAGAGTGGTCGACTACAACGTGAAAGTCCGCGTGAAATCGGACGGCACGGGCGTCGACATTGCGAACGTGAAGATGTCGATGAATCCGTTCGACGAAATCGCGGTTGAAGAAGCGGTGCGTCTGAAGGAAGCGGGCGTTGCGACCGAAGTGATCGCGGTGTCGGCCGGCGTCGCGCAGGCGCAGGAAACGCTGCGCACGGCGCTGGCGATCGGCGCGGATCGCGCGATCCTGATCGAATCGAATGAAGAGTTGCAGCCGCTGGCGGTCGCGAAGCTGCTCAAGGCGCTGGTCGACAGGGAACAGCCGCAACTGGTGATCCTCGGCAAGCAGGCGATTGACGACGACTCGAACCAGACCGGCCAGATGCTCGCCGCGCTCGCGAATCTGCCGCAGGCGACGTTCGCATCGAAAGTGACGGTTGCCGACGGGAAAGCTACCGTCGCGCGTGAAGTGGACGGC
>Ga0153956_1001923_pt1 | contig 16718 bp, 16 predicted proteins | sample TSFL040MetaG_FD_104704 | JGI IMG/M metagenome (GOLD analysis project Ga0153956, IMG submission 104704) | Attine ant fungus gardens microbial communities from Florida, USA - TSFL040 MetaG | ecosystem: Host-associated > Fungi > Mycelium > Unclassified | place: USA: Florida, Wekiwa Springs...
CCTGCTTCCAGACTTGGGCCTGAGCGATGAAATAGATGTAGGCATTGCTGTCGGTCTCCCAGCCCTTGCACTTCACGATGCGGCCCGGTTGACCTCCGCCCGAGTCGTTGCCCGCGCGCGGTACGGCATCGCCGAACGGAATGCCTTCGCCGTGCTGGCTGTATTCGGTGAGCGGGCCATGGGCGAGGCGCTGCTGGTCGCGCATCTTCACGCGGCACAAATTGAGAACTGCATCCTGCATTCCCGCGAACACGCGCTGGCCGCGTCCCGTCGCGACGCGTTGATACAAGGCTGCGAGAATGCCCATCGCGAGATGGACGCCGGTGCCGGAGTCGCCGATGCCGGCGCCGGTGACGAGCGGGATGCCATCGTGGAATCCCGTGGTCGAAGCAGCGCCGCCGGTGCATTGCGCGACGTTCTCATAGACCTTGCAGTCCTCGAAGGGGCCAGGGCCGAATCCCTTGACCGACGCAACGATGATGCGCGGATTGATCTTGTGAATGGTCTCCCAGGGAAATCCCATGCGGTCGAGCACGCCTGGCGCGAAGTTTTCGACCAGCACGTCGCAAACCTTGATCAGTTCCTCGAGAATGAACTTGCCGTCGGGATTCTTTGTATCGATGGTGATGGAGCGCTTGTTGCCGTTCATCATCGTGAAATACAGGCTGTCGACGTTCGGGATGTCGCGCAACTGCGAGCGCGTGATGTCACCTTCGCCCGGCCGCTCGACCTTGATGACGTCGGCCCCCCACCAGGCCAGAAGCTGCGTGCAGCTCGGTCCCGACTGCACATGGGTGAAATCCAGGATACGCACGCCATCCAGTGCCTTGCTCATCGTTTTTCCCTCTAGGCATTCGGTATGCCAAACCCTAGCAAGGCGATTGAATTGGCGGCAATTGCCATTAGATTGCAAAAACAGACAAACAGCAGGCGTAAAGCGCCATTCGGATGATCGATGAAAAACCGCCGGTCGAAACCTCAAGTGATGCGGATTGTCCTTGCCGTGCCGCCCGGTGCGCAAAGTCTGGATGTCGTCGGACCGCTCGACGTGTTTCAGGAGGCAACCCGGCAATCAAAGGGTAAGGTGGTCTATTCCGTTCGCATCATGTCGCTCGACCGGGCGCTGGTTTTACATACGGATGGGCTGAAACTCCTTCCAGATACATCGATTTACGCCTCCGATGAGCCGATCGATACGTTGCTGGTGGCCGGAACGCCGCATGTTGCGGACTTGTCTGCGTTCGGCGATTTCTATGCATGGTTGCGCCGCCGTGCGCCGAAAATGCGCCGGTTCGGCTCGGTGTGTACGGGGGTGTTCTTTCTCGGCGAAGCGGGGCTTCTGTCAGGGCGCAGGGTGACAACCCATTGGGAGGATGCGGCCGCCCTCGCGGCTCGCTATCCCGAAGCGATTCTCGAAGCCGACCAGATTTTCGTGAAGGACGGTGCGCTCTACACATCCGCAGGCGTCACGGCGGGCATCGATCTGGCGCTCAGGCTTGTCGAGGAGGACCTTGGGCGTGAGCTTGCGATGATCGTCGCGCGTCGGCTCGTGGTGTTCCTGAAACGGCCGGGCGGGCAATCTCAATTCAGTCAGCATCTCGCGGCGCAATTTACGTCGGGAAACCGGGTCGAGGACGTGCAGCATTGGGCGCTCGAAAACCTGTCCAAAGATCTTGGCGTCGCCCGTCTTGCCAAACGCGCCGGGATGAGTGAGCGGAATTTCAGCCGCATTTTTTTTGCGGAGACAGGCACGACGCCTGCGGAGTTCGTCGAAGCCGCGCGTGTTGAAGCCGCGCGACAACTGCTGGAAGACAGCGCGATGGCGCTTCAGACCGTCTCGACCCGGTGCGGTTTCGGCAGCATCGATACCATGCGGCGGGCGTTCCGACGCCATCTCGGCGCGACACCGCACGAATACAGAATGCGATTTCAGATATGCCGCTAGCAATTCTGGCTTTGGAATCGTGGTGCTTGATGTCGCGAGCGATTTTTCCGCAACGTGAAAGCCAGTTGCGGTCATGATTGGAAGAGACTATTTGCGCTCAACGCGATCTCCGGCCTGATGACCGGCTGGCGACGTACAGCGATCGAAAGATCACCATGAATGATTTTCTGGATAAGCTTTCCTGGGATGATCTGCGTGTCATCAAGGCCATTGGTGAGAGTAAGTCTCTTGCGCTCGCGGCTGCAAAGCTTGGCATTAATACCTCGACTGTTTCCCGGCGGCTCGATCAGGTCGAGGAGACCCTCGGCATCGTCATTTTTGACCGTCGTCGTACCGGGTATTTACCGACAGCCCCAGGCCTCGAATTGATCGCGCTTGCCGGGCGCATTGAGGTGGACGTCGTCGATGTGGCGCGACGCGTCTCGCGGCAGGTCGAGGGCCACGCAGGTGAGTTGCGCGTGACCACCAGCGACGCGTTGATGCTGGATTTCCTCGCGCCGATCATTGCGGATTTTCGATCTTCCAACCCTTCCGTAACGGTCGATGTCATTGTCGGAAATTGTCTGCTGAATCTTGCTCGTGGAGAAGCGGACGTCGCTTTTCGCGCAGTGACTGGCGCGCCACCTGAAAATCTGTTTGGCCGGAAAATCGCGACCATTGCATGGGCGGCTTATGGACGAGGCTCCAATTCTGACGCGTCCGTGCCGTTTGGTGACATCTATCAGCGCGATTGGCTGTCGTATGGAAAGAAACTGTCCGGCCTCAAGGCATGCGGTTTTGTCGAGGAACGGGTAGGTGGCGAAAAAATCGTCTTTCGATGCGATTCCGTCGCCGGGATGGCGACGGCGATTGCTGCGGGCATGGGAATTGGCCTGTTGCCCTGCATGCACGGGGATAGCATTGCAGATCTGGTGCGTGTCGGGGCGGTGGAGCCTGGCATCAGCGATGAGCTCTGGATATTGACGCATCCGGACATTCGAAAATCAGGGCGAGTCAACGCCTTCATGACTCATTGCATGGAAGCTGTCGCGAAACGCCGGGCGTTCATCGAGGGACAAAAGCCTCGCATGGACCAACTGCGCAGAAATCGATAATCCTCGATCGTTTCGTGCTTCACGAAAGAGGCATGATCCTGCATTTGCATTTTTGCGGAAATGATTCAGCGAAAACGCTGCTCGCGAAGCACGGATCGTCGTCGTAACCACTCGACGCGTTGCGGGCGTCCGTCGCTTGACGGTGCGTGCCGCCGCATCGGCCTAACCGCCGGGATCAAGACATTCCGGCGCCCTGGAAAGGAAATCGACGTGAGCATTAAAGCGATCGCCAAACCCGCAAAAACGCTACTGAGCCCCACCGATCATGCGATGATCCTGATCGATCATCAGTCGCAGATGGCATTCAACACCAAGTCGATCGACATCACCAATCTCCGCACCAATGTTGCCGTTCTCGCGAATACGGCGAAGGGTTTCAAGGTTCCGACGATTCTCACCACAATCTCGAAGGATACTTTCGCGGGGCCGTTGTTCAGCGAAATCACGGATGTCTTTCCGGATGCTGAAGTCATCGATCGTACGATGCTGAACGGCTGGGAAGATGAAAATCTCATTCGGCGGGTCAATGCGGTCGGCAAGGATCGCCTCGTGATCTGTGGCCTGTGGACCTCCGTCTGCTGTATGGGACCGGTTCTTTCGGCGCTGGAGCAGGGCTTTGAAGTCTATGTTGTCACGGATGCGTGCGGCGATTGTTCGGACGAAGCTCACGAGCGCGCGGTCGAGCGCATGATTCAGGCGGGTGCGCGCCCGATCACGGCGCTCGGCTATCTGTCCGAATTGCAGCGGGACTGGACTCGCCAGGAAACATATGAGGTCACCACGGGCATCGCCAAGAAGTACGGCGGCGCGTTCGGTGTCGGCGTGCAGTACGTCAAGGCGATGTTTGGCGCTCACTAACAATCAACCACTGCGTCCTGAAGCTGACATTGGATTGCCCTCGTCCTGTGCAGGCAGGGACGTTTGACGGCATGCATGTGCCGCGACAGCGGCACATGCATGTATGTGAGAGGCTGCGACTGGCCATGACACCACCAATGATCGCCAAGTTGCTTGCCTATCGTTGGTTCGGTGTGTTTGCCCGTGCGTTGCTTACGCTTCCTTATTGGGCGAGCGGGACTGCGAAGCTGGCAGACATCGGCAGCGCGCTGCTCGAGGTGCAAAAATTCCATCTGCATCCAGCGCCTGTCGTTCTCTCGCTTTCAATTCTGATTGAGATCGGTGGTTCGATTGCTGTTATCATCGGGCGTTGGACCTGGCTTGCGGCTGGTGCGCAAGGCGTGTTCACGATACTCGCCGCGCTGATTGCTTATCCGTTTTGGACGCTTTCCGATCCGGCACTGAGATTCAACTCTCGGAACGCGCTGCTGGAACATGTCGGACTTGTTGGAGGGCTCATGCTCGCCGCGATCCTGGCCGGGCAGGAGAGGCGGTCGTGAGCGCCGCGAAAATCTTTGTGCTGAGCATTCCGATTTTCTCAATGGGGGTTTGCGTACTCATCCTTGCCATCGCCATGTTTTTGAGTATGCCAGCCGCGGCGCAGAACCTGCCGGCTCAGGTCAACTGGCGATATGACGAGGATTGGTCGATTTTGCGCGATCAGGATTTGTCGAAATTTCCAGACTGGATTCCGGCGAAATACCAGCCGCTTTCCGCGGATGGCAGCAGTTGGATCAGCACGGGTATCGAAGCGCGTGCGCGGTTCGAAGGGTATCAAAACAATCTGTGGGGAAGCGCTCCCGCGCCGGATGAAAAATATTGGTGGCTCCGGCTCATGCCGCATGTCGACATCCGTGCGGGGCCGGTTCGGGCATTTGTTCAAGGCATCGCGGGCTATGCCGTCGGGCTCGAAACCCCGCCGGGACCGGCCGACCAAACAGGCATCGATCTGCTGCAAGGATTTGGCGAGGTCGCTCTCCCGATCGAAGGCGCGAAAGTTACGTTTCGGGGAGGGCGCGAACTCATATCGCTTGGCTCCGAGCGGTTGGTGGGGACCCGTTACGGTCCGAACATTCCGCAACCTTTCGATGGCTTTCACATGATTGGCGACACCGGCCCCGTTCGGCTGCAATTGATGCATGTTGCTCCGGTGGATGTAGGTCCGGGTCATTTCGATGATCGTGCCTCAGACAGTCGCGCTTTGACCGGAGCCTACGCCACCGTGCAGAAGGCTGGTACGGGGATTGACGCCTATGTTTTGGACTATCGCAATCTTAACGCGAGGTTTGAGCAGGGAGGCGGTGACGAACACCGCCAAACCTTTGGCCTTCGCGCCTTTGGCAATTCCGGTCGTTGGAGCTGGAACTGGGAATTGATGGGGCAGTTTGGGCGGTTCGCGGGAGAGCCGATCCGTGCCTGGTCGCTCGGGACTGAAACGTCATACCGGATGAAGCCGGTCACGTTTCGTCTGCGTGCGGACATCATCAGTGGGGATCGCAATTCATCCGATCGCGTGCTTCAGACGTTCAATCCGATGTTTCCCAAGGGCAAGTATTTCGGCGAGCTTACACCTGTCGGCCCCAGCAACATCATTAACGTCCACCCCGGTATCGACTTTGATGTCGGTCATCATCTGACGGTTGGATTTGCGGCGATTGATTATTGGCGGCAGAGTCGAGGCGACGGGATTTATGGTGTGGCGGGCAATCTGCTCCGATCCGGCAACGCGAGCGAGGCTCTGCACATTGGGGACCAGCAGGAAATCGTTCTGAATTGGCATCCTTCGACGTTGATCAACATATTGGCCTCGTATTCTCTTTTCGAGCCTGGCAAGTTTGTCCAGCAGACCGGGCCCGCCCGGACCATCCACATGGTCGGGTTCGAAGTGATGTACCGTCTATAATGGCGCATGCCATGGACTGGCGTTGAACCAGCCCCTGGCCGCGAGAGTGGCGATTTACGTGGTACAATCGATGGCTGCGTGGCAGGCGCGATTCTCATGCAATTTGATTATAATCGAATGCCGCAATCATGCGGTCTGTGGCTCGCGGGGTGGCGATGAATGCCGGGACAGACGATTGCAATTGCAATTCACGAAGGTGTTCAGGCTCTCGATGTGAGTGGCCCTGTCGATGTGTTCGCTGAAGCCAACAATTTTCTCGAAGGAGACGATCAATATCGGACCGTGCTTGTCGCGGCCGATCGTGGCCCGCTGCGCGCCTCTAACGGAATGCGTTTGCTGGCCGACCTCATCTTTGAGGAAGCGGTTGGCGGGTTCGATATCATTCTCGTGGCAGGCAGTCCTTCGTTCCCCGATGTGAAGCCGGACAGCCGACTCATCGAATGGATGAAGGATGCGCCATGGCGCGCGAGTCTTTATGGTTCGATCTGCACGGGTGCATTCGTGCTCGGATATGCAGGGCTCCTCGACGACCGGCAGGTCACGACGCATTGGCAGAATGCCGAGATGCTGGCCGTGCGGTTTCCAAAAGCCAAGGTCGATCCAGACGCAATCTATATCCGTGACGATCGCCTCATCACATCTGCTGGCGTCACCGCCGGAATCGACCTCGCATTGGCGCTGGTCGGTCAGCGGCATGGTGCCGAACTCGCGCTTAAGATTGCGAAGCGACTGGTCGTGGTCGCGCAAAGGCAGGGCGGACAGTCCCAGTTCAGCCCCTATCTGAGTGCGCCTGCCAAATCAGAATCCCCCATCACCCGCATCCAGGATCACGTGATGGCCAACATCAAGAATCGGCAGACGATTGCGTCGCTTGCTGCGGCGGTTGGCATGAGCGCGCGCAATTTTTCTCGCCAGTTCGTGCAGGAGACCGGCATGACGCCGCACGAATTCGTCGAGCGCGCGCGTTTGGATGCCGCGCGCATGCGTCTGGAATCCAGCGATCAACCGCTCAAGGCGATCGCTTATGATTGCGGCTTCGGCTCGGCGGACAGGATGCGGATCATCTTCAGGGACCGCTTCGGCGTCACGCCGGCCCAGTATCGCGCCAGTTTCCGTCGTCGGGAGCAGGTCTAGAACCTGTCGCAAGGCTCCCAGACATTGTCGGGCTGGAAAGCCTACGGTCTCTGCTGCCGGGGGATCTCAGCCAGGCAGCTTGGCAGAAAATGACGTGCCTCCGTCCGAATCTGCCGGGTCGCGCCCGTTGCTCGCGGCCATGCGTCGTTGCGTAATAGCGACGTGCAATCGAGCCGGAAGCCATCGAGTGCCTTTTGATGGTGGATGCTTCGGCTTGGCTCTCACCGACAGGACAAACCGCAAATGAGCAACTCTCGTCCCCCAATGACGCACGCCACCGGAGCGCCGGTGGCCGACAATCTGAACACCATGACCGCCGGTCCACGTGGTCCAGCGCTGTTGCAGGATATCTGGCTGATCGAGAAGATGGCGCACTTCGATCGCGAGGTGATTCCGGAGCGGCGGATGCATGCGAAAGGGTGGGGCGCCTATGGTGTTTTCACCGTCACGCATGACATCACGCGATACACCAAAGCGAAGATTTTCTCGGAGATCGGCAAGACAACGCCGATGTTTGCCCGCTTTTCCACGGTTGCCGGTGAGCGCGGCGCGGCCGATGCGGAGCGTGATATCCGCGGTACCGCGCTGAAGTTCTATACCGAAGAGGGCAACTGGGACATTGTCGGCAACAATACGCCGGTTTTCTTCTTCCGAGATCCGCTGCGTTTTCCGGATCTGAACCATGCGATCAAGCGCGATCCGCGGACGGGTTTGCGCTCGGCTGACAACAATTGGGATTTCTGGTCACTGCTTCCCGAAGCGCTGCACCAGGTGACGATCGTGATGTCCGATCGTGGCATCCCGAAGAGCTTTCGACACATGCACCTGTTTGGGAGCCATACTTTCTCGATGCTCAATGCGGCCAATGAGCGGGTCTGGGTAAAATTTCACTTCCGCACCCACCAAGGTATTGAAAACCTCACCGATCTGGAGGCGGCCGCTCTGGTCGCGAACGATCGCGAGACCCATGGACGCGATCTGCTGAACGCCATCGAACGTGGCGACTTCCCGCGCTGGACATTGTTCATTCAGGTGATGACGGACGAGCAGGCCAAGGCTCACAAGCACAATCCCTTCGATCTCACGAAGGTCTGGCCCAAGGCGGATTATCCGCTGATCGAGGTCGGCGTGGTGGAGCTGAATCGCTGGCCCGATAACTATTTCGCCGAAGTCGAACAGGCTGCGTTTTCACCGGCCAATGTCGTACCAGGTATCGGATTCTCGCCCGATAAGATGCTGCAAGGACGTCTGTTCTCCTATGGCGATACGCAGCGCTACCGGCTCGGCGTCAACTTCAACCATATCCCGGTGAACGCGCCGAAATGCCCGTTCCATAGCTATAGCCGAGACGGCGCGATGCGCACCGACGGCAATCTCGGCGCGACGCCAAACTACTGGCCGAACAGCAAGGGTGCGTGGATCGACCATGATCCCCGGCTCGCCGAGCCGCCGCTTGAATGGTCCGGCGCGGCGGCGCATTGGGACCATCGCCTTGACGACGATCATTACGAGCAGCCCGGCAATCTGTTCCGCAAGATGACATCGGCGCAGCGGCAGCTGCTCTTTGAAAATACGGCGCGCGCGATGGGCGATGCCCGTACCGAGGTCAAGCAGCGTCATATTGCCAATTGCTCGAAGGCAGATCCGGCCTACGGCGCAGGTGTGGCGCAAGCGCTCGGACTTCCGCCGATAGAGGTCGCTGCCGAATAGCAGCGGCGCCCATTCTGTCCAGGATTCGTAATCACCGCGTTCAACGAAGGAGACCATCCATGTCCGAGATCATTGCCGGTATTCGCGTTCCAGACAGCGCCATCGCGCGCGCTGCGACGCAACTCGTTCGCGATACTGAGGATGACCTGCTCTACAACCACAGTCGCCGCGTGTTCTTCTGGGGTGCGTTGACCGGCGAGCGCCGCGGGGTGAAATACGATCCGGAACTGCTCTATCTTGGCGCCATGTTCCACGACATGGGTCTAACCGAGGAACACTCGAGCCCGGACCTGCGTTTCGAAGTTGATGGCGCCAACGCGGCCCGCGAATTCATGAAGGGCTATGGTGTTTCCGAGCGTGACATCGAGGACGTTTGGACCGCGATCGCCCTGCATACGACGCCCGGCATTCCGGAGCATATGCGTCCCACGATCGCGCTGGTCACCGCCGGGGTCGAGATGGATGTGCTCGGCATCGCCTATCACGACTTCAGCCATGAACATCGGGATCATGTTTGTCGCTGCCATCCCCGTGAGAGCAACTTCAAGGAAAATATTATCGACCACTTCTACAATGGCATCAAGAAGAAGCCGTTGACGACATTCGGAAACGTTAAAGCGGACGTTCTCGCGCTTAAAGACATGAACTACACGCGCCAGAATTTCTGTTCGATCATTCTCGGCTCCGCCTGGCCGATTTGAAGCTCTGGCTAGATACGCTACGCCGTAAATTCAGTCACGCCCTCCAGATTGAGGTCGGCGTAGCGCATCGCAACCTGCTCAGGCAGGAGAGTGACAATGCCATATTTCACGACTGAAGATCGCACCACTATCTTCTACAAAGATTGGGGGTCGCGTGAGGCCCAGCCGATCGTCTTCCATCATGGCTGGCCGCTCAGTTCGGACGACTGGGATGCCCAGATGCTGTTCTTCCTCAATCAGGGGTTCCGCGTCATTGCGCACGACCGCCGCGGTCATGGCCGTTCGACTGAGACCGATCACGGCAATGAGATGGACACGTATGCGGCCGATGTCATCGCGCTCGCCGCTCATCTCGATTTGCACGATGCTGTTCATGTCGGTCATTCGACCGGCGGCGGAGAGGTCGCGCGGTATGTCGCGCGCGCCGGAAAAGGACGCGTCGCCAAGGCCGTGCTGATCGGCGCGGTGCCTCCGGTGATGGTCAAATCAGATAAGAACCCCGGTGGTCTCCCCATAGAGGTTTTTGACGGTTTTCGTGCACAGCTCGCGGCCAACCGCGCACAGTTCTATCGCGACATCCCCGCCGGCCCCTTCTATGGCTTCAACAGACCGGGCGCGACGGCATTGCCGGGCGTGGTCGAGAACTGGTGGCGCCAGGGCATGACCGGTGGCGCCAAGGCGCAGTATGATTGTATCAAGGCGTTTTCGGAGACCGATTTTACTGAAGACCTGAAGGCGATCACGGTTCCCGTCCTCATCATGCATGGTGACGACGACCAGATCGTCCCGATCGCGGATTCCGCTCTTCTCGCTGTCAAGTTGGTGAAGAATGGCACGCTCAAGGTCTATGAGGGTTATCCGCATGGCATGGCGACCACTCACGCCGATGTTATCAACGCCGATCTGCTTGCCTTCATTGGGAGATGATGGGGCGTCGGCTAGCACTGCACATGGATCAATGATCCTGCGGTCCGGCTGAACTCGCGTTTGCGGCGACCGCCCCTTGAGATAAAGGGATGGCAGGTGAACCCGATCACCGGGGCTGCTCAAGAACGGTAGGTCGCGGGTGATCGCGAGGTGCTCGAATTCCGCGGCGACGTGGCGGCGTCTATTGGTGGCGACGCCGTGTCGTGAAAACCCCCGGCGAGAGGGTTCGTCAACCTATTGCCGTCAGTTTGAGGACGCGCGAGTTCGCGACGGCGCGGATGGTCGCTGCTCATGCGACACCCGCTGCTCGACCATTTTCATCACCTCGGTGATGTCGTCGAAAGCCCTGTCGTGTGCACTGCCACCCGGCGTTCTCAGCTTGGTCAGATCGAACGCAACGATGTTGTCTCGCGCAAGTTCGCTGCGATAGGGTTCCGCTTGAATATCGACGTCGCCTAATCGCGAAATCCCGCCCCAGACGATCTTCGAGGCGTCCAGCGCGACGTCGTCCCGCGATACGAAAAGCTCCATATGCGGCCTGTACGGACCCATTCGTTGGATCTGGTTACGGAAAACATCGACATCGACGTCGGGGGCGACAAGGAGAACGTTCTTCAGCTTGTCGGAGCGGTTGCGGTTTGGCGCCGCGGCGAGGCGGATCGAGCGTGCTCTTAAGGCTTCAAGCGTCACCCAGTTGCCCATCGAATGTGCGACGACGTTAATCTCCGCCACGTTGGGATCTTGCGAGAGTGTCGCCAGCAATTGCTCCAGCGCGTCGCGGGAGTAATTGGCGCTATCGCGGTCATATGTATACGCGGTGAGCGCTATTTCGCCGCGGGAAGGCCATGTGAACAGGATCGGGATCGCCTGGGACTTCGAGTCATGGACGATCTGTGCAAACCGGAAGACCGCTTCGTCGAATTTGTTGTTGAATCCATGAACGAAGACGAGAACCCTCTTGCGACCGCCCCGCGATGCTTGAGCGACCATTGAACTGAATTGATCTCTGTCGATGTAACTTGCCGCTGTTGTCACGAAGTCGCGGCGGGGATCGCCTGGGGCCGTGGCAGGCCATTGGACATATCCGACCTTCCGCACCGCATCGGGCGGAACGGAGATCGTGACGGCGGCGTACGAGACCGTACTGGCGCGGTCGCTGCCAAACATGGTCCCGGGATCATTGGGGACGGGCTGTCGGGTCGTCACTACAAGCATCGGCACCTGTGTCGTGCCATCCGCCACAGCATCGACGGGGAGCATCATTCTCTCTGGCGAACTTGCACACGCGCTGCATGCCAATGTTGCAGCTGCCAGGATTAGAAAACGCAACATGGTCCGATGACTTCGCCAGAGTGCTGGGATGACACGACGACGATGCAGGCTAACTTTTGCATCGGCGCTATTTCAGGATTGGGTAGCAAACTATAGTTGGGGCCGTGTGATAGCCGGCATTCGTGTCGCACTCATATCGGAATGCAGCACGAATGCCGGAGGCGTTTAGCTGCGGCTCTTCGTCATGATGTCGAGGGCCTTTGCGGTCGGGTTGTCCAGACAGCTATCGATGAACTTGTCGGTGTGCTTGAGCAGCGTCTCGACGTTGAAATTCACGGTATTCGATTTGCCGAGAAGGTAGCCGTGCATGAACGCGACGGTGGCTTCGCGGACGGCCGGAGGCTCCATCATCACCTGCTTGCAGGTGAACTGATCGAGCGACCGGTTAAATCGGCTTGCGTCCTGTGCAAATCCCGCGCTGGGAGCCAGGAAGACCAGGGTGGTGATAGCGGCGGCAAAAGAACGAATCATGGAAGAACTCCGATTGTGATGCTGATGGGAATGTTGTGCGTAGGGCTCAAGGTTTCAGCCCGGACAGGCAGTCCTGATATGCGGCATTGTAGATTTCCTGCTCGCGCTGGTGCCTGGCCATACCGCCGCCGACGAGACCGACGGTGGCGCCGATCGCAGCGCCGACACCGGACGCGGCGAACAAGGCGCCGACGCCGAGGCCCACCAGCGAGCCTGCCGCTGCGCCGCCGAGCAACTGACCTCTCCGGCTGGCCTGCTGGGCATAATTGTTTGCGTAATTGTCGCAAGCGACTGCGGATGTCTGTGCGGAGGCTTGGCCCGCCGTTGCAAGAGCAAGGCAAATGGCAAGCAGTAATGCAGAACGAGACATGGCTACTTCCTTTAGTTAATTCATTTCGACGCCACGATATCGGACTCAAAAACATCGACGACCGACCGCGCCAACTGGCAAGGCCAGCGCATCGTCAGATCTTTTTCGAAACCGCCCGAGGCCCCGTCTAAATTCCTCAAGCCGGACGTCGTCCTTGAACGCGTTACAAGCGCTCGAGACAGACGGCGGACTTGTGCATCCATGTCGTGGAAACGGGAGGGTGTGTCTTGCCATCTCGCGCCAACGGACGTCGTTGTGCTGGCCGCCAGGGACGATGACAATGATATAACGGAAATGCGGGAGCTGGTTCGTGATGAACTCAGTCCGTAGCCAGCGTCCAGTAATTACCTAATGATCGCCGGTTTGCTGCTGCGATGGCCAGACGGCCTGGAACATTGCAAACATGAACGCGGTCGTAAACCCGAACAACAACACTCCGGCAAGTGATTGCAGCACACCCATCATTTGCCAGTTCGGCGGCAGGGAAACGTTGCCGGCTCCGAATCCCGTCATCGCGCCGAGCGAATAAAGCATTGCTGACTTGGTGCTCGGAATCGCGCCGAGCAACTGATAGGCGAGTGCCCAGGTCATGGCCTCGAGTCCGTGAAGGACTACAATCAGCAAGACGGCTGCGCTCATCATCAGGGCGAAGCGAAACATGAATTTGCTGCGACGGTCTATTTCTCCAAAGAGGGCCGTAAATCCATCGTAGATGAACGCAAGGCCGAAGACGTGAATGATGACGTTCAGGAGGATCAGCGGCAGGCTCCAGGCCCAGTCCGTACCCCACGGAGTATCCGTTAGAACATTCATACCATCGTTCCGCCCAAGCCGGTTACGGGTTAGATCGTGTCGCGACACATGGGATGCGGCTGCGCCAGCGTCGCGTATGTTCTCCCAATACCGGACAGGCATTGATGAAAATTGCCATTTCGCGCCAGGGCGAGCCGGGCAGACGGCGCCAGGTTCGCGGTAAGGCCTTCAGCAAGGGCCGGCTTTCAGGACCGCGATTGCTCGCGGAATTGCCGTGGCGTGACACCGGAAATTCTGCGGAAGGCCCGGGTGAAGTGCGCCGGATCGGCGTATCCGGAGGAGAATGCGATGTCGATGATCTTGCCGTCGGTTGTTTGTAAAAGTTTGCTGGCGAGTTCGTAGCGGGCGGTTTCCACCAGATCGGAGTAGCTCAGGCCCGCAGATGCAAGTTTGCGCTGAAGGCTTCGCGTGCTCACGCCGGCCATCTCTGCGATGTCCGCGAGGGGTGGAATCCTATCGTCGAGATAGGATGGCAGCATCAGCTTGAGCGACTTGATGATTTCACAGGCGGAAGGGCCGTCCTCACCGCTATGGGACGAAGGAGTGATTTCGCCCGGGCGGTTGGAGAGGCTCAGGTGCGGGATAGGCACGTCGATCCATGAGGCGTGTTGGCCGGCCATGAAGCGTGTATTCGGCCAGTGGGCCTGCGTCGCCGGACGCGGTGTGTAGCGGGCCTCGAACGCGATCGTTGCGGGCATCCAGCCTGGGCCCGCGAATTGCCGGACGATGTAGATCGGGAAAATAAGCTGGAGCCATTGGGAATGCTCCAGATGCGGAAGTCCATTTGTCCCGATGAGCTGGCTGCAAATCTTGGCATGATCGTCATGGAGCTCGATCCACATGTTCAGATTTGTGTCTTCTAGCGATGCCCATTTGCAGGTGTGCTGCAAGGCAACCAGAAGTGACGGCGAATGTGCGATCAGATTCCGGGTCTTTTCGCTCAGGTGGATGTAATTCAGCCGCTGTGCGGCCAGGAAACCGAAGTCCTCAAGACCCTGCGTTCTCTGGCTGGCCTCCGCGAAGCGGATGGCCGGAAGGAGCGGGACATAAAGGTTCGCTTTTTCCATCAGCGACGAGGGAAGCCGGAATTTTTCCAGAAGCGCGCCGGTCGGCGCTCCGATGCCGTCGAGAATATCAGCGAACGGAAGAAGAAACTGGCATCGTGTCAAAGGAATGCTGGCCACGGGATCGCTCTTCGGCCCTGGGGTGGATATGCGCCGCCAGCCAAGACTTTGCGGAGGGAGTCTTCGCGGAATGGAGGCGCTGGTGGGAATGAATAAAGCCGCCGCTCCATCACCCCGATACGCGGAGGTCGCATGGTGGCGGCACTTTGTGTTGCGCTGTGGCGGCGCGGGTTTTCGATCCGATCTTTGATGCTTGGCGGCTTATGGCCAGACGGCCAATAGATTCCACTCATAAATTTACACGAAGAAGAAAATGACGACGTGACAACCCGAAGGGAAGGAATGGATCCGATCGCGCCACGACCATGAAAACGTCTCGTATACCCTCCTTACCCTCGCAGTATTCTGTGCGTGCGACAATAGCGATGTTGTTGCGGCAGGGGGACGCGTCGCTTCATCTCGCCGCACACCGGCTGGGGATCAGCTCGCGTTCGTTGCAGCGCCATCTGGCCGGGATGGGGACGAGCTATAGCGAGATCGTTGCTGAAATTCGTCTGGATACAGCATGTTATTTGCTCGTGGAATCCGAGCAGAGCATTTCCAGTATCGCAGGCCGCCTCGGTTATTCGGGGGTCAGTAGCTTTAGCCGGACTTTCATGCGGATGATGAAAATTCCGCCCGTGGTTTATCGGCGGCAGCAAACGGCCAAAAGACGAGGGCAGGGGGGCGCCGCGGTAGCCCCCGCACCGCCGGATTAATTCGGCGTGGCTGGATCATTGGCGCGAAATGGCAAGACTTATCAGCAGGTACCGTGAGGTTTGACCGCTGTGCTCTGCAGGTGGTCGCGGTTAGGTCACCTCCAGGCGAGGTGTAAGTCAAAGGAGGCTGCTTGCGCGGTCTCGAACGTGTTGAGCAGGCCCGGTGATGCTTATCATTCTTGTTACCTACCTTGTCCTTGTCTGGGTGCTCTTTGCCAAGCTCAAGCTGATCCGTCTGACGTGGCTGACCGGAGGCCTGGCGGCATTAGCCGGCGTCTTCATTCTCGGGGTCTTCGGGGCGCTTTTGAATTCACTCGCGCCGACCGGTCCTATCGTGGTTGGATCGCGCGTGGTGGAAGTGACGCCAAATGTCAGCGGCCAGATCATTGCCATTCCCGTCAAGCCGAACGTGCCGGTCAAAGCCGGCACGGTGCTTTTCCAGATCGATCCGGCCCCGTTTCAATACAAGGTCCGCCGGCTGGAAGCTTCATTGGTTGGGGCGCAGCACCAGGCTGAGGTGTTGCGCGCCAACTATGATCAGGCCAGCGCCAACGTCGCCGGTATCGAGAAGCAGGTTGCGTATCATCGGCAGCGGCTGGCCGATATCGCGGCATTGACGACGGGTGGCGCGGCGACGCAGTTTCGCGAGCAGGACACGCGTGAGCAACTCGATATTGCCAGTACACAATTGCAGGCAGCCAAAGCGCAGCAGCAGAGCGCACGGGCGGCGTTCGATTCTTCCATCGACGGCATTAACACGTCGGTGCTGCAGACCCGCGCGGAGCTCGATGATGCGAAATGGGAGCTCGATCAGACGACAGTCAGAGCACCGTCCGACGGCTATGCCAGCACTGTTGCGCTCGCGATCGGCGCGCGTGCTCTAAAAGCGCGATCCGCCATGTCCTTTATCGTCGAGTCTGACATCATGGTTGTCGGGACGTTTCAGCAGAACGGTTTCCGCACGATCCGGCCAGGTGCCAAGGTGCGGCTATTTTTCGATGCCGATCCGGGCCGTCTCTACGAGACGACAATTATCGAGATCCCGCAAGGTGTTGGTCAGGGCGAGATTTCGGTGTCTGGCACGCTGGCGCGTGTCGGATCGTTTGGAGGCACGCGGGCCTATCCGGCAGTGATCGCGATGCCGCAGAATGCCGACAACAACGTTTTGCGCCTCGGTACGTCCGGAACAGCTACAGTGTTCTCGAAAAGCTCCGGTGTCATCGGGCTCATCGCGTACATCTTCCTCTGGATCCAGTCCTATGTGGCTTATCTATAAACCCTTATGGCGCCTGACGATGACCTGAGACGCTGACAATTTTAGCGACATTTTGTCTCAAGTTTTACCGCGAGCCATTTTTGTGACGGGCGCATGTCAGTTGCAAAGGTGCACTGCGAAATAATTCATGCGGGCGTGGCGCACGCTGATGGCGATTGGCACGAAATGGCAAGACTTGGGAGAGGCGTCCGCACGAGATGATCGGGACGAAGCGCACCTGCATTTAGGCTGGGAGAATAAAATAACATGACGACATTCCGTGC
>Ga0153956_1001924_pt1 | contig 16703 bp, 10 predicted proteins | sample TSFL040MetaG_FD_104704 | JGI IMG/M metagenome (GOLD analysis project Ga0153956, IMG submission 104704) | Attine ant fungus gardens microbial communities from Florida, USA - TSFL040 MetaG | ecosystem: Host-associated > Fungi > Mycelium > Unclassified | place: USA: Florida, Wekiwa Springs...
CTCTCGGTGGTGTTCCTCTCCGGCTCGCCGCCCGACTGGATCCGCGGCGCGGGCGCCGGGGCGGGAGCGGCGGTCGCCGCGGTCGCGGTGCGGGCCGGCATCGACCTCCTGCGCCCGAGCTTCGACCGCGCCCGCGCCGAAGGCGGCCACCTCGTCCGCTGGGCCGCCTACGGCGCGGCGGGCGGGGTCGCCGCGGCGACGATCGGACCTTGGCTGGTCCTCGTCCTGCTCGGCTGCGGCATCCTCGAGCTGCTGATCCGCCGCGCCACGGCCGGGGACGGCATGCCCTCGGTGGCGGCGCTCTTCCTCGCTCCGCTCGCCGTCGTCGCCACCGGCACCGTCGGCGACCTCCTCTGGACCGCGCTCAAGGTCGGCGCGCTCTCCTTCGGCGGCGGCTTCGTGATCGTGCCCCTGATGCAGGGCGACGCCGTCCACGCCTACCACTGGATGACGAACTCCGAATTCCTCAACGCCGTCGCCCTCGGCCAGGTGACGCCCGGCCCGGTGGTCGCGACGGTCGCCGCGGTCGGCTACGGCGCCTACGGGATCGGCGGCGGCCTCCTCGCCGCCCTGGTCGCCTTCCTCCCCTCGTTCTCCTTCATCCTCCTGGGCGGCGGTCGCTTCGAGCGCCTCCGCGGCAACCACCTCGCCCGCGGCTTCCTCGCCGGCGCCGGCCCGGCGGCGATCGGCGCGATCCTCGGCTCCGCCATCCCCCTCGCCGGCGCCCTCACCGAGACCTGGCAGCTCCTCGTCCTCGCCGCCGCCGCAGCCGCCCTCCTCCTGGCCCGCCGCGGCGTCGTCTCGGTGTTGCTCGCCGCGGGCGCGGTCGGTGCTGCCCTCGCCCTCACCGGCGCCCCGCTGCCGTAGGTCCTACCCGGGGGCGGTGCGGCAGTCCCAGGTGCGTCCCGGGCGTCTCGTGGCGGCCCGGGCAGGCTGTGGCCGCCACGAGACGCCCGGGACGTGAGGGAGATTCAGGGATCAGGTCAAGGGTCCGGCACGAACTCCGCTCTTCCGTCACGGTTCTGCGCGCCCCGACCGAGTGCGGGCGACCCTAGTTAACCCATGGCTAACGAGGGTCGCCCGCGCTTGCGTCGAGCCCCTGAACCTCTGAAGAGGACGCACGAAAGCGTGACGTTCTCGGCATCTCTCCCACGAGATGCGCCTTCCGTCACGCATCGGTCCCTCTCCCGTGACTCGCCCGGCACGATCCCTCGTCAATTCCCGAAACCCGGCTGTCTCTCATCACCAATTAAGTGCCCGCGCCTAGGTTGCCGCGCCATGAACCATGCGCTGACGAAAGCAAGCTTCACCAAGGTCCCTGAGATCCTTGCCGTCTTCTGGCTCACCAAGGTGGCGACGACCGCCATGGGGGAGACGACTTCCGACTGGATGAACGGCTTCCTCGGGCCGGCGATCGCCATTCCGCTGATGTTGATCGCGCTGGTGTGGACCATGCGCCGCCAGTTCCGCACCGATCGGTACGAGGCCTGGACCTACTGGGGCGTCGTCATCATGGTCGCGATCTTCGGCACCTCCGCCGCCGACGCGCTGCACGTCGGGCTGGGCATCGCTTACCTGGACTCGACGATCTTCTACGCCCTCGTCCTCACGGCGATCTTCGTCGCCTGGCACCGGAGTGAGGGCACGCTCTCGATCCACTCCATCTACACCCGCCGCCGCGAGGCCTTCTACTGGGCGACCGTCCTCGCCACCTTCGCCCTCGGCACCGCCGCCGGCGACATGACCGCGACCAGCCTCCACCTCGGCTACCTCGGCTCGATCTTCCTCTTCGCCGGCCTGATCGCGATCCCGTTCGCCGGCTACCGCTGGTTCGGCCTGAACGAGGTCGTCGCCTTCTGGGCCGCCTACGTGCTGACCCGCCCGCTCGGAGCGTCGGTCGCCGACTGGGCGGCGGTCGAACCCCATCGCGGCGGGCTCGGGCTCGGCGCCGGCGGCGTCAGCCTGATCCTCGCGGTCGTCGTCTTCCTCCTCATCCGCCGCCTGGCGAAGACGAGGATCGACGTCCGGGTCGAGGACGTCGGGCTGGGCGAGGCGGGTGAGTCAAGCGTGGACGGGCTCGCCGGCGGCCGCGCCTTCGGCTTCGACCTTAGGTAGAGCTTCAGGCAGCGTGTAGAAGTGCTCGGTCGCGCCGCGCACCGCGCGCTGGCGCACCAGCACGATCAGCTCGGCTTTCGCCAGCTCGGTCACGTGGTAATTCGTGTTGCTGAGCGGGATCTGCAGCTCCTGGCTCAGATCGCTCGGGGAGAGGACCCGGCCGCCGTCGATCCCGAGAATTTCGAGGATCGAGACACGCAGTGGATGCGCGGTGGCTCGCGCCAGTCGCTCCCAATTGACCGGGATCGACTCGCCATGCGGACGGCTCCCGTTGCCGTTGCCACTTCCACTGGTGGACGCATTGCCGTTCACGTCGACGACCCCGTTTCCATTTCCGTTGCCATTGTCCAAAACCGCCTGTACCCCGTTTCCGCCTGGCATTGCGCGACATTACCAAAAATTATTGACTCATGTACCGATTTTCGGGTAGGGTCGCTTTGGGATGCTTTTCTGGAGGAGAGATGCGTCGTGCGGCGACGCGTGGATCAACTTGCCCTTGATCTGCGTCGGGATCGCCCTTGGGCTCGCCGCCGTGCCCGCGCTCGCGGCCGCCGACACCGCGTCGGTCATCGCGCCGAGCAACCCGCACGAACCGTCGGTGGAATCCGGCTGGCAGGCCGGCACCTGCAACGCCGAACCTCCCCTGGCGTCGGCGGAATGCTCGGTCGCCACCCCCGACCAGTTCTTCGAAACCGCCGCCGCCCACCCCAACTTCGGCTTCACCCAGTTCATCGTCGCCCACAGCGCGGGGCTGCTCGGTCCGCTGCCGAACAACGAACTCGCCTACGTGCGGGTGGAGCTGCCGGTGGGACTCAGTGTCAATCCCGGCGCGACTGAACGCTGCCCGATCGCGACCTTCGAAGCCGGCTCATCCGGGTGCCCCTCCGGCTCGCTGGTCGGCGAAAGCATGGTCACCGCCGCGCTGCCTCTCACCGGCCTGCCGGTGCCGCCGGTCCCGGGGGTGACGAAAGTGAACGTCTACAACGTCGTCCCGAAAGAAGGTCAGGCCGCGCGCTTCGGGCTTGAACTCGCCGGCAACGAAGTCTTCCTCGAAGGCGACATCGCCTCGAGCAGCGACTACCACGAGGGGTTCACGATCGCGGTCCCGCACGCACTGCCGATCGAAGCGGTCCCCACCAACCTGATCCTGAAAAACCGCCTGGTCTTCAACGGCCGCGCCGGCGACGGCACCTTCCTCACCACGCCGAGCACCTGCCACGGCCAGGCCTTCACCGAATCCGGCAGCGAATACTCGACCCTGCTGCGGGCCGCCTCCTATGAAGAGATCGGCGCGGGGGAGAGCTTTCCCGACGGCGCCGGCGCCTACCTCGAGTCGCCGATCCCGCCGGGCACCTCGCCGAAAAGCTGCAACACGATCCCGTACACGCCGGGCCTCGCCGTCGCGCCGGGGACGGACGAAACCAACGCGCCCGCCGCGGCCCAGGTCGGCGTCACCGTCCCGCCGCCCCACGGTCCCGAAGGCCAGGACCAGTCGACGACCAGGGAAGCGCGGGTGACGCTGCCGCCGGGGATGGGGATCAACCCCTCGGCCGCCGCCGCGCCGAACAACCTGAAGACCTGTGAAAACAGCCAGTTCGTCCTCCACTCGACGGCGCCGATCACCTGCCCGCCCGAGTCGAGGATCGGCACCGCGAGGATCACCGCCGCCGCGCTGCCGGAAGGCGACCTCGAAGGCAACGTCTACATCGGCAAGCAGGAATCGACCGACCCGGCGTCGGGCAACGAGTACCGGATCTTCATCGACGCGGGCTCGACCAGATATGGGATCGACGTGCGGCTGCTCGGCCACGTCTTCGCCGACCCGACGACCGGGCAGCTGACGACGAGGATCGCCGAAATCCCGCAGGTGCCGTTCACCAGCTTCACGCTCAACTTCGTCGGCGGCCAACGGGCGGTGCTGAGCAGCCCGCCCACCTGCGGGCCGAACAACGGCACCGCCCAGATGACGCCGTGGTCCGGCAACCCCGCCGCGACCCCGGTCGGGACCTTCTCCCTCCACGCCACCCCGGGCGGAGGTGCCTGCGCAGCGACGCTCGCGGCGCGACCCTTCGCCCCCTCTTTCGCCGCCGCGCCGAAGAGCGCCCAGGCCGGCGCCTACAGCCCGCTCCGCGTCGCGATCACCCGCGGCAACGGCCAGCAGGAGCTGAAGGCCGCCACCGTTGCCCTCGCGCCCGGGATGATCGCCAAGCTGGCGGGCGTCCCCTACTGCCCGGAGAGCGCGATCGCCGCCGCGGCCCAGACCAGCGGCGCCGCCCAGGCAGCCGACTCGAGCTGCCCGGCGGCGAGCGAAGTCGGCACCGCCACCGTGGAGGCGGGCACCGGCCCGACGCCGCTCTCGATCACCGGCAAGGTCTTCCTCTCGGGCCCCTACCACGGGGCTCCTCTCTCCCTGGCGGTCGTCACCCCGGCCACGGCCGGACCGTTCGATCTCGGCACGGTCGTGGTGCGGGTGGCGCTGCAGGTCAACCCGGAAACGGCGGGGGTGACGGCGGTCTCCGACCCGATCCCGGACGTCTTCGGCGGCGCGCAGCTGAGCATCCGCTCGGTCGTCCTCGAACTCTCGAAGAAGGAATTCACGCTCAACCCGACCAGTTGCGCGAAGGCGTCGAACAACGCGACCCTGAACGGCGGCGGGGCCGACCCGGCGTCGTCGGCGTCGTGGAGCAGCTTCAACGCCTCGATCCCCTTCCAGACGTCGAACTGCGGGGACCTGAAGTTCCGTCCCAAGCTCGTCACCAAGTTCCTCGGCGGCAAGAAGCAGACCAGGCGCGCCGGCCACCCGAAGCTGCGGGCGACGCTGACCGCGCGCGAAGGCGACGCCAACATCGCCCGGGCGACGCTGACGATGCCGCGCTCGGAGCTGATCGACCAGGGCCACATCAAAACCATCTGCACGCGGGTCCAGCTCGCCGCGCACGACTGCCCGGCCGCCTCGGTCTACGGCTACGCCAAAGCCGAATCGCCGCTCCTCGACGACGAACTCGCCGGCCCGGTCTACCTCGTCTCCTCGAACCACGTCCTGCCGGACCTTCTCGCCGACCTGCGCGGCCAGGTGGAGATCCAGCTGCACGGCGTGATCAAGTCGGTGAAGCACGGCCGCATCCGCACGACTTTCTCGCCGGTCCCCGACGTGCCGGTGAAGAAATTCACGCTGACGATGCAGGGCGGCAAGAAGGGCCTGATCCAGAACTCGCGCAACCTCTGCACGCACCGTTACTTCTCGAAGCTCAGCTTCCTCGCCCAGAACGGCAAGCGCCTGGTGAAGAAGAAGCTGCCGCTCGGCGTGGCCGCCTGCCACGGCGTCAGGAAGCCGAAGCGCAACAAATAGCCGTGGTTGTTTTTCAAAGCCAGACAGCTGGGTAAGGGGTCGCCCCAATGAAGAGGAGTGCACGTAACGCTGTAGGGATCGCCGGAGCGCTGGCGCTGATCGCGCTGCTCTGCGCCGCCTTCGGCGCGAGCTCCGCGTCGGCGATCGGGATCAAAAAATGGCAGGCGGGCACCTGTGCCGCCGCGGGCTGCACCTACGAAGGCAGTCCGGCCGAATTCTTCGCCCAGGCAACCGGACACCCGAACTACGGCGTCACCGAATTCGAAGTCGCTCCGCAGAACGGCGAAGCGGGTAAGCAGGCCGAGCGGGTCAAGGTCGAACTGCCCGAGGGCCTGAACGTCAACCCGCAGTCGGTCCCCCAGTGCTCGGTCGAAGCGTTCCAGGCGGATTCCTGTCCGGCCGAAAGCAAACTCGGCGTGAGCAAAGTCGTCTCCACCTTGTTGCCGATCCTGCCGATCGAAGCGACCGTCTACAACCTGGTCCCCAACCAGGGTGAACCGGCGCTCTTCGGCTTCCACGCGAAACTGGAAATCCTCGGCATCGGGGTCAGCGAGTTCGTCTACCTCGAAACCGCGATCGAATGGGCGGGCGACTACCACGAGTCGTTCTTCATCAACAACATCCAGGCGGCGCCGGCCGCCCTGCAGTCGAACCGGCTGACCTTCGAAGGGACGGCGGGCGGGTTCGGTGGTTCCGGCTCGGGCTCGTTCCTCACGCTGCCGAGTCCGTGCAACGGCAACTCGACCAGCATCCTCGAAGTCGAAAGCGGCGACGGTGAAGTCGCCGGCCCCCAACCGACGACGCCACCGGTGCCGATCGCCAACTGCGGCGCCGTTCCCTTCGCGCCGACCGTCACCGCCGTAGGCGGCGGCCCGACCGATTCCTCGTCGACGATCACCGTCTCGCTGAACATCCCGCAGCACGGTGGCGCGAAAGAAATCCAGACCTCTACGGTGAAGAGCGCGAACGTCGCGCTCCCGGTGGGCACCGGCCTCAACCCGGCGACTGCGCCGGGCCTGAAGTTCTGCCCCGACGGCGCCTTCCCGCTGCACTCGAAAGTGCCCGTCACCTGCTCGCCCGAAACGCAGATCGGCACCGTCGCGATCGAAGCGCCGGAGCTGCCGGCGGGGTCGCTGCAGGGCCCGGTCTACCTCGCCGAACAGAAGAGCCGCGACCCGCAGTCGGGTCAGGAGTACCGGATCTTCTTCAACGCCGAATCCACCCGGTACGGCGTCCAGGTTCGCGAGGAAGGCAAGGTCAGGGCCAACCCGATCACCGGTCAGCTCAGCGCCGAATTCAACGAACTGCCCCAGGTCGGGTTCAGCTCGGCGACGCTCACCTTCGGGCCGACCGCGAAACACGCGATTCCGGTGCTGAGCAGCCCGCCTCTCTGCAGCCAGACCTCCAACTCGACCGCGGTGCCCTGGTCGACCGGCGTCACGACCTCGACCCCGCCGACCACGCTGACGCTGACCCAGGCGCCCGGCGGCGGTGCGTGCGCGAAGACGATGGGGGAACGACCCTTCTCGCCTGGCGTCACCGCCAAGCCGAACAGCGCGAAAGCCGGGACCTACACGCCCTTCCAGCTGAAGGTCACCCGCAACGAAGGTCAGCAGGAGATCAAAGGCTTCAACCTGACCCTGCCGCCCGGGGCGACCGCGAACATCTCGAACGTCCCCTACTGCTTCGCGAACGAATACAACCGGGCCGCGGGACGCTCGGGTGTGGAAGAGCAGAAGAGCTCGAGCTGCAACGGCAAGAGTGAAATCGGCAGCGCGACGATCGAAGCCGGCACCGGTGCCACGCCGCTGAAGATCGAAGGCCGCGTCTTCCTCTCCGGTCCATATAAAGGTGCGCCGCTCTCGGCCGTCGTCATCACCCCGGCCGTCGCCGGTCCGTTCGACCTCGGCAACGTGGTCGTCGTCGCGCCGCTGAACCTCAACCCGGAATCGGGGCAGATCGAAACGAGCGCCGAAATCCCCGACGTCTTCGGCGGCGCCAAACTTGACATCCGCTCGATCCTGGTGAACCTGAAGCGCAAGGAATTCACCCTCAACGGGACCAACTGCAACAAGAACGCCACCACCGGTCAGATCGCCGGTGGGGGTGGGAACCCGACCAACTCCGCCGCCTGGTCGCAGTTCAAGGTGAACGTCCCGTTCCAGGGTGAAGGGTGTGAAAGCCTCGACTTCACCCCGGGCCTGAAGGTCCGCCTCTTCGGCCAGACCCGGCGCGCCAAGCACCCGAAACTGAAGGCGACGCTGACCACCCGGGAAGGTCAGGCCAACACGGCGCTCGCCTCGGTGGCGCTGCCGCACGCGATCTTCCTCGACCAGGCGAGCCTCGGCACCGTCTGCACGCGCCCCCAGTTCGCCGCCGGCCAGTGCCCGGCGAAATCACGGTACGGGTTCGCGCGGGCGTGGACGCCGCTCCTCTCGCACCCGGTCGAAGGACCCGTCTACCTGCGCTCGTCGAACAACACGCTGCCGGACATGGTCGCCGACCTGAAGGGTCAGGTGAGCATCGTCCTCGACGGCAAGATCGACAGCTTCAAGGGCGGCATCCGCACCACCTTCGCCAGCATCCCCGACCTGCCGGTGAGCAAATTCGTCCTCAACCTGCCGGGCGGCAAGCACGGCCTGCTGCAGGCGTCGACGAACCTCTGTGCGAAGCCGGTCAAGGGGATCATCCGCCTCGAAGGCCAGAACGGCAAGAAGGTCACCCGCCACCCGCGCATCCAGACGCCGTGCAAGGGGAAGCATCCGAAGAAGCACCACAAGAAGGCGAAGCACGGCAAGAAGCACAAGGGCGGGAAGAAGAACCAGAAGGACCAAAAAGGCGGCCGCGGCCAAAAGGCCAAGCAGCAGTAGGCCAACCAGTAGTAGAGGCGCCTACCCACTACTGATTTCCGTTGCAAACTGGCCGACCGGTTGACTTGACCCCTCCGCTCTGAACGCTAATGTCCCGTGTTGGGAGAGGGATGAAGCACCGCGCCACGCAGGGGGCGGCGTTATCGCTTTTGGGGAATCGCGTTAACGGAGGAGGATTAGATGTTGGGTCGTTCGATGGCACTGCCTCGACTGAGGTGGTTGGTGGCCGCGCTCGCGGTGATAGGGGTCCTTGTCGTTGCGCCAGCCGCGCAGGCGGCTCCTCCGACGGAAGTTCTCGGCGGCGTCACGTGCGTGCCCGCTACCGAAGGCATCACCGAATGCAACGGCACCACCGAAACCTTCGACGGGACGAAAATCGACGTCAACGTCTTCCTGCCGCCGGAATCGCTCGGCGCAGGGCCCTTCCCGCTCATCGGTGACTTTCACGGTTGGGGAGGCTCGAAGCAGGGACTCAAAACCAACGAACCGGCCCCCGGGCTGACCTTCGAACAGAAAGACCCCCGCATCAAACACTGGGCCGAAAGCGGTTACGCCATTTTCAGCATGACTGATCGTGGATGGGGCCTCTCCTGCGGGAAATACGACCTCGGCAAAGGCCTCCCGAACTGCACCAACGGCTGGAACCACCTGATGGACGATCGCTACGAAGTTCGCGACGCCCAGTATCTGATGTCGGAGCTCGCTGATGAAAACCTGGTGCAGCCGACCAAGATCGGCGTGACCGGCATCTCCTACGGCGGCGGCATCTCGATCGCCCTTGGTGCGCTCCGCAACCGTGAAATGGAAGAAGACGGTGCGCTCGTCCCTTGGACCAGCCCCGACGGCAAGGCGATGGAAATCGCGGCCGCTGTCCCCCAGTGGGCCTGGTCGGACATCTCAGCGGCGCTGGCGCCGAACGGTCGCAACCTCGACTACGTCACCGACTCTCCGTACCGCGGCCCGACGGGCAAACTGCCCATCGGGGTCATGAAATTCAGCTACACCGAAGCCCTCTACAAAACGGGTGGAGAAGAAGAAGGAATCGGCAGGTATTCCCCGAGCAAATTCGACAGCATCCCGCTCTGGCGGGAACGGCTCCGGGGCGGTGAGCCGTACAGCGCCGGCGGAACCGACGAAATGATCGAAGAACTTTCCACCTACCATTCGGCGTTCGGCATCGATCACTCCGAGGCGCCCGCCCCGATGCTGCTGCAGAACGGCTGGAATGACGATCTCTTCCCGGTCGACGAAGCACTGCGTTACTACCAGCGGACCCGGGCGCAGTACCCCGACGATCCGATCTCGCTGTTCTTCGCTGACTACGGCCACAGCCGTAGTCAGAACAAGAAAGCTGACGTCGAAGCCTTCAACGCTCGCCTCGAAGCGTGGTTCGCCCATTACCTGAAGGGCGAAGGGACGTCGCCGAGCTCGAGCGTCGAGGCACTGACGACGACCTGTCCGTCCTCGGCCGCCTCGAAAGGTCCCTACACGGCCTCCAACTGGGCCGGCCTGCAGCCGGGTGAAGTCCGCCTCCAGTCGGACGCACCGCAGGTCATCGGGCACCTCACCGCGGGCGAAGAACAGAAAACCGCCGAAGAAGGGTTTGTGAACCCGGCGAAATTCAACCCGGTGAGCGCCACCTTCGACCCGATCATCGGGCCGATCATCGGCAAAACGGTCTGCTCCTCGGTCCCTGACACGAATCAGCCGTTGTCGGCCAACTACCGGCTCGGCGCGGCGCCGGCCGGCGGCTACACGCTGATGGGCTCGCCGACGATCATCGCCAACATCGACGTGCCGAGTCCGAACTCGGAGATCGCGGCGCGGCTCGTCGACGTCTCGCCGGAAGGGACTGAGACGCTGATCGCGCGTGGTCTCTACCGCCCCGAAGGCGGGCCGCAGGAAATGCTTTTCCAGCTCCACCCGCAGGCCTACAAATTCGAAGCGGGCCACGTGGCGAAGCTGGAACTGCTGTCGTCCGACAACCCCTACGGTCGTTGGTCCAACCTGCAGACGAACATCACCGTCAACAGCCTCGAACTGCGGCTGCCGGTGAATGACCAGCCGGGATCGCTCGGCGGTCTCGTCCAGAGTCCCGCGCCGAAGGTGGTGCCGGCGGGCTACACGCTGGCGAAGGAATTCGAGCAGCCGGCGCCCCCGGCCCCGCCGAGCGGCGGTGGCAGCCCGCCCCCGAAGCCGGTGACCCCGGCCAAGGTCGGCTTTGCCGGGATCGCCGGAAAGCTCACCGCCAACGGCAAGGCCGTCATCGTGCCGGTGCGTTGCAGCAGCGACGGTGCGTGCGCCGGCACCCTCGCCTTCTCGACCAAGAAGTCGGGAAAGAAGGCGGGCACCGTGATCGCCCGCGGCAACTACTCGCTCGCGACCGGCACGGCGACGAACGTGAAGCTGCCGCTCACGAATGCCGGCCGCAAGCTCGTGAAGAACGAAATCGCGGCCAAGAAGAAGTCGCTCTCCGGAGTCCTGCAACTGCAGGACGTCGGCCGGGCGAACACCCTGACCCTGAACCGCGCGGCCCAGCTGCCGCGCGGTAAGTGACATGCACCGGGCACCGAACGGAGGAGGATTCAAAGTGAGACGTTTGTTGCTGCTCGTGATCGCGGTCGGGGCGCTCGGTGCCCTGTTCGTGACCTCGTCCGCGAATGCCGCGGTCGGGGTCCAGCGTTGGGAATCGCTGACCTGTAACGCGAACGAAGACAAACCGGCGCCGCTGCCTGAAAAATTCGGCGAACCCGGACTGGAACTCGGCACCGCAAAATCCTTGCTGGTCCCGCAGGCGGGTCAGTGCACGAATTCCACGTCGGAAAAACTCTTCACGCAAGCCGGTGGGCATCCGCTCTACGGCATCACCGACTTCCGGATCGACACCTATCCGTCCGTGTTCCCGGTGGCCGGATTCCCGACGACGTTCCTCAAAGACATCATCGTCAACACGCCTGAAGGCCTGAGCGTGAACCCGGAAGCGCTGCCCCAGTGCGAGCCGTCAGAACTTGAGGAAAAAAACGAATGTCCTCCGCAGACGCTGGTCGGGGTCAACTACCTCACCATCGCGCTGGAAGGCCCGAAAGAAAACAAATGTGAAGAAAAAACGCCGGTCAAAGGCGAATGCCTCTTGGGCAGGATCGCGCTGCCGGTCTACAACATGGTGCCGTTCCAGGGCGTGCCGTCGATGGTCGCGTTCCCAACCTCCACTGGCATCACCTACATCGTCGGCTCGCTGAGTCCGGTGGATCAGCACGTCACCTTCACGATCAGTGACATCGAGCCGCCGCCGACGGGTCCGCCGATCATCGAGTCGCGTCTGGTCTTCTTCAGCGCGAAGTCGGGGAACCCGCTCGCCGAAGCGAACCCACTGAACAACGGGACGTACCTGACGATGCCGAGCAACTGCGCCGGCCCGCAGGTCTCGACGCTGACGCTCGACACCCAAGGCCCGCCGCTCGAAAAAGAAGCGAGCAGCATCGATGCTCTCCCGTACGCGACGCCGACCGGCGCCAGCGGCTGCGAGAACGTGCCGTTCAACCCGGAAATTTCCGTCACTGCGGAAGGCAAACGGGGAGTCGACAGTCCTGAACCGACCACGGTCGACGTGGGGGTCCCGTTCGATCCGCAGGCGCCGATCGCGAACTCGTACCTGAAAACCGCGAAGGTGACGCTGCCGGAAGGGATGGGCATCAACCCGTCGGCCGCCAACGGCCTCCAGTCGTGCAGCGAAAGCCAGTTCGGCTACCACACGGCCAAACCGGTCGAATGCCCGTCGGCATCGCAGATCGGGACGGTGGAAATCCAGACCCCGGCGCTGCCGTCGGGCTCGATCACGGGTGAGGTGTACGTCGGGGAACCGCTGAAGAACGGGCCGGGCGTCTCCGATACCGGTGAACAGTTCCGGATCCTCATCTACGGCCACTCGACCCGGTACGGCGTCAACGTCCGGCTCCGGGGCAGCGTCTTCCCGAACGCGACCACCGGTCAGCTGACCGCGGTCGTGCCGGAAAACCCGCAGGCGACGTTCAGGAACTTCCGCCTGAACTTCACCGGCGGCGACAAAGGCGTCCTGACCACGCCGCCGACCTGCGGGACGAACACGACGACCACGGAATTCACCCCGTGGTCCGGCAACCCCGACCACAACACGCCGACCTCGAACACGACGCTGGCGACCGTGCCGGGCGGCGGCAGCTGCCCGACCACGATGGCGGCCCGCAAGTTCACGCCGGGCTACACGGCGGCGAGCGAATCGACCGCGGCGGCCAAGTTCAGCCCGTTCAAGGTCAGCATCAGCCGCGGTGACGGGCAGCAGGAGATCAAAGCGGTCAACGTGACCCTGCCGAAGGGCCTCGTCGGCCGGCTCGCCGGGATCCCCTACTGCGGGGAAGCCGAAATCGCCGCCGCGGCGGCGAGCGCCGGCAAAGCGCAACTGGCCAACCCGAGCTGCTCCTCGAACAGCGCGGTCGGCTCGGTCGTCACCAAGGCCGGAACCGGAAACGCCCCGTTGAGCCTCAACGGCACGGCCTACCTGGCCGGTCCATATAAGGGGGCACCGCTCTCGCTGGCGATCGTCACGCCGGCGGTCGCCGGTCCGTACGACCTCGGCACCGTGGTCGTCCGGGTCGCCCTCAACATCAACCCGCTGACGGCCCAGGTCAACGCGGTCTCGGATCCGATCCCGAACGTGTTCGGCGGCGTCAAGCTGGACGTCCGCTCGATCGACCTGAACATGAACCGCTTCCAGTTCATGCTCAACCCGACCAACTGTGAAAAGGGTGCCACGGCCGGGACGATCAACGGCGGCGGCTCGAACCCGGCGAACTCGGCCAACTGGTCGAGTTACGCGGTCTCGGCGCCGTTCCAGGCGACCGGGTGCAAGGGCCTCGGGTTCACGCCGGAATTCCACGCTCGGATCTCCGGCCCGACCACGCGGGCGAAGAACCCGCAGATCCGGGTCGTCGTCAAGGCCAAGAAGGGGCAGGCGAACATCGCCCGCACCGCGCTCAACCTGCCGCACTCGCTGTTCCTCGACCAGGGCCACATCAAGACGGTCTGCACGAGGGTCCAGCTGGCGGCGAAGCAGTGTCCGCAGAACTCCATCTACGGGCACGCCGAAGCGAGCAGCCCGCTGCTCAAGCAGAAGTTGAAGGGCCCGGTCTACCTGGTCTCCTCGAAGCACAAGCTTCCGGACCTCCTGGCGGACCTCAACGGCCAGATCAACATCCAGCTCGACGGCGTGATCAGCTCCAACCACGGCGGCCTGAAGACGGTGTTCAACAACACCCCCGACGTGCCGCTGAAGACGTTCATCCTGAACATGCGGGGCGGCGAGAAGAGCCTCCTGCAGAACTCGACGAACCTCTGCAAGAGCCAGCAGCTGGCCATTCTCAACATGAAGGGCCAGAACGGCAAGGTGATGAAGACGAACAAGCTCCGTCTGAACATCGCCGGCTGTGGGGGAAAGAAGAAGTCGAAGTAGCCCTGGGGAGGGCGTGGGGCGGGCACCGGCGCGGCAGGCTGAATAGCCTCCGCGCCGGTGTGCCCTTCCATCTCCGTCCTGATCGTCGCCTGGAACTCGGGCGCCGAGCTGCGCCGCACGCTGCCGCCGCTGTTGGCGGAGCTGGGGGAGGGCGATGAGCTGATCGTCGTCGACAACGCCTCGCCCGACGACTCCGCCGCCGTGGTCGCCGAGCTGGCGCCGCGGGCGAAGGTGGTGACGATGGGACGCAATGGCGGCTTCGCGGGCGGCGCCAACGTCGGCGCGAGCGCCGCCACCGGGGACCTGTTGGTCATCCTCAATCCGGACGCGATGCCGCTGCCGGGATGGGGCGAGGCGATCCGCCGTCCCTGGCGCGAGGGCCGCGGCTGGTCGGCCTGGCAGGGCCTGGTCGCCGAGGGCGACGGGCAGACGATCAACTCGGCCGGCAACCCGGTCCACTTCACCTGCATCGTCTGGGCCGGGCAGCACGGCGAGCCGATCGCGGCGGCGCCGGCGGCGGGGGAGGTGACGGCGCTCTCGGGCGCCTGCCTGGCGGTGCCCCTGGAGGTCTGGCGCCGCCACGGAGGCCTCGCCGAGAAGTTCTTCATGTACCACGAGGACGTCGACCTCTCGCTCCGCCTGCGCCTGGCGGGGGAGACGGTCGGGATCGAGCCCACCGCCGTGGTCGCCCACGACTACGAGTTCACCGCCTCGGCCGGCAACAAGTGGCGCTGGCTCGAGCGCAACCGCCTCGCGACGCTGGTCCGCGTCTATCCCGGCTCGCTCCTCCTCCTGCTGGCGCCGGCCCTTTTGGCGACCGAGGCGGCGCTGCTGCTCGCCGCCGCGGCGGGCGGCTGGGGCGGCCAGAAGCTGCGCGCGAACGCCGAAGTCGTCGCCTGGCTCCCGCGTCTCCTCGCGGAGCGCCGCGCGATCCGCCGGCAACGCAAGATCTCGGCGCGCGACTTCGCCGCCGCGTTGACCGCGGACCTCGATTCGCCGTTCATCCCGGAGGTCGTGAAGTCAGGTCCGGTGCGACTGGCGTTGCGCGGCTACTGGCGCCTGGTCCGCGCCCTGCTGCCACGGTAGTTCGGGGCCGGGGCGGCCGTCCGAGGGTGGCGTCCCGAGCGTCTCATGGAGATCCTGGCAGGCTGTGACTCCATGAGACGCCCAGGACGTGAGGGGTTCGTGAAACACCGGGCACAGGTCCGTCACGAACCCCGGACTTCCGTGACGGTCCTGCATGAAAGGAAGCCTCGACCAGAGGTTGAGTTCGCACTTAGCCACACATAGCGTGGCTAAGTGCGAACTCACCGGGGCCGGCCGTCTCGGCCACGGCCACAGCCTGCCAGGGCCGTGGTCGAGACGGCCGCGCTAGCCGCCAACCCTTGCGTCCCTTACCCGTCCCGCCACTACCCCCGCTGGGCCGTCGGGCGGATCAGGATCTCGTTGATCTCCACGCCCGGCGGGGCGGTCAGGGCGTGGAGGACCTCGCGCGCGATGTCCTCGTCGCGGAGGGCCCAGTCGGCTGGTTTGTCGTCGAAGAACTCGGTGTCGGTGATGCCCGGCTCGATCAGGGTCACCTTGATGCGGTCGTTGTCGAACTTGGTCGCCGAGTAGAGGGAGCCGGGGAGGGCGCGGCGGCCGGCGACGGAGCTGGTGATGACGTAGTGGCCGTCGCCGCGCTCCAGGAGGTGGGGGAGGGTGGCGCGGATCGTCAGGGCCGGGCCGAGGACGTTGGTGAGAATCATCGAGCGCCAGTGCTCCGGCGACTCCTCGAGGAAGCCGCGGGTGGCGCCGAAGCCGACGTTGGCGAAGACGGCGTCGATCCGGCCGAACTCGTCCAGGGCTCGAGCCGCGAGCGCCTCGACCTGGTCCCACTCGGTGACGTCGCAGGTGACCGCGACGGCCGCGCCCGGCCCGCCGAGTTCGGCCGCCAGGGACTCCAGCGCCTCGACCCGCCGCGCCGCGAGCACCAAGCGGTACCGATCGGCAGCCAGGCGCGCCGTCGGGGCGCCGATCCCGCTGCTCGCTCCGGTGATCAACAGGACCGATTCATTTGGCTCTGAGACTGAGTTTCTTACAGGCGCCCTGGATATTTAATCGCCCTTGATGTACCGACCGCCCGGGCTTGCGATAATGAGCGACGTCGTGGATCCATCGCGCAAGCGCAAGATACGTCTGGGCGTCGCCCTCGGTGTGGCGGTCTTCCTTGGCGTAGCCCTCATCTACGTCAGCTTCAGCGCTTCCGACCAGACGAAGGAACCGTCGCAGATCCTCACCGCCGCGCCGGGCCAGAAGTTCGAGATGAACGCGAAAGTCATCCCGAAATCCGTCCGTCACGACGGCGAAACGCTGAAATTTGAAGTCGAGGACCGCAACGGCGGTGGCGCGATGCCGGTCAGCTACCAGGGCGTCGTCCCCGACCCCTTCCGCGGCGGCCGCGAGATCGTCCTCACCGGAGCGGTCGAAAACGGCACCTTCGTCGGCGAACCGGAATCGCTGATCACCAAGTGCCCGTCGAAGTTCACGACGGACGCCACCGAAACCGCCGGCACCGGTAGCGGGTCTTCCAGCAGTAATGGCTAGCGTCGGCGGCGTCCTTCTGGCGCTCGCCTTCTTCGTCGCCGCATCATCGGCGATAACCGCCGTCGTCTGGCGCCACGACGACTCCCGCGTCATCCTCGCCCGCCGCGGCGTCTACCTCGTCTTCGGCCTGCTGCTGATCTGCATCATCCTGATCGAGGTCGCGATGGCGACCAACGAATTCCACCTCAACATCGTCGCCGAACACTCCTCGCGCGAGACGCCGATGTTCTACAAGCTGGCGGCGATGTGGTCGAGCCAGGAAGGCTCGCTCCTGCTGTGGGCGTTCGTGCTCTCGGTC
>Ga0153956_1001925_pt1 | contig 16701 bp, 25 predicted proteins | sample TSFL040MetaG_FD_104704 | JGI IMG/M metagenome (GOLD analysis project Ga0153956, IMG submission 104704) | Attine ant fungus gardens microbial communities from Florida, USA - TSFL040 MetaG | ecosystem: Host-associated > Fungi > Mycelium > Unclassified | place: USA: Florida, Wekiwa Springs...
CTGATGTTCTTCGATTGTGGGTACCTACGCGAGACGGGTTTCACCAAGGGCTATGACTGGCCCAATCGGAAGGAAACGCCGACCCCGGAGAAGGTGATCTTCTCCATGCTCGGCAAGGATCTGAAGATGATGCCGTGGCGCGCGGAGCGGGGCGACAAAAGCCAGATCACGGTCGACAACGTGTCACGGCTTGATTGGGTGACGCACTGCCATGGGCGGCCGGAAGTGGTCGATCGGTTCTTTGATGCGACGATGGGTGAGGTGGCCGATTGTGCCGCTCCGCCGACGCCTGCGCCGATTGCCGCTACACCGGTTCGTCTCAACTTCGGCTGCGGCGGCAACAAACTCGACGGATGGCGCAACTTCGACGCGGACGTTGATATCACGAAGCGTCTGCCGTTCGCGGATGCCAGCGCAGATTTCATCCTCGCCGAGCATGTGGTCGAGCATATCGAATACAAGCAGGCGCTGGAATTCATGCGCGAGTGTCGGCGGGTGCTCAAGCCGGACGGTGTGGCGCGGTTTGCCGTCCCGTCCATCGAAAAGGTCTGGAAACATGGCGATGCGGATTACTTCGCATTCGTCAAGCGCTGGTCAAAGCAGGAAGGCCGGCGCCCGGCGATCCAGGCGCTGCTCGATTGCCATGGTCATAAGGCGCCATGGACCGAGAGCTTGCTACTGGTGACGGCATATCAGGCGGGCTTCGACAACGTCATCACTCGCGAGCCGGGACTGTCCGATGTGCCTGATCTCGTCGGGGTCGAGGGCCACGGCAAGGTGATCGGTGATCGGTTCAACTGGATCGAGACGGTTGTGGTGGAGGCGTGGTGATGCCGGTCAAGATCAAAAATGGGAAGCGGTTATCTTTTCAGGCGTGGATCAAAGCCATTTCAAAGAAACGTGGCGTCATTGCGGATGACGAACATTTTGCTGCGATGGTAGCAGCGATGTCACCGGCCGAAGTCGAGCGTCTGACAAAGTTGAAAGATGAAGACGCGGAGATCTTAAACGCAATAGAGGATTACGTCCGAAAGCATGGATGTTCTGAAACTGAAGCGAGAAACGCGCTTGATCGACAATTTGCGGAGCGGCAGTTAAGCGATGTTCAGATAGGTTCGTTTCAGAAGACGGAGATTGCAGGTGCAAATCCTGCGCTTCGATTATTTAAGGTAGAGGTTGTTACCGAATGCCTTGTTCGGGCAATTGATGCAAAGGATGCTTATATGCGCGTACTTGCAGGTGAGGCGATCCAAAAAACATCAGCAAGGCCACACCGAGTCATGTTAGACAGATGGTAGAGGGGTGGCAATAATGGCGGGTCGCCGCGGTCGCCCCAGTCAGGTTGTTTTTCCGCCTCGTGCTCAGTGGGTCTATCCGAAAGCTGAGTGTATCGCGCGGGCTGATATCTCTGAATTCCGAGTGGAGATTCGGATCAGCGACGCCGCACCTTTTGATTTTAGATCGGCGACCGGAATTTCGTTGTCAATCGATGAAGCAGAGCGGGTTATCTCGGAGTTGGTATCCTCTGTTGGGATAATCAAGCTTCTGAGAAGTGGGTCATTCCCCTCGCGGAAGCCTGATTGACGCGTTAATGCCCTGTCTCGAAATTACCACCATGGTCGGATGCCCCTTGCGCTGCACCTATTGCCCGCAGGATCAGCTCAGGGCCGGATACGGCGAAAGCAATATGCGGAACTGGAAATACCTCGCGGTCGAGGATTTCCAGCGGGTGCTGGCAAAACTGCCGCCCTATGTTCGGATCGATTTCTCGGGCATGTCGGAGCCGTGGGCCAATCCGCGCGCGACAGACATGGTGGAAGCGGCGCTCGCGGCCGGGTTCAATATCAGCGTCTACACGACGCTCTATGGAATGGAAGACGCGGATCGGGTGATTGATCTGCTGGTCCGTCATCGCGATCAGGTCGAGGCGCTGGTGCTGCACCTCCCCGATCGCAACGGCAATATGCGGGGGTATAAGCCTTCGCCTGAATATTCGGATCGGTTGCGGAAGTTTCTCGGTCTCCATGGCGTGCTGCGGTTCGTCGATGCGATGACGATGGATGCCGAAGGTGGTGTTCATGAGTCATTGCAGGTCGCGGGGCTTCCGCCGTGGGTCGGAAATCGGCGGGCCGGCAGTCTGAATGCCGATGGTGTCGGCACGCAGGCGATCGAGGGCGAGGTCAGCCACGATGTGCCGCTCTCGTGTTCGTTCACGCCGTTCTACGATCACAACGTGATGCTGCCGAATGGCGACGTCGTGCTTTGCTGTATGGACTATTCGGTGAAGCACAAGATCGGCAATCTCATCACGGGCGATTACTGGTCGCTGTTCACGTCCGATGGAATGAACGCGCTTCGCGTGGCGAACATGCACTACGGATGCAGCAATTCGATCTGCCGGAAATGCAGCCGCGCGACACGGTATGAACGCGGCTCCGGTGCAAACCAATTCTGGGGGGCGCAACACTGATGCCGCGTGTTCTGTTCAAAGAAACCTTCAACTGGCATCCGAATCCGAATGTCACGATCTGCCATAAGGCGGGTCGGGAATATCTGGTGACGCAGCGGTGCGCGGACGAGGCGGTTGCCGCCGGCAAGGGCGTTGTGGTGCAACGGCAGAATGTCCGCTCGCGCCCGGCGGGAGCTGATCGGCCATGAAGATCGTCGTCACCGGCTCGGCCGGGTTTATCGGCCGGAATCTCTATGTTCGGCTCATTGGGATGGGTCACGATGTCGTCGGTCTCGATATCCGCGAGGGCAACGACATTCTGACCTGCGATCTCCCGGATGCTGATCTGGTCTTTCATCTCGCGGCGCAGACCGATGCGACAAGCGCGGACGCGGAAGCGGATGCGCGGACCAATATCATGGGTCTGCTGCGGGTTCTCAAGCGCTATGGCAAGGCGGTCGTGTTCGCATCGTCGTCCATGGTGAACTATCCGGTCTCTCCCTATGCGATCAGCAAACGAGCTGGGGAGGGATATGCATCGATCCATGGTGCCAGTGTCGTGCGACTCTGCAATATCTATGGGCAGGGCGGTCACAGCGTGATCGAGAAGTTCGAGGAGGCCGCCTATCTGCGGATCTTCGGAACCGGGCATCAGCGCCGGACGTATGCGCCGGTCGAGCGCGCCGTTGATCTGTTCTGCCGGGAGACGATGGAGCGCCGTGCGCTTCGGGTGCTGGATGGCGAGACATGGTCGGTCTGCGAGATAGCCGATCGCTATCCCGACAAGCGCCGTGTGCATCTCCCGGCGCGGGACTTCGATCCGGTTGAAGCGCCGCAGTTGATGGCGGTGTGAGGATGGCGATTTCTGCGGGCGATCTGCGTTTTCGTGTGGGTTTTTTCCAGCGCGCGCTCCAGAGCGACGGCTATGGAAACACGCAATCGGAATTCCCGGATGATCCGGAATTCACCGTTTCTGCAGCGATCGTTCCGAAGCTGGGCGGCGAGTCCATCCAGGCGGCGCGGTTAGTCGGCAGGAAACACGTCAATATCACTGTTCGCTCATCGGGCGTGACGCGCATGGTCAGTGAATCGTGGAAGGCTCGCGATATGCGATCCGGTGTCGACTACAATATTCGCTCGATCATCGATCCCGATGGCAAGCGCCAGTGGATCGAAATGCTGTGCGAGGAAGGGGTGGCGGTCTGATGGCGCGCAATGCTTCCGTGCAGCGCTTTCGATCGTTGATGAGGAAACTGCCGAAGGCTATTCAGGACGATATCGCCGCCGAAGTGAACAATCAGGGCAATCGCCTGGCGAACGTAATGCGGCTAGCGGTAGCGAAAGGCGTTGATGGGCGCAATGAGTTGCTGGAGTCCATCCGCGTCGAGCCGGGAAAACAGATCGCGCAAGTTTACGTGAAGGCTGGCGGCACGTTGACGACCAAGGAAGTGCGCAAAGGCAGCGGCGTCGAGTATGACTATGCCAACGCGAACGAGTTCGGCACGCAGAAAATGAACGCGCAGCCGTTCTTCTGGCCGTCCTATCGGCTGCTGAAGCCGAGCATCCGCAAGTCGATCAAAGCGGCAGCGAAGAAAGCCATCGGAAAGATCGTGCCCATCCAATGACGATCGCTGATGCATCCCTGCCGTTGCAGAAAGCCATTCTTTCTGCGCTCAAAACCGCGAACATCGCCGGGCAGCGCATCTATGACGCCGTGCCAGCTCCGCCGGTCTTTCCGTATGTCTCGTTCGGACCCTTCGATGTATTGACAGACGAGGCCGACGAATACGAAGGGTCGGATGCAACGATTCAAATTGACGGATGGTCGCGCGCGACAGGCTCTGTTGAAGTCAAACAACTTGGCCGCGCGATCCGCGCTGCTCTGCACGGCGCGTCACTTCCGCTCGACGAAAATCAGCGACTCGTTGCACTGACCGTATCGTCGGTGCGATATACGAATGACCCTGACGGCCTGACATCCCACGCCATTGTCACCGTTCGGGCTCGCACCGAACCTTCCGCGTAACTCCCGATCAACCCTGAAAAGAGGAGGCATTCGCCATGGCGAAGCCGACGACTCGTAGCTGGACGAAGCTTTCCATCTGGCCTGGTGACGGCGGATCGCCGGAGGTGTTCACGTCGAAGGTGTGTGGCCTGACGTCGAAGGGCTTCACGATCTCGTCGGAAACGTCGGACTCGACTGTTCCCGATTGCGATGATCCGGATTTGCCGGCGTGGGTCGAGCGGGTCACGCGATCGAGCTCTGCCGAAATTTCCGGCTCCGGCGTCATGGCCGAAGAGACCTTCGACTTCTGGCGCGACTGGAAGCTCGATGGGACCGCGAAGAATGTCCGCGTGATCATGGATCTGCTCGGCACGCCGGGATATTTCGCCGGCAGTTTCCTGCTGACCTCGCTGGAAATCACCGGGAATCAGGATGACGGCAAGATCAACGTGACGGTGACCTTGCAGTCCAACGGCGAGATTACCTGGGTGGATGCGCCCTGATGCTGAACGGGCAGGTGGTGCTCACCTGGGCGGATGGTGAGCACACCTTCAATATCGCCAAGTTCGAACAGGTGTTCGAACTTGAAGAGAAGTGCGGCGCGGGCGTGGGCGAGATCTTCGACCGCGTTCGGTCCGGGCGCTGGCGCTGGGTGGATGTTCGGGAGACCGTACGGCTCGCCTTGATCGGCGGGGGCATGCAACCCGTCCCGGCGCTGACCTTGGTCAAGCGCTACGTCGACAACCGTCCGTGGCAGGAAAGTCGGCAGGTCGCCATGGCTATCCTGCTGGCCGCCATGGTTGGCGTCGAGGGGGACAACCCCACAAAAAAAGCCGAAGCGGATCGGGGCCCGGACAGCAAATCTACCACGACGATGGACGGCTCGTCCGATCCGCAATCTATGGGCTCGGCGCCGGTATCGGCTGGACGCCAGACCAAACGCGACACGCAACCCTCTGGGAACTCTGGGCCTGCATAGAAGGCTACAACCGCGCCCAAGGTGCGGAAGAAGAACCAGCAGCGCCGAGCGCTGCCGAGTTCGACGCGATGATCGAAAAGCACGGCCCCATGATCAGCGGAATTCATTGACGCATGGCTGCTGACGAAGTCAAATTGCTGGTTGCTCTGGAGGCAAAGCTTGACTCCCTCGAAAAGCAACTCAAGCAGGCGGGGGTGATTGCCGACAATGCGGCCTCCTCCATTGAGGATCGCTTTGCGAAGCTGAATCCGCAGATCGGTGCCAACTTCATGGGCCGGATCGTGACTGCGCTAACGGCCGGCGGGGCCATTGCGTCTATCATTGCGGCGACAAGCGCGCTGGCGGAACTGGGTGATCGCGCCGTTGATCTGCGAATGCCAGTTGAGCAGCTTCAAGCACTCAGCCTTGCCGCCAAGGATGCGCGCGTCTCGAACGAAGAGTTGAATAAGGCGCTCACGACCTTTACTTCAGTGTCGAAGCAGACGGACGATAGCGGCAACAAATTCTACAACTCGCTACGTAATATCAGCTCCGGTTTTGTCGATGCGTTCAAGAATGCGGATACGCAATCGGATCGCCTACGAGTCATCGGATCGGCGTTGGCGTCAACCGGCGACGAGGTGAAGCGCGCTCAACTGACGCTGACTGCATTCGGCAGTGACAGTGAGCGCCTGACGCAATTCTTCGAAAACGGTTCTGATCGTATCTCCGAGTTCACCCGGAAAGCGCGCGAGTGGGGCATCGCGATAGACGACAACATGGTCCGAAAGGCCCAGGAAGCTCAGTCCACAATCAATCTGCTGGCAAGTGCGCTCGGCAACAAATTGCTGGCGTCGATCGGCGATCTGCTGCCAGCGCTGAGGGAATTCATCCCATACCTCGAAAAGATGGGCGCAGCGGCGCGCGATGCGGTCGCATCTTTCGCTAGTCCTGGTAGCCGACCGACAGCAACGATTAAAAACGAGATCGCGGACCTTGAGGACGCGATTTCGGAATTTACGAAGAAGCGGGATGACCTGTTGGCGAAACGCGATCGCGCGCCGTCCGGCAACTTCATGAATAACTTCTTCGGAACGACCAAGGATACAATCGACAGTGACATCAGCGATCTGAACCAGAAGCTCGATCAATACGGCGCGGTCCTGGCGCGTCGGCGGGCTCTGCTTCAATCGCGGCTCGATGGCGATCAGCCGCCGCCGGCTACGCCGACATCGGCATTCGAACCGCGGCCAGACCTGGGTAAGCCAAAGGAAAACGCATTCGACCGTCAGGTTGAGCAGATCAACAAGCGCATCGCTGCCTATCAGGCTGAGACAGACACAGTCGGTATGAACGTCGAGGCCAAGGCACGGGCGCGCGCAGAGGCGGAACTGACGGAAGCGCTACTGCGCTCGGGTATCGAGATCAACGACCAGTATGCCGCGAAGATTGATGAGGTGTCGGCTGCGTTCGGGCGAGCCGCGGCCGCAACCGCCGCCGCCAAACGCGACTTTGAGGGTGCCAATGACGCGGCGCGGTTTATGGGAAATCAGCTCTCGACCGCTTTAAGCAATATCGATGCCTCGACCAAAGGCATTGATCTTCTGCGATCAGCGGTTCGCAATCTGGCGAACGAATTGATCAAGGCCGCCATCACCGGTGAGGGCGCGTTTGCAAAGATTTTGGGATTCGCCTCGAATACTGGCGGTACGGGCGGAATCGTTGGTTCGATTATGAGCCTTTTCGGCGGCGCGCGTGCCGGGGGCGGCCCCGTGAGTGATAGCCGGGCTTATCTGATTGGCGAAAAAGGTCCGGAAATATTTGTCCCGGGCTCGTCCGGTCGGATCGTGCCGAATTCGGTGATGCGGTCGGCCGGAGGTGGTGGCGACATCGTCGTCTCCATCACCTCCGCGCCGGTCTTTCAGGCGGGGATGACGCCAACCGACATCGCTGCGATCGAAGGGCGTCTGCAACAGAACAATATCGAATTGCGTCAGCAGGTGCAGGCCGATCTTCGCAACGCAATTCGTCTCGACCACGACACGTTGACGCGCTCATGACCGAAACTGTCGAGACTGTCTGGGAGTTGCCGCGGCACATGCGCGCGGCGGTGCAGGGCACCTTCAGTCTTTCGCAGACCGCGATCGATAACACCTCGCCCTGGACCGGCGAACGGTCGCCCTATGGCCCGTTCGTGCAAATCTGGATGGCCGAGATCAAACCGCCGGCGGCGCTCAGTGCCGGGAAAGCGCAAGAGGGTCAGCCGTCATGGCGGGACTGGCAGGGGTTCATCACGCGGCTGCGGGGCACCACGGGCAAAGTGCGCCTCGTCGACTACTACCGTATGCGGCCGGTGTATGACGAGAAGAACGCTGGCGCGCTGTCGAACTGGTCTGACGGCTCTGCGTGGTCCGACGGGTCGCAGTGGTCGACCGGCGCGCTGCCGCCGTTCGTGACGCTCGACGAGCCGGCTGTTGCCGGCCAGGATTCGATCGTGTTGCGCGGCTTGCCCGCGAACGCCGAGGCGGTTCTCAATCCGAGCGATCTGATCGAGCTTCGTCCGAACGGCATTCCCACGCCATGGGGCAATCTCTACGAGATCACCGCCGTCTCGCGCACCAATGCGGCCGGGAAGTGTCGCGTCTATTTCGAAGGCGCGCTGCATGATGATTTCGCCATGGGCGACATGGTGGTGTTGCGCGTGCCGACCTGCGTTTTCCGGCTGGCCGACAAGGATCAGGGCGTTGTTACGCGCTCGCTCGGCAATGTCGGCAATCTCGGCCTCAAGCTGATCGAAGCGGTGCGCGATGTCTGAAATCTCGCCGGCACTGGCGCGCGCTTATCGTGCCGGGCATTCGCCCTTTCTGCTGTTCTATTGCGACCATCCCTCGGGGCCGGTGCGGTACTGGTCGCGCACCGGCATTCTGCCGTGGGGCGGATACGAGTGGACCGGCTGCGGCATCCTCGGCCAGATCAGCGGCGCATCGCGGTCGGTCGATCTGGCGATCAATGAGGTCACCTTCACACTGCGAGGCGTGCCGCCGACAGCGACACAGATCCTCTCAGGTCTGGTGCGCAACAGGATAGCAACCGTCACCCGCGGCGCGATCTCGAAACGGGGCGTCGTCACGGTCGACGATGAACCGACGATCGATGCGTTTTGCGATTACCAGAAGCTGAAGGTCGACCCCAAGAACGGAACGGCGACGATCCAGATCATCGGGCAGCAGGGATTCCGCATTCTTGATCGGGCGCAAGATATTGCGCTGACCGATCAGCAGCAGCGCTCCGAATATGCGGACGATTGCGGCATGGCGCTTGTGCACACCTACGTGAACCGCGATTCCAACTGGCGGTCGGCATGACCCGCGACGAGTGGGCGCTGCGCCGCCGGGTCCAATACCATTTGCGCAAGGCGATGCGCGCTGCGGTCGGCCGGCCGATGCAGTGGGGCCGGGACGATTGTGCGCTGTTTCACGGCGATGTGCATCTGGCGGCCACGGGGTTCGATCCCTGCTCGGCCTATCGCGGGCGTTACCGCACGATGCGCGGCGCGCACCGGGTGCTGGGCCGGGGCGGGTTGCCGAAGGCGCTGCGGGCCGTCGCGCGCCGGCAGGGCTGGTGCCGGGTCAAGGCGGTCAATGCCCGGATCGGCGATGTCGGGCTGGTGCCGGTTGGCTGTGCTGTGGCGGTCGTGGTCTGTGTTCGCCGGGGCGAGTGGGTGGGCCGTAACGAAGCAGGCTTCTCGATCGTTACGTCAGAAGCGGTGAGGATGGCATGGACCATCGCCTGAGACTGAACCGGCTTGCCGGCGACTACCTGCCGTGGGCTGGCGTTCCGCGTGAGCCGGTGTCTACTTTCATCGGTCTGTCGGCGCTTCTGTTCAACACGGGGTTGTTCGCATCGGTCGGTGCGGCGGCGGCGTTTGGTGGCGCAATCATCACCGGCGGCGTGCTGGCGGGCGCGAACTTCGCGATGAAGAAGACCGTCCCCGACGTGGGCGGCCTCGATAACGTCGGCGCAGCCAACATCAACACGCCGTCAGCCCGCGGCTCGATCCGCGAGGCGGCATCGCCGCAGCGCCGCATCTATGGTCGTGTCGGCGGTCTGGGTGGCGGCTGGCTGTTCTATGACGATGCGACGGCGCAATATCAGTATCTCATGCTGGGTCTGGCACGCGGGCGCATCCACGCGATCCGCTCCGTGACGATCAACAACAACCGGATCACGTTCGTCGGCGGCACTCCCTTCAACACGGTCCTCGATCCGGTCGCCGTGGAGGGGCAGGATTATGTGGGTAACCTGAAGGCGTGCTTCCGGAACGGAAGTGCTGACCAGACGAAAGACCCACTGCTCGACGCCTATTTCCCGGCCAGTGGCAGTGAAATCGTCTACGACAGCACCGGGCTGAACGTGGTCAACCTGCCGGCATCGTTCCGGCATCGTGGATACGCGACGGCGTCGTTCCGCGCGAAGTTCGGAACCACGCAAGATCAGTTCGATGCGCGATGGGGTCATACTCCTTTCATCAATCCGCTGATGGAGGTCGACGGTCACCCGTTGTTCGATCCGCGCGATCCGTCGCAGGACATGAACGACGAGAGCACCTGGAAGTTCTACTACGATGGCCGCGAGCCGGGCCGCAATCCGACGCTGATCCAGCGCGACTGGCTGTGCCAGCCTTTCGGCGGACGGCTCCGACCCGATCAAATCCGTCTCGACGAGATGATCGAAGCCGCCAACTACGACGACGAGATGGTAGGTGATCGGGACGGTAATCTGCGGGTTCGGCACCAGGCCGACGGGCTCGTGCTGCTCAACGAAAACCCGCGCCACGTGACGGAAGCAATGCTGACGGCAAACCGGGCATGGATCGTCAATTCGCGCGGGAGATCAGGATGGGTGGCGTCCAAGCCGCTCTCGCCGGTGCTCACGATCACCGAAACGGATATCCGCGGCGGCTTCGACTTCCGCGACAGCGCGGCCAAGAACGATCAGTTCAATCGGGTCCGCACGCGCTTCCCATCTCCGGACAAGGATTTTGCAGAGGATGACGGCCCTGTGCTGGATCGGGCCGATCTGCGCTCCGACGAGGATGGCAACGAGCTGCTCGACACCAGCGTGCGCACGCCGTTCACGACCGATCAGCGCGCCGTGCAGTGGCTTTCGCAGCAGTTCCTCGAGGATTCGCGCACCGGAAAGGCGCTCGACATCGCCAGTCTCGATGCGATCTCGTCGCGCATCCTGAAACGCAAGCTCGGCAACGTCGTGCGCGTGCAGCACCGCTTTTACCCGGAGATCGACGGCATCTATCAGATACGCAAGGACGCGATCTCGTCCGACTGGACCGGCGTGTCGTGGTCGCTGCGGGAATACGATTCGTCGATCGCGTCGCGTGATCGTTCGGCAGACCAGCAAGATTATCAGGTCGGCGAAGCCGCCTAACCATCGGACCAGATATGGCTCAATCCGCTCTTCCTGCGGCCATTGCCGCGCGCGACCCCGCCGCCATGCGCGCGGCCATCGTCGGCGAGCTTGTGCCGGTGATCCCGTCGAATATTGATCCGCAGACGTGGGATCCGCGCGAGCTCGGAATGTCTGGCGGCAATGTCTGGCAGGCGGTGATCTGGCAAGAGCGCATCTGGTATCGCGATGACACCAGTGTAGCCGACCATGACGAGGTGACGGTGATCGTGCTGCTCGATGGCGGGCGGTATCTCACGAATGACGTGCGCTTTCCGGGAGCGGTGAAGTCGCGCGCCGTCACAACGCCGCCCGATCCGCTCGATACCGATCCCGGCGCGCGTCCGGCCTATGGCGAGGCGTGGCGCGTGCCGGCGGGCGCATCGGGCGCGTGGTCTGCTCATGAGGACGACGTTGCGATGTGGTCGGCGCGCGGCTGGCAATATAGGCCCGCCGCGACCGGCGATCTCCACTACGTCGAGGACGAAAGCGCATACGAACATTTCAGCGCGGCCGCTGCGTGGGAGAATGGCATCCCGTTGGGTGTGACCGTATCCTCCATCCCGCCTTCGGCCCTGATCTGGGACGGTCGCGTCCAGAACCAGACCACCAACGCGCCGCCGTCCGCAGCGCAGGGTGTGGCCTATATCATCGGTTCAGCACCGACCGGCGCATGGGCAGGCAATGCCGGCAAGCTGGCGATCCGCGAGAGCCCCGGCACCAACTCGACCTACGTCATCTACGCCCCTTATGTTGGACAGCGCGCTTTCGATATCTCTCTGAATGTCGCCGTCGAGTGGAATGGCACCGCGTGGATATCTGCGGGTGGTGCTGTCATCGCTTACAAGCGTTCCTATAGATCCGACAATACCGCGTTTACCAGTTCGGGCGCCGGATATTATGCCTTCACTTCGATCACCGCGCCGTCGTCTGCGAACGTAAATTCACTCGACGGTGGTGTGAGCATTACGCACGCGGCTCGCCGTTCCGGCGTCGATCTTGTTCTGAGCTATGAGGTGAGCGCTTCAACCGTTGTCGGGAACGGTACATCCGCGGTGGCTCTATTCAGAGACAACGAAACAACGGCAATTGGATGGGGTGCGGGCATCGTCAATGCCGGGCGGCAGCATTATGAGTTCGTCATATCGACAAATGACACGGCCTCGCACACGTACAAGATGCGACTCTTCAGTTATGACGACTCATCTTCGGTTGTTGTGAGCCAGAGGCTTATGCAATTGCGGGAGATGGTGTGATGGCTGGCACGCCTCATTCGTTCAAAACGCCATCCTGTTGGTGGCTCTCAACAATGGGCATCTTGTGCCCGACGACATCCTGGAAACGCAGCAGGCATTAGCAGATCGACTCTATAGCGCCCGCGCCGCACTCGCTCTGCTGCGGGAAGAGCCTGCGCTTGAGAGGCCCGGCTATCTTGATGTGGCGCCGTCGACGTGATGGTCAAGTTTGGCTTTCGTTTCGGAAGAAGCCGTCATGTGTGGGGCTTTGGGCATGCCGATGTGCCCGTGATCCCATAATGATGATGTCAATGTCCGCGGCCCGGATTCTGGTTTTCCGAAAAAGAGAGTCGTTATCCGCTTCAAAATATCCATTTCTTGATCCTCCGCTTCGTCAATCTGGCGCCGCGCTCCAGCAAATACGCCGGCGTTAAAATGGTTCCGGCTGTGAACAGCAGCGCCACAGACGGCCAATGAACGCCATGCCTGAAACTGCCGCGATGCAGGATAAAGAGATTGCAGATGATCCCTGCGAGCAGCCAGATGCCGGCGACAATGCCTAATATTTCGAACGCCAAGTCCACCCCCATCATAGGACGAATCTAGCATTCGGCGAATCTGGTTGCAATTAGCCGAAACGCGTATCGCAAGTTACAGCGGACGATAATCCGCATAATTTCAGGACAATCCGACATGCCCAACGCCGTTCCAGCTCGCCGGCGTAGTCTGCTTTCTCTCCGAAAATCAGGAAAATCCCATTGGCACGATCGGTGACGCTGCGCACGCAACCCGGTCGTCGGACCATAATCCGTGGCGCGGGTTTTCCTTTTCTGACGGATCGGGTAATTGCGCGCGAGGCGGTGCTGCTCCTGGCCCTTTGGTGGTGTCGACTCATGGGCCAAGGACGTATCGTTTTCTCTTGGGCAATCTTTCGGCGGGGCGGGAGCCTACCCCAGGGGCTCTGGGGGCGGTACCAAGATCATCCCGGCGGCATCTCTCGGTAGCAGTGTTGCGGTGACAGTTGGTGCTGGCGGAACAGATGCCTTCGGCAGCAATGGTGCTGCCGGCGTCGTCGTTATCGAAGAATACACCTTCGCATAGACGGAAACCGTTATGGACGTCATCCTTATTATTGATGGCCGTGCACACGAGGTCTGGCGCGCTGCATCGCTCGATGAAATGACCAACACCGTAAACGAGCGCGATATCTGGTCGTCTGAGACACAGACGTTCTCGTCACCGGAATAACCCGAACTCAATTCTCGCAACTCCAAGAAACCTGCTGCGCTGGATTACTCCAGCGCGCGCACTTCTTTGCGGACAATGATCATGGCTGGCAATCCCGATCCGGTTACGTCAATCTCTGGCATCGCGACACGCGATGACGTTTCCAAAGCTGATTTCATGGCCTTCGAAAAGGGCAACGTGCGCGGCTTCGCGGCAAGCGAAGTGCCAAATTATGATCTGTCCGGGCGCGGTGCGCTCGTCGTGGATGGTGCGATCTTTGTCAAGGATGTCGGCGATACCATTACGCCTGCTGGAGCGACGGTCGTGTTCGACGCGAATGGCGTCCGGTTCAAGCGTGCCACGACCGGCATCGGCAAGCGGGTGTCGGTGCGAGCGGCGACAACCGCGAACATCACGATCTCGACCGCGCTCAATAACGGCGACAGCCTGGATGGGCTGACGCTGGCGACGGGCGATCTGGTATTGGTCAAAGGCCAGATGAACAGGGCGCAAAATGGTATCTATGTCGTCGGTACGACCCCGGCGCGATATTCGGGCTTCGCGACCTATAACGACTATGCCGGCGCCTTAGTCGCTATCGCGGCGGGAACGGCGAATGCCAATACATTGTGGTTCTGCTCGGCCAATGAAGGCGGAACGCTCGGCACCACGGATATCGTCTTTACGAAGCTGACGTTTGCCTCTCCAACATTAAGTGACAGCCTGCCTTTACAGGCAGGCACGGCTGCGGCTGGCAGTTCCGCGCAGGCCGCGCGCGGCGACCACAGACACCCGCGCGATTTCGGTCTCGCTCCTTACGCCTGGGCGCCCGACGTCGTGGTGGAAGCCATGACTGTCCAGCCATCGGCGGCTCGCGCCGCGCTCATTAAACGGACTGTGCGGAGTCTCATTGTCGCGGGCCTGTGGGATAAGCTCGATCTACTTTATGTGCTCGCCGCCCATGATGAACAGGCGTCTCGGGTTAACTGGATCAATCCGACGAATTCCACGCTCACCGCAGTCAATAGTCCAGTCTTTGATATCGATCGCGGGTGGAGCCACCAGAACAATGTGGACAGCTATCTCGACGCTGGCGCGACATGGGACGGGCTGACAAAATTCCAGCGTGACAGCGCCCATATGGGCGCTTGGACCAATTCCGGCAGTTCGACCTCGAACAATCAATATGTCATCGGGCAGTTGAATCCGGGGACGAACAATCGGCTTCGCCCGCGCGGAAGTAGTTTGGCAATCGGCTATAGCCTTAACAGTGCCAGAACTATCTCTTCGAACACTATTGCCGCCCCCCTCGGCCATGCCATTGCAAGCCGATCATCCAGCACGCAGGTGGCGACCTACAAAGATGGCGTTCCCGCCGGCAGTGCGACCGATTCATCCGATCCTCCCGTGGCCGATAATATTGTTTTGCTCAAGAACGCGACGTTGTTCACGCATAACTACCGGTTGGCCGCGGCGCATATCGGCGGCGACCTTTTCGACAATGACGTCGCTGCGCTCAACGCGATCTTGTCCGAATACCTGACAGCCATCGGAGCGCAATAATGATTCTCAAACTCGATCTTGCGCTCGCGCGACAAGTCATTGGCATGAGCGAGGCCGGGCACGCGCTGCGGCCGACGCCTTGTCACGACGGATTTTATCTGCCCGCCGGCGTCCTCGACGATCCTGCTCATGAGAGCAGGCGCGCGCTGTTGCTGACGGCGGAGTTGGTCGAGACGGTCTCGCTCTTTGAGGCTGATGAAGAAACCGGCGAATTGTCGCCCGAGGATCAGGCTGCCTATCGCGTTGCGATTGATGCGCTGACGGCCTCGTAACGCCCAGCCGGCGGGCTTGCTGGCGTCTTCCCAACAGGAATCAGACATGCCAAACGTCGCTCCGGCGCGCGGTCCCATGCGTATGGGGCCGGCGGGCCTTGAACTCGTCCGCGCCTTCGAAAGCTGCATGAAGACGGTCCCGGGACGGCCGGGCTTCTTCAAGCCTTATCTGGATTCCGCCGGCGTGCTGACAATCGGTTGGGGACATACGAGCCATCACCTGCCGCGCTTCACGTCGCAGTCGGTCTGGTCGCAGGCGGAGTGCGCCAGTGCGCTTGCCGGTGACATGGTCACGTTCGAGCGGCATGTAATCGAGTTGGCGAAGGTGCCGCTCGAACAGCATGAGTTCGACGCGCTTGTGTCGTGGTCGTTCAATACCGGCGGACCGGCCAGCGCCACGCTGTGGAAGAGGTTGAACGCGGGCGACAAGGCGTCTGTCCCGGCGGAGCTGGCGAAATGGGACAAGGGCGGCGGCAAGGTGCTGGCTGGCCTGACGCGCCGTCGCAAGGCCGAGGGCGAGTTGTTCGCAGGCAATGTCGAGGCGGCGTTCAAGACGGCGGGCATCAAGGCCTCCGCCACGCCGGTCCCGCCAAGTCCTGAAGTATCGCCAGAATCGTCTCAACCGCCGTCCATCTGGGCGGCTCTTTTTTCGCTCATCGCAAAACTTGTCGGGGGTTCAAAATGAACGCGCTCTCTTTCATCTGGCATATCGTCCTGTTCGTCGGCGGCTACGTCAAGATTTTCATCAACGGTCTTGAGAACGAGGCCCGCGCTTTCCGCGCCAAGGCAATGGACCTTGAGGCGAAGATTCGGGGGCTGTGATGATCGGTCCTATCTCTCGCATCCTGGTCCGCTACGTTGCGGGCTATCTGGCGCTCAAGCTGCTCATCCCGCAGTCCGTTGCCGACATGATCGCCAACGATCCCGACATTGCCGCCGTGGTCGGTTGCGTTCTCATGGGGCTGGTTGAGGGCAGCTATTACATCGCCAAGCGGCGAGGATGGAGAACCTAGAATGTCCATCCTCATGTCCATCCTTGGCTGGCTCGCATCCGGCCCGCTGGATCGCATCTTCAAGACGATCGATACCAGCATCGACAACGAGACGAAGCGCGAGGACATCAAGACCCGCGCCGTCGAAAGCTATCTGAGCGCTCAGGTCGCGATCATGACGGGCAGGGGCTGGTGGTTTCCACTTCTGTTTCTCGTTCCTGCGGGCCTCTGGTTCGCGTCTGTATGCCTCTACAGCGTTTTGTTTTGCCGTGGCTGCATCTTCCCGCAGACATGGACCGTCGCCGCTCTACCGCCTCCGCTGGACCAATGGATGGGGGCTATCGTCGGCTCTCTGTTCATCGGCAAGGCCGGCGGTGATCTCATCGCGAGGCTTCGTAAATGACCATAGACGAACAACGCGAAACCCGCGACCGCCTCATCAAGGTTGAGACTGACGTGGAACACATGGCGAGCGATCTGCGCGCCATGGAGAAAAAAATCAGCGCCATGCACGACGTGCTGATGCAGGCCAAGGGC
>Ga0153956_1001926_pt1 | contig 16697 bp, 16 predicted proteins | sample TSFL040MetaG_FD_104704 | JGI IMG/M metagenome (GOLD analysis project Ga0153956, IMG submission 104704) | Attine ant fungus gardens microbial communities from Florida, USA - TSFL040 MetaG | ecosystem: Host-associated > Fungi > Mycelium > Unclassified | place: USA: Florida, Wekiwa Springs...
CATTGCGGGAAAGTGTTGGTCGAATAGCGCTGGTGGAAGATCGCCACCCGGCTCTCGAACCGCTCGTCGGTCAGGTCGGGGTAGAAGACCGACAGGCTCTCGGCGAGGAACAGCCCCTTGTAGATGATCGAGCGGCAGCTGAGCGAGCAGACGTAGAAACCCTGCACCTGTGCCGCGATCACGCGCTTCTCGATGCGGCGGCGGATCAGATAGAGATCCTTCTCGAACTCGGCGGCGTCCTGTTCCGCGGGCAGCGGGCCCGCGATCATGATCTGCTCGATCTCGGGGCGCGTCGCCTGCGCCTTGAGCCCGATTACCGAGACATCGACCGGCACTTGGCGCCAGCCGTAGATCGTATAGCCGGCGCTGATCACCTCGGACTCGACGATCGTGCGGCACATCTCCTGCGCGCCGAGATCGGTGCGCGGCAGGAACACCATGCCGACCGCGAGCCGGTTGGGCAGCACCTTGTGACCGCCTGCAGCGATCGCATCGTCGAAGAAGCGGATCGGCAGATCGACGTGCAGCCCCGCGCCGTCGCCGGTCTTGCCGTCGGCATCCACCGCGCCGCGATGCCAGACCGCCTTCAATGCGTCGATCGCCGATTGCACGACGCGGCGCGACGGCCGGCCGTCGGTCGCGGCAACGAGGCCGACGCCGCAGGCGTCGGATTCGAATTCGGGGCGATACATGCCCTCTTCGGCGAGGCGGATGCGCTGGTCGGTCATGGCTTCTTCTCAGGGGCAGCGGATGGGGTACCGGCGATCGCGGCGTTGGCGACTTCGCGCGTCGCCGCGGCGAGCAATTGCGGACGCAGCTTGGCGAGCAACGACGGCGCGAGTGGGTGAAGCAGCGCCGGGATCGTTTCCAGCGCCGCGCGCAGCTTCGTGCCCGCAGGCGATTGCCGGAACGCGTCGAGCGCCGTGCGATCGGCAGGCGAGAGCGCGGCGAATGCCGCCTCCGCCGCAGCGGGATCGAGGCTGTCGGCGAACACGTGCGCATAGGCCACGCCCGGGGTCGTCTCCAGGAAGGCATTCGACGCGGCGACATCCGCCGGGCTCATCTGGCTGTCGAGATGGTCGGCGACCGCGGCGATGAACGGCGCTTCGACATCGGGCACGTAGAGCTCGTCGAGCCGCGCCAGTGCCGCCTTCAGCGCCTTGTCACCGGTGCCGGGGAAATGCGTCTCGGCATCGACGAAGGCGGGCTCGTTCGAGAACGCATCCGCCAGATCGCGCGCCGCCGCGCTGGCGAAGGCGACATGCACCGCTTCGACTGGAAAGACCGTCTGGGCCAGCCGATAAGCCTGGCCGTCGACCGTCGCGTGGCGAGCGGCGGCCGTACCTTGCGCAACCGCCGGCGAAGCGAGCATGGCAGCCGCGGCTCCCGCCACGACCGCCAGCGCGTGCCTCGACACCGCGAGCCGATCACCCCGCCGCAGGCTCATGTCATCGGCTTCGGGTCTTGCAGCTTGGTCACGTCGACACCGATCGCCTTGGCGAGATCAGCCTTTTGCGCCGGAGTCAGATCCTCGATCTTGCGCGGCGGCGGCAGGCTGGCCGTGGCCTTCTGCGCGGCCTCGATGAACTTCGGCATCTGCGCCATCATCTTCGGCATCATCGCCTTCATCTCGTTCATCATTGCCGGATCGGTCATCACCGTCATCGATTGCGCGGCGAACTTGGCACCGGTCGGCGTCGCGAAATAGCGGTCGAGATCCTGCAGCTCGGTCAGGGTGAAGTGATTAGCATAAGCATGGGCGCCAGCCTCGCGAAGCTCGGGCTCCAGCGTGGTGAAGAAGTCGCCCATCGCCTCGAACATCGCGCCCATCTGCAGGCTCATTCGCTGCTGCCAGTGGGGATCGTAGATCGCCATGATCTTCGCGATATCGACCTTGTCGAGCGCGGCCGCCTCTTTCGGATCGAGCCCTCCAAGCTCGGCAATCTGCTTGAGCGGCATCGCCTTCATCGCGTCGCCCATATTGTCCATGATGCCGCTCATCGTGCCGCTCATCATGCGCTTGTAGGTGCCGGGCGGAATGAGCTCCGCGACGACGAGGCGCGCCTCGGCCAGCGTCGCCGGATCGGGTGCCACTTGCGCTGCCGGACTTGCCACCGCCGGTGCTGCGGTCTGCGCCACCGCCGGTGCCGCGATCAGCAATGCGGCGGTCGTCAGCAAGGATGCCTTGATCATATCCCCTCCCATTCAGGCGGCGGCGCGATCGGCCGACGCACGTTGCCTCAGGAAGGCATGCATATACCCCGCGACATCGCGCCCGTCTCGGATCGCCCACACGACCAGGCTGGCGCCGCGCACGATGTCTCCGGCGGCAAACACGCCGGGAACGCTCGTCATCAGCGTCTTGTTATCGACCAGCAAGGTGCCCCAGCGCGTCACGCCCAGTTCGGGCGCACCGAAGAGCTGGGGCAGGTCCTCGGCATCGAAACCGAGCGCCTTGATCACCAGATCGGCGGGCACGTCGAACCCGCCCTCGGGATCGATTTCCGGTGCGCGCCGCCCGCTCGCATCGGGCTGCCCGAGCCGCATGCGGCTCGCCTTCACCGATGTGACCCGCTCCGCCGCAGCGAAGGCCTCGGGCGCCGAAAGCCAGACGAACTCGACGCCTTCCTCCTCGGCATTGGCGACCTCGCGCTGCGAGCCGGGCATGTTGGCGCGGTCACGGCGATACAGGCACTTCACGCTCGCCGCGCCCTGGCGCACCGCGGTGCGCACGCAATCCATCGCCGTGTCGCCGCCGCCGATCACCACGACATGCTTGCCCGCGGCGTTCAGGCTGCCGTCCTCGAATGCCGGCACGGCATCGCCGAAGCCCTTGCGGTTCGAGGCGGTGAGATAATCGAGCGCCTCGACCACGCCCGCACTGCCTACGCCCGGCGCGGTGATCGCGCGCGGTTTGTAGACACCGGTTGCGATCAGGACCGCATCGTGGCGCTCGCGCAGTTCGGCAAGGCTCGCGTCGCGACCGATTTCGAAGCCTTCGTGGAACGTGATGCCACCGTCCTTCAGCCGCTGCACGCGGCGCATCACGATTGGCTTTTCGAGCTTGAAGCCGGGAATGCCGTAGGTCAGCAGCCCGCCCGCGCGATCGTGGCGATCATAGACATGCACTTCGTAGCCTTGGACGCGCAGATATTCCGCCGCGCTCAGCCCGGCTGGCCCCGCGCCGATCACGCCGACCGACTGGCCGCGTGGCCGTCCCGGCACGAGCGGCTCGACCCAACCCTCTTCCCAGGCTGTATCGGTCACGAACTTCTCGACCGCGCCGATCGTCACCGCGCCGTGGCCGGAGAATTCGATCACGCAATTGCCTTCGCACAACCGATCCTGCGGGCAGATGCGGCCGCAGATTTCGGGCATGGTCGAAGTGCTGTTCGACAGCTCATAAGCTTCGCGCAACCGCCCTTCGGCGGTCAGCCGCAGCCAGTCGGGGATGTGATTGTGCAGCGGGCAATGCACCGAGCAATATGGCACGCCGCATTGCGAGCAGCGCCCGGCCTGTTCCTCGGCGGAGGGCACGGCATAGCGCTCGGCGATCTCACGGAAATCCTCCGCACGCATCTCGGCCGGGCGCTTCTCCGGATAGGATTGCGTCGTTCCGACGAACTTCAACATCGCATCGGTCGCCATCGGCCACCCCTTTCGAGGGCGGCCGATATGGCGTCACAGGAGGGGAGTCACGCGAAAACCGACATTATGGTAAGTTATCCTGTCCTATATTTCACTCGTGGCGCACGCAAATTGCCGAAAGCCGCAATATAGCGTCAAAACTAGTTCCGATACGGCCCTATATCGCGTGAAGCCAGATCAAGGCACCGATCCCAACGATGATTCGGTACCAGGCAAACGGTCCGAACCCGCGACGGCTGACGATCCCGACGAACCAGCGCACCACCAGCAATGCGACGATGAACGCGACGACGAAGCCGATCGCGATGTCGCCCAGGCTCGTGCCCTGCCCCGCCATCAGCGTGTCCTTGTGCTTGGCGATCTCCACCACGCTCGCGCCGAGCATCGTCGGGATGGCGAGGAAGAAGCTGAACTCCGCCGCGGTGCGCCGCTCGACGCCGAGCGACAGCGCGCCGAGGATCGTCGCGCCCGAACGGCTGACGCCGGGAATCATCGCCAGGCATTGCAGGAACCCGATGCCGAGCGTCTTGCTCGCCGGGATTTCCGCGACGCCGCGCGTGTCGGCCGGCTTGGCCAGCCGCTCGATCACCAGGATCGCAATGCCGCCGAGGATCAGCGCCCACGCCACCACCACCGGCTTGGTCAGCAATTCCTCGATATGCTTCAGGAACAGGATACCGATCACCGCCGCGGGCAGGAACGCGATCAGGATGTTGCGCACGAAGCGGATCGAGACCGGATCGCGCTTCAGCAATCCGCTCAGCACCGCCCAGAAAGTCCGCCAGTAGAGCACGACGATGGCGAGGATCGCGCCCAACTGGATGACGATATCGAACAACTGGAAGCGGCTGTCGTCATAACCGAGCAGCGCGCCGGCGAGGATCAGATGGCCGGTCGAGGAGACCGGCAGGAACTCGGTCACGCCCTCGACGATACCGAGCAGGATGATGGTCAGAAGGTGAGTCACGCACGTCTCCTGTGGCCGCAAGGCGGCGTTGGCTTATCGTCTCCCGGAAATTCTCTCAGGCCGCGGCGCGCGCGAAGCGCCCGTGGCGGCGAAAGCGCACCAGCCAGGCGGGCGCGACCGCGGCGAGCGGCGTCGGCGTAACGCCCAGATCCTTCAGCCCCGGCAGCGTGCCCGAGGCGACCGCATCCTTCTGCAGCATCAGCCACTGGTCGCGCGTGATCGGCGCGCCGGGCAGGAAGCCGAAGAGCGAAATCGCCTCGCCCGCGATATCGGGCAGTTCGACGATATCGGGCTCGCGCTCGACCATGCGCGCGATCCAGCGGATCAGGTTGCCCATCGTGATCTGATCCGGACCACCGAGCTCGAACGTGTTGCTTGCCTGGGTCGGGTCACCGAGCGCGGTGGTGATGGCAGCGGCGAGATCGCCGACGAACAGCGGCTGGAACTTCGCCTTGGCGCGCAACACCGGCAGGAGGTGCACCAGCGGCATATCCGACGCCGTCGCGATCATGCCGGCAAAGCGGTTCACGAACCGGTCCTCGCGGCCGAACACGGTGGAAGGGCGCACGATGATCGCATCCGGGAACGCCGCCCGCACCGCCACCTCGCCCTCGCCCTTGGTACGGCCGTAGCGCGAGGGCGATTCGGGATCGGCACCGATCGCGGAGATATGGATGAAGGCTTTCACGCCCTCCGCCTTCGCGGCGGCCGCCACGTGCGCCGGACCCGACACGTGCAGCATCTGCAGATCGCCCGAGAAGGCGCCGACGAGATTGATCACGGCGTCCGATCCGGTGATCGCGCGCGCCACGGTCTCCGGCCGCGTCATGTCGGCGGCGACGAACTGCGTCTGGCCGAGCCCGCCCAGCGGCTTCAGGAACCACGCATCGCGCGGATCGCGCTGCGCGATCCGCACCCGCGCACCGGCCTTGAGCAGATCCTGCGCGACATAGCGGCCGACGAATCCGCCGCCGCCGATCAGGGTGACCAGTGTGTCCTTCAAGCCCGGCGTCATGGTGTTCTCGGAAAGCCTGTACGATGCCGCCGCCATGCCCCACGCAACTGCGGTTGACAAGGCGCGCATGCCTCCCCTAGAGGCGCCCGCCTACCCCGTGCCCAGATGGCGGAATTGGTAGACGCACCAGCTTCAGGTGCTGGCGCTCGCAAGGGCGTGGAGGTTCGAGTCCTCTTCTGGGCACCATTTGTTCTTCCGAGGACATCCGAGAACGTCCGAAAAACGGCAGATTTCTGCCGTTTTTTGTGCTATGACGGTCCGGTCAAATCCGGGCTGATCCGGCACCAATCGGGAACAAACATGGTATCCTGCATGGTATCGGCGGCCCCTTATGGACGGGCCGATACCATGGGAAAACTGTTCGCCACGACGATCGCCAACGCCAAGCCGACCGATCGGGACTACAAACTCACCGACGGCGCAGGGCTCTATCTTCTCGTCAAACCGAACGGACGGAAGCTCTGGCGACTCAACTACAGCCACCTTGGCAAGCAGCGCACGCTCTCGTTCGGCGCCTGGCCGGATGTCGGGCTCGCCGACGCACGGGCGCAACGCGACGACGCGCGGCGAATGATCGCTGCGGGGCTCGACCCCTCACATGAAAAGAAGCTGGCGACCGCCCGCGAGATGATCGCCGAGGAGAACAGCTTCAAGGTCGTGGCCGAGGAGTGGCTTGCGAAGAATGAACGCGAGGACATGGCGGAAGTCACGCTCGCCAAGATCCGCTGGCTGCTCGACAAGGCTTATCCCAAGCTCGGCAATCGTCCGATCGCAAAGATCACCGCGCAGGAAGTGCTGGCGGTACTGCGCAGTGTCGAGGCAACGGGGCGCTACGAAAGCGCGCGCAGGATGCGCAGCGTGCTGAGCCGCGTGTTCCGCTACGCGATCGCCACCACAAGGGCCGAAACCGATCCGGCGCGGGACCTGCGAGGCGCGCTGACGGTGCCGAAGGTGAAACACCTCGCCGCGATCACGACTGAGAAGGGCGCGGGCGAACTGATGCGGGCGATTGAGGGCTACACCGGCCACGCGATCACTCTCTACGCGCTCCGGCTTTCGGCGCATCTCTTCGTCCGCCCCGGCGAACTTCGCCAGGCCGAGTGGAGCGAGTTCGACTTCGACCGCTCGGTCTGGGCGATTCCGGCCGAGAAGATGAAGATGCGCCGCCCGCACCGCGTGCCGCTCTCGACCCAGGCCGTCGCGCTCTTCGAGGAGTTGCACGAATTGACCGGAACGTGGCGCTATTGCTTCCCGTCCTTCCGCACCCCGAGGCGGCCGATGTCGGAGAATACCGTCAACGCCGCGCTACGTGTCCTCGGCTTCAAGCAAGGGCAGATGACCGCGCACGGCTTCCGAGCAATGGCGGCGACGTTGCTAAACGAGTCGGGGCTGTTCAACCCGGACGCGATCGAGCGCCAACTCGCGCATATGGAGAATAACGGGGTGCGCCGGGCCTACACCCGCGGCGAATATTGGGATGAGCGCGTCCGGATGATGCAGCACTGGTCGGATCACCTCGACCATCTGCGCGATGGAGCAAAGATCCTGAAACCTAACTTTGGGGGACGCCGTGACGGGTAGTGGGCCAGTAGGAGACTGACTGCTTTCAGGAGCCGACTGCCGATAGCCGCCGTTGCGGGACCGACCGGCGCGAACGGCGGCTTACGCCCCATGTGTGGACGGCCCTCCGTTGGCAAGTGGCATATTGAGCATCGCATTGCTGGTTGGTGCGGCCATGTGTCCGACCTATTTGTGCGGCACATATAGCCGCTGGCCGTAATGCCATTCGCGCGGTTCGGCTCCCGATCAATTGCTCGCACTCGAGGTGCTTGGGGCGGTGTGGGTTATCCCGATCCGGCGGTTTCAACCGGCTTTGTGCATCAGCTCCGTCTGCCCTTTCCAACCTCGTTGGCGCGGTCTCCCGCGTCGATCCTTATGCGACCTGCGGCTCGCGATAACGCTCACCGCTGGCCATCATCGCCCAGATCATTCGGGCGTTCCTGTTCGCGAGCGCGACCGCTGCAACCTTGGCCTTGCGGCGCGCGAGCAGTTGCACGAGCCATGGCCGCTTCGTCCCGTTGCGTTCGGCATAGCGCACGACCGCCATGGCACCGACGATCAGCATCTGGCGCAGATAGCGATGCCCGGCCTTGGTGATGCTGCCGAGCAGCTCCTTGCCACCACTGGAGTTCTGTCGTGGGACCAGCCCGATCCAGGCAGCGAGGTTGCGGCCCGAGCGGAAGATCGCGGGATCGGGAACGGTGGCAACGATGGCACTGGCGAGCAACGGGCCGACGCCGGGTATCTCCATCAGTCGCCGGCCGAGTTCGGTCTCGCGTGCACTCGCCATGATCCGGCGATCGTTCTCAAGGATCTGCTGCTTCACGATATGCAGCTGGGCCACCAGCATCGTCAGGCATATCCGCGCATCGGTCGGCACCCGATCATCCGCCGTGTCTGCGATGATACTGACAAGCTGATCCATCCCGTTCCTGCCGATCGGTGCGACGACCCCGAACTCCGCGAGGTGCGCCCGCAGCGCGTTCGACAGCTGCGTTCGCTGCCGGCTGAGGATCAGGCGAACACGGTGCAGCATCATCGCGCTCTGCTGCTCGGGCGACTTGATCCCGACGAAGCGCATGGTCGGTCGCGTCACCGCCTCGCAGATCGCCTCGGCATCGGCCGCATCGTTCTTGCCGCGCTTGACGTACGGCTTCACATACTGCGCCGGCATCAGCTTCACATCATGCCCCAACGCGATCAACTCGCGCGCCCAGTAATGCGACGATGCACATGCCTCGATGCCAACCAGGCACCGCGGCAGCTTCGCAAAGAACTTCAACATGCGCCCGCGCGTCAGTCGCTGGCGAAGCACCGCCGCGCCATCCGCATCAACACCGTGCACCTGGAACACGCTCTTCGCGAGGTCCAAACCTATCGTCGTGACGTTCCCCATCGTGGCTCTCCTTCCGGCTCATCCGCAGCTCATCCTGCGGAAGGGGTGGAGAGCCGTCCACGTCATCAATTGCGGACATTCACGACAGGCCGTAGGATGCCACTGATTCAGTGATCGGAGAAGTGATGGCACATCAATTCGTCATTCTTCTTGCCTTGCTTTCCTCAAACGCGATCGCAGCAGGCGCGGTAAACCCGACCATAGTAAAGTGTCGCATTGCTCAAGCCTGCGATGACGTGCCGATCGGAAGCGACTGCATCGCTGTCGGTACAAAGCGATTGGACATCACATTCGACTTTTCTCGCCAACGTTTCCTATCAAAGCCCGAGGGCAAGCCCCTTGTACGAGGAGCGGTCGAGATTGCGGAAAGCTCGCCGAACGGGACACGCTCCGTGAGAATGCTGGCGCAGCCTCTGGTCACGGACGCGGTGTTCTCAAACGATTGGCGGAAAGCTACTATTCTCGGCAATCGCTACATCTGCATTCCTGTCCGGTGATCGAGAGGGACGACCGCTTACCACCCATACCCGGTCGTTCCCGCGCCGATCGCGTCGCACTGAAAGCTGCCCGACCGGAAACGACCTCGTTGCGGCCATTGCGAGTGGATATCGGTGCATTCGAAAGCGGCCACCCGCGTAAGACAACGACATGCCCTTCGGTCAGCTTTCTATGAACTGATCGACCAGTCGCCTGTAAGCCATTTCATGCCGTTCGCACGCTCTATCGACTTTGTCTTTTAAGCCGCTCAGTCCACGCTGTCCTCGGCCTAACAGCACCGCTTGATAGGGAACTCGCTGGTATCTCCTGCCATCTGCGCCGACGAATAAACTTGGGAAACGATTGAACTCTTCGATAGGCATTCGAAATCGGATATTTCTTTGATGAATTGCTTCATCTTCTCCGCCGAATTTAACATAGGCTGGCCTAACCGCGCCCTTAACATGAGGAAATCTGGCTTCGATCCAAGCAAAGATCTCAAGCGGAAAGGCGTTCATCGAAATGTCGATCTTCCGAAGTTTTGGTAACTCTTTGAGGGGGTCTAATGGCTGTGCGGTCTGCGGCGCTTTGATGAAATGTAGTAGTAAGTATTCTAATTCGCCGAAATCGGCCAAAAAGTCGAAGCTATCGATTGGCTGGGACCAATCGACCGTTCCATAAAGGCCAAGATATCTCAGGGAAGTGGCGCCCTTGAGCCCCGAAAAATCCGACACTCGCCTCAGGTTCTCAATGTGAAGCGCTCTAAGTTTCTTCAGACTTCCGATGGGCGTAAGATTACTGAAGCCGGAGACATATTCTAAAATGAGCTCCTCCAAATTCTGGAGGCGCGACAGAAATCCAATGTCTTTAGGTCTCGCGTGAGTGATTCGAAGGCGCTTGAGGCGCCAAAGCGTCGAAACAAATGCAAGCTGCTCATGGCTTGGAGAATGAAGTGTCAATTCTTCGAGATTCGGGAATGTCCCGATAATATCCCAGTTTACGTCGTTGCCACCTATAGTTGCGATAGAAATTGATTTTTGCCCGATCGTCCATTCGGGCATCTGGTAAGCATATCGTTCTACATTTGGAACAACTGCCCAATGCCCGCCGCTGCGATCAAGCATGTCTCCAAAGTGATGTCTCATTTATTGCGATCTCAACCTGAGCAGGGAGTTCTCTTCCTGAAAACCGCATCGACCGTCAACCAATGAGCGCCCGGAATCCTCAACTCGCGAACCAAGCTGTCATTCCGCTTTCCACCCATTCGCCGCCGTCCAATCGCGGGATGCGATCTCAAAGCGGATTGTCCGCTTACGGGCCTTGTCGATCAGCACGGAAACGTCCGCTGTGGGGCGCTAAGCCGTCGTCTAATCTCGATAGGTCCAGCTGGTGACTTCGGCGAGCGATTCGAGGACCGACCGCGGGTCGCTGGCAAGCCGCTCATACTCCTCGACCTTGCGTTCCGCCCAGGCGAGCCATTCGGTGATCTCGATGCCCGCGACCGGGGAGGCATCCCCCGGCATCGCTTCGCGCAGCGCCGAGAGGAACGCTCGCGCCAGTTCGGCTTCGCGCCAATGGCCGACATGCTCAAGCAACCGGCGGAAGCGGGCCCGGTCGAGCTTTCGTTCGGCTTCCAGCTTGCTGCGCCGGCGAGCCTCCAGTTCGCGCCGGCGCTTCTCCTCATCGCGCTGCCTGCGCAATCCCTCGAGCGCCGGAAAGGCGGCCATGATGGCGTCGACGATCTCGCCCAATTGCTGCTCGATCGTGCCTCGCTTGGAATCCTCCCACTCGGTCCTGGCGCGATTCGGGAGCCAGGTCTTGATCTCGAAGACCAGCGTGTCGGTCTCGTAAAGTTCGTAGCACCATTTCTGCGCGTCCGCGCCGCGCCAGCGCAATTCGTCGGGCGTGAGCTGCCGTTGCCCGCGCTTGAGCCGATAGCGCAGCTGGAACTCGATGCGCTCGTCCCCCAGCGCCATCCATAGTTCGCGCCGTTCGCCTTTCCTGATCTGAATGCCCTTCTTCTCGACCGCCTTGAATATCGTGTTGGCGACGAGCAGCCGGCGCCGATCCGCCGCGGTGAGCGGGACCGGCATGACGAGCCGTTTCAGCCGAGGATCGTACACCCTCTCCTTGGCACGCACCTCGCGCTCCCGCGTCGCGATCCATTCGGCGACCAGCGGGTGCGGCCTCACCAGCCTCTCCGGCACTTCGATGCCGGGGCCGCGCTTTGCGTTCGCGGCGTCCGGTTCGGTCTCCACACCCGACACCGGTTTCCTCGGCGCGCTCGCGACGATGGTGATCACCTCCGAGACACCGGCCGGCGCCGGTTAAAGCGGGTGGACCCGGACGGGCTTACCCATCTCCAACCGAAGCCAGTGGCCCTGGTCCGGTCGCGCGATGCCATAGGCCTCGCAGATTTGGCTGAGCTTCAGCGCGGATGTGCCGAGGCGAAGCGCAAGCCTGTTCAGCGGCTCGGCCCAGACGAGCGTGTAGAATTCCGCGCGGGTCAGCGATGTGGATGCCGGGTCCTGAAGATCGTCGTCCATGTCCGCATTCCACCGTGCGACCGGCCCTGATCGCACTTGGTAGACGGGCGGAAGCTAAGGGTCCGCAAGCCTAGCCGAGGATCAGCTTCTTGAGACTGCGAAAGAGAATGAAGGTCGAGCGGCCGACCTTCACGGTTTCGATCTCGCCCGCATTGATCAGCTCGTAGAGCGTCGATCTGCCGATGCCGGTCAGCTTGACCGCGGCAGAAATGCGGACGCACAACGGCTCGGTGGGCAGCGTGTCGTGCGCGTCGCGCGCTTCCTCCGCCAGCCGCTTTCGCTCATCGACAGAAATGCCCCGCGTCACGAGGCGGACCCAACGCAACAGGGATTCGTCTTGCGCGACGTCGAGAGCCAGCCTTCGATATCGGCCTGCCGCCGGGCGCGGTCGAGCGGCGGCAAGGCCGCGCAGAAACGCGAGACGCCCGACCCGTCGAAGCTATCGATGCCTGCCGCAGCGCAAAGGCGAATCCGCCGCGCGCTGTTGACCCGCCCGACATGGCAGATCGCACCGCTGGCATGCGCCAGGCGTGCCCATTGCGCCATGGTCGCCAGCTTCCACTGCGTGTCGCCGCCAACGAAGATGCCGAGGCGCGGACCAAGCATGTGGCGGATCTGCGCTGGCTTCATGCCGTTCTGCACGGCGAGCAGGAAAGCCGCCCGGGACAGGGACGGACGATACCGGAGCCGGTCGAGCCAGCGCCGCGAGAAAGCGAGCGAGGCGGCGCCGCCCATGACGATGTCGGGCAGGACGATCCAGTCCGCACCGGGTCCGAGCATGGCAACCGCCCGTTCGAAAGCGGCGTCGTGGAAAGCCTCGCCGCGCTGGAAGGACGTCCATGCGCCATTGTCGAGCGCGTAACGGAACCCCTCGGTCCTGAGCACGCCGCGCGCCGATATCATGAGGCGCCACCCGGCTGATCGCAACGCGTCCAGGTTCCGGCGCGTGCCCGTGCGCGAGGCATAGGCGATCATCACGCGCGCCCGTCGCCCCGGCGTGAGCGTGTGAAAGCGCGATCGCTTTCGAGGAAGCTCGCCAGCATCGCAGGGATCAGCTCGCGGACCGGCTCCTCTGCGCCGTAGGTCTCGGCATAGACGGCGGCGTAGGCCGCGAGCGCGGCATGCAGGTCCGGCGACACGTTGATCGTCAGCTTGACCGGCGTTCGGTCGGGCAGCTTGGCGAGCCTCAACTCCACCATGTCAGCGGCCTCCCTCGCGCCAGGGGGCGAGCACGAGATCCTTGTGGACCACCAGCCGTACCGGGGCGCCCGGCCGGATCGTGATCGTCGGCTGGATGTTCAGGTTACGCATCGTGATCTGGTCGCCGGCACGCGACACATTGTCCTGCGTCGAGCGGCGGATTGCCTCAACCAGATCGCCGTCGCCGGTGAATGCCATCTCCGAGCCGACCCCGAGCAATGTCGACAGCGCAACACCCTTGATCAACTGCCAGGTGTGCATGTCGACCTTGTCCTGCAGGCCGGCATAGCCCGACGGATCGGTCGCAGGTACGTTGTCGATCCGGAGCGAGCTGCCGTCGGGCATGACGATCCGCTGCCAGACGATCAGCGCCCGCTTCTGCCCGAATGCCACCACAGAATCGTAGCTGCCGATCAATCGCGCACCTTGCGGAATCAGAAGCACTCGCCCGGTCGGACTGTCGTAGACGCGCTCGGTCACTTGCGCGGTGACAAGGCCAGGCAGGTCGGACCGTAAGCCGGTGATCAAGCTAGCCGAAATCACGCCGCCCGCCGTCAGCACATAAGGGGACGGCGCGGGCATCAGTTCGTGCGCGTTGGTGTCTCCCTTGGGATCGAGCGTTCTCACGAACTCGGTTTTGCGCCCCTGGGCGTTGGGGTCGTTCGCGGAATCCAGCGCGAGCTTCGCTGGGGCGGAAGGTGCCGGCGTCGGGAGAGCTGCGCCGAAAGCCGCCTGTTCCGCTCCCGTCGAGACACCCTGCGACCTTGACACCATCAGTCCCGATTCCCGCGCGGCCTTGCGCTGGGCAAGCATATGTTCGCGCTCGGCGGCGGTCGCCTGCGCGGTCGGATCGGCCACAGGCATCGGCGTCGGGGTTTCCATGGCCAGCTGACGCTGACGCTCGAGAATGGGACGCCCGAGATCGCCGGGAAGTGGCGGCCCGAGCTTGGGCACATCGCCATAGGTCGCGGGCAGCCCGTTCAGCGCCTCGGTGGCCGGCTTGGCGGGCTGCGACAGCGCCTCCTCCTGCGCGACCTGCCGGAACACCGCCGGCTTCAGAGCCATCCATGTCACCGCGATCAGGCTGACCGATCCGATGGCCGAGATCGCGACGATCACGCCGCGGCGGAAGCGGATCGCGCGGCGGGGCCGTGCGCGGATCGCCAAGGTTTCGGGATCGACCTTGGGTGGCGCGGCGGGCGGAGCGATATCCTCCGTCACGACTTCCTCCGCTTCGCCTGCGTCTCGGCGACGCGATCTATCCGCACGACGTCCTGATGCTTGAGGCCCAGGCGCAGCTCGGCGGCGTCGAAGATCCGATCGACGACATAGAAGCGGCCCTGCAGCCGGTAATTGACGAGGCTGGCCTCGCCCTTGCGGTCGACCAGGAACAGCGGCGGTGCTTCGCCCACGGCCAAGCTCGCCGGGAACTCGACATAGGTCTGCCGCCCGTCGTCGAACGCGCGCAGCGGCCGCCATGCCGGGCGGTCGCCCGAGATCGCATAGTTGAAATGAAGCTGCTCGGGCGCGATGCCGGCCGCCACCGGCACTGCCGCGCGTTGCTCCTCCTCCACGCGCTTGAGCGCGATCAGCGCATCCTGCGGATAAGTCCAGGACAGCGCGACCATCGCCGTGGTCGAAGTGGCGGTCAGCGCCAGATGGTAGCTGCGCCGGTCGGTGGTGATGACGACGTTGGTGGAGAGCCCGGCGGAGAAAGGCTTCAGCAGGACATGCGTGCGCTTGTCCGCGCCGCTGCCGCTCGACGTGTCGCCGATTACCCAGCGCGCGGTGTCGCCCGCCGCGACCGAGATCAGCGCCTCGCCGGGCTGAAGCGCGATGTCGGTCACCCGTTCGGGCGCGGCATAGACTTGGTAGAGCGAGCCCTCGGCATAGGGATAGACCTGCACCGCATTGACGAAACCCGCCGCGATCGGCTCGCGCGTCGCGGCGCGGTTCGCAACCGTCACGCCGGCTTCGGCCGCCGACGGCTTGCGCGGCTTGGCGTGGCGGCGGTGCACCGGGCGATCGGCAACCCCCGCCGGAGCCGGCCGCACCTTCGCCAGCGCGGAAGCCGCAGGTTTCGCCAGTGGCTGCGGCGGCATCGCTTGGGACTGAGCCTGCGCGCTTGCGGCGAGCGCAAGCAATGATACGGCGCCGAGCGGCGCGAGAAAGCGTCGGGTCATGGGGCAATCTCCTGGGTGGCCGGCGCGGCGGCGTTGGACGCAAGGTTCGGGTCGAGCGGCGAGCCGCTCAGGATGTTGGCGGAAGGTGGTGCCGACGGCTGCGGCTGGGATGTCGCCGGCAAATCGAGCTCGCGGCTCCAGTCGATCGCGTCGACATAGATGCCGAGCGGGTTCTTGCGGAGTATCTCGGCATTCGCCGGGGTCTTGGTCACGATCGTCAGGATCGCCGTCCAGTTGGACCGTCCCGCCATGGATCCGCGCTCGAACACGGTCTCGGTCCATTTGACCTGGAACGACTTGTCGGACGCGCGGACGACGCTGGTGACCTGCACCGAGACCGTCCGCTCGCCGACATGCGCGAACGGATCGCTGGTGCGCGCATAGTCGCCGAGGAACTGGCTGCCGCGCTGGGTGGTGAACGCATAGGCGTCGAGCCAGTCCTGCCGCATCACCACCGGATCGAGCGAGATGCTCCGCACATTGCGGATGAACCGCGACAGATGCCACGCAACCTGCGGATCGGTGGGCCGATAGGCCGCCTCGGCCTCGCTGACCGCGCGGGCCTCACCCAATCGATCGACCTCGACGACATAGGGTGTGACCCGGCTCTGCACCGACTGCCACAGCACGCCCGCGCCGAGTCCGCCCGCGAGCGTCAGGCATCCGAACGCCATCAGCCGCCAGTTGCGCGCCTGCAGCCGCGCGGAGCCGATCCGCTCGTCCCAGAGCTGGCCGGCGCGTTGATAGGGCGTCTCGGGCTCGGGGGTCCGTCCGTAGCGCTGGACGGCGCGTTTGAAGATCATCAGTCGTCCCTTTCCTTGATATCGGGGTGAGCGGACGCGCCGCCGCGATCGCCCTGGGCAAGCGTGTGCATCGCGATCTGGCGGTGATGCCGCGCGGTCTGCTGGGCGCGCATCGCCCGCGCCCAGGCCGGAGCAGCGTCGCTGCCGCCTGCCGGAGCGGAGCCGGCGGGAGAGCTTGTCTGGTTGAGTGCGTTCCATGCGCCCTGGCGGCCGCCCGCGGCCGCTTCACGAAGCCCGAACGCACCGGTGGCACGCGAACGGAGCGCATTGCCTGCGGCCTGGGCCATCCCGCCGATACCGGCAGCCATGCTCGGCTTGGCGGCAGTTTCCTTGCCGAGCGTATAGGCGGTCGAAGCGGCCGAACCCATCGAGGTGCCGGCGCGGACGGCGCCGAGCGCAGCGCCGCCGAGCGCCTTGGCCGCACCCATCGCACCCGCCCCGGCGAGCATCGGCGCAGCGACCGCGCCGACAGTGGTGCCGAGCGCCGCACCGGCGCCGAGCTGTGGGGCGCCGGCGACCAGGCCCGATGCGATGCCGGGGCCGAAGATGCCGAGGCCGAACAGGGTTAGTGCGCCGAGCACCAGGCTCATCGCGTGGCCAAGATCGGGTTCCTGTCCTGCAGTGGAGTTGGTGAAATCGGCGAAGAAGTTGGAGCCGATGCCGACGATGACGGCGAGCACCATGACCTTGATGCCGCTGGAGATGACGTTGCCCAGCACGCGTTCGGCTAGGAAGCTGCTCTTGTTCCACAGCGCGAACGGCACCAGCACGAAGCCGGCGAGGCTGGTCAGCTTGAACTCGATGATCGTCACGAATATTTGCACCGCCAGTGCGAAGAAGGCGATGACGACGATCGCCCAGGCGAAGAGTAGCACAAGGATCATCACGAAATTGGTGAACAG
>Ga0153956_1001927_pt1 | contig 16667 bp, 13 predicted proteins | sample TSFL040MetaG_FD_104704 | JGI IMG/M metagenome (GOLD analysis project Ga0153956, IMG submission 104704) | Attine ant fungus gardens microbial communities from Florida, USA - TSFL040 MetaG | ecosystem: Host-associated > Fungi > Mycelium > Unclassified | place: USA: Florida, Wekiwa Springs...
CAGATCGTCGACATCGGCGCTGTATCTGACCCGTTTCACGAAAAAGCGGCGCAGCGACGCCGTGTAGGCGCGCAAGACCGCTTCTATCCCTGCGGGGTCGCTTTGCGGGCTTGCGGACACGAGCTTCCCTCCAGCGGCTTCTTTTCGTGGGCCGGTTCAAATTTTTTTTGCACAGGCGGTGAGGGTATCGCAAGGGCGCGCGTCTAAAGAAACCAGGGAACGGCAAAATTACAACGGCAAGACGCCGCCACCGAGGGACGAACCGCTGTGATCTGATGCTTCGCAGTGCAGCATCCTGCTGCCTGCCTGCAAATGCATGGCAAAACCAAGGGGAAACTCCATGTTCGATTTGAAGGCGCATCTCAAGCCGGGATCGTCGGCGCTCATTCTGGCGGCTTTGCTGGCGCCGTTGCCGGCCCTCGCGCAGGCCAATGGAGATGGCGGCGAAGCCACCGAGCAGGTCGTTGTGACTGGCACCAGCATTCGCGGCGTCGCACCGGTCGGGTCGAACGTGATCAGTGTCGGGCAGGACGCCATCGAAGCCGCCGCGCCGGTCAACACCACGCAGCTCCTCAACACGATTCCCGGACTTTCCACCGCCAATGCGGCGCCGCAGGGGTCGAACAACAGCTATTATTATTCGCCGACGATCCACCAGCTGGCCGGCAGCGCTAGCAACACGACATTGGTGCTCATCGATGGCCGCCGTATCCCCCAGGGCAACACGCAGCATTCCGAAACTGACCCCAACATCATTCCGACGATCGCGCTGGAAAGGGTCGAGGTTCTCGCGGACGGCGCTTCCTCGATCTACGGATCGGATGCGGTCGCGGGCGTGGTCAACTTCATCACGCGCCGGAAATTCACCGGCCTTCTGCTGACGGCCCAGGGCGGGGCCGGCGACGGCTATAACAATTATACGGCGGCCCTGCTGGCCGGTGCGGATTGGACGGCGCCCTGGGGCTCCGGCGACGCCTATATCGCGTACAATCACCAGTTCTTCAGCGCCCTGTCGTCGGGGTCCAGATCCTATTTGAACGAAAAGAACCACATACCGCAGGGCGGGACGAACTTCCGTTCCTTCAGTTGCTCGCCCGCCACCATCCAGCCGGCCGGCAGCGCGAACATTTATCTTTCGCCGACCGCCGCGACCGCCGTGGCGAACACGACGGCCAACGCGCCTTGCGGCACCGGCACCAGCGATGTCCTGCCCCAAGAGATGCGCGACAATGTGATGGTGAAATTCTCGCAAAATCTGGGATCCCGGCTCACCATCAGCGCCGACCTGGTCTATGGCGTGCGCCAGAATTATACGAACAACGCGCCCGGCGCCGTGCAGGCGACCGTTTTCGAAACGGGCCCCCAGGCGAATCCCTTTTACGTCAATCCACCCGGCGTCACCGCCACATCGCAGACGATCCGTTTCTCGGCGGACGGGCTTGTTCCCAATGGCCATACCCTGGGCGGATCGCAGACGTTCTATTCCGATGTTGAACTCGGCTACAATATCAACGACAACTGGCTTCTTACCGTCAGCAACACGTTGGGCAAGGACACCACCTACTCCAACTCTTATGGGCAATTATGCGGTTCCTGCGCGAACCTGGCGCTCAATGGAACGACCAATTCAACCGGTTCGACCACGGCCCCGTCGGTGCCCGGCACCACAACGACGACCCTGGGCCTTCCGCTGACGACCGCCAACGCGCTGGACGTGTGGAACTCTCCGGCCACGAACCGCACATCGGCCGCGGTGCTGGCGGGCCTGGTCGCGGCCAACAGCACGAATACCAATTATAACAGCTTCGACCAGCTCCGGGCGAATGTGGACGGCGCCCTGTTCGATCTGCCCGCCGGCCCGCTGAAAGTCGCGCTCGGCGGCGAGGTTGTGCACTACAATCTGATCCAGGACGTCGTGGCGCCGAACAATACCGGCGCCGTACAGACGGGGGCGGCGTTCGCCGAATACCGCTTCGGCCGCATCGTGGCGTCCGCCTATGCTGAATTGGATATCCCCATCATCTCGCCGCAGATGGGAATTCCGCTCGTCAATAAGTTCGATATCGACATAGCGGGACGTTACGACAACTATTCCGACGTCGGTTCCACCAGCAATCCGAAGTTTTCGGCCAACTGGGAGGTCCTGGACGGCTTTACCCTGCTGGGCAACTATTCGACATCCTTCGTCGCGCCGCCGCTGGATTCCATCGGCGATCCCCAGCAACACTACAATTATGCGTCGTCGGGCATCTCGACCTATTCCACGGGGACTGTGCAGCTGCCGGTATCGGCCTATCCGGGCATCGCCGGCGTGTTGCCGGGTTGCGCCGCCACAGCCACGGTTTGCACGGTCGGCCAAAGCACCGTTCAGGGCATTACGATCGCCAGCGGCGGCGGCGGAAGCCTGAAGCCCCAGCACGGCTTCAGCTGGTCGCTCGGCGCCGATATTGCGCCGGATTTCCTTCCCGGCTTTACGGCGAAAGTCACCTATTTCAACAATACCTTCAAGGGTGGTGTGACCTCGCCGACCGCCTCGGCGGAAGTCGCGGCGCCGAGTCTGCGCTCGCTCTTCACGGTCTGCCCGAGCGGTTGCAGCGCCGCCCAGGTGGCCGCGGCGATCGCCAATGTTCCGATCAAGGGCTCGCTGCCCACGACCGCATACTTCCTTTACAATTTCAGCCAGCGCAACGTGCTGAACTTGGCGATCAGCGGCATCGACCTGCAGACGGAATACAAATACGACACCGACAACTGGGGCGAATTCAAATTCGGCGATGCCCTGACGGTTTTCACCAAATATGACGAGAATTTCGGCGGCGGCGAGACCTTCAGCGTCATGAATACCTCGGGCCTGAACCAGACCTTCCCCTCGGTGCAGGCCACGATGCGGGCGGACTTCGGCTGGAAGGGCGGGGCGTTCGGTCTCGACGTCTTCGTCAACTATACCGGCTCCTATCGCAATTGGGGCGGCTCCACGGTCACGCCTCTGGTCAACAATGCCGCGGGGGTGCCGATCGGGGGCGGCGACAAGGTCGACTCGAACACGACCGTCGACCTGCACCTGTCCTATGACTTCGACAGCGACCTGTTCGGTGCGGACCAGGTCTATCTGGAGGCGACGAATATCTTTGATGCGGACCCGCCATTCTACAATTCGGCGACCGCATACAATTCCTTCGTATCCAGCCCGATCGGCCGCGTGATCTCGGTCGGTCTGCGCGCCAAACTGTGAGGCCCACCATGGATCTCCGGAAGCGGGATATTCTGGCGCTGGGCATGGGGCTGGCGGGCGCGGCATTGGCGCAACCGGCGCCGGCTCCGCGGGCGCGGCGCCGGTCCGCCCCGGTTCCCCACCGGCTCGCCAAGACCACGCCGCTGTTCCGCAGTCCGCCGGGGTATCCCAACGCCATAGCGGTTGCGCCGGAAGGCTTGTGGATCGCCGAGCAAAAGCTCTCGGGACCATCGGCCCGGCAATATGGTTTGCCGGATCCGGCAGATCTGCGGGAAGCGGCCTGGCTGACGGACTGGAACGGAAAGCTGCTCAAAACGGTCTGGACCCAGTCGCGCAACACCAGCGGCATGGCCTATGGCGGCGGCTTCATCTGGATGTGCGCCAACCAGCCGCCGGAGGGCATTTTCCAGACCGATCTCAACGGCAACACCATAAGTCACCGACAAATTCCGCTGGGTCCTCCGGACAATGGGGGCGGGTGCCACGGCGCGATGTGGCATGATGGGAAGCTTTGGATCGCCTCGCTCAGGCTGCACGGGATATTGCGGGTTGATCCGGCCAGCTGGGCGCCGGAATTTCTTATTCCCGTGAACCTGCCCGCCAATCAATCGCGGCTGCACGGTATCGCCTGGGACCAGGGCGCCATCTGGATCGTGACCGGCAACGAGGACAGCACCAGCTTCGCGACCGGAAAGCCCGGCCTGGCCAAGTACGACGCGGCGACGGGCGTCCTGCTTGAAACGGTGGAGTTCGTTCCCGGGTCGTCCGATCCCCACGGGCTGGCCATGCATGACGGCGTCATGATCAGTTGCGACGCCGGCATCCACCCCGGCTGGCCCAATAACGACAGCCCCACCAGCGGGTTCGTGTTTCGGATCGACTTTATTTAGAGGGCGCCGCCGCCCGTCACGCGAACCATGGGCGATCGGTTCCCAGGTCCTCCACCGCGCATCGCAATCCGCGACGCGCATAACCGGGCCGCTTGGGAAGCTCAAGCGGCCTCTGTTTTATTCGCCGTCGCCTTGGCGGCCCGCAAAACACGCGCTGCCATGCTGAGGGATAGGCCGGCCTCGCGTGCATCGCCATCGATGGAACGGCAAAATCTCCGCCGGCGCGTGTGATGGACAGTCCGGTCCTTCCGCCCGATTCCATCATCGGGAGTCCGGGCCGGTCTTGCACGACAGCAATCGCGCGGGATCGGCGGACGGCCCCACGAAAATATCGGCCCCGCCGCCGCCGGGAGGAAGGGGAAGGGTCACGGTCCCGCGCATGGACGGCGCCAGGCGGATCTTCGCGAAGCCCTTCAACTCCAGTACTGGCCGGGTCACGCCCGGCGTTTTCCGGCGCGTAAACAGGTAAAGCGTTTCTTCCGCCTCCCGCGTGCCGCGATTGACTACATCCACCGTTGCGCCGGCATCCGCCAGGCGCAGGTTTGAAAGCGCGAAGTCGCCATAGCCCAGGCCGTGGCCGAACGGAAACAGGGGCGTATTGTCCACATCGCTGTAATGGCTGGTATAGTGGTCGGCGGGATTGAGCGGGCGTCCGCCGGGCCGCTGCCCGAAGAAGACGGGAATCTGTCCCACGGCGCGGGGCCAGCTGACCGGTGTCCGCCCGCTGGGCGAGATCTTTCCGGTCAGCACATCGGCGATGGCATGGCCGGCCTCGCATCCCGGAAACCAGGCGGCCAGTATCGCGTCCGCCTGCGCGACCAGTTCCGGAATGACCAGTGGCCGCCCGGAAAACAGCAGGATGATGACCGGCTTGCCTTTGGCGTTGGCGCAGACCGCATCAACCAGTTTTTGCTGCAGGCCGGGCAGGCCCAGATGGGCGCGGCTGGCGGCTTCGCCGCTCATGGCCGCCGCCTCGCCCAGGCACAAAAGCACGGCGTCCGCTTCCTGGCACAGGGCCACGGCCGCGGCGATGCCCGAATCGTCGCCGCCCTCGATCGGCACGCCCGGCGCGAAACGGATATCCAGCCCCGCCTCCTTCAGGCCGGCCAGCACGCTGACACAGTCCTCGGGCCGGCCGGCGCCCCACCATGGCCCGCGCATCTCTCCGGCCGCATCCGCCAGCGGGCCGGCGACCGCCAGCTTGCCCGGCGGCAGCGGCAGCGCGCCGCCTTTGTTCTGGAGCAGGACCAGGGAGCGCGCCGCGACGTCGCGGGCCAGGGCGCGGCGCCGCGTCAGCGTATCGGGACTTTCGGAAATGTGGCCGCGGAGATAGGGGTTCCGGAACAGGTCCAGCCGTTCCTTCAGGGCCAGGACGCGGCGCACCGCGGCGTCGATATCCTCCATTTTCACCAGCCCGCGCTCCAGCGCCGCCGGCAGGCCGCGGCGATAGGCGTCCGCCATCATGTCGATATCCACGCCCGCCCTGAGCGCCAGCGCGGCGGCCTCGGCCAAGCCGGCGGCAACGCCGTGATTGATGAGTTCGGCGATGGCGTCATAGTCGCTGACGATCACGCCCTCGAACCCCATTTCGCCGCGCAGCGTGCCGCGCAGCAACCGCTCATGGGCCGTCATCGGTATCGCATTGAGGTCGGTGAAGGCCGGCATCACCGACGCGACGCCGGCTTCGACCGCGGCGCGGAACGGCGGCAGGTAAACTTCGCGCAACGTATTTTCGGACATGTCGGTGGAGGCATATTCCCGTCCCGCCGTGACCGCGCCATAGCCGACATAATGCTTGGCGCAGGCCGCAATGGTGTCGGCGGCGGCCAGGCTGGCGCCCTGGAAACCCCGCACCTTGGCGCGCGCGATCGCCGCGCCCAGGAACGGATCTTCACCAGGCCCTTCCGCGATGCGGCCCCAGCGCGGGTCCCGCGTCACGTCCAGCATCGGCGCGAAGGCCATATGCAGGCCGTCCGCCGCCGCTTCCCGCGCGGCCGCGCCGGCCGTCGCTTCCCAGGCGGCTTCATCGAACAACCCCGCTTCGGCCAGGGGGATCGGAAAGATCGTGTGGTGGCCGTGGATCACATCGAATCCCAGCAGCAGCGGAATGTGCAGGCGCGACTCCTCCATCGCGATCCTCTGAATCCGCTGCGTCTGTTCGGCGCCGTACAGGTTCAGCAGGTTGCCGATGGCGCCGCAGCGGATGGCGTCCTCCGAAAACGGCGTGATCACCGGCCCGGTAACCGCATAGTCGGACGCCGTCATGGTCATCTGGCCGATCTTTTCGGCCAAAGTCATGTCGGCAATCAGACGGTCGATAAAGCCCATAGCCGCAGTTTAGACCAGCCGCGCGGATTTTACATGCCGCCTCGGCGGCCCGATGCTAGAACGGCACGCGATGTTTACAGACCGGCCAACCCGTCCTCCCATCTCCGGCCACGCGGACCTGCCCGCGCAACTGGAAATGATGGTCCGCGCCCTGCTGGCCTCCAGGGTCCGCAACCGTCTTTTCCTGCTGGGCGGGGCCATCTTCCTTGTCATCATCGCCACCACCTATGGCCAGATTCGCCTGAATCGCTGGAACGAGCCATTCTACAACGCCCTGGCGCGCCGCGACCTGCACGGCTTTCTCACCCAGCTTGGCGTGTTCGCGATCATCGCGGGCTGTCTTTTGGCGCTGAATGTCCTTCAGCGTTTCCTGGCGGAAACCACCAAGCTCAAATTGCGGGAGGGGCTGGCGCAGGACCTGATCGGGGAGTGGCTCAAGCCGGGCCGCGCCGTGCGGCTCGTGGAAGCGGGCCTGATCGGCATCAACCCGGACCAGCGCATGCACGAAGACGCGCGCCACCTGACGGAATTGTCCGGCGACCTGGGCGTGGCGCTTTTGCAGTCCACCATACTCCTGGCGACCTTTATCGAGGTCCTCTGGGCGATATCGGGCAGCTTTGCCCTGCCCCTGGACGGCCATGTCTATGTCATTCCCGGTTATATGGTGTGGGCCGCCGTCATTTATGCGGGCACCGGCTCGTTGCTGAGCTATTGGGTCGGCCGCAACCTGGTGGCGCGCAATGCCCAACGGTATCAACGGGAATCCGAGGTCCGCTTTTCCCTGATGCAGGCCAACGAGCATATCGCGGCCATCGAAACGCAGCCCGATGGGCTGGCCAAGGCGAAACAGCGCATCCTGGGCAATCTCGGCAATGTCCTGGCCGCCATGTGGCAACTGGTGCTGGGCGTCACCAATCTCACCTGGGTCACGGCCGGCTATGGCTGGCTGACGCTGGTGGCGCCGATCCTGGTGGCGGCGCCCGCCTATTTCGCCGGCGGCCTGACCTTCGGCGGCCTGATGATGGCGGTGGGCGCCTTCAACCAGGTGCAGCAATCCCTGCGCTGGTTCGTGGACAATTTCAGCACCATCGCCGACTGGCGCGCCACGCTGCTGCGGGTGGCGGAATTCCGCCGCGCCCTGCTGGTATGCGACGACCTGAAACGCGTCATGCCGAAGGCGGGCACGGATGTCTGACGTGTCGCCCGCCGCGCTGGCGCGCCTGCCGGACGATGCATTGCTCGATGCGCTGCAGCGCCGGACGTTCCGCTTCTTCTGGGAGGGCGCGGAGCCTGTCAGCGGGCTGGCGCGCGATCGCAATCGCCAGTCCGCCGATGCCGGCAACGCTTTGGCCGCCGTCGGCGGATCCGGCTTCGGCGTCATGGCCATGATCGCGGCCGTGGAGCGCGGCTTCGTGACGCGCGCCGCCTTCCTGGAACGGCTGGCGCGGATGCTGGCGGCGCTGGAACGAGCGGCGCGTCATCATGGCGTGTTTCCGCATTTCCTGGACGGCGTCAGCGGCGCCACCATCCCGTTCGGGCCGCGGGATGACGGCGGCGACCTGGTGGAAACCTCGTTCCTGATGATGGGGCTGCTGGCGGCCCGCCAATATCTGGACCGGCCGCAAGAGGCGGCGTTGCGGGCGCGCATCACGGGTTTGTGGGAGGCGGTGGAGTGGGATTGGCACGTCCAGCCCGGGCAGGACGTTCTGACCTGGCATTGGAGCGCCAAGCACGGCTTTGCGATGAACCATGCCATCCGTGGCTGGAACGAATGTCTGATCACATATGTATTGGCCGCCGCGTCGCCGACCCATGCGATCGCGCCCGGCATCTATGAAAAGGGATTTTGCGCGGGGCCCGATTTCAGGAACGGCGCCAGCTATTATGGCGTCCGGTTGCCGCTGGGCCCCGCGCTGGGCGGGCCGCTGTTCTTTTCCCATTATTCCTTTTGTGGGCTGGACCCACGGGGTTTGCGCGACTCTCATGCGGATTACTGGGAGCAGAATGTGGCGCAGGCCCGCATCAACATCGCGCATTGCGTGGCCAATCCGGGCGGCTTCGCGGGTTATGGTCCGTCCTGCTGGGGCCTGACCGCCAGCGACGATCCCGGCGGCTATGACGCGCACGCCCCCGGCAACGACAATGGAACGATCTCACCCACCGCGGCCCTGTCCAGCTTCGCCTATGCGCCGCAGGAAGCCTTCGCGGCCCTGCGTTGTTTTCTCGCGGTCCATGGCGACAGGCTGTGGGGGCGCTATGGCTTTACCGACGCCTTCAATCCCACGCGCGGCTGGTTCGCCGACACCTTCCTGGCGATCGACCAGGGTCCGATCGTGGTGATGGCGGAGAATTACCGCAGCGGCCTGCTGTGGCGCCTGTTCATGGCGATCCCCGAAGTTCGGGCCGGACTGGCAAGGCTCGGCTTCGGTCCCGCGGAAGCATGACCGCGCCGCATTTTTCCATGGGTGAACCGCCGGCATTGATCGCGCGCATGAAGTTCTCGGCCGCGAAATCCCAATTGACGGGTTTACCCAGGACCGCTTCAGGATATTTTGGGCGGTCATTCTGATAGTCCAGATAATAGGCGTGCTCCCACACGTCGATTGTCGGCAGGCACTGTCTTCCCTTTGCCGCCGGTGTCCCGGCATTGCGGGTCTTTTCAATCGAGAGTTCGCCATTGTAAAGGCGCAGTCCGGGAGCGGCCGCTTGATGCGCGACTGGTGTTTGCCGCCATGGCGAGATGGGCGCTGAGTTGTCGCCGCTTGGATCTTGCTCGCATCCGGCTGGTTTCGTCGCGGGACGATGAGAACCGCGGACCATCATATTCGATCCGCGATGCCGGACTGACATCGCAAGCCGTGTCCGACCGGGCTTGTGCTTCCATACGGCGCGGCCGCTGTCATAGTCCGCATCCATGTTGCCTGTGCACCGCAACATTATCATGCACCGCAACACGGATGGAACACGAAGCGGCTAATACGAAAGTATGCTTTCGTCATCCTAACGATTGAACGGAAATCCTTTCGCACAATAGTACCCCCTTCATACTCCCCGTACGGTCTCCGCTGCGGAATATCGTTTCTGAAGCTTGGGGTTGCGCCACCTGTCTGACCTTTCCCATCAATCATCTTCTGGTCATCGGAATCACACGGCCTCTCTCGGTAATTTTTTACCGGAGGCGGGCTTTGGCCATTCCGGACTGTTCGCGATAACCGGTTGGAGGAGCCAAGATGCTAGAAAATGACACCAATGATGCCGGCGCCACGGCAGAGGCGCGGCCCGGAGCAGTGAACCGCAGGTCGTTCATGCGCGCCGTGGGCGCGACCACGTCGGCCGCGGCGGTCTTTTCTCATGTGGGCGTCGCACGCGCCGGCAATGGCTGGACGATGGGGCTTGAAGGTATACCGCCCGAAAAGCTCAAGGAAATGTACACCCTGATGCTCACATCCCGGTTGTGGGAAGACGGCATCAAGGAAGTCATTCTTTCGGGCAAGGCCGGTGCGATCGGTAGCGGTCATCTGTCGACCGGCGAGGAGGCGTCGGCTGTCGGCACGATCGCGGCATTGAACCCGGACGACTATATTGCGTCGAACCATCGCGGTCACGCGCACCTGATCGCCAAGGGCGGCGATCTCAACAAGATGTCGGCCGAGATATTTTTCAAACAGACCGGTTACAACAAGGGCTTCGGCGGCTCCATGCACATGACCGATGTCTCCAAGGGTATCCTGGGGATGAACGGTATCGTCGGGCCGTCATATCTGCTTGCGGCCGGGGCGGCCTATTCCGCCAAGGTCCGCGGTACCAGGCAGGTGGCCGTGGCATTCGGCGGCGATGGCGCGGTCAATAATGGCTGGTATTACAGCGCGCTTCGCAACGCGGCGCTGTACAAGCTGCCGTTGATCGCGGTGATCGAGAATAACGGCTATCAGATAGCGCATCGGCAGGAACTGACCAACTCTCTCGTCAATCTTCATGATTTCGGTGCCGGTCTGGAAATCCCGCATGAGGCGGCCAACGGCATGGACGCGCTGGCGGTTTATGCCGTCGCCAAGCGTGCCGTGGAGCGGGCTCGCGCCGGTGGAGGGCCCACCCTCATCGAAACCAAGACTTACCGTTTCTACGATCATTCGGGACTCGCCGGCGCCAAGCCTGGCGTGTTGGGGGCGTACGGCCTGCCCTATCGCAGTGATACGGAATTGCGTGCCTGGCTTGCCGAGGACCCCATCCCGAAAATGCGCGCTCAGTTGATCGCCGGCGGCATCCTGACAAATGCGCAGGCCGACGCGATAGGGGCCGAGATCAAGACGCGTGTGGCCCAGTCCATCGACTTCGCGCAGAAATCGCCGGCGCCGCCCCGCGACGCCGGACTCGAACATGTCTTTGCCGACGCGAAAGTCGCCGCCACCCAGTTTTTGAAATCCTGAACCGGTTGAAGGAGAAGAAAAATGGCCGCTAAATCAGGCAAGTATGCGGTCTTTGAGGCAATTCAGTTCGAAATGCGCAAGGATCCCCATCTGACAATGTTCTATGAGAACGAACACCCTGTCGCCGTAAGCGCGATGGGGAATGTCATTGATCTGTATACGGAGTTCGGAAAGGATCGGGTGCCGGATACCGCGATCGACGAGGAATGGTATGTGGGCGCCGGCCTCGGCGTTGCGATGACCGGTGTTCGCGCGATAGCGCATATCCCCCGGATGACTATCCTGCGGGCCTTCGAACTGGTGTTCAATCAGGTTGGCAAGCTTCGCTACATGACCGGTGGACAGGCAAACCTCCCGCTGGTGATATGGATCGACGGTTCCGGCCGCCAGGCGCAGGCCGCCGCCCAGCACGCGGACGCGGGCCAGGAGGCGCTTTATGCCGGCATCACGGGGGTCAAGGTGGTCGTGCCGTCCAATCCCTATGATGCCAAGGGATTGATGACTGCCGCCTTGCGCGATCCGGATCCGGTGGTTTTTTACCATTACAGCGCTATCGATCCTGTCCATGTGGATGTGCCGGACGGCGATTATGTCGTTCCGATCGGAGAAGCGGTCGTGCGTCAGCAAGGCACACATCTGACCATCGTCGGCTTCGGTCCTTCCGCCATGGAAATCAACAACGCCGTTCCTGGCCTCAAGGCGGCGGGCATCAGCGCCGAAATCATCGACCCGCGGACACTCAAGCCGCTTCCAGTCAAGGCGATCGCCGATTCGGTGCGCAAGACCGGCAAGCTGTTGGTGGTGGACCACGGTCAATATACGATGGGTACCGCCGCTGAAATTATCGCCAGCGTCGCCACCGCGGTACCGGGCGCCAGGATGGCGCGCATCACCTTCCCGGACGCGCCATCTCCCGGGGCGCCGGGGATGATCGACTGGATGACGCCCCGCGCGCCCAACATTGTCGCTGCCGCCAAGGTGCTTGTGGCCTAGGCAAAACCGGTCGGGGGGCCGCATTTCCCCCCGGTGTTCTTACTTCCGGCATAGGAATTTTCACCGTGACCGAACTCAACCCGCGTTGTGAGTCCTGTGGCCGCCCGACGAAGTCTCGCGAGGTTTACGTAACGATGTGGATCGGCAGCGATCTCAATCTCATAGAGGGCGTCCCTGCTCATGTTTGTGACCATTGCGGGTTGCAATATTTCGATCCCGAAATCGAGGAAAGCATCCGCGCTCTGAACATCGCGGGATTTCCGGAGTACCGCGCTGTCAGGCACATTACCGTGCCGGTCTTCTCGTTGAAGGAAAAGAAACGTGATGCCCTCAGTTCGTCGCCCTCCAAACCGATGGAGCATTGTTAAGATGACCGCACCGTATCATTCATCATGCCGGGCGGTCTGGCTTGCTCTCGTTGCATTGGGGCTCATGCTCGGTTGCGCGTACTTGGCGCCTGCGCCGGCTTTGGCGCAAAGTGTTGATATGAATGTCATATTCAATTGCAATGCCGGTGGGCCGCTCGGGAAGCAGACGCCCGGGCAATGCGCGGCGTCGCGAGACACGCTGCTGTCCGCCTGCACCTCCTGTCACAGTTTCGTACCGATCGTGAAGGCGCACAAGACGGACTCCGCCTGGGCTTCCACGCTTTCGACGCATCGGCCGCGTGTTCCCGATCTCACGGACGAACAGTTTCAGCAGTTGCGGGAATTCCTGACCGCTCATTTCAACGACAAGCTGCCACCGCCGGCATTGCCGCCGGCGTTGGAAGCTCTCGGCTTGCCGCCAGCATAAAGGTAGTGACCCATGCGACGCTTGATATTCGTGACGTTGGCGGTTGTTTTTGCCGGTGTCGGCCTGGCGGGTTCCGGGCCCGTGTCGCCGGCCCGGGCGCAAAGCGTGGATCTGGCGAAAATCTTTCGCTGCGCGGCAAAGGACCCTGCCGGAATGGAAAAGTGCGGCAAAGCCCGTGATCTCATCGTCAACAATTGTACTTTGTGTCACACCTTCGTGCCGATCGTAATGCAGAAGTACGATTCCAAGGGATGGAGCAGCCTTCTGAACCGGCATGTTATCGGCGGGCGGGTCAAGCAGTTGTCGGGACCGGATATCGCGACCATCCACGACTATCTGAGCGACAATTTCAACGGCAGGCTGCCGCCCCCCGCTTTGCCACCCGCCCTGGCGAAAACCTGGACTTCCTACTGATCCTCTCGCGGCCTCCGGACGAGTCTCCGCACGGCCGGCGTGCCGTGTGCGGAATAAGGCACAGGGACGAACATGCAATTCAATTCCTTCACCTTCTTGGGATTTTTTGCCGGCCTGGCGGCGGTCTATTACGCGCTGCCGCCCCGGCTGCGCTGGCCGCTGCTGCTGGTTTCCAGCTACTATTTCTATTCCCAGTTCAGGTTGGGATATGTGCTGTTGCTCGCCTATTCCACGCTTGCGGCCTATGGGTTCGGCCTGACCCTGGAGCGCCGCAAAGGTAAGCCCGGCGCCGGACGGCTGTTGGCCGTTGCCATTGCCGCCCAGCTTGTCCTCCTCATTGCTTTCAAATACGTCGATTTCATTTCCGACACTTTGGCATCGGCGCTCAGTCCGGTGATGCAGCCGGGCGACGCGCTCGCCTTGCCGCGCCTGGGCTGGTTGCTACCGGCGGGCCTCAGCTTCTTCAGCTTTTCGGCCATGAGTTATGTCGTGGATATTTACCGTGGGCTCATCCCGGCCGAACGCCATCTTGGCCGCTTTGCGCTCTATATCGCTTTCTTTCCCAAGCTGGTTGCGGGGCCCGTTGAGCGGGCGGGGCCGTTCCTTGCCCAGGTGACCGCCGGCGTCCGCTTCGCGCTGCCGACTTTTACCTTCGGCCTGCAGCTGCTGCTCTGGGGCTTGTTCAAGAAAGTGGTGATCGCGGACCGGCTGGCCGATTTTGTCAATGCCGGTTTCACCGATCCCGGCTTTCAGTCGCCCATCACCCTGGTCATCGCCGTATATTTCTACGCCTTCCAGATTTATTGCGATTTCTCGGGCTATTCCGACATGGCGATCGGGCTTGCCGCCATTCTCGGCTATCAGTTGATGGAGAATTTCCGCCGGCCCTATTTCTCCCGCTCCGTCGCCGAGTTCTGGAGCCAGCGCTGGCACATTTCCCTGATGCGCTGGTTTCGCGACTATCTCTATATCCCGCTTGGCGGCAATCGTGTTTCGCGCCCGCGCTGGCATGCCAACCAGATGATCGTCTTCCTGGTCAGCGGCCTCTGGCACGGCGCCAACCTGACCTTCGTCATCTGGGGCGCCCTTAACGGCTTCTATCAGGTCGTCCACCATATGTTGGGCGGCGCCCGCAAAGCCGTCGCGGCGCGCTTGCCATCGGTCCTGTGGGGCGTATTCGGCATATTCCTCACATTCCATCTGGTGTTGTTCTCGTGGATATTCTTCCGTGCCGAAAGCGTCGCCCAGGCCTGGACCATCATCACCAAGATCTGGGTCAGCCTGCCAATCCTGCCGATGCTGGCCGGCGCCTATAGCTGGACCGCGCCGTTCCGCCTCGCTCTGGGGTTGATCGTCGTGCTGTTGCTGGTCGAGGTGGTCGACGAATTCTACTCCCTCTGGAGTTGGCTGGCCCGCCGTCCCATCGGCCTGCGCTGGTGTTTCTATTACGCGCTGCTCGCATGCCTGGTGGTCCTCGGCCAATGGGGCATGAGCAAATTCGTCTACATGCAATTCTAGGGAGGCGGTCGACCATGACGGAAATCGCCGACGACCTTGCCGTTCCCGGCCCCCGGACGGTCCTTCGCGGCTTTGCGACCGGTTGGCTGGTTTTCCTCGCCATCGCGTTGCTGCTCTATGGCGCGCTTTGCGCCTGGTCGGAAGGCCTGGTTCATCGCTATGGCCACAAGAACCGCTTTTTCATGATCGCGACGGCGCCGCCGCGGACCTATGATTTCGCCATCCTCGGGGCTTCGCACGCCATGCCGGTGGGCTTTGAGGATTATAACGAACGGCTTGAGCGGGCGGTGGGCGGCAGCATCATCAACCTCTCGGTCGAAGGCGCCGGCGTGCTGCCCAACCGGCTGATGATCGATTATTTCTACAGCCGCCACACCGCCGGAACCGTGGTCTTCTTCCTGGATTCGTTTGCCTTCTATTCCCGGCAATGGAACGAGGACCGCCTTGATACGGCGTTGTTCAAGCGCGCGCCGTTCGATCCGGCGCTGGTCGAAACGCTGATGCGTTATTCCTGGGCACGGCGGTTGGCGCCGCCCTATGTCCTTGGCTTCACCAAGGTCAACGACCAGGACCGTTTCGCGCCGGACCTTCCTGATTCCGAGATCAACAAGTTCGACACGACTTATTGGGACAACCCGCAGTTTGACCGGGAGCGCGTCGCCTATCTGTATCCGCCGAAAATAGATCAGGCGGCGCTGCGGCACTATCTGAAGGAGTTCTCCGCGCTGATCGATTTCGTTCACGGCAAGGGCGGCAATTTCATGGTCGTCAAGCCGGCAACGCCTCCCCGCTATCGCGACGCATTGCCGAATGAAGCGGTCTTCAATGAAACGATCGGGAAGCTGCTGCGGGCCAGGCATGTTCCATATTATGACCTTTCTTCCACGGTGGCTGACGATCGCTATTTCTACGACACCGACCATTTGAATCGCGACGGCGTCCAGGCGTTCATGAATGCGGGCTTCGTCGCCGCATTACAGGCGCAGGCGAAGGCGTGCCCGCGATGCGCGCGGCCGCCCGGCGCCGGCAGCCGCGTGGGGCCGCGGGGCGGACTGCAGGGTCGGGGCGCCATGCGGCGCTAGTCTTTTTCCGGAGGGATGGGATGCATAGAATTCAAACCGTCATTGGATCAAACCAGGCTGCGCGAAAAAAACCGGCGTCGCTGCTTTTTCCCTTTTTCCTCGTATTGGCGCCCTTGTCCGGCTCCCTGGCACAGACGCCGGATGCCGGCGCGGCCAGCCTTCCCCCGGGACCCGGCCGGGATGTCGTCGCCCAGGCATGTTCTCAATGCCATTCATTGGGGATGGTAACGGGAAAGCGGCGCTCGGCGGATGAATGGAGCGCGGTGATCCAGGAGATGATCGGGCATGGCGCGCACATCGATTCCAGGCAGGCGGCCATCATTCGCGACTATCTTGTTGGGCATTTTCCGGTTACCGCGGCAATGGAAATCCCGGCGGCGGTGGCGTCCGGCGACACATCCGGACCGGTTTATCCGCGGCCGAGCGGTCCGGACCAGTGGCCTGCTTACGGCGGCGGCAATGCCAACCAGAATTTTTCGCCGCTGACGCAGATTACGCCGCAAAATGTCAGCCAACTCGAACAGGCCTGGGTTTACCATTACGGCGCCGGTGTGGTTCCCACGGGCGACCAGGGCCTGGACCACCGCTTCCAGGTCACGCCGCTGGTGATCGGCGGCATAATGTATATCTCCACGCCGGACTCGCCGGCCAAACCGGGCCTGAAAGCGACGGTGACGGCGCTGCGCCCGGAAACCGGTGAAGTCATCTGGAAATTTGACAGCCCTCTGAATATCCACGGCCGTGGCATCGCCTATTGGCCTGGCGATTCCGCCACGGCGCCGCGGCTGGTCTTCGCCACCGACAAGGGCATGATCATGGCGGTGGACGTGACCACCGGAAAGCCGGCCAGGGGTTTTGGCTCGGCAGGTCAGATTGACGCCTATGTCGGCGTGTCCGACGAAATCGTCGGCGAAAGCCGCCGCAACAGTTTCACCGTTCCCAATCCGGTGATGATCTACAAAAACCTGATCATCGTTTCCTCCCGGCC
>Ga0153956_1001928_pt1 | contig 16660 bp, 16 predicted proteins | sample TSFL040MetaG_FD_104704 | JGI IMG/M metagenome (GOLD analysis project Ga0153956, IMG submission 104704) | Attine ant fungus gardens microbial communities from Florida, USA - TSFL040 MetaG | ecosystem: Host-associated > Fungi > Mycelium > Unclassified | place: USA: Florida, Wekiwa Springs...
CAGGGTTCCTCCGAACGCGCGGGCAAGCCGTTCATCACGGTGAACTGCGGCGCCATTCCGGAGAACCTGATCGAATCCATTCTCTTCGGTCACGAGAAGGGCTCGTTCACCGGCGCGTCCGACAAGCATCTGGGCAAGTTCCAGGAAGCGGATGGCGGCACGCTATTCCTCGACGAAATCGGCGAGCTGCGCCTCGACATGCAGGTGAAGCTGCTGCGCGCGTTGCAGGAAGGCGAAGTCGATCCGGTTGGTTCGAAGCGCCCTGTGAAAGTCGATGTGCGCATCGTCTCCGCCACCAATCGCGATCTTGCCGAGCGCGTGCGCGAAGGCCAGTTCCGCGAAGACCTTTATTACCGCCTGAACGTGTTCCCCATCTTCGTGCCGCCGCTGCGTCAGCGCCGCGAAGACGTGCCTGCGCTTGCGCGTCACTTCATCTCCCGCTTCGCCGCGGAAGAGAACAAGGCCGTCGCGGGCCTGACACCGGAAGCGACCGATCTGATCGAGAAGTTCAGCTGGCCCGGCAACGTGCGCCAGTTGGAAAACACGATCTTCCGTGCCGTCGTGCTGTGCGACGCCACCGTGCTGGACGTGTGCGATTTCCCGCAGATCGCTTCCACCATGGGCGTGGAGGTGCATGCGCGACGCTCGCACATGGCCCCGATCGCAGCGCCTGCCGCGGCTTATGCGCCGTCTGCACCCATGCACCACCCCGCGCCCGCGCATGCCTCGCCCTATTCCCTCGCGGCGATGGATGGCGGTGGCCATATGCGCAAGCTGGAAGACGTCGAATCCGAGATGATCCGTTTGGCGATCTCGCACTATGAAGGACACATGTCCGAAGTGGCGCGCCGCCTCGGCATCGGCCGCTCGACGCTCTATCGCAAGCTGAAGGATCTGGGCCTCGAACAGCACATCGAGGAAAGCGAAGAGGCGAAACGCGCCGCGGGTTAGTCTCTTCTCATCAAGCCAAATCCATCCCTCAACAAATATCGTCATGGCCGGGCTTGTCCCGGCCATCCATTTTCCAGAGTCGGAAGTTATCTGAGACGCTTCCGGAAAATGGATGGCCGCCACGAGGGCGGCCATGACGGATCTGGATTTGGTAGCGAATACTACTCGCGGCCCATGCCCAATGCGCTGAGATAAAGATCCAGGATCGCGTCCTGCTCCTGACGGTCGGCGGTGTCGAGCTTACGCAGCCGCACGACCTGGCGCATGATCTTCACGTCAAAGCCGGTGCCTTTGGCTTCGGAATAGACTTCGCGGATGTCGGCGGCCAGCGCCGCCTTTTCTTCCTCGAGACGCTCGATGCGTTCGATGAAGGATTTCAGATGCTCTTTCGCGAAGCCCGATTTGGACATTGCCTGTTCTCACTGCCGGAAGGGCGCGGAAACTAGCGCGGGCATCCTGCGGCCATCAACGGGCAGAGCGGCGATTAGCTGTGAGTCTTTGCAGCGCGCTCGAAGGCGGCCTTCTGCTCGGCCGAAGCTTCCTTCTGATAGCGCTTTTTCCACTCCGCCGGTGGCATGCCATAGACGATTTCGCGCGCCTGATCCTTCTCCAGCGTGATGCCCTTCTCCGCCGCCGCCTCGCGATACCAGTCGCCCAGGCAGTTGCGGCAAAAGCCAGCCAGATTCATGAGGTCGATGTTCTGAACGTCTGTGCGCTCGCGCAAATGCGCGACGAGACGGCGGAATGCGGCGGCTTCCAGCTCGGTACGCGTTTTCTCATCCATCGGTGTCGTTCCTTTCGGCGCGGGCAGCGCGCGGGTGTATTGGATCGTGGCAGGCCCCATCGCCTGCAAGGCTTCATCAATGATGGGTTTCAGCCGGGCCGCGAATTTCATCGCCGCGTCCGGCGTCGCAACCAGATCCTGCCGGATCTCGATCAGCACATGCGGCAGGCCGTTCAGCGAGCCGTACATATACATGCAATCGCCTTCGAGTTCGCCCTTGTAAGGCTCGTTGTCGCCCACAGTAAATCCGGCGCGCTTCAACGCCGCCATCAGCGGATGGGCGAGACGTCCGTCCTTGTCCCACAACACGCCGACCTCCCACGGCCGTTGGAAGCCTTTCCAGACCGGCGTGAAACTGTGCATCGAGATGATGGTTGGAATGATGCCTGCGGCGCGCAGCTTGACGATCTGTTCGGCGATCGCCGTGTGGTACGGGCGATAGAACAGGGCCAGTCGCTTTTCGACTTCCGCATCATCCGCATCCCGGTTGCCGGGAATGATCCGTCCATCCGACAGTTTCATGACGAGCGTGGGATCGTCCGCGCCGCGGTTGAGATCGATCAAGAGGCGCGACCAGCGGGCCAGAACCGCCGGCGCGCCGTAAGCGTTCGCCAGTGCGCGGGTGACCTGTGCCGCGCCGATGTCGTAGGCGATATGCGCCGCAAAAGCGCCCTCTTCCAGGCCCAGCGTGCCATAGGCTTCCGGCACTGCATTGGACGCATGATCGCAGACAAACAGCATATCAGCGCGGCGCGCGGCGGGCGTCAGAAGCTCGAAAGCGGATTCGTCCATGCGCACAGCATAGCGCAACCTTGCGTTGACAGCGCCGCGCGCCTGCGCGACATGCTGACCATGCGCTTTGCCGCCGCCCTCATCGCCCTGACGCTTCTGCCCCTGCCCGCGCATGCCGCTCTGCAGGTGTGCAACCGCACGGCAAAGGCCGCGCGCGTGGCCGTGGGCCGCTTCGATGGAACCGCCTGGGTGAGCGAGGGGTGGTGGGTTGTCGCGCCCGGCAAATGCGATGCCGTGGTGCCGGGGCGGCTGAAGGCGCGTTACTACTATCTCTATGCCGTCGACGGCGGCGCGGGTTCCTGGGACGGCGCGCGCAAATTCTGCGTCGGCATCGGCGACGGCAAATTCCAATCGCGCGTGCGCAGCCATTGCGCGGCACGCGGCATGGACACAAAAGGTTTCTTCGCGGTGGATACAAAAGACGCCGCCGACTACACGCAATCCCTTTCGGACTGACAGATGAGACGCCAACGCAAAACAAAAATACTGGCGACCTTGGGACCGGCCTCTTCCGCGCCCGACCAGATGAAGAAGCTGTTCGAAGCGGGCGTGGACGTGTTCCGCATCAATATGAGCCATACCAGCCATGACCTGCTCAAAACGCTGCATGGCCGCGTGCGCGCGCTGGAAGAAGAAGAGAAGCGGCCTATCGGAATTCTTGTCGATCTGCAGGGGCCGAAGATCCGGCTTGGCACGTTGCCGGGCGGACAGATCACGCTGACGGAAGGCCAGCGCATCAGGCTGGTGCGCGCGGATTCTTCCGCCGATCCCGACGTGCTGCCGATCCCGCATGGCGAAATCTTTTCCGCTCTGAAGCAGAAACATGTGCTGTTGATCGACGACGGCAAGGTTCGCCTGCGCACCTTCGCCTCCAAGCCCGATGGCGCCGAAGCCTTCGTGGAAGTGGGCGGCGTTTTGAAAGACAAGAAAGGCGTGAATCTACCCGACACGCTGTTGCCGCTCTCCGCCATGACCGACAAGGACAAAGCGGATCTGGAAGCAGCGCTCGCACTGGGCGTGGATTGGATCGCGCTCTCCTTCGTGCAACGCCCGGATGACGTCGCCGAATTGCGCAAGCTGGTGCGCGGGCGCGCGGCGATCCTCTCGAAGATCGAAAAGCCCAAGGCGATTGAATCGCTGGAAGCCATTCTGGAATTGTCCGACGCGCTGATGGTGGCGCGCGGCGATCTGGGCGTGGAGCTTCCGCTGGAAGCGGTGCCCGGTCGGCAGAAGCAGATCACGCGCGCGGCGCGCCGGGCGGGCAAGCCTGTGGTCGTCGCCACGCAGATGCTGGAATCGATGATCAATTCGCAAACGCCGACGCGCGCGGAAGTCTCCGACGTGGCGACCGCGGTGTTCGATGGCGCGGATGCGGTGATGCTGTCGGCGGAAACCGCCTCCGGCTCTTATCCGGTGGAAGCGGTGAATGTGATGGACCGCACGGCCTTCGCCGTGGAGAATGATCCGCTCTATCAGACATTGATCGACGCCCAGCGCGACACACCGCTGGAGACGACGCCCGATGCGATCATGCAGGCGGTGCATGACGTAACGCACACCATTCACGCCAAATGCATTGTGAGCTGGACGGGCTCGGGCTCCACCGGATTGCGCGCGGCGCGCGAGCGGCCGGAAGCGCCGATCATTGCGCTGACGCCCTCCATCGAAACCGCGCGGCGGCTGTGCATCGCGTGGGGCCTTCATTGCGTGCTCACCGAAGACGCGCACGATCTGGATGATGTGGTGGAGCGCGCGGCGGAGATCGCTTATCGCGAAGGTTTCGCCAAGGCGGGCGAACGCATCGTCGTCACCGCGGGCGTGCCCCTGGGAACGCCCGGCGCGACGAACCTTCTGCGCGTGGCGTTCGTCGGCGGCAAATGATCAGGAACTGAGATCGCAGCTTGGCACTTTCGAGGACGGCGTGACGCGGATGTCCTTGAAGAGAATATGTCCGTAACGATCGACCGCCGGGCCGGAGATGCTTTTGTAGACCCAGGCGCGCCCATCGTTCGATGCGGTTTCGTAGTCCTCGATATCCAGCGTCCAGATGCCGTCGCGCGCTTCGGTGATCATGCGCAGCTTGCCGTTCGCATAAGTGTAATGGCCGGTGTCGGTGTTATCGAGTTCTCCCGGCACAAGACATTTGCGGAATTCGACGGTGAAGGTGCCATCGCTGCGAAAATGGGAAATGGAGATGGTGCGATAGCCGCCATAGACCGCTTCCTCGTACCAGTCGCCGATGATGGAAACCTCGGCAGCCTGTGCTGCCGTCGAACAGATAACCAATAACGCCGCGATCAACCGGAGATGCATGCCGTGCCTCTCACGAAATTGGCGCACATGTTGGAAGAACAAAATCTGGTGCCACATGCACGAGGCGTCTAGTCATATGCCCGAGAACGCGAAGCGCCTCACCGCCGACAACACGAATCGTCCAAGTACCGTCAATATTCTGCGCGACCTCGTAGTCCGCGACGAGATGTACAGCGCGCCCGGACACGTTTTCAGTTACCTCGTGCATGCGATCGCCAGACGTGGACCATTCTCCTGATTCTACGTGATCTCGAGAACCGCCGAGCCAGCACTCGCGAAAATCATTCGAGAAGGAACCATCCGAATTGTAGTGCGATACCGAATAGACAGTTTCCATTCTTCCCTGCTGTTCGGCGTACCAGCTACCGGAGGGCAACGGCGTGACAGCGTTTGCACCGCCAAACGCCGCGAGTGAAGAGAGAAAAGCCATTGCGGCGCAGGCAAACTTCAAATTTTCTCGCCTTCGACCTGCCGCGCGAGTTGCTGCACCTGTTTGTCGAGGCCTTCATAATAAGGGTCGAGCGCGAGCGCTTTGCGGTAATATTGGAGGGCCTGCTTCTTGTCGCCATATTCGGCGAGGATTCCAGCAAGATCGGCATAGGCCTGGAACTGGCGCGGGTTCAACGTGATCGCGCGGTTGAGATAGACAATCGCGGTCTTATCGTCATCCGCATCGGCGGCCATCATACCGCGTACGTGCCACGCTTCCGCGAAACCGGGCGCGATGTCGGTGATGGACTCCAGCAACTTCGCCGCCGTGCCGTTGTCGCCGCCATGCGCGGCGGCGGCAGCGCGCACCATCAGTAGATCGATGCTGGCGCTGCCCGACTGGTTGAACAGCACCAATATCTGCGACTCGATCGGCTTGGCCGCTTCCGGCGACCCGGCCTTGGCGAGCTTGGGCATCAGCTTGTCGATTTGCTTGGCCGCGTAAGGCGCAAGTTGCGGCGGTGCGTTCGCCGCAAGAACGGGCGACGCGGACATCAGTGCGGCGGCGAGAACGAAAGAGCGCATATACGGACTGTAGCGTGTGGGTTTTGCAGGCGCCATCAATTGCGCGCGATTTGGTGAAGCGCCGCCGGTTTCGGGCCGCCTTCCGCCCAATCCAGCAATTCCGCGACATGAACAATAGGTGTCCCGCCGGACAAATGCTCCAGACAGCCGATATTGGCGGTGGCGATCACATCGGGCTCCAAGATCGCGATGTTGGCCAGCTTGCGCGCGCGCAAGGATTCCGCGAGTTCGGGCTGCAGAATCGAATAGCTGCCTGCGGAGCCGCAGCACAGATGGCCCTCAGGAATCGCGGCAACCTCGAATCCCGCCGCCGTCAGCAGTGTTTCGTTCTTCCCGGCAATGCGCAGACCATGCTGCAGTGAGCATGGCGCGTGATAGGCGACGCGCAGCCGGTTGGGATTTTCCGCGCCGCGCGGCGAAAGGATTTCGGAAAAATCTTTCACCCTGGCGGCAAAGCGCGCGGCGCGCGGTTGCCATCGCGCATCGTCCGCGAAGAGATGACCGATATCCTTCAGATGCGAAGAACACCCCGTCGCCGTGATGAGGATCGCTTCGAAATCGTCGCCGGTCTGTTCGAAACTTTCGATGGCGCGCATCGCCCACGCCTTGGCTTCATCCTCGCGCCCCAGATGATGCACCAGCGAGCCGCAACAGCCCGCGCCCTCCAGCGGCACCAGCGCATAGCCCCGCCGCGCCAGCAGCCGCGCCACCGCGTCGTCGATCTCCGGCGCCAGCGCTTTCTGCACGCAGCCGGGCATCAGCGCGATGCGTTTTGCGCCGGGCACAGCGTCGACCGGCGAAGACGCAGAACCGATTTTCATCCCGGCGCCTTTGCGCGCCATCACGCGCAAGCGGCCGGGCAACAGAAAATGCAGCGGCGCGGAAGCTTTTGCCAATTTCAACATCGTGCGGGAGAGATCGGGACGCGTCAGAACTTTCGCGATCAGCCAGCGCAAAGCGCGTTCGTTCCACGGGCGCGCATAATGAGTTTCAATATGCGCACGGGCTGCATCGATCAGTCTCGGATAATCGACGCCGGACGGACAGGCGGTTCGGCATCCCAGACAGGACAAACAGCGATCCAGATGATGCACCGTCTCCGGCGTTGGCGCGGCGTCGGATTCCAGCATGGCCTGCATCATCACGATGCGCCCGCGCGGTCCATCGCGCTCGTCGCCGAGCAGAACATAGGTCGGGCATGTCGCCGTGCAGATGCCGCAATGCACGCAGGCGCGCAGATTCTTCTCCGCGTCCACAAGATGCGGATCGGCAAGCTGTGCGATGGAGAAATTCGTGCGCATCAGACCGCTTTCCACATGCGGCCGGGGTTGAAGATGTTCTGCGGATCGAAGGCGGCCTTCACAGATTTTGTCAGCGCGCGGCGCGCGGGCGTTTCCGGCGTGAACGGCGCAACACGCTGGCGAGTCTCTTCATCGGCTTTCACCAGCGTGGCATATCCACCGGCGTCTTCGCAGAGTTTGCGCAGAGCCGCGCCGTTGCCGCCCGACTCGAGTCCGAGCCAGAGCGATCCGCCGGCCAAATCGGCGGCGAAGAGCGGCGATTCCATGTACCGAACAATGCTTGCAGCTTCCGATGGCGGAACGGAAACGCGCCAAACATCGCAAGTCTGACCGGCGAAGATTGCGCCGCCGGAGATGGCGCCGAAAATATGCGAGGCTTCGATCTGCTGCGCCGAGGGTGCGATCGCAAGGAGCGCCGCGATCTTTTCCTTCAAAGGCTCGTGCGCGCCTTCCAGCCGGATCAGCGCCGCGCCTTCGCCGATATAGCCCAGCGGCGTAAGCGGTATGGACGCGGGAATATAAGACAGCGCGGTCGCTTCCAGTGGGCTTTGCCACACGCGCCGCAACAGGGCGAAACCGTCTTCCACATTCACGTCGCGCACAATCAGGGAAGCGCTTTGCGGCGGCCTGGGATAAACGCGCAAGGTCACTTCGGTGAGAACGCCCAGCGTCCCCATCGCGCCGCATATCAGCTTGGGGAGGTCGAAGCCAGTGACGTTCTTCACCACCTTGCCGCCGGCTTTGTACGCTTCACCCATGCCATTCACCGCGCGAACACCGAGCAGCGAATCTCGCGCGCGACCGTAGCGGATCGCAGCGGCGCCATTCACATCGGCGGATAGCACACCGCCAATGGTCGATGTGCCGACAGGCATACCGAGCAGCGCTCCCCAATCTGCCGGTTCGAAACCAAGACGCTGGTTCTTTGAATCCAACAATGCCGTGATTTCGGCAACCGGTGTTCCCGGCAGAACCGTCAGGATCAGTTCGGCCGGTTCGTATTTCACGATGCCGCGCAGCGCGGAAACATCGAGCACGTCATCGCAGGAGGTAGGCCGCCCGTACGCGCGCTTTGTGCCTGCGGCTACAATCTCCAGCGTGCGGCTCTTCGCGCGTGCGGCCTGCACGGCATCGATCACATCGGCTTCGGATTGTGCAGAGATCATCAGAAACGCGGAAGGTTCGGGAACGGCACGCGGCCGTCTTTCACATGCATATGGCCGAGTTCGACGCAGGCGGACAATGTCGGAAACACCTTGCCGGGATTGAATAGGCCGGCACCGTCGAACGCGCATTTGAGGCGTTGTTGCTGGGCGAGATCAGCGTCAGAGAACATCGTCGGCATCAGATCGCGCTTCTCCACGCCGACGCCATGCTCGCCCGTGAGCACGCCGCCGACTTCGACGCAGAGTTGCAGGATCGCGGCACCGAACGCTTCGGCACGCGCCAGTTCGCCCTCTTTCATCACATCGAAGATGATGAGCGGATGCAGATTGCCATCGCCGGCGTGAAAGACGTTGCAGAAGCCAAGACCATATTCCTTCGACATCTCGGCCATGCGGATCAGCACACGCGGCAAGGCGTGGCGCGGGATGGTGCCGTCCATGCAAAGCATATCGGGCGCGAGGCGACCCATGGCGGGGAACGCAGCCTTGCGGCCTGCCCATAGCCGCGTGCGCTCGCTTTCATCGAAAGCTTCGGTGACCGCGCTGGCGCCCGCCGCTTTCGCGATTTCCGTGACACGCTCGGCGGCGTGCGCCGCTTCCGCCGCCACGCCATCCACTTCGATGATGAGGACGCCTTCGGCATCGCGCGGATAGCCGGGCGAACAATAATCCTCCACCGCGCTGATGCAGTTGCGATCCATGAACTCCATCGCGGCGGGAACGACACCCGCGCCGATAATGTCGGCCACGCATTGCCCCGCATCCGGCACGGAGCGAAACGCCGCCATCAACGTGCGCGTGACAGGAGGTTTGGGAAGAATGCGTAACGTCGCTTCCACCACCACGCCCAGCAAGCCTTCGGATCCTGCAACGACGCCGAGCAGATCCAATCCGCCATCGCCGGCTTTGCCGCCAAGCGTCACACGCTCGCCGCCCGGCAACGCAATCTCGACACCGAGAAGATTGTGCGTGGTCAGACCATATTTCAGGCAATGGATGCCGCCGGAATTCTCCGCGACATTGCCACCGACGGTGCAGGCGATCTGCGAGGACGGATCAGGCGCATAGTAGAATCCCCGCGCTTCGACCGCGCGGGTGATGGAGAGATTGGTCACACCCGGCTCGGTGACGACGCAGCGGTTCTCGTAATCGATCTCCACGATCCGGTTCATGCGGCCCATGCCCATCAGAATTGCATCGGCCAGCGGCAGTGCACCGCCGGAGAGCGATGTGCCCGCGCCGCGCGGCACGATGGCGATACCCTCTTCCGCGGCGAATTTCAGAACAGCTGAAACTTCATCCTTGGATTTCGGCAACACACAGGCCAGCGCCTTCTGGCGATAGGCGGTGAGCGCATCACCGTCGAATGCGGCGAGGCCCGCCTCGTCCGCCACGACGCCGTCCGGCACCAGCGCGCGCAGCCGCCGCACGATGGAATCGCGGCGCGCGAGAATCTCAGCTTTGGGTGCCGGTAAAAGCAAAAGTGCCCCGGATGGGATTTCCGGGGCACTCTATTCGAAACCAAACGCGGCGCGGGAGATTATCCCTGCGCTTAGCCTTGTCTGGCCTTGAAGCGCGGGTTCTTCTTGTTGATGACGTAGGTGCGGCCCTTGCGGCGGATGACGCGGCAGTCCTTGTCACGCTTCTTCAGCGAACGGAGCGAGTTGCGGATCTTCATAGGACGTATGCCTTCAAAATGCCGGGAAACCGGGGTCAAAAGAGGCGCGGAAACTAGTGGCCGGGGGATGGTCTGTCAACGGGCCTTAGTCACTTCCGATGTGAGCCGAAAGCGTAGAGTTTACAAGGGATTATCATGGATTTGCGGACGGGGATGGTTTGGATGGTTCGGGGAACAGGGGTGGCATTGGCCTTAAGTCTGGCGGCGTGCGCGACACCGGCAGCGGTCCATGCGCAGCACCAGACGCAAGTGGCGCAGGCGGGTCAGCCTGCCGTTTCGGCCGCCACGGCGAGTGCAGCCGACCAGAAATTCGCGCAGTTCATCCGGGATTTCCGAGTGACCGCCATCGCAGCCGGAATACGTCCCGATATCTACGACCGTTCGATGGCCGGCATCACGCGCAATGCGAGCGTGGAGCGTGCAAACACGTCACAGCCGGAATTCGTGAAGCCGGTGTGGAGCTACCTCGACAGCGCCGTGTCCGATGACCGCGTGTCGATGGGCCAGCAGATGGAAGGCACCTATCCCGGCATGCTGTCCAATCTGGAAAGCCGCTATGGCGTGTCGAAAGACGTTCTCGTCGCCATCTGGGGCATGGAGAGCAATTACGGCCAGCAGATGGGCGGCTACAACATGTTCGAGGCGCTGGCCACGCTCGCTTATGACGGTCCGCGTCAGGAATTTGCGCGCCGCGAGTTGCTCGCCGCGCTGAAGATGGAGCAGGAAGAAGGCCTCACGCCTTCGCAGATGACGTCTTCGTGGGCCGGTGCGTTCGGTCACACGCAATTCGAACCTTCGTCTTTCGCCAGCCACGCGATCGATGGCGATGGCGACGGGCGGCGCGATCTGTGGCATTCGCAGGCGGATGCGCTGGCATCAAGCGCGGTGCTGCTCAAGAACGCCGGCTGGACGACCGGCGCGCCCTGCTATGTGGAAGTGACGCTGCCCGCAGGTTTTGCTTATGAGCAGGCCGATGCGGATACGACCAAGCCGGTTTCCGACTGGAAGGCGCTGGGCGTGAAACGTACGAATGGCGCCGATCTTCCCGCGAATGCCGGAAACGCGGCGATCTATCTTCCCGCGGGCGCGCGCGGACCGGCCTTCATGGCGTTCGACAATTTCCGCACCGTTCTGAAATACAACAATGCGGCAAGCTATGCGCTTGCCGTGTGCTATCTGGCGCATCGCCTGCACGGCGGCGCGCCGATCATGGCATCGTGGCCGCGCGACGAGCAGCCGCTGACGAGCGATCAGCGCACGCAATTCCAGACCGATCTGCAAACGCTGGGCTATGACATCGGCACCATAGACGGCGTGCTGGGCCGCAAGACCCGCAATGCGCTGCGCCAATATCAGAAGGCGCACGGCCTTGCCGCCGACGGTTTCCCCACCATGGAAATGCTGGGCCGCCTGAACGCGGATGTGAAAGCGCGCTAGGCCGCAGCCGTCGCCGGTTTGCGCAGCGCGCGAAGCATCAGCGCGAAGGCGACGATGTGCATCCAGAACAGCGCGGGCACATAGAGCATCGGGATCGCATAGGCGGCACCGAGTTCGCCGGCCACATTGGGTAAGCCGAGGCGGGATGCATTGGCTGTGTCGATGACGAGATCGCCGAGGCCCACAACATTGAAGGCGAGGACCAGAAGCCAGAACAGCGGCCGTATGCGTACTGTCAGCAGCGCGAAGATTGCGAGTACGCCGGTGGCGATATCGCCATAGGCCGCGGGCACCGCGAAGCCTTGCGGCAAATGCTGCCCGACGAATCCCGGAAGCAGGAAGACCAGACCGAAGAAGCGAAAGCTGTGAAACGTGGCGATGATGCGCTGCGCCGCGGCTGCGTCCATCTTCTTCAGCCACGGCCAGACATAGACCGCGATGCACAGGGCCCAGGCGAGGTAGCCCAAACTCATGTCGATCAGGAAGATGGCCTGCGGCGCCATTATCGCCTCCATAAAGCTGTATATGCAGATATATAGGATGGAGATCGGCCCGCGTCCAGAGCGGAGCAGCTATTCGGATTTGCGCAGCTTTTCCGTGGCGAGACCGAGCAGGCCGGTCAGCGCGAGCTTGGTTTCCGCGCCCATGGTGCGGCGAAGCTCTTCATCGGCGGCACGCCACAGCGGCATCGCCCGTTCCAGGCGCTTGCGGCCTGCGGCGGTGATGTGAATGCAGCGCGCCCGGCGGTCATTCGCGTCCTGCGCGGTGAGGATGAGCTTCTCCGATTCCAACGGTTTCAGTGTGCGATTCAGTGTCGTTGGGTCCATCCCCACGGCGCTCGATAGCGCCTTCATGGTGAGCGGCGAACCAGCAATCGAATTGGCATAGATTTGGGTCAGTAGACCGAACTGGCCGATGGTCAGGCCAACCGGTTGCAGATGCGCATCGAACATCTGCGTCGCCATCCGGCCCACCCGGCGCAGACCCAGGCAGGTGCAGACGGCCACCTCGCGGCAATCGATTCCGGTCTCGTTCGAAACTTTCGCAGCCATCGCACCTTCCCTGCATATGCATATATAATTGCAGCGCTGGCGCGTCCACTGCGGAGAAGCCTAGTTGTCGGGCACCGGCGTATCGGCGGTGTCCTGGATCTCGTCCGCGTCCGTCGGCAGCGTTCCCGCTTCGCGCAGCACGCGCGAGATGAATTGCGCCGCCAGCAGCAGCAGCATCGCGATCACGCCGAACATGTAAGGCACGCGCGGCGAGAATTCGTAGAGCCAGCCGATCAGCGGACCGAAGATGAATCCGGCGGCGCCTGCCGCGTTCAGCAATCCCGCCACCGCGCCTTGTTCATGTGGTGCCACGGCCAGCGATGCGCCGGAGGTAAAGCCCGGCCGCGCCATGCCGAAACCAAGACCCGACATCATCATCGCCAAAATCAGAGTGGGAAAATCCTGCACGAAGATGAACAGCGCGTTGGAGAAAACGGTGGTGCAGATGCCCGCGATGGTGAGCGTGCGCGAGGAAAAGCCCATGCGCTGCACGACGACGAATTGCGCGAACAGCGCCGCCATGTCCGATGCCATCAACCCGATGCTCGTATAGACCGCGGTCGTGTGTGCATTCAGATGCAGGATATCTTCAAAGAAGAACCCGGCGGTCTGGATGGGGATGGCGCCGATCAGGCTCAGCACCAGGCCGAATGCCATGAAGGGAAACATGCGCGGCTCGTACCATCGCAACGTCGTCTTGCGCACGGTTTGCGATTTGGGCGGCGTGCGCTCGGGCAGGAAGTACCAGATGGCAAGTCCGCTGATGATCGCCCATGCCGCGATGAAATAGAACGGCACATAGAGACCGAACAGTGTCAGCGAAGAGCCGATCACCGGGCCGAAGGTCGTGCCGAACGCGAACGCCATCGAGATCATGGAGATGCCACGCAGGCGCTCATGCGCCGAGGTGCGATCGGCGACGTAAGCCTGCGCAGAAGCGCTCGTGCCTGATCCGAAGGTGCCGTAGATCGCACGCGAGAAGATCAGCGCCGGAAAGATCAGAAACGCCGGAATCCAGTTGTTAAGACCGGCATGCATCACAGTGGCGAAACAGGCGAAGGATACGCCGAAGGCGGCGAGGCCCTGCAGCATCACCGGCTTGCGGCCCCAACGGTCGCTGCGCACACCCCAGAAGGCAGATGAGAAAATCCAGATCACCGCGCTGACGGCGAAGATCGTGGTGATGCTTGTGGGACTGAGACCGAGCTGGCGGCCGAGCGGCGGCAGGATGGTGTAGATCACCGACTGGCCTGCGCCCATGCAGACGAGGCTGACGAAGAGGATAAAGAAGGCGCGTTTACGCTCCGCCGGTGTCGTCACCACGGTGGCGGCGTTGCGGGTGCCTTTCGGATGCTGCTGCGCGTGCGGATCAGGCATGCGCCTAACCACAGCAAACGCGCGAAAGCGTCAAGCGGTTAGCGGATATGCTTGAAGCGCACTTCCGCCGCGTCGCTGCGGCCGCTGGCGTCCACTACCACGATACGCGCGAAGCCTTCGCCGGGCGGCGCGACCAGCACCGGCTGGAAGCGATCGAAGCTGCCGATGAGTTGGCCGTTGACGAGCCAGGTGAGCGGCCCCGCGCCGCCATCGGCCTTGAGCTGGATGTCCTTGTCCTTCGCGTCGGTCGCTGGCAACGGAACGGTCGCGCCGTTCGGCGGGAAGCTGATGGTGGGCGGCGGCACATTTGTTGGGACCGGAACGGCGGCTTGTTGGATCTCGCGCGTGAAGACGCGAAGACCGGGCGGCAGCGCGTCGGTTGATGTGGCGAGAATGGCACCCGCCGGGGGCACGGGATCGGGCCGGATGTCTTTGGGAAGCAGGCCAAAAGTCTTGAGCAGGATCGGGCCGGCGGCTTCGCGGCCCACGCTGCCGACACGCGGTGCACCATCCGCGCGACCGACCCACACCGCGACGGTGTAGTCATTGGAGAAGCCCGCCGACCACGCATCGCGGAAGCCATAAGACGTGCCGGTTTTGAACGCGATGGTGCGCTGCTTGGACAAGCCCTGCCCCATCGCCCAGCCTTCCGGCAGCGCAACGCCCGCCAGAATCTGGCGCAGATAATAAGCAGCAACGGGACCGAACATTTTGTGGCGCTCGCCGCTGGGTGTGTACTTCACATAACGCAGCGGCTGGGCGATGCCGCCGTCAGCGATGCCGGTATAGAGCATCGCCATGTCCGCCAGGCCGATGCCAAGACCACCCAGCGCGACGGGCAGGCTCGGCATGTCTTTCGTCGGGAAAGCGAGACGCGCGCCCGCATTCTGCAAGGCCAGTGTGAAGCGCAACGGACCGACGCGATCCAGCACCATCACTGCGGGCACGTTGAGTGACATGCGCAGCGCATCGCGCGCCGTCACCGCGCCCTGGAAACCGCCGGAGAAATCATGCGGCGCGTAATCACCGAAGGTCGTCGCCTGATCCTCCATCATGGTGGAGGGATGCAGGATGAGATCGTCAAACGCGAGACCATAGATGAAAGGCTTCAGCGCGGAGCCGGGCGAGCGCGAACGGCGCGCGAGATCGATCTGTCCGTTCTTGCCCCAATAATCGGTGCCGCCGACATAGGCGAGGACGTTGCGCGTGCGGTTCTCCACCACGACGATGGCGAGCGAGGCGTGATCGTCGAAATAAGCGCTCTCCTGCACGGCGAGGCGCTCGATGGCTTGCTGCAGGTTCGCGTCGATGGTGGTTTCGATGCGCGCTGTCTTGGCGTTCTGCGCCAGATGATAAGCCAGATGCGGCGCGATCAGCGGCATGGCGAGGCGGATCGACGGCACGCCTTCGTGCTCGGCAACGGTGACATCGCTTTGGGTGAGGACATTCTCCACCACCATGCGGTCGAGGACTTTCTTGCGGCCCGCGATGGCGGCAAGACCATGCCGATCCGGGCGCAGGCGCGCGGGCGATTGCGGCAACGCCACCAGCACGGCGCTTTCGGAAAGATCGAGCGCTTCCGGCTCCTTGTTGAAATAAGCCAGCGAGGCCGCCCGTACGCCTTCGAGATTGCCGCCGAAGGGCGCGAGCGTGAGATAGATCGAAAGGATTTGATCTTTCGAATAGCGCTCCTCCAGCTGCATCGCGCGCACCATCTGGATCGCCTTGGTGACAAGCCCACGCGGGCGCGGCGGCTCCAGCAGACGCGCAGCCTGCATGGAGAGCGTGGACGCGCCGGAGACGATGCGGCCTGCGGTCAGATATTGCACGGCGGCGCGGATGACGGCCGTGGGATCGACGCCAAAGTGCTCGTCGAAATGCTTGTCTTCATAAGCCTTGAGGATTTTCAGATAACGCGGATTGACGTCGCGCACTTCCGTCTTCAGACGCCAATAGCCATCTTTCGACAGGAAGGGCCGCAGCAATGTGCCGTTCGATGCAACAACTTCCGGCGACAGCGTGTTGTAGCGCGTCATGTCCGGCGGATTGGCGCGGTCGGCCACGGCAAGCGCGCAGACGATGCCGGCGCAAGTGAATGCACCGACGATCAATCTCTTACGCCAAACCTCGCGCATTGCGCCTGCTTACTTCTCCGCGCCGATAGTAACCGTGCCCATGCTGGTGCGCGCATGAACTTGCGGCGAGTACATATCTTCCACCACCGCGGCCGGCATGGCGAACGAGCCTTGCGTCACCGCGCGCGCGATATAGGCGATGTGATAGCTCGGCGGCGGCGGGACCGGCTTCTTCGGATCCGGCTTCTCCTGATATTGCGAGCCGATGGTGAAGGCAGCGACGAAGCGGTCGTCGCGCGCATCTTCCATCGACACGTCGTTCAGGGTGCCGAGCCATGGATAGGCCTTGCCCGCATCGCCCGCGATCGGCATCTCAATCTCGAGACCGGCGGGCAGAAGATCTATCGCGCCCATCTGGCGATAGTAGTTGTTCTGCATCTGACCATCGATGGCGATGATCACGCGGTCATTCTGCTTGAGCGACGCGAGATCGGCGGGCTGGCCGGACATCGTCCACACCGTCTTCTTGATGGTGAGGCCGTTGGCTTCTTCCGGCAACGGGATCGACGGCGTGCCCTGCACCGACACGGTGCGCCACACACCGCCGTCGCCACGATTGAGGATCGCGATGCCCTTCTGCAATTGCTGCAGCGACGGCGCGATACGCACCGCACCGGCCCGCGGTGTCTGCGGCTGGCCGTTGATCACGATGTTGAGCGG
>Ga0153956_1001929_pt1 | contig 16652 bp, 16 predicted proteins | sample TSFL040MetaG_FD_104704 | JGI IMG/M metagenome (GOLD analysis project Ga0153956, IMG submission 104704) | Attine ant fungus gardens microbial communities from Florida, USA - TSFL040 MetaG | ecosystem: Host-associated > Fungi > Mycelium > Unclassified | place: USA: Florida, Wekiwa Springs...
GAAATCTGGCCGGAGCCGCCGGTGATCGGCTCCTGAATGACCGGCGCGGAAATCACTTCATTGTCGAGCACGATCGCGAACGGCTGCTTCACGTTCTCGGTGGTCGCCTGAGCGAACTTGCGCGCGCCGCTGCTGTTGAAGCGGAACGACACGACCGGCTGCCCGGTGCGCTGGTCGAAGCTCGGCTGCGCATCGGTGAGATCGGCGCCCGAAACCAGCACCTGCTTCTTGATGACATAAGGAGTGTGCGGCGGCTCGGCGCCCTTCAGCACTTCGGAATCCGGCGGCACCCGGCCCTGCAACGCCTGCTCAGGCGAGACAGTGGTGTCCACCATGCGGAAGTCCATCTTCGCGGTCTTGCCGAGAATTTCCTTCAGCCTCGTCGGGTCCTGCAAACCCGGCACCTGCACCAGTACCCGATCCACGCCCTGACGCTGGATCAGCGGCTCGACGGTACCGAGTTCGTTGACGCGCTTTTCAATGATCTGAATCGACTGATCGACTGCCTGCCGGACGCGGTCGAGAATCGCGGGCTGCGACACGGTGAGACGAATCAGCCCTCCGCCCGCATCGGATACTTCGAGAGTCCGCTGGCCACTGCCGCCAAGAATGCCGCCGATCGGCTGCGACAGCTCACGCAGTTTCGGCAGCGCGGCGGCAAGGTCGGCCTCCTTGACCCGCACCTCCACATTGTCGCCCTTGATGCCGAGACCGGTGTATCCGATCTTGGCGTCGCGCAGGGTGCGGCGCACATCGTCGCGGGTCTGATCGAGCTTGTCCTTCTTGACCGAGTTGGCATCGACTTCGAGCAGCAGATGCGAGCCGCCCTGCAAATCGAGGCCCAGCACGAGGCGGCGCTGTGCCCAGGCCGGCCATGTCTTGACGGTCTCTTCGGGAAAGAAATTCGGCACCGCGCACAGACACACGATCAGCGCCGTGAGAATGACCGCGAGGGCTTTCCATCGGGTAAAATAAAGCATTCGGTCAACCCGTCAGGTCACAGGAAGGCTTGCGCCAGACTTAACTGGCTGCCGTCTCTGATGTCGGCTCGCTCTTGGAACGAACGGTGGCGATCAACTGCCGCATCTGGCGAATGCGCACGCCATCGGCCACTTCCATCTCGATCTGCTCGTCGTCGACGACCTTGGTCACCTTGCCGACGAGGCCGCCATTGGTGACGACGGTGTCGCCGCGGCGGATGTTCTTCACCAGATTGGCGTGCTCCTTGGCCTTGCGCTGCTGAGGGCGCAGGATCAGGAAGTACATGATCACGAAGATCATGCCGAACGGCAGCAGCGACATCAGCATGGAATTGGTGTCGCCGGCGGCACCGGCAGCCTGGGCGAAGGCAGGAGTGATGAACATACGCAGTATTCCTTGCTGGGGCTGACCGGCGGAAAAGCCGGTTTGATGCCGTTCGGAGGGGTAAATTTGCGCGGACTATAGCGGCCAGCGCCCCAATTGCAACGCTGGCCACCCCGTCATTTCCGTGGCTTGCCGGGGCGTGGATCGCTCGCTTAGGGTGCCGCCACAATCAACGGAATCGACCGGAATCATGGCTAAAACCACACGCAAGACGCCCTCCTCCAAAACCCGCCCCGTACGCAAACCGGCTCCCGCCAAAAGCAGCCTCCGCACCCGCAAGCCGGGCGCCTCTGCGGCAAAGCGCGCGCATGCGAAACCTGAGGGAATCGAGGAGCGCATCGCCCGGGCGCTGGAGGCCATCGCGGCCGGTCTGCCGAAGTCCGGCGAGACCGTCTCGACGCCGGAATCGCTGCGCGCGGCGGAAGCCTTCGTCTGGCAGCCGAACGGGCATCTGATTCCCGTCCCGAAAGTCAGCCGTGTCGAACTGACGCTCCTCAAGGGCGTCGAGCGGATGCGCGACATCCTGATCGAGAACACCGAACGCTTCGCCCGCAGCCTGCCCGCCAACAACGCGCTGTTGTGGGGCGCGCGCGGCATGGGCAAGTCATCGCTGGTGAAAGCGGCCCATGCGACCGTCAACAATATGGACGGTGTGCGCGGCACGCTGAAGCTGATCGAAATCCATCGCGAGGACATCGAGACCCTTCCCGCGCTGATGGGACTGCTGCGCCAATCCGAATTCCACATCATCGTATTCTGCGACGACCTGTCGTTCGACGGTCAGGACGCGTCCTACAAGTCACTCAAGGCCGTGCTGGAAGGCGGCATCGAGGGACGGCCGGAAAACGTGATCCTCTACGCCACCTCCAACCGTCGCCATTTGCTCGCCCGCGAAATGATCGAGAACGAGCGCTCGACCGCGATCAATCCCGGCGAGGCCGTCGAGGAGAAGGTGTCATTGTCGGATCGCTTCGGCCTGTGGCTCGGCTTCCATAAATGCAGCCAGGAAGAATATCTGGAGATGGTGAAGGGCTATTGCACCCATTTCGGCGTGAAGCTTCCGCCCGAGGAGCTGGAGCGCGAGGCTCTGGAATGGTCCACCACGCGCGGCTCCCGCTCGGGCCGCGTCGCCTGGCAGTTCGTGCAGGAACTGGCCGGACGCCATCGCGTCAAGCTGAGCAAGTGACTTCAGAACAAGCGATTTTTTAGAAAGTGAAGCCTGCAGAACCCGGAGCGTCCAGCGCTCCGGGGCTTACAAACCGGAAAAGAAGCTCGCCTTTACAGCAGGTCGCCGTTGCGGGCCTGAATTGGCCCCATCGGCACGCAAGTACGCTGGCGCTCCCGCCCCGCGACCGCGCCTCTGACCCGCATTACCATACCGGCCCCGCACGTCTTGGTGTCGACAAGCACCGAGACATAGGGCGGCAGAACCAGCGGTTCGCGTTTCAGAAAGGTCGGTTCAGCGGACGCAGGCGCGGCGAAAGCCGCTGCCAAAATGAGCAAAGCCACGATACGCATGACATTTTCCTCAACCAACAGACGCAACAAACACGGCTGCCGGAACTCGTTCCGAGCGGAGCGAAATAAATCCCATACCCGGTGAACAGGCAACAGCGTTGTTGGACATCGCCGGGCGGCGGCGCCCCTCACCCCGTTGCCGAAGCGCATCCGGTGACCTGCGCCGATATACAGGTGGGCGATGAAGAAAAGGTGACGCACCGGAGAGATGCGCCACCTTGTATCAAGCGGACAAGAAACGGTGCGGCTCAGGCACCGTTGAGGAATTGAATCGGGTCGACGGGTGAAGATCCTTTGCGGATTTCAAAGTGGAGTTGCGGCGACCCCACCTCTCCCGACTGACCCGATTTGGCAATGACCTGGCCGCGCTTGATTGTATCTCCGCGCTTCACCATCAGTTCACTCGCGTGGGCATACGCGGTGACGTACCCGCTGGCGTGCCGCACCAGGATCAGGTTGCCATATCCCTTGAGTTCGTTGCCCGAATAAGCCACGACGCCGTCTTCCGCCGCCTTGACCGGCGTGCCTTCCGGCACCGCAACATTGATGCCGTCATTCTGCTTGCCGTTGGTCTTGGCGCCGTAACCTGCGATCACGCGGCCACGCACCGGCCAGCGGAAGGTCGGCAAGGCGCTGGTCGCCTCGGCCGTCTTCACCGAAGACTGGGCATGCGCCTGTTCGATTTCCTTGGTCTCGGTCGCCATCCGCGCCTTCTGCACCGGCTCGGCCGATGCAGTCACCACGGGCTTCGTCACGACAGGTTGCGGCTGCGGAGCCGCGGCCATAACGGGGCGCGCCGCCTGCTGCGCAGGTTGCGCGGCGGCCAGCGTCTTCGAGGATGAAGGCACCGTGATGCGGTCGCCGACCTTGATCTGCGCCGTCACCGGGAGATTGTTGGCCCGCGCCAGTTCCTGGACCGAGATGTGATTGCGGCGCGAGATGTTCATCAACGTGTCGCCGGAGGTCGCGACATGCACGCTTGACGGCATCGCGGCCGCACGGGTCGCAGGCGCATGGTTCAAGGTCGGCGCTTCCGCGTGGGCGGCGTGCTTCGGAATGATCAGCGACTGCCCGGGCGAGAGCGCGCGCGGCCCGCGATAACCGTTGGCGCGCATGATCTCGGCGGTCGAAACATTGTACCGGCGCGCGAGCCCTTCGAGGGTGTCGCTGGTGCCGACGATGATCTTCATGCCGCCTTCGCGGGGCGCTGCTGCGACAGAGCGTGGCGCGACGCTGCCGGTATGCTCGATCGGGTTCGAGGCTGGAGGTGCGTAGGACGACATCCCGCGCCCGCCACCCGAAGAGCCCTGCGCCACCGGATATGACAGCGGCGCCGACACCACCGGCGCCGTTGCCGGACGGGAGTATTGCGGCAGTTCGCGCGGCTGGGGCTGCGCGTAGTAATTGTTCTGACGCACCGAACCGGTCGTTTCAGACCGCTGCGAGGCGAATGGATTCCGGGTGGAGTTGTCCGAGAAGCGCGAGTCGAAATCCGCGCTACATCCGCCAAAGCTGACAGAGACCAGCGCCATCACCGCAAGAGACGGAGCGCGGCGCGCGCCAAACAAATCGAGAAGACGGGACATGGTTACTCACTGGTACGCAACTGGCACTAAATTGAGTAAACAGCCGTGCAGTAAATAACCCTTTAAGCATCGCACATGCCCTTGAACACAAAGGGATAGCAGGAATTTATGGTTACTATTTTCATAGCGAGGCGGGAACCCGCCTCACAGCTCCTTCGCTAGTCCTCTGATCGCGGGCACGAACCGCACCGGGATCAGATCGTCGCGCTCGATCCCCGCTTCGGTCTTGCGCAACCGTACCAGTTGCTGCGCGCTGTCCTGCGGGCCGACCGGTGCGATCAGGATGCCGCCCGGCTCCAACCGCTCGGTCAACGTATCCGGGATTTCTTCCACCGCCGCGGTCACGAGGATGCGGTCGAAGGTGCCGTGCGTTTGCGGCACGTCGTAGCCGTCGCCGAACACGGCTTCGATGTTGTTGTAACCGAGTGATGCGAAGCGACGCTGCGCGGCATCCGTCAGCGTCCGATAGCGCTCCATCGTCACGACAATCCGGCACAGGCGCGACAGCACCGCGGCCTGATAGCCCGAACCCGTGCCGATCTCGAGCGCCCGGTGACGCGGGTGCGTCCGCAACTGCTCCGTCATGTAGGCGACGACATAAGGCTGGCTGATGGTCTGACCGCAGGCGATGCCGAGCGCCGTGTCGGCATAGGCGACTTCCCGGTCGCGCGGATCGACGAACAGGTCGCGCGGAACATCCTCAAGCGCGCGCAGCACCGCCTGATCGCTGATCCCGCGCCGCCGCAAGGATAGCTGAAAGTTGAGCTTCTCTCGCCCTGATTGCCCTGACGCCGCCATCATCTTCCATCCGATAAACATAGGTTATATCGGATTCTTGGGACGTCGTGGTTTTTGCCTGTTTTCCACTCACGCATCCGGAACAAGAACAGGTGACGAACCCGGGAAACCCTCTTATGATCCCGGCCGCGGATGGGACCATCCGGCAGTTGGGGATCGTATGGCGGGCAGCGGCGAAAAGCGGCGATCTGTGTTCCTGGTCGAAGACGAAGTCATGATCAGGATGATGGTCTCCGACATGCTCGAGGAACTCGGTTATCATGTCGCCGCCGAGGCGGGCGATATCGACGAGGCCGTGCGTCTTGTTCAGTGCACCAATTTCGACATCGCCATTCTCGACGTCAACGTCAACGGCAAGGTGATCTCGCCTGTCGCCGAGGCCGTGCAGATGCGCAATCGTCCGTTCGTGTTCGCCACCGGCTACGGTGTGCAGGGTCTGCCTGAAAAATTCCGCGACCGGCCCGCGCTTCAAAAGCCGTTTCAGATGGAAACGCTGGCGAAGATGATCGACACTACGCTGCGCGGCGAAGCAGCGTAACCTCAGAACAACTTTCGCAACTCTTCCGAAAACACGACGTCGGTGCGGTCGAGCCGCAGCGGCGTGACCGTGACGTAGTGCGCATCGAGCGCGAACAGGTCCGTGCCCTCCGCAGGCGGATCGATCTTCTCGAACGCCTGGAAACCGATCCAGTAATACGGATTGCCGCGCCCATCCTGACGGCCGTCGATACGCAGGAAACCCTGATTGCGCTTGCCCTGCCGCGCCACCGCAATGCCGCGCACCTCGTTCGGTGCGCATGGGGGGAAGTTGATATTGATGACGGTGTCGCGCGGCACTCCGAGCTTCATCACCTTGCGGATGATATCCGCGCCGTATGTCAGCGCGACATCCCACGGCGGCCGCTCGCGGTTCTCGCGCCCCTCGAAAGCCTGCGACAACGCGAAGGACGGCAGACCGAGAATGGTGCCTTCCAGCGCGCCCGCGATGGTACCGGAATAGACGACATCCTCGGCGACGTTGCGACCCCGGTTGACACCGGAGATCACGAGGTCCGGCCAGTTCGGCATCACATGGCGCGAGCCCATGATGACGCAGTCGGTCGGCGTTCCGCGCACCGCGAAGTGACGGTCGTCGATCTCGCGCAGACGCAGCGGATCGTTCAGCGACAACGAATGCGACACACCCGACTGATCGAGTTCGGGCGCAACGATCCACACATCATCCGACAATTGCCGGGCGATCTGTTCGTTGATTGTGATGCCCGGCGAGTGAATGCCGTCGTCATTGGTGCAGAGAATACGCATCGTCTCAATTGTCCTTCGCGATCACTTTCAGACCGCCCATGTAAGGTTGCAGCACGTCCGGCACCGCGATCGCGCCGTCTTCCTGCTGATAGGTTTCCATCACCGCGATCAGCGCGCGGCCGACCGCAGTGCCCGAGCCGTTCAGCGTGTGGACGAAGCGCGGCTTGTTGTCGGGGCCGCGATAGCGCGCATCCATGCGCCGCGCCTGAAAATCGCCGCATACCGAGCAGGACGAGATTTCGCGGAACATGCCGCCTTCGCCCTGCCCCGGCATCCAGACTTCGATGTCGTAGGTCTTCTGCGACGCGAAGCCCATGTCGCCGGTGCACAGCGTCATGACCCTGTAGTGCAGGCCGAGACGCTTCAGCACCTCTTCCGCGCAGGACAGCATGCGCTCATGCTCGTTCTTCGATTCTTCCGGCGTGGTGATGGAAACAAGTTCGACCTTGGTGAACTGGTGCTGGCGGATCATGCCGCGCGTGTCGCGTCCCGCAGCCCCCGCCTCCGCGCGGAAGCACGGCGTCAGCGCGGTGAGACGCATCGGCAGTTCTTTTTCGTCGAGGATGGATTCGCGCACCAGATTGGTCAGCGGCACCTCGGCGGTGGGGATGAGCCAGTAGCCCTGTCCATCGGAATCCAGTGATCCGGCCGCGAACTGATCATCGCGAAACTTCGGCAATTGCGCGGTGCCGAACATCGCGTCGTCGCGCACGAGAAGCGGCGGATTGACTTCGGTATAGCCGTGCTCGCCGGTATGCGTATCGAGGAAGAACTGGCCGATGGCACGCTCAAGCCGCGCCAACCCCTTCTTGAGCACAACAAAGCGCGCGCCCGACAGCTTCGCCGCCGTCTCGAAATCCATGAAGCCGAGGCTTTCGCCGAGCGCGACGTGCTCCTGCGGCTTGAAAGAATAGCTGCGCACCTCGCCATAGACGTGATGCTGTACGTTGCCGTGCTCGTCGGCGCCGTCCGGCACCTCCTCGAGCGGCAGGTTCGGAATCTGCGCGAGCGCGGTTTTCAATTCGTCTTCGAACTGTTTCGCCGCCGCTTCCATCTCGGGCAGCTTCGCCTTGAGCGCCGCGACCTCGTTCATCAGCGCGTCGGCACGCGCGACGTCCTTGGTCTTCTTCGCCTCGCCGATTTCCTTGGAGGCCGCATTGCGCCGTGCCAGCGCCTGCTCGGATTCCTGAATGGCACCGCGCCGCTTTTCGTCGATCGCGAGCAGCGACGCCGACAGCGGCTCGAGGCCACGGCGTTTCAGGGCCGCATCGAAAGCAGCGGGATTGTCACGGATCGCTTTAATGTCGTGCATTTTTAAATCCTGCGGCATGACCGGGTTTATCCCGGCCATCCACGTCTTAAGGGTGAGCGCGTTAAAACAAGGCGTGGATGCCACCGCAAGCAAATCTATGCAGCTTGCGCAATAAAAAACCAAAGCCTGGGTACGGCGAATCGCGAGGCTAGACGCAGAATATCCGAAAGCGATGGCAGGAGGTTACTCCGCCGGCGGCAACGCCGGTGGGGGTTCGGACGGCGTCTCGGCGGGCTGCTCCACCGCCCGGCGCTTGGCGGCGTTCTTTTCGACGATGGAAACCGCGATGATCGAGCCCTCGTAGAGGATCAGGAGCGGCAACGCGAGCGAGGCCTGGCTGATGACATCGGGCGGCGTCAGCACCGCCGCGATGACGAAGGCGACGACGATGAAATACCGGCGCTTGGCGCGCAATTGCTGAGCGGTCAGAATGCCGATGCGCCCGAGCAGCGTCAGCACCACCGGCAACTGGAACGCGATGCCGAAGGCGAACACCAGCGACATCATCAGCGACAGGTATTCTCCGACCTTGGGCAGGAGCGCGATCTGGGCCGTGTCCGCACCACCCATCTGCTGCATGCCGAGCGAGAAGCGGATCAGCATCGGCAGCACGAGGAAATAGACCAGCATCGCGCCGAGCACGAAGAAGAACGGGGTCGCGATCAGATATGGCAGGAACGCACCGCGCTCGTGCTTGTAGAGGCCCGGCGCAACGAATTTGTAGATCTGCGTCGCCACGATGGGAAACGAGATGAAGCCCGCGCCGAACAGCGCGAGCTTGAGCTGGGTGATGAAATATTCCAGCAGCGCGGTGTAGATGAACTTCGAATTCTCCGGCCCAGCGACCCACACGAACGGCCACACCAGCACGTTGTAGATCTGCTTGGCGAACACGAAGCACAGGATGAAGGCGACGCCGAATCCGAGCAGCGCCTTGATGAGCCGCGAACGCAGCTCGATCAGGTGCTCCATCAACGGCGCCTTGCTGGCTTCGATATCGTCGGCGCTCATGAGGCTTTGGATTCCGGCGCGGTCGGTGGCGCGTCTTTGGTCTGCGTCATCAGCGCGGGGGCCTGCCCTTCGACGGGAGCAGCGGCAGGTTCAACAGGGGTCGGCTCGGAAGCAGGTGCATCGGAAGCCGCCTGCGCGGCGCGCTTGTCTTCCTCGTCGCGCTCGCGGGCATGCTCTTCCAGCGAGGCCAGCAATTTCGTCGGGTGCAGGTCGCGCGAGGCGGCGCTGATGTCGTCGAACGACTTCTTGATGTCGGCCATTTCGGCCTCGCGCATCGCCTCGTTGAACTGACCCTGGAAATCGGACGCCATGCGTCTGGCCTTGCCGACCCACTGCCCGATCATGCGCAATACGCCGGGCAGTTCTTTCGGACCGATGGCGATCAGCGCAACCACGCCGATGACGACCAGTTCACTCCACCCGATATCGAACATCAATCATTCCGCTTCGCGTGAGCGCCGCTCTGTCGCGATTTTAAATCCGGCGAGACTCAGACGGCGTTGCTGCCGACATCGTGGCGCTGCGTGTTCGCCTGCGGCGCGGCGGTGTTGTCGATGGTCTTCACCGGCTCGGACTTCTCCGCCGGCTTGTCGTCGTCAGCCATGCCTTTCTTGAAGGCCTTGATGCCCTGCGCGACGTCGCCCATCAGGTCGGAAATCTTGCCGCGACCGAACAACAGAAGGACCACGCCGATGACGACGATCCAGTGCCAAATGCTCATCGAACCCATTGTGTCCTCCACCTGAACGCTGTGCCGGCTGGACCGGCCAATTGGCCCCGAACCTAGGCGCTGGAAGGTCCGAAAACAAGGACTTAAGCCGGATTGCGGCATTCAGACCGCGATCCGGCAAATCTCGTTCCCCGGATCGTTAATAACGGGCCGGAAAACGCGTTTCCGTCTTCAACCAAAGGTGAAGGCGAAGGCCTGCACGCCGGGATCGAGGAACTGGATCTCAAAAGTCCGGTCTCGGACGGCGCCCTGCTGGCGGACCAACTGATAGAGTCGCTGTCCGGTCACAGTTCCTTCGCCGTTGGCGTCGGTATCGACGCCATGGTCCGCACCGGGAGTCGCGCCATCGATCGTGACCTTGAAACGGACCGGCTTGCCGTCCATTCCCGGCCCGAGCACCAGATGCAGATCGCGGGCATGGAAGCGATAACGGATCGCGCCATTCGCCTTGTCGAGCGCGGCATGCTCCGGCTCGACGGTCCACGTGCCCGCAAGCGACCAGTCGTTGAGCTTGAGCACGCCCGCCTCGTAATCGTGACTCTCATCCCGCGCCGCGCCCCCCGGCGACATGAAATTCTCCGCGCGGTCATAGCCGAGATAGGTCTCGGGCGATTTGACGTTATCCATGTCCGGCGCCATCTCCGCGCCGGTGCCGCGCACGTCCGCCGTCTGCGCGGAAATGGTCTTGCCCGCCTCGCGCAGCAACTGCCGGATCGCTTCCTCGGATTTGGCATACTCGCCCTCGCCGAAATGGTGGTGACGAATGCGGCCCTGCGCGTCGATGAAGTAATGCGCCGGCCAGTACATGTTGTTGAACGCGCGCCAGATTGCGTAATTGTTGTCGATGGCGACCGGATAGTTGATCTTGAGATCGCCGAGCGCTTTTTTCACGTTGGCGGGCTGCTTCTCGAAGGCGAATTCCGGCGTGTGCACACCGATCACCACGAGGCCGTCGTCCTTGTACTTCTCCGCCCAGGCGCGGACGTAAGGAATGGCGCGCAGGCAGTTGATGCAGGAATAGGTCCAGAAATCGACCAGCACGACCTTGCCGCGCAACGCTTCGGCCGTCAGCGGCGGCGAGTTGAGCCACTCCACAGCACCGTCGAGCGAAGGAAGCTGACCCTCCACCGGCAGAGCGCTCGCACTGTCATGCGGTGCGTTCGCCTTCACCATCATGGAAGGATTGGCCTGCATCATGCCGCCTGCGGGCGCCATCGCTGTGTTGTTTGGCCCGCGCAATCGATCGATCAGCGCCTGTTCGACGGCGGAGGTCTGCGCCAGCGAGACATTGGCGAGATAATTTGTGTCGACACCGAGTGCGATGGCGGCAACAGCCGCCAGCACCAATGCACCGAGACCACGCCGCACCCACTCACCGGCGCCGAGTGAACGCTTCATCGCCGCGAACACGCGCCCGCCGATCAACAGCGCCAGCGCGAGCGATGTCGCGGCACCCGCCGCATAGGCCAGCAGCAAAAACGTGGTCTGGATGTTCGCGCCCTGCAGCGCAGCGCCTGTCAGGATCAATCCCAGCACCGGCCCCGCGCAGGGAGCCCACAACAATCCCGTCGCAACGCCGAGCAGCAGCGAGGGCAGGAAACCGCCTGACGCATCCGCCGATTGCGACAGCCGCCCGCCGAGCGCGACCAACGGTTGGGTCACGCGATCCGCAATCGCGGGAAACAGCAGCGCGATACCAAACAATGCGAGCAATACCAGCGCCGCGATCCGGCCATATTCGTTGGCCGCAACCGCCCATCCTCCGGCGACAGCCGCAAGTGTCGCAACGAGCGCGAACGTCGCCGCCATGCCGATCAGCATCGGCAAGCCGCTCTTGAGGAACGGCCGGTCGGCGCGCGCGAACACGAACGGCAAAACCGGAAGAATGCAGGGGCTGATGATGGTCAGCACACCGCCGAGATAGGCCAGAATGAAAAGAAGCATTGTCAGGACTCGCGTTGATCGCACAGGCCCGCGACAACATCCCTGTCACGAGCTTCGAGAGGTCTACGCGGGCGAGACGGCGTGCGTTACACGCCGCCCGATCACTCTCCCGTGGGGTCTTGCGGGGTGGGCTCCTCGGGGTCCGGCAACGGCGCCAGCATGAGCTGCAGATCGTCGCCCGAATCCAGCGGCTCCTCGTCCTCGCGCAATTCCGGATCGTCGGACGGCGTCGGCACGCTGAAGCCGGTCGGCAGGCGCGTGTCGAGCAGGCCCGAACCCTTGAGTTCATCGAGACCCGGCAGATCGCCCAACTGTTCGAGACTGAACTGCGACAGGAATGCCTCGGTGGTGCCGAAGGTGAGCGGACGGCCCGGCGTCTTGCGGCGGCCGCGCGGACGAATCCAGCCGGTCTCCAGCAGCACGTCCAGCGTGCCCTTCGAGGTGACGACGCCGCGAATTTCCTCGATCTCGGCACGCGTCACCGGCTGGTGATAGGCGATGATCGCCAGCGTTTCGATCGCCGCGCGCGACAGACGCCGCGTTTCGGTGCTCTCGCGCGTCATCAGCCACGACAGATCGGCAGCAGTGCGGAACGTCCACTTGGTCACAACGCGCACGAGATTGACGCCGCGCATCGCGTAATCCGCCTGCAATTGTTCGAGCAGCGACTTCACATCCGCGCCGTCCGGCAAGCGCTTGGCGAGCGACGCCACGTCGAGCGGTTCGGTGGAGGCGAACAGCATCGCCTCGAGAAGACGCAGTTCTTCGGGACGCTGCGCCGTTGCAGGCTCAGCCTCTTCCGCCTCCGAAGACTCGATGACCTCATGAGATTCGGCGACCTCGTGCGCAGGCTCAGCCTCAGGCGAAAGTTCGGCCTCAGAAGAAAGTTCGGCCGCCTGATGCGGAGCTTCGGCCGTCTCGATCGAGGATTCCACCATCTCGTCGTGCGAGGGATCGTGCTCCTCGACGTGCTTGGTCGCCAGGTTGGTGGCCATGACGGGTTCTCCTTCTTCCACTTACTCGACCGGGGCTTGCGGTTCGGGCGCAACCTGCCCGGCCGCCGCATGCTTACGAAAATAGATCGGCGCGAACGCGTCCTTCTGGTGAATATCGACCACGCCTTCCCGCACCAGTTCGAGCGCCGCCGCGAAACTCGACGCCATCACCGTGGCGCGCTGCGACGGATCGATCACGTAGGCGATGAGATATTCGTCGAGCCGACTCCAGTCGTCGGCGATGCCGGCGAGCCGTTCCAGCGAGGCGCGGGCTTCCGCGAGCGACCACACCGTGCGCCGCGCCAGATGCACGGTCGCCAGCACGCGCTGCTGGCGCTGCGTGGCGTAAGCCGACAACAGGTCGTACAGCGTCGCGTTCCACTGTGGATGCTTGATCTGCGCGATCTGCTCCGGCAGGCCGCGCGGGAAGATGTCGCGGCGAAATTGCGGGCGCGTCATCAGGCGGTTGGCCGCTTCACGAATCTGCTCGAGACGGCGCAGGCGGTTGGCGAGCGCGCTCGCCATGTCCTCGGCGCTCGGCCCATCGGGCGTCGGCGGTTCGGGCAGCAACAAGCGCGACTTGAGATACGCAAGCCACGCCGCCATCACCAGATAGTCGGCGGCGAGTTCGAGCCGCAGCTTGCGCGCGGCCTCGATGAAAACGAGATACTGGTCGGCCAGCGCCAGAATGGAGATTTTCGCGAGGTCGACCTTCTGCTGGCGCGCAAGCGCAAGCAACAGATCGAGCGGCCCTTCATAGCCTTCGACGTCAACGACCAGCGCCGGTTCGTCCTGCGCGCGCTCGGTGTTCTCGGCAGGCTGCCCGGTTTCGAAGGATAAAATCTCGGCGCTCATGCAATTCCCGCCTGTGCGATCAGTTCGTCAAGCTCCGCGCCCCCCCTGTCGCGATCGAACGGCTGCGGCGGCTTGCGGGCGGCCAGCGCGCGCTCGGCGCGCTTCAAAGCTTCAGCGGCCAAGACCGGTGCTTCGCTCGCCACCGCGCGCATCTCATCCATATTGCCGTTGCAATGAAGCGCGACGTCGCAGCCTGCCTTGAGGCTCGCGCGGGTGCGCTCGGCGATTGAGCCGCTCAGCGCATTCATCGAAACGTCATCGCTCATCAGCAAACCTTGGAAATTCATCGCGCCGCGAATCACCTGATCTATGATTGTCGCAGAAGTGGTCGCCGGTTGGGCGGCATCGAGAGCGCTAAACACAACATGTGCGGTCATCGCCATCGGCAGGTCCGAAAGGCGCGAAAACGCCACGAAATCGGTGCGTTCCAGTTCCGCGCGCGGTGTGCCGACGGTCGGCAGCCGCAGATGGCTGTCGGCGGTGGCGCGGCCATGGCCGGGAATGTGTTTCAGGACGGGCAGAACACCACCGTCGCGCAACCCTTCCGCGACCGCTCGCGCAATAGCTGCAACCTTCTCTGGCGCGGTGCCGTAGGCACGATCGCCGATGACCGCGTCGGCCCCGGCGACCGGCACGTCGGCCAGCGGCAGGCAATCGACCGTAATGCCGAGCGCGGCGAGGTCGGCGGCGATCAGGCGGGACGACAGCCAGGCGGCCCGCAGGCCCTTGTCCGGAGACTGGTCATACAGCGCGCTGAAAATCGCACCTGCGGGATAGCGCGGCCAGTGCGGCGGCCCGAGCCGCTGTACCCGCCCGCCCTCCTGATCGATCAGGACGGGCGCGTCGGGGCGCTCCACGGCGGCACGCAACTCTGCAACCAGTGCCGCGACTTGCGCAGGGTTCTCGACGTTGCGCTTGAACAGGATGAAACCCCACGGCTGTTCCGCGCGCAGGAAGGCGCGTTCCCCGTCGGTCAGGACAGGGCCGGAAACGCCGGTAATGAATGCACGGACGGCCATCAGGGGCGATTAGCCCGTGGCCGCCTCAGGGGTCAAGAAAACGGCCGTTAATTCCTCTGGACGATGCACTTACCCCCTGCTGATTGCAGGTTCACGCAGAATTGGGTGGCTTCGTCGGTCGAGGCGAACGGTCCCACGAGAGCCCGGTAGTAGACCCCCTTGGAGCCGAGGTCGGCCCGGCGCACGGTCGGCTGGCGGGAGCCGAGGATGCCCGGATATTTGCCCTGCAGGACTCTGTAGGAGGTCATGGCGTCAGCTTCCGAACGCTGGGAGGATATCTGGACGTAGGAGCCGGAGGCCGTGGGCACGCCCGCAGGAGCCGCCAGCGAGGCCACGCGGGAGCGTGGTTCCGGCGCGGCCTGAGGCGAAAGAGCGAGCGGCGCGTTCGAGGGGGCCGTATGGACGGCGGCCGGAACCCTCGCGGGCGTTGACTGGACCGGCGCGGGCGCGGGCGGCGTCGGCGGGACGGCATTCGTCTGCGATGTCACATCGGCCTGGTCGGGGCGAATGCTGACGGTGCGTATCCGGCGCGGGGCTTCCCCGTTGATCGTTCCGTTGGCGACCCCCGGCCCCGTCGGGCGGACCGCAGGCGAAACCGACGCACCGGACGGCGGCGACGGGTTTTGGGTCAACGGCGGAAACACCACACGCGGCCCGCCGGAGCGGGTATCGACATCCACCGGCTGTTCCTCGCGCGATACCATCCGCTCGCCGGACTTGTCGCCGACCCGGTCGTAGATCTGTTTCTCACTGGCCTGCTTTTCAGGAACGACCTTGGTCGGCCCGGCATCGGCCTTGATGATCGGCGGCTCTCCGCTGCGCGGCGAACCGGCGATCGAGCGATAGGCATAAGCACCCGCGGTGCCGAGGACGGCCAGCGCGAGCACGGCCGCGACCGTCATCATGCCGCCGCGCTTCCTCGGCTCCGGCTGCTCCGCGTAGCCCTGCTCGTAACCATCCTCGTCGTAACTCTGATCGTAGGCGGCATACGGCACGCCGCCCTGCCGCTGGCGGGGCTGCTCGCCGTAGAGCACCTGATCGTAGCGGTCCTGCCCCTGAGCGTACTGAGGCTGGTCGTAGCCGCCCTGAGCGTAGCCACCCTGCTGGCCGTAAGCAGTCTGGCCGTAGGCATCCTGGCGATAATCACCATCGTCGTAATGGTTCTGATCGCCTTCCGCGTAGGAAGCTTCTTCCTGCGGCTGGTCGAAACGCGACACCTCATAGCCGAGCCGGTAGCCGGAATGGCGGCTGTAGGTGTTCTCCGGCGTGGCGGCCGGATAATTGTCATCCTCGCGCGCGAGCGCAGCCTGCGGCGCGGGTTCGCGCGCGCGCATCCAGGACGGCAGCGGCGGATCGTCGTGATGGGGATCGTAGCCCATGTCGTCGTGCGGATCGGGCTGATCGTCGTACACTGGCTGCTCGTAAGCGGGAGCAGGTTGGGCGGGCTGGCGGCCGAAGCTGGAATATGGATCGGTCTGGCCGATCAGCCGGGCAAGCTCGGCCAATGGATCATCCGCGCCCTGCTGATGCGGCGCATGATTGTAATCCCGCTCATCGGGCAGAAACGGCCTGTCACGGTAACGATCCGACATGTGATCTCGCATCCCCTGCGGAGACGGCAGACTCACGCAACATAATCCAGTTTGCCGTTCCTGGCTGCCGCCACATCATCCCCGAATGGGCGGACAGTCACCTTCATCGCATCTCGTTCGGAGCATGGACGCCGAGCACGGCAAGACCGGATGCCAGAACCGAGACGACGCCTTGCACCAAGGCCAGTCGCGCGGTGGTAACTTCAGCATCATTCTCCATAATGAAGCGTAAATGAGGCGCATCGCGGCCCTTGGTCCAGAGCGCATGGAACTCGCTTGCGAGATCATAGAGATAGAACGCGATGCGGTGCGGCTCATGGGCCAGCGCGGCCGCCTCCAGCGTGCGCGGGAACAGGGCCAACTGCCGGATCAGCGACAATTCCACCGGGTCCGTGAGCCGTTCGACGTCGGCTTTTCCCAGATAGGCGCGTCGCGCTCCATCATCCTCGGGCAGGTCGGGCACCATGGCACGGGCGTTCTTGAACACCGAGTGCCCGCGCGCATGGCCGTACTGCACGTAGAACACCGGATTGTCCTTGGACTGCTCCAGCACCTTGGCCAGGTCGAAATCGAGGACCGCGTCGTTCTTGCGGAACAGCATCATGAAGCGCACGGCGTCGGA
>Ga0153956_1001930_pt1 | contig 16632 bp, 13 predicted proteins | sample TSFL040MetaG_FD_104704 | JGI IMG/M metagenome (GOLD analysis project Ga0153956, IMG submission 104704) | Attine ant fungus gardens microbial communities from Florida, USA - TSFL040 MetaG | ecosystem: Host-associated > Fungi > Mycelium > Unclassified | place: USA: Florida, Wekiwa Springs...
GAAGGAATAGCAGAACGACGTCGAACGGGCCTTTGGTCTTCAGGTCGCTCAGGATCTCGTCGCGGAAATTCTCATAGACGCTTTGCACCGCACGGCCCGAAGGCTGCGCAAAGGCGAAAAGGCTTTCGACAAACTCGAATCCTCTTTCACGGCAAAGCTCTTTCCAGCCCGCGGCCAGCACACCCATTTCGGAATCTCGCCCGCGCGTGGTGGCGTCGCCGTGGAACGGTCCCTCTTCCGAGAAACCTTGCTGCCCCGTGGGCCAGGGCGCGAAGGTATTGGTCTCGGTAATCAATCCGGCAGCAAAAACGCGCATCGCCCGTCCGATTTTCTGATTGAGAAAAATATTTCTCTATAATAAAACTACAGCGGTATCGAAAGCTCAAGCCGAAAAGGTCCGCGTTCCCGATGCAGCCTGCCATCGACAGCATCGGGAATTACCCACCGCGCAGCCAAGGCTGGTGGGCTGTGTCGATCTTCGCCCTCGCCGCCGTTCTTTCTTATACCGACCGGCAGATCCTTGCCTTGCTGGTCGATCCCATTCGCGGCGACCTGCATATTTCCGATACACAACTGAGCATTCTGCAGGGTGCGGCGTTCGCGGTTCTCTATTCTTTCATTGGCTTGCCGCTCGGTCGCATCGCCGACCTGGTGCCGCGCCGTGCCTTGCTGGTGTTCGCGGTGGTGGCATGGAGCTTCGGCACGATCCTGTGCGGCCTCTCGCATTCTTTCGCACAGCTTTTCGCGGCGCGGCTTCTGGTGGGCGTTGGCGAAGCCGCGCTGGCGCCGGCCGCGATGTCGCTGATCGCCGATTACTTTCCCCCCGCCGTGCGCGCGCTGCCGACCGGTGTCTTCCTGACCGGCATGGTCGTCGGCGGTGGCGCCGCCATCGCCATCGGCGGCTTTCTGCTGAGCGCCGCGCAACACTCCATGTTCGCGAGCCTTCCGCTCATCACCGGATTGGCGCCCTGGCGCGAAGTGCTGGCTGTCCTTGGCGTATTCGGCCTGATCCTCGCGCCGCTGTTCCTCACCTTGCGCGAACCCGGTACGCGCAAATTCTCGCCGCGCGAAATCGGCACGCGTCTTCTCTCCCTCACCCATGTCTTCCGCGCCTTTCGCGGGCAATATGGGATGCTGCTTCCACTCTATGGCGCCATGGCCATCGGCTCCATCGTCGATTATGCGATCCTGTCCTGGACACCCGCTCTGCTGGCGCGGCGCTTCGCGCTTTCGCCGGGGGAAATCGGCGCGGCGCTGGGCGGCATCGCCATTGCGGCGGGGCTCACGGGAACGCCGTTGGGCGGCGCGCTGGCCGATTGGGTGGCCAAGCGCTTCGGTCCGCTATCGCGGATCAGACTTTGCGGCATGATCATCGTCGTGGGCTTTCTGGCCGCGCCTATCGGGCTTCTCGCTTCTCCATCCTTCACACTCGCCAGCGTCTTCGTCTGGATTTTCGTTTCGGCCATATCGGGGACGATCGGGATCGCGACGACGCTCGATCTTCTGCCGCATGAAAGCCGGGGGCTTGGCACCGCCACCATCGCATTTTGCAACACGATTGTGGGACTGGGGCTGGGACCGACGCTGGTCGCACTCGCCACCGACCATCTGTATGGCACCGCATCGTCCGTCGGCCTCGCGCTCAGCACCGTGGTAGCGCCAGCCATCGCGATATGTTGTCTTCTTTTCTATGTCGCGGCCCGCGCCGTGCGCCGAAACCAGATCGCGATGGCCTGACCTCCGCATGAGCACCGAAACATTCGACATCATCGTGATCGGCGCGGGCATCGCGGGTGCCTCCGTGGCAGCGGAGCTTGCGCAGACCAAACGCGTCGTCGTGCTGGAGCGTGAAGAATCCCCCGGCTACCACTCCACGGGCCGCTCGGCGGCCCTGTTCTCGGAGATCTATGGCAACAGCGTGGTGCGCGCGCTCTCCCGCGCGAGCCGAAATTTCTTTTATGCGCCGCCGGAAGGCTTTGCCGCGCATTCGTTGGTGAAGCCGCGCGGCTCACTCTACATCGCGCGCGAAGAACAACTGCCGCATCTGGAAAATTTCGCGCAGAATTCCGATCTCGCGGGCTCCATCCGGCGATTGACGCGCGAGGAGGCCCTGCGCGCCTGCCCTATCCTTCGGCCGGATTATGTCAGTGCCGCGGTGTTCGAAGATGACGCCGCCGATGTGGATGTGAACGAGCTGCATCAGGGCTATCTGCGGCGCTTCCGCAAAGCTGGTGGAAAGCTTGTGTTGAACGCCGATGTGCAGGCGCTTTCGCGGCAAGGGACGCAATGGACCGCTTTAACAAGCGCCGGGACGTTCACAGCACCGATCGTCATCAATGCCGCCGGTGCCTGGGCCGATACCGTTGCGCGCAAAGCCGGCGCGGCGCCGTTGAATATCCGCCCTTGCCGCCGCACGGCCGTTCTGGCGGAGCTTCCCGGCAATCTTGCCGCCGACGCTTGGCCCATGGTGATCGACATCGACGAGACATTCTACATGAAGCCCGACGCCGGGCTTCTTCTGATCTCGCCCGCCGATGAAACGCCCGTGACAGCATGCGATGTGCAGCCGGAAGAATTCGATATTGCCGTCGCCATCGACCGCGTCGAGAAAGCGACGACGCTGAACATCACGCGTATCCGCAAGCGCTGGGCGGGGCTTCGCTCCTTCGCGCCGGATCGCACGCCCGTCATCGGTTTCGATCCTGTGCAACAAGGCTTCTTCTGGTGCGCAGGACAAGGCGGTTACGGCATTCAAACCGCGCCGGCCGCGGCAAGGCTCGCCGCCGCGCTGGTGCAAGGCGAAACGCCGGACATCGGAGACATCTCCATTTCGCAATTGTCGCCGCAGCGTTTTGCGACCGCCGTTCGGAGCCACGCGTGAACGCGGAGCCCAAGGACTGGTTCGGTCACCCGCGCGGACTAACGATCCTCTTTCTCACCGAGATGTGGGATCAGTTCTCTTTCTTCGGCATGCGCGCGCTGCTCGTCTATTACATGACGAAAGAGCTGCTGATTTCGCAGACGCATTCTTCTTATATCTACGGCCTCTACTCGTCCTTCGTCTATTTCACACCACTGATCGGCGGGGTGATCTCGGATCGCTGGCTGGGGCGGCGACGCGCGGTGATCATTGGCGGCTCGATCATGGCGCTGGGGCACTTCCTGATGGCGTTCGAACCGGCGTTCTATGTCGCGCTCGCCACCATTGCCATCGGCAACGGCCTTTTCCTGCCGAGCCTCGCCAGCCAGATCAATCAGCTCTATGCGCCGGACGATCCGCGCCGCGCGACCGCCTATAACATCTACTATGTCGGCATCAATCTGGGCGCGTTCCTTGCGCCCTTCGTTTGCGGCACAGTCGGCGAGATCTATGGCTGGCATTGGGGCTTCGCGCTGGCCGGTGTCGGCATGGTGATCGGCATGATCACCTATCTCGGCGGCTCGCGATATCTGCCGAAAAACAACAATCCGAAAGACGAACCGGCACGCCCCGCTTCCAGCGAACGGCCGCGCGCAAAAATGGAAGTCTATCTTCTATTGCTGGCGGTGATCGCGATCGTGGTGATCTTCCGCGCGTCCTACGAACAATCCGGCAATACAGTCGCATTGTGGGCGGATAGCGGTGTGGACCGGCATATCGGCAGCAGCTTCTCGATTCCAATGACGTGGTTCCAGTCGCTCAACCCGCTGGTGATCTTCCTCTTCACGCCGGTGATCGTCGCCTATTGGACACGCAAGGCGCGAAGCGGACAGGAGCCGGGCAGCATCGGCAAGATGGCGATGGGCGGTTTCATCGTCGGTGTATCTTATCTCCTGCTGGCGCTCATCGCGCACCTCTCCGGTGACGCGCGCGCGAGCTGGCTGTGGCTGGTGTTTTTCTTCTTCGTCTACACCGTGGGCGAATTGTTCATCCTGCCGGTGGGATTGGGATTGTTCGGCAAGCTCGCGCCGCTGGAATTCGCCGCGACCGCCATCGCAGCGTGGTTCATGGCCGCGTTCTTCGGCAATCTGGCGGCGGGCGCCATGGGCGCGCTGTGGAGCGTGGTAACGGTACCGACATTCTTCACCATCTCCGGCGGCGTCGCCATTTTGTCCGGCGGCCTGCTCTTCGCGCTCAGCTCCTGGGCGCACCGGATCGAAATGCGCGCGGCCGCACACGATCCCGCGCTGGACACGGCCGCACTGGCCGCGGACTCCCGGCACTAGTCCCAATCACCCGTGCCGGGGTTTCGCTTTGCGCTGAAGCTCCGCCTGCTTCTGCCGTGTCCGCTCGGCCTCGCGCAATGCTTGCGCTGCGCCTGGCATGTATTGCTTGGGCACCCAATGCGAGGTGACGCCGTACCAGGCAGCGGCCTTCAAAGTGAAATAGGGATCGACCAGATGCGGCCGCGCGAGCGCGACGAGATCGGCTCTACGGCACGCGATAATGGTGTTCACCTGCGACGGCTCGGTGATCGCGCCCACCGCCATCGTCTTGATGCGCGCGACATTGCGGATGCCTTCCGCGAACTGCACCTGATACATGCGGCCATAAACCGGCTTCTGTTCCGGCACAGTCTGTCCCGATGAGGTGCTGACAAGATCGCAACCCGCGGCTTCGAACGCACGCACGGTGGCAAGCACATCGTTTTCCGTGATGCCGCCCGGCGCCCAATCGCTCGCGGAAATGCGGATCGACATGGGTTTCGCTTCCGGCCACACCACGCGCATCGCGGTGAACACTTCCAGCGGATAGCGCAAGCGGTTTTCGATCGAGCCGCCATATTCGTCTTTGCGCTTGTTGGTGAGCGGCGAAAGAAAGCTGGCGAAGAGATAGCCATGCGCGCAATGCAGTTCGAGCATATCGAAGCCAGCGCGGTCTGCACGCCGCGCCGCCTGCACGAAATCCGCCTTGATGCGATCCATCATGGCCCGATCGAGTTCGGCAGGAACGGGGCTGACGCCTTCGAGATAGGGCAGCGGCGACGCGGAATAGAGCGGCCAGTTCTCATCCACCGCGAGCAGCGGATGATCCGCCTCTTCCCAACCGAGTTGCGTGGAGCCTTTGCGGCCCGCATGACCGAGCTGCATGCAGATCTTCACCGGCGTTTCGGCATGCACGAAATCGACGATGCGTTTCCAGCCGCGTTCCTGTTCGTCGTTCCACAAGCCGGTGCAGCCGGGCGAGATGCGCGAATCCGCTGACGGGCACGTCATCTCCACATACATCAGCCCCGGCCCGCCCATGGCGCGCGCGGTGTAATGCGTGAAATGCCAATCGTTCGGCACGCCATCGACGGCGGAGTACTGATCCATCGGCGAGACGACGACGCGATTGGCCAGTTTCATCTCGCGCAACTTGAACGGCGTGAACATCGGAGTCGGCCGCCGCTTGCGGACATCGAAGCCCGTCTCTTCGAAATAGGTCTGGTACCATTCATCCTCGAAGGCGCGAACGAAGGCTTCATCGCGGATCAGAAGGTTGTCCCATGTGATGCTCTTGGCGCGGCACATGACGACCATCGCGAATTGCATCGGCTTCATGTCGTTCGAGCGCTCCATGTGCTCGAACCATGCGAGGCTGACATCGGCGTTGTGCTGGGTGATCTGCACCTCGGTGCGGCGGGCCTTGTCATAAGCGCGGAAGGCGGCTTCCACGGATTGGTCGGCTTGTGCGACCAGCGCGTCCGACAGTGCGATCGCGGACTCCATCGCCAGCTTGGTGCCGGAGCCGATGGAAAAATGCGCTGTCGCCTTCGCATCGCCCAGAAGCACGATGTTCTTGTGCCACCATTGCTCGCAGAAAATGCGCGGAAAGTTGCGCCAGAGCGAACGGTTGGTGATGAGCGGGTGGCCTTCCAGCTCCTCCGCGAAAATCTGCTCCAGCTTTCGCGCGCTTTCCTCTTCGCCCAGCTTGTCGAAGTCGAGCGCGGCCCAGGTTTCCGGACTGGTCTCCATCACCCAGGTCGAGCGGCCCGGTTCATATTGATAGGTGTGGGCGCAGATCAGGCCATGCTCGGTCTGCTTGAAGAAGAAGGTGAAGCCTTCCAGCGGGCGCGTGGAACCGAGCCAGGTGAACTTGTTCGCCTTCAGCGACAGCGACGGCTGGAAATGCTCTTTGAAGCGTTCGCGGATACGGCTGTTGATGCCATCCGCGCCGACAATCACGTCGCAATCAGCGAAGCGGGAAAGATCGTCCACCGGCGTCTCATAGTGGATCGCGACGCCCACATCTTCGCAGCGCTTCTGCAGAATCTTCAGCAGCGCAAGGCGCGAGCAACCGGCAAAGCCGTTGCCGCCGCAGCGCATCTCGCGGCCCTTGTAGCGGATGATGATGTCGTCCCAATAGGCGAAGGCGTCCTTGATCGCGGCATAAGATTCCGCGTCACGACTTAGAAATTCTTCCAAGGTCTCGTCGGAGAACACCACGCCGAAACCGAACGTGTCGTCGGCGCGGTTCTGTTCATAGACGTCGATCTGCCAATCGGGCCGCGCCTTCTTCGTCAGCAGCGCGAGATAAAGTCCGCCCGGCCCACCGCCAACAACCGCGATCTTCAGCGACTTCGCCATCAGCGGGGAACAACCGCTGTGGTTTCGATTTCGATCTTGGCTTCCTTTTCAACGAGGCCGGACACGATGATCACGGCCATGGTGGGATAGTTGCGACCCATCAATTCTTTCCACGCCGCGCCGAGCTGCGCGAGCGAAGCCATATATTCGTCGCGGCTGGTGACGAACCAAGTCATGCGCGCGATATGTTCCGGCCCGGCACCCGCTTCTTTCAAAACCGCCAGCGTGTTCACCAGTGTCTGGCGAAACTGCGCCGCGAAGTCGGACGAGCGGAACACGCCCTGCTCGTCCCAGCCGATCTGCCCGGCGACGAACACCAAACGCCCTTCGGTTTCGATGCCGTTGGAATATCCGCGCGGACGCGGCCAACCTTCGGGTTGCAACACGCGCATCGTCAATTCCCTTCGAACACGGGTTGCTTCTTCGCGACGAAAGCGTTGTAGGCGCGCTCGAAATCCTGCGTCTGCATGCAGATCGCCTGCGCTTGCGCTTCCGCCTCGATTGCCATGTCCAAACTCATGCTCCATTCCTGATTGAGCTGGTTCTTCGTCATGCCGTTCGCGAAAGACGGTCCCGCTGCGATGCGCGCTGCCCAATCCTTCGCTTCCGCATCGAGACCGGCGACCGGCACGATCTTGTTGAAGAAGCCCCAGCGCTCGCCCTCTTCCGCACTCATGTTGCGGCCATAGAACAAGAGCTCCGACGCGCGGCCATGGCCGATGATGCGCGGAAGGATCGCGCAGGCGCCCATGTCGCAACCCGCAAGGCCCACGCGATTGAAGAGGAACGCCGTCTTTGCGCCTTCCGCGGCAAGACGAATGTCGGACGCCATCGCCATGATCGCGCCCGCGCCTGCGCAGACACCGTTCACGGCAGCAATAATGGGCTGCGGACAGTTGCGCATCGCCTTCACCAGATCGCCGGTCATGCGGGTAAAATTCATCAGCCCGATCATGTCCATCTTCACCAGCGGACCGATGATCTCATGCACATCGCCGCCGGAGCAGAAATTGCCGCCCGCGCCGCGCACGATCACCGCCTTCACGTCCGGCACATAGACAAGCGTGCGGAACATGTCGCGCAGTTCGGCATAGGATTCGAAGGTCAGCGGATTCTTGCGCTCCGGCCGGTTGAGCGTGACGGTGCCGACACCGTTCTCAAAGGCCCACAGGAAATGCGCCGGGGCGAAGGCTTTCGGGTCCATGCTGCGCTCGCGTTTATTGCTCTGCGACAGAAGCTTAGACTAGTTTTGGACGCAAGGGAGATGGCCGAAAGTGGCGCAAACCGGAAAACACGCGTTGGTCACGGGCGGGGGAAGCGGAATCGGCCTTGCCATCGCGCAAGGGCTTGCCGGCGCCGGTTGGCGGGTCACGATCACCGGTCGCAACAAAGCGAAACTGGAAGCTGCCGCCAAAGCAATAAGCGGCGTGCATGTCGAAACCTGCGATGTGACGAACGCTGATTCCGTGCGCACAGCCGTTCAAGCCGCTGCGAAAGCGCATGGGCCTGTGCAGCTGCTGGTCAACAATGCCGGCGGCGTTACCTCCGCATCCTTCGAGAAAACGAGCCTCGAATCCTTCCGCCAGACCATCGATCTCAACCTGATGGGCACCGTGAACAGCATCCACGCCGTGCTGCCGCAGATGAAGGAAAGCGGCTGGGGCCGCATCGTGAACGTCGCTAGCACCGCAGGGCTCACGGGCTATCGCTATGTCAGCGCTTATGTCGCTGCGAAGCACGCGGTGGTGGGGCTCACAAAAGCACTCGCACTGGAACTGGCAAAAACAGGAATCACCATCAACGCGGTGTGCCCCGGTTACACGGACACTGATGTGATCGCGTCGGCGGTGAGGACGATCAGCAAATCGTCCGGCCGGACGGAGAGCGAAGCACTGGCCACCTTCACCGCCACCAATCCGCAAGGCCGTCTGATAAAGCCGGAGGAAGTTGCTGCCGCCGTGTTGTGGCTCGCTTCCGACGGCGCCGCCGCCGTGAACGGCATCGCGCTGCCCATCGCGGGCGGCGAAGTCAGTTAGGAGTCCGCATGTCGACGTTCCCCGATGCTTTCAACATGGCGGATTATTTCGTGTTCTCGAACATCGAGGCCGGGCGCGGTGACAAGCCTGCCATCCTGTTCGAAGGCAAATCGATCCCTTATCGCACCGTCGCCGACAATGTGACTCGCGTGGCGAAGAAGCTGGTGAGCGATGGGCTGTTGCCGGAACAACGCGTGCTTCTGTGCATGCAGGATCGCCCGGAATTCGCTTATGCGTGGTTCGGCGCGATCAAGGCCGGCGGGGTGGTAGGGCAGATCAATCCGCTGCTGACAGCCGAGGACTACGCTTATTATCTGAATTATGTGCGGCCGCAGTTCGTGTTCCTCGACGAACAAAGCCTGCCGGAATTCGAGAAGGCGCTGAAGACCACGCGCCATTGCGGGCGCAGCCTTGGGCAAGACAATGCGATTGTCGCCGGTCCGAACGCAGGCGGACACAAAGGTTTCGATGCGTGGTTGAAAGAAGAGCCGAAGCCGGATGCCGAAGCATGGCCGACCCGTAAGGATGATCCTGCCGTGTGGTTGTTCACCAGCGGCACCACCGGCCAGAGCAAGGGCGCGGTGCACACGCACAGCCATTTTCCCTATAACACCGAAGTCTATGCCAAGGCCTTCATCGGCATGCGCGAGAGCGATCTGACGATCTCCGTCTCGCGTCTGTTCTTCGGTTATGCCACCGGCACCAATCTCATGTTCCCCTTCGCGGTGGGCGCGACAACCGCCCTCTTCCGCGAGCAACCGACTTCGGAATTGCTGTTCGAACTGATCGAAAAGCACAAACCCACGGTGCTGACGAGCGTGCCGACCTTCATCAACAAGATGCTGCAGACGCCGGAAGCTCAGCGCCGCGACATTTCCAGTGTGCGCTTCATGTGGAGCGCCGGTGAAGCCTTGCCGCGCGAACTGCACGAACGCTGGGACCGCGCGTTCGGCGTTCCCATCATCGACGGCATCGGCAGCGCCGAGAGCTTCCACATATATATAAGCAACCGCCCCGGCGATGTGCGGCCGGGAAGCCTGGGCCGGCTGGTGCCCGGCTATGAAGCCAAGCTGGTGGACGATGACGGCAATCCCGTCGCGAAAGGCGATGTGGGAACGCTGTGGGTGCGCGGCGATTCCGCGGCGCTCTATTATCATTCGGCCTATGAAAAATCGAAGGAGCATCTGCGCGGCGGCTGGATCGTCAGCGGCGACAAGTTCCGCGAAGATGCCGACGGCTATTGGCACTATGAAGGCCGCGGCGACGATCTGCTGAAGAGCGGCGGCATCTATGTCAGCCCGCTGGAAGTGGAGAATTGCCTGATCCAGCACGAAGCCGTGCGCGAATGCTGTGTTGTCGGCAAGAAGGACGAGCATGGATTGGAGAAGCCGCTCGCGCTGATCGTTCTGAAGAGCGGATTTGCGGCATCACCCGTGCTAGAAACGGAAATCATCGCCTTCGCCAAGACCAAGCTCGCGCGCTACAAGGCGCCGCATTGGGTGACTTTCGTCACCGATCCGCTGCCGCGCAACGACCGCGACAAGGTAGACCGCAAACGCCTCAAAGCCGCGCACGCATGAAAGCCGTCTTTGCCGAGAATGCGTGGATCGCGGTGCGCGATGCGCTCAAGAGCGGCAAGAAAGCCGTCGCCATCCTGCCCTGCGGCGCGACCGAGGCGCATGGCCCGCATCTGCCATTGAACACGGATGTCATCATCAGCGAAACCATGGCGGTGCGCGCGCTACCCGCGCTTGAACAACGTGGTTATGCCGCTGCGATCCTTCCCGCGCTTGCCTATATGCCTGCCGGATATGCCGAAGCTTTTCCCGGCACCGTGACGGTGAGCGCCGCGACAGCGAAAGCGTTGATGCTCGACATCGCGATGAGCCTGAAGGCGCAAGGCTTCGCCTGCCTCGCGCTCGCCAACAGCCATTTCGATCCGGCCAATGTCGCCATGCTGCGCGAAGCGGCGGAGGATATTCGCGCGCGCGGATTGCCGGTCGCTTTCCCCGATTTCACGCGCCGCAAGCTGGCGCAGACATTGACGGCGGAATTCCAATCCGGCGCCTGTCACGCAGGCCAATATGAAACCAGCCTCATCATGGCGGCGCGTCCCGACCTTGTGGACGAGAGCGGGCGGCTGCGTCTGAAAGACAATCCCGCCAGCCTCACCGAAGCGTTCGCGAAAGGCGCGCGTACTTTTGCGGAAGCCGGCGGTCCCGATGCCTATTTCGGCACTCCGCGCAACGCCAGCGCGGTGGAAGGCGAAGAGAGCTTTGCGATCATGGCCGCAAGCCTTGTGAGCGCGATCGAGGAAGCGATCGCCTGACGTTCAACCGCCGCGCGGCAGAGAGTGAGACACCCGTCAAGGACGGGGCAACGACGTGATTCCGGCGATAAGCCGCGTGGAATCATTGTTCAGCGATACCCACTGTGCCTGGCCGGGCGTCTGCCGCGCGATCCAGCTAAGCTTCGTTTCGCCCCATGGCAGGACGGCGTCGGTCATATTGTCGAGCACGTAATCGCCGTGGTCGGTCGCCACGGTGAGAACGGCGTGCGCTTCGCCCTGCGCCGAGCGCGCAATTGCGATGCGCAGCGCACGCGGTGAAAGCTTGGCGGCGATCAGCGCATGGCGCTTGGCCAATGCGTAGTCCTCGCAATCGCCATAACCATCGGTGGGTATCGTCCAGTAATCGACGCGTCCGTAGTGAGCGGCATCTTCTTCCGGATGGATGGCTGCGTTGAACGCGTTATTGGTCGCTTGCAGCGTCTGCCAGGTGGTGGCGTCGAGCGCGATGACATCGGGGCTGCCCGGAGCATCCGCGCACTCGGCGGGTTGGCGGGCGCAAAAGGCAATATAACCAGAGGGCGCCTCTGTCGCGACGTCCGACGCCATGGGAGTGCTGGCATCGATCCCCTGCGCAAACATGAAACGGGGCGCGGTTTCGATGGGGCCATTCGGAATTGCCGACGGCACTGCCGAGACCATCAATTCCGGACTTTGGCACGCAGCCAGAAGTAGCGCTGCCGCGAAAGCTGCGATCCTCCCGAAATTCCTGCCCATAGTCCCGCGCCTTTGAAAGACGCGACGAGGCTAGAGAGGAGACTTTGAGGGCCGCTTAGATGGGCTGTTCGGATTTGTTTCGAATTTTACTCAAATGATCCTGGAAGCCCGCACAAACCCTGAAAATCGGGCCAATCCGGGAGGCCCTTCCGCCAAAATTCTGCGCTCATTGCCGGCACCCTCGTCGAGTGGGTGCGGAGAGCACCGGCCTTTATTCACGGCGGCAAGCGGCACAGTTTGTAATGAAGAAGAGGCAAAGGCCCTTGCAGTACTGCGCGCGAAGAGAGGAACATGGAAGAGGACTGCTTCGTCCATTCCGCTCCATAGCTTCACCCCAGCCCCGCCGCCCTTCTCCATTTCATCCAGGCTTCTCACGGAAGCGCGAAAAATGAGAAAAAAAGCCATCGCCCTTTCCCTCGCTTCGCACCTGAAAGTCGCGGCACGGGCGCGCGCCGCATTCTTGCGGCATGGATTTGAGGCCATGACCATGGTCACGCTCGCCAAGGAATGCGACCTGACAAGGCGTGCCCTCTACTACTATTTCAGCAGCAAGGAAGAAGCGTTCCGCGCCATGATCCGACTGGAAAACAGCGAAGCGCTGGAAGCCGGCTATCGTGCGGCGCAGAAGGCACTTGAGAAGCCCCGCGCCACGGCTCTCGATGCCGTGGCCGAATGGATCGACGCGCGATATGGAAATACGCGGCGCAATTTGAGCACCTCGCCTTTTGCGAAGGACATCAACGACGCGGCCTTCCGCGTCTGCGCGGATGTGTTGACGGAGTTCGCCAAGCGCACTCACGACGAACTCGCCAGATTGTTGCGCGATCTTCAGGACCAGAAGCTGCTGCGTCTGGAGAAAACGATGACCGCACCGGCCGTCGCTCGCCTGCTGGCGGATGGCGCGCGCGGCGTCAATCAGACTCGGCCACCCGTCAGCAACAAAGCTCTGCCTCAGCGCTATCGCGAGATAAGCAACGCCATATTATATGGCTGCGCCAAACGGTGACCGCCTAGGGCCTTCGCCAGCATCGCCCTGGCAAGAAGCGTTAATGGACGCCGTCGCCGACCGGCCTCACAACCAATATCAGCTCGGCCAGACCCGCCCATCCGGTGCTTTAAACCCTTTCGGCACTTGTCCATTTTCCCAGTTAAGAGAGATATGAGAAAATTCTGCTTTCTTCTTTTCGGAGAGCCGGTTTAATGTGCCATCGGTTACCGGCGCTCGCGGTACCAAGCCCTTGCAACCACTGAGCTTCCGAAACGGCAGGCCATGTTTTCGGCGCTACAAATTCCGACTGCGATGAACGCATACGCCGGGCGACGATCGGAGAATTCCGGCTCCCTACATAAAATATCGGATTCACCGGGGCTCGCCTATTGGGCGGCCGCCATCCTGAACAGGGACGGCGTAGAACCCACCGCCTATGCGCGGCTCACAAACCACCCGCGCTTCATCGAAGCAGCGCAGCAATCCGCGCGCGTTGCCGTGGCCCGTCACACCGGCAATCCGATGATCTCGCGGACGATAAAGGATATACGCCGGGTGATGTATGGCGTGTTCGTGCTCTATCTCGATGCACGGGGCGAGCTGTCTCTAAAAACGATCCGCGACGTGTGTGTCGAACTTGGTTTCGCCAGTCCCGGATACGCCGCCGCCCTCCTCTTGCGGCTGCGCGTGATGGGTTTCGTCACTCGCGACACCCATGTCACGGACAAGCGGGTGCGGCGCTACATTCCCAGTCCCCTCATGAAAAAGGCCTTCACCGAATTGCTGGGCAATGAATTGCTCGCTTTCGGAATTATCGAACCGGAAGCGCTCGATGCCGCCGAAGCCTTGAAGGATCCGGAAGTGTTCAAATTCTTCGCGCTCAATGGCGGCCGCGGCCTTTCGCGCATCGTGAAAAAGGCTGAGCCCGATTTGCTGCATTTGTTTGCGACTCGCGATGTCGGCATCGCGATCCTGCACGAGATCGCGCTCTCCGGCGGTGAAGGTGACACCTACCCACCCAAAGGCCCGGTGCGCATGGGCGTGGCTCCGCTGGCGCGCAAGTTCGGCGTGTCCCGCTCCCATGTGCTTCGTCTGTTGCGCGCGGCCGAAAACCAGAAGCTGCTACGGCGCGACGCCGATGAGATGACCGGATATTTTGAGGAGAGCCTGCGCACAGCCTTGCTTCGGTTTCACGCGAGCGGTTTTCTTACGGTTGCCGCCGGCGCCCATCAAGCTATTAATGATGCCAACTACGAGCCGGTGAAAACGTCAGTAAGATAGCGTCACGGAAATATTGGCGAGATTTCCCGCATGGGCCGCGCCGGGCGCCGCTTTGAGCTGCCAGCCGTAGTCGAAACTCACGTCGAGATAGCGGCCGATGCCATAACGCACGCCGAACCCCGCACTTTCGAGCGTTGCGTGCCTGGGCAGGCTGGTCTGATCGTGAAGATAAGAGACGAAGCCGGAATCGAAGAATGCGAGCAGTTGGCCGGAATCCTCGACGCCCGCGCCCAAGGACTTCAGCGGGCTGTAGCTCGGGCTGCGCAGTTCCAGACTCGCGAGCAATCCCTGCGAACCATTGGCTACGCGCGGATCGTAGCCGCGCACACTGCCGGTGCCACCGGCGCCAATCTGCTCACTCGGTAGAAGCTCATCACCGGCAAGTTGCCCATCGAGGCGGATCACCGAACTGAGCTGCCAGGGCAGATAGGTCACCCGCGTGACCTGAAGGTTGTCATAAACATAGTTCGCTTTGGCACCGTTGACCCCTGACGCCACGAACCGCGACGTGGTGTTGCCGTCCGACATGCCGCCGGGACTCCAGACAAACTGATTCTCCACCGCGGTTTGGCCCCAGTTGTCGTTGTAGGTGCCGTCATAGATGAGCAGGAACTGCTCCACATTGGTCGCGGCGGAGAAGATGCCGGTGCCGCCGAACGCCAGATTGTTGTCGGATCGCTTGTAATCGAACCCAACCTGAACCTGCTGCGCCAGCGCGCCCAGCGCGGGCAGATCTTTCTGGTAGCGCGCGCCAAGCTGCACGCTATGTCCGACCTGGTCGAAATCAGGGCCGAGATTGGGCACCTGCTCGACATAAGAACCGAAGAGACTGAGCGTATCGCCCCACGGAAGTGGCGCCGTGAAAGTTCCTGAGTGCGCGGTAAAGCGTGGATGGTCCGAATGGCCGGGACCGCGGTCGCGATCACGCCACAAATCCGGGCTGGTGATGAAGCGATAGGAAAGCTGGTCATCGAGACCGAACACATTGCCCCAGTTGAAGCCGGCGCTGTATTCCTCGCGGCCCGTGACGGGAACGCCGTCATTGTCGTAGCTCGCATAGACACGCAGCGGCAGCCGGTCGTCCACCTTGAGTGCGATGTCCGTGTTGCCGGGCGTGTCGCTGCGCTCCAGCACAGCGTTGACCGAACGGAAAGGGTTGCGGCTCAACCGGTTGAGATCGCTCTTCAGGATGGCGAAATCGATCGGGTCTTGCGGCTGAAGCTGCATCTCGCCGCGCAAAAGATCGCTGGAGAACCAGCGATTGCCCTCAACCTTGACCTGGCCAAGCTTGTAGACCGTGACGACGGCCTGCACCGTTCCGTCATTGATGTCCTGTTCGGGGAACGCAACATCGACCACGGGCAGATTGTGTGCGCGATACCAATCCAATATCGCCTGCGAGATGTGCGGCAAATCATCTGTGTAGAGCGGTTTGCCGATGAAAGCTTCGAGCTTCTGGCGGATTTCCGATTCCTGAAGGAGAACCAGACTCGGATCCACCGCGACGCCCGGCGTAGCCACGCCTTTGCGGACGATCTTTCCGACCGCATCCACGAAACTCAGGCCTTTCAGCACAGATAGAAGCAGACGCCGCTGCGCCACAGGTGCCGGCGCCTTTTCGGCAGGCGCCTGCACCGTTGGCGGCTGCTGTGTGCTGGGCTCTTTCGGCGCGACACGCTCGAAATCCTGCGCGGCGGCAGGCGACAGCGCGAGCAGCGAGACAACGGCCGCGGCGGACAGGGCCGCAGTTTTTTTTCCGATGCTCTTGCTCATAAGCCAGTCTCGCCGCTACCGCCGGTGCCACCCTCACTGCCAGCACCACCATTACCGCCGGCGCCACCCGTGCCGCCGTTACCACCGGTACCACCCATGCCGGCCTTACCGCCAGCGCCACCAACACCGCCGGTGCCGCCCACGCCGGCGTTACCACCCGCGCCACCGTTACCGCCGTCGCCAAACAGGCCAGCGTTGCCGCCGGCGCCGCCGGTGCCACCCACGCCGGCGTTACCACCCGCGCCACCATTACCGCCAGCGCCAAACAGGCCAGCGTTACCGCCAGCGCCGCCAGCACCACTATTGGCGAGTCGATCTTCGCTATCTGTCGCGTTCGAGTAATCGCTGATCACGACGGCTTCGAACGGACTGATGATGCCCGGCAGCCCTGTCGCGAATAGCAATATTTCATCCCCAGTGCCCAACGATGCCGTGGCCACGTTGCTGAAGGCGAAGCTGTTCGTCCCGAAAGTCAGCCCAAAGCTCGAAGCGCTGTTGAACCCGTTATCGCCGATCAACGGAGCGGGAATGGCGCCCGGCTGCAGCGGCACAAGCGTCAGCAGTCCTGGGAAGAACGTAATCGTGTAGTTGGACGCCGTCGCACCAAAGGGCACGATGTCATAGTTCAGCGCGTTGCCGCTGACCGGGAATACGCCGTACTCCAGGCCGGACACCACCGAGTTGTTGTCGCCATTCAAGAAGCCCGCATAGCTGGCCGAGAATTGCGCCGCAGACAGCGCCGGTGTGGTCACGTCATTCGCCGTGATCGACAAGGCCGCCGGGTTGATCGTCAGCGTTCCCGGCACAAAGGTGAGCGCGTAATTCGCCGACGCCACCAGAGCCCCCTGCACGACGGCGTAGTGGCCCACGTTGCTGGCCGCATTTGCCGCCGTACCCAGATTGCCCGACAGCGTATCGCCGTTCACCAAGCCATCGCCGCC